>Ga0070741_10000445_pt1 | contig 152348 bp, 139 predicted proteins | sample Coa_R1_4_FD_66440 | JGI IMG/M metagenome (GOLD analysis project Ga0070741, IMG submission 66440) | Surface soil microbial communities from Centralia Pennsylvania, which are recovering from an underground coalmine fire - Coalmine... | ecosystem: Environmental > Terrestrial > Soil >... | reverse complement strand
GGATCGGGTATTCTCCCGATCCTGGCAAGGATTGTGGAATGCGATTAGGCTGAAACTGTTGTGGCACAATTTGCGTCACGTAAACATCATTTCCGCCTAATCAACTCAAGACTGGGGTTATGTTAGCTGATTCTGTGATTGCGGCCGTCTGCCTGGTGAGCGGTGCGTCGCTATTTACTTTCAATCTCAAACATTTCAAATTCATCCCAGGATTGACCCTGATTGCTACGTAAAGCTGAGGATGGCAGGGATGGTAAAACGGCCTAAAATAAGGAAATCCGAGGAACCTGGACTCAGCGGACAAGACCCAGTTGATACCGCTCCTGGTACTGACGCTTAGCAGAGGAGTTCTACATGCAAACAATCGGCGTCCTGGCAGCAGAACATATTTCAGTCGGCCTCGTTGAAAACAATCGGCTAGTCGGCAAAATCCGCACCGTGCCCGAAAACACCAGCGATTCCAATTTCCTGCTGGAAATGCCGGCTCAAGACATTGTTGAAGCACTCCGAGAACAAATCGAGTTCGTCCGCAAAGACGATCACGTCTCGACAGTCGGCGTCGGATTTCCCGGCATCATCACCAATGGAGTAGTCGAAGAATCGCCAAACCTGCAGCAGATCAAAGGGCACGATCTGGCTACTGCGCTTTCTTTCCTTCTGTCGGAAGGCGGAACGCCGACTACTGTTCACGTGATGAATGATGCCGATGCATTTGCGGCCGGAATTGCTGCTACGAAAGGATTACTGGACCGGCTCGTTCGAGTTTGGACGCTTGGCACAGGCATCGGATTCGGTCGTTATCCGCAGGCGCCCGGAGTATGGGAAGGCGGGCACGTAGTGGTGACGCTGGATCCGAAAGAGACATATTGCAACTGTGGCGGCCGCGGCCATTTGGAAGGAGTAATGGGTCATCGCGCAATGCGGCGGCGATTTCTGGACCTTGAGCCCGACGAGGTCTTCGCTCAGGCCAGAAATGGCGACAAGCGCTGCGCCGATTTCGTGAAGTTGTGGCATCAGGCGTTAGCAGCGGCGACGGCCTCGACGATTCACATGGCGGGTCCAGGCAAGTTTTTTATCTCCGGCCACTACTCGAAATATATGGATACCGGCCTGCTGGATTTATATGTCCGCGAGATGGTGCATATGAGCCCATTGCAGGGCAGCACGTTCGAAGTCGTTTCCACCGAAGATGAAACCGGCATCATCGGGGCCGCATTAAACGCTGAGCACCTGGGAGCGCAGGCATCCTTGCCTGCATGAGTTTACCCACGCCCGCTCATATTCCCTAAGGTGCGTTTATTAAAGGTATCAAGGCAAGGATGCTGGCGCTCCGAGATTAATGAAGAATCTCTACTGCGCCAGTTTCCAGGTTATATTCTGCCCCGACGACTTTTAGTTTTCCGCTCTTTACAAGATCTGACAGAATCGGGCCGGAGCTCTTTATTTGATCGACAACGAATTGAACATTTGCCCGGACACCGTTCTCGACTGGATCGCCCGGTTGTCCTTTTATCCGTTCAACGGCAGGTCGAACTGGATCGACAAAACTGGCGACGTGTCCGGGAAGCGCGCCCGCGCTAAGTGCCGCAGTTATCGCTCCGCATTTCTGGTGACCAAGCACCATAATTAACGGGGTGTTGAAGTGCTGGACGACAAATTCCATGCTTCCCAGTTCCGGATCATTCAGAACGTTACCGCCGACACGCAGGACGCTCATAGCGCCAAGCCCCTGATCAAAAATAACCTCTGGCGGAACACGAGAATCAGAACATCCGAGAATTATTGCAAATGGATTCTGGTTCTTAGCAACGTCAATGCGATTGGCAGGCGCCTGGTCAGGATGAAGGAACGCGCCCTTCATATATCGTTTGTTGCCCTGCAGTAGTTTTTGCAAAGCCTGATCTGCCGTTAGATTTGTCGTATCTTTGGGAAGTGCGATAAAACAGATTGCGAAAAGCAGACACACTGTTATCGAGAGCCTTAACATCATTAGGTCCTCCATAGATCGATTAAAAGACAATCGTATTATAAGGAGCCTGAGTTCCCATTCGACAGAGCAGCGCAAACCACGACTCCAATCATATCAGCATCGCCGCGATTTGGAATAGAGTCGATTTGATTGGTTGGCTAGCGAGTTTACAGGGGAAGCGAGAATACAGCAGCCGCTCGTCTTGCTAGCTGTCGCTAACGCCGAGTGATTTGATAACGGTTTTAGACGACAAGCTCTTGAGATGTAACGCACTAAGCGCACCGATCGCCATTGAACTGGATGGCTCGGATTTGTTATTGATCATCAGCGAAACTGTTAGTGGATAATTTCCACCCCGCCTGTATCCAGATCGTATCTTGCCCCAACCACTTTCAATTTTCCGCTGTGAACAAGTTCTGCGAGAATCGGTTTTGAATCTTTCAATTGGTCGACAACCATTTCGACGTTGGCTCTGACTGCATTATCGACCGGATCACCTGGCTTGCCCCTGGTCTTTTCAACGGCAGGTCGAATAGCTTCTACAAGACTCCCGATGTGGCCGGGCGCTTCGCCGCCTTTTACGGCAGCATCAACGGCTCCGCATCTTTGGTGGCCCAGAACCATAACCAAGGGAACGTTGAAATGTTCAGCCGCATATTCGATGCTGCCCAGCGCATTGTCATTTAGGACGTTGCCGGCAACACGAACAACAAACAGATCGCCGAGCCCCTGATCAAAAATGATCTCTGGGGGGACGCGTGAGTCAGAGCAGCTTAAAATGATTGCAAAGGGGCTTTGACCTTTTGCAACAGCTTTGCGTCTGGCAAGCGATTGGTTAGGATGAAGAAATGCTACTCTCTTATATTGTTTGTTACCCTGAACAAGTTTCTGTAAAGCCTGGTCTCCACTGAGAGCCGAGTCTCCTTTCGGGAGAGCGACATAAGAGAGAGCAAACAAAAGACACACTGTCATCAAGAGCCGTGATTTCATGCTGTCCTCCGTCATTAATTGATAAATTATTGGAACTTGCTCAAATCCAAACAGCTAGCTACGAGATTAAGCCGTTGTCCGGCCGTGATAATAACAGTTTGGCCGAAAACAGGATAGAAGTATTAATTCAACGCTTGTCGAAAAGCCTCTATGTGCTCAGGTGTTGTGCCGCAACACCCGCCGATTATGTCGGCCCCTGCTTTGATCAAATCCTTGACCACTGATGCCATCATCTCTGGCGTTTGTCTGTAGATGATTTCGCCATTAAGTATCTCCGGCTTACCGGCGTTTGGTTGAACAATAATTGGCTGGTCAGAGCGATGGCGGATGCGTTCGACTATTCGCGGATAATCACTGGGCAGCAGGTTTGCTCCGCAGTTAGTGCCGATAACATCGGCGTCGAACATTGCTTCAACACCCTGTTCAATTGTGACGCCTTTCATGGTTTTATAGTCATCATCGATTTTATTGAATGACATTGTCGCGATGACAATCGCAGCACCAGCATCACGAGCAGCGCGTATCGCGAGTCGCATCTCTTCCACCGTCGTCATTGTCTCGATCAGGATCGCATCCACGCCACCCTTAAGCAAAATGCTGGATTGCTCAAGTAACCAGTTGTAAACGCTTTCCTCGGAAGTATCACCGAATGGCGATATAAATCCGCCGAATGGCCCGACACTTCCCATCACCCACGCATTCTCGCCGGCCGCTTCTCGCGCTAGTTGTACGGCTGCAAGGTTGAACTCTCTAACTCTGGAGCCATATCCAAAATAATCCAGAGCGTACCGGTTGCCTCTAAAAGTATTCGTGGTGATTAACTGCGCACCGGCGCGAAGATACGACTCGTGAATCGAACGCACTCTATCGGGGTGTTCGATGTTCCAGAGCTCGCAGCATTCGCCTGGCTTCAGTCCCAATCTCTGTAGTTCGGTGCCTATGGCGCCATCCGCAAGAAGGGGACCATTTCTCAATGATTCCAGCAGACTATTGATGTCTTTTCTCTGCGCGCCTTCTGTCTTCTGTGGTGAATCCATCTTAAGTATGGGATTCAGGCCGCATATGCGGGAACAAAATCACATCGCGTATCGAGCGTTGGTTCGTCAGAATCATCACCAGTCGGTCGATTCCGATTCCTTCGCCTGCGGTCGGCGGCAAGCCAAACGACAATGCCCGAATGTAGTCTTCATCCAGCACCATAGCTTCTTCATTGCCGCCTTCGCGTTGGATCATTTGCTCTTCGAATCGACGCCGCTGCTCAGCCGGGTCGTTCAACTCACTGAATGCATTCGCGCATTCCATTCCGGCAATGTAAAGCTCGAACCGATCGACGTAACGCGGATCAGATGAATTCTGTTTCGACAGCGGAGAAAGCTCTGTAGGGAACTGAGTAATAAATGTAGGGTTAATTAAATGAGCTTCAGCCACGTTCTCGAACAATTCTCCGAGTCGCTGCCCCCAGTTCAGTTTCGGATCAAAGCTGACATTCAACTCTTCAAGTCGGGCCGTAACGCCGTCCTTAGTGTCAAGCTCTTCTTCCGTCGGTCGATTTTCATTTGGCCAGTATTTTATAACGGCTTGCTTCATCGTCAATCTGGTCCACGGACATGTGAAATCTATTTGATCTTCAAGATAGATAACTTTCTCCGCACAACAAACCTCTCTGACAACGCGGTTGATCAGCTCTTCGGTCAACTCCATCAGGTCGTTGTAATCACTGTACGCTTGATAGAATTCCAGCATCGTGAACTCCGGATTATGGCGGATCGACAATCCTTCGTTTCTGAAGTTCCTATTCAGCTCGTAGACCTTTTCAAAACCGCCGACGGTTAATCTTTTTAAGTAAAGCTCCGGTGCGATCCGCGCATAAAGATCAATGTCGAGCGCATTGTGATGCGTCTTGAACGGTCTGGCTGCAGCGCCCGTTGCCAACGGCGAAAGCATCGGCGTTTCGACTTCAATATATCCGTGCTCGTCAAAATAGGCGCGTATTTCGCGAATTATCGCCGCGCGTTTTTCGAAGACTTCACGTGTCTGCGAGTTGGCGATCAGATCGGCATACCGCATCCGATGTCTGAGCTCGGGATCGTGCAGACCGTGAAATTTGTCCGGCATTGGAACCAAGGCCTTTGTCAAAAACCACAGCTTTTCGACGTGTATCGATAATTCTCCGGTCTTCGTAATAAAAAGGTATCCTTCAACCCCGATGATGTCGCCAAGATCCAACAGCTCATAAAGTCGCCAGGCATTCTCGCCGACATCGCTCTTCCGGATATAGACCTGGACTTGACTCCGACCGTCAGATATGTGCGCAAAAGCCGCTTTGCCCATCAGGCGAGTTGTTTTCATTCGTCCCCCGACCTGAACTCTGACGGGGTTTAATTCTCGATTTGTCTTCTCTAATTCTTCGCCTTCCTTCTTACCTGCCTGCGAGCCATAAAGGTGCACAAGCTGGCTAACGGTGTGCGTACGTTCGAATTTTGCGGGATACGGCGCAAGACCTAACTCGTTTATTATTTGCTCCAGGTGCAATCGCCGCTGTTGGATTTGCTCGTTGTCCTGATCTAACAATATTCACTGCTCCGTCATGTCAAAATCTTCATTGATACAGAAAAACCCGATTATAGAGTGGGGGCCAGAGTGTCTCAAGTCATTTGTGCGATTTGAGTCTGTTTACGCTTTTTTGATTCGACAGCTGGTCAATTAAGTGATAGGTTGATGATCTCCCGGTACGTAGTGCTCGGGACTCCCCTCTTTTCTGGAATTAGCCATAATCAGCAATGTCGTCAGAGTTGTTGTTAGTTTAATCTAACCGAGCTCTTTTATTGGGTTGGGCGTTACAGATGCTTTACATGTTTTATTAGACGGTTCAGCGGGGCGATAAAACATTCCAATGAGTGACAGAAAGCCAAAGGTGGTAACTTGCCCTCGCTGCGGTAAGTGCGAATCGCGGCGTTCAAAGCGTCGCGGCGGCCTGGAGTTTCTGCTGTCTGTGGTCTCGTTCCTTCCCTATCGGTGCGACGTTTGTAATCACCGATTTATCGCATTCGGATCGAGATATAAAGTTATTTAATTTACAAGCGTTAGGGAGTAAGGGTTAGTTAGAGCCGTCGCGAAGCTCCTCTGCAATCTCAACTGCAACACTTCTGGCTTTTTCAATCTCGTCCCGTCGATACGAAATTGCCCCGACGACGGGATGACCGCCGCCACCGTAACGTTCACAGATTGTGGCGATATTGTGACGCCGTTGTTTCGGACTCCAGGGATTAAGTCCTACAGAGATCTTTGATCGGAATCGCGACAAACTTACGCTTACTGAATACAGGGAAGTCGGAAACAAATAATAGGGAATGAATTTGTTATAACCTTCTATTTGATAATTGCTGACGTCGAAAAAGATGACGTCTCGTTCAAACGCAGCAGCTTTTCGAATTATTTCGATGGACTCGAGATGCTTTTGAAACAATGGTTCAATCTGTTCGGCTATGTATGGCATCGCAATCAAATCCGGAAGATTCGAGTATTGAAGATCGCGGATTATTCGGTGAAGGATTTCCGGATCACGTCCGGCCTCGATCACCAGCGTAAGTTTCATCGCCGGAGATTCCAGCTCAACGGCGGTCTTCGCGTCTTTGTATTGCGCACCATCAATGATATCGGCCCATTTGATTAAGTCGCCAAGTGACGACTGATCAAATCCGAACTTACCGGATGCAACGTCCGCAATGAATTTCGTGCAGGATTTGTATTCCGGATTATGGAATTTGCGACCCGAATTATCGTGTCGAAAATGGGTTTCGTCTTCCGATGACAGAAAAGCGCTCTGGTGATGATCGAACCACCAGGTGATGGCGTCAGAGCTATTGTATTTAAAATCGACAATGGCGTTTTCATCGCCATCAAACTCTACATCACCGAAAATCGAATCTGGCCGATGGGCGAGACCACTGTAAAAAATCTCAGCTTCTGGTCGAATGCGCTCGTGATAAAACCGGCTGAAAACCGCGGCTGACGCAACGCCGTCGAAACAATTATCGTGATAGAGCACCTTCATCTTCATCGTTATATAGAGAACGCCTCCCGTGGCGTAAGCGGAATATGCTACTAGGTAGATTGATACCTTGCAAGGAATTGCTGCTAAAGTTCCGCAAGAATTGTCGGCGCAATATCGCACAGCGACCTGATCTTCGACGCCATTTCGGCCGCGCGTGACCCCCATACCATTGTTGCGACCTTATTATCGGTGTGCGATTTGGTGGTCATATCTTCGATGTTGCCGTGGTCGCTGGTTAATATGACAACGTGTTTCGACAGGTCAATTTGGGCCAAAACAGAGAGGAGAAACTGGTCAAGAACCTCAATCGTGCTTCGAGCGAAATCAAAATCCCGACTGTGTCCGGCGAAATCCGTCATGAAGTATTCGTAGAAGCAAAAATCAGATTCAGATGCTATGCGCGCCAAAATCTTTCCAGCGTCTTCAGGTGATCTATAATGAATCGGCACACCTGATCCCTTCAGAACGGAATGCGTGAAATCGTGATAAACAGCGCGTTCGGTCTTTAAATCCTCTACAGAGCGAAACGGCATTTCGGCCGCTTCGTTAGCGATTGTGGAGGCGGATACAAACCTGGGACGTTTCTCGAAAAACCGGGGGGCATACGCGTTAGCAAAAACAACACGGCGACCACGATTCTTTAATTCTTTCATTATCGAGTGCTCCTGGATAACAGAGCGCAAGCTTCCGCCAGGAAAGCCGCTTAAGTGCTGCCCAAGAAATGCAGGCGCATTAATGCCAGTCAATATAGTTGTTTGCCCTGTTGCGCTTTGGGGTTTCCCGTCTACACCAAGATGGGCATCTGTAACGGCCAAAACTCCGTCGAATGGAATCCGGAATTCTTCGTTCTGGAAGACCTGAATGATTTGAGCACTGCTGCCGTCAATTGGATTGTGGTTCCCGCGAGTGCCGATACCGACACCATCGATGAATATTAACAGGATCGACATTAAGTTACCGTCTGAGGAGCGCCGCGACCGCCATCAGTAGTGTGCCGAACCCGAGCCACCACAAACTTCGAATCTCCTGAGCGATCGTGGCCATTTCCGGTTTGTCGGGAACAAAAAAAGGAAAGACAAAAAAGCTGTAAAGAAAACAAAGAACCGCCAATGCAACGCAAATAATCGATGCGATTAACAGACCGTCTTTTGCCTGAGGATGCTCGCGAACGTTGCCGATCATTCGCTTGACTGCGGCGGCGGCACGACCGCGAGCGCTGCGTGTCGCGTCAATCGTTCGCTCGAACGGAGTTGGTTCCGTCGCTCTGCCACATACCGAGCAAAACTTGGCCGCAGGATTCAAAACACTGTTGCACCGCAGGCAGGTTTGAACAGCAATCGGCTCTCCGTTAGATCTGGCAAAGCTCGCGCTGGACAAGCTTGTGGTCGGCGGAAGCGCTGGCTCTTCAACCACGACCGACGGAGCATCGAATGGTGACTCAAGAGATGTCGTCCGTTTCCCTTCAAATGCAAGACTGCCGGTAAGACTGCTGGTAATCGCCTCTCCGCAGGCCGAGCAATGCGTGGCCCCTTTTTTCACTGGCATTCCACACGACGGACATTCAATCACTGCTTTCTCCTAAATGTATCCGTAGAAACGCGAACTGCCTCGCTGGGAAATCTGGCACAACGGATAACAACCAAGTGGCGGCGGCCTGCCATCCGCCGCATAAGCTTATTTTAGCACCACACAGGATAATCAGTCATATTCAGATGCTCAAGTGCGCCAATAAGTAAACTGGGCTGGAATAATTAATGAGAAAGGTGTATTTTGGGTCGACATAGCAAGCAAGTTTCTGCATACGCCTTGCTTCAATAGTCCTGTTTCAAGTCTGCATGAAACTAATCAAAACGTACCGAGGTGTTACCATGTTCAAACCTCTGTTGTTTGTTGGTTGTTCAATTGTACTTGCAGTCTCTTCGTCAGTCGTTTCAGCGCAGAAGACGGGGCCGTCGAGCTCTGGTTCTTCGTCCAGTTCGTCCAGCAGCTCGTCCGGTGGCGGCGGCTCACACTCAGGTGGATCATCAGGCGGTGGAAGCAGTTCTGCCGGCAGTTCAGGTTCGCACGGTTCAAGCTCGTCGGGTTATTCAGGCGGTTCGTCGCGGTCGAGCGGTTCTTCGAGTAGTTCTTCAGGAGGATCTTCGTCTCGTGGTTCGAGTTCGTCAAGCAACTCTTCAGGAAACCATTCGAGCGGATCGCGAGTCGATTCGTCCGGCAGCAGAACGAGCGGTCGGTCCAGTGGGTCGAGTGATCGCCCGATGCCATCGTCGAATGGTTCGACCTCTAGGACATCTGAAACCCGAAGTTCAAACGGTTCGCGAACGGCGACAGTAACAAGCGGCGGCACGGAGAGCAGTTCATCAAGAGGCTCTGGAAACGGATCGAAAAAAGGTGATGGCGACGGCGACGACCATCACCACGGTGGGCACCATCCTGGCGGTGGTAAACACCACGATGGCGATGGTGACCGCGACGATCACAAAGGTCATCACAATAACAATGAACATCATCACCGATTCCTGTTCTTTGGTCATCGCTACGACACTGACTATAACAATGGATACAACAATCAGTCTCTTGGTCTGACGTGCGAATGTCAGGACGGGAAGCGGGTTCCAAAAAATAAGGCTCAAAAGGCCTGCGCTAAACACGGCGGCATTAAAAAATGTGATTAGTACGAAAGCACGAGCTTGAGCTAAGGTTAATAGCGACAAAATCAGTTGGAGCACCAAAGCGGTGCTCCAACTATTTGCTCAAAACAGCAAATCTTAATTTGCACCTGCCCTTTTTTGTCGGACTCGCGGCTGCTATCCTTCTATTGGTACCTTTCATCCGCGCTAACTCCCCAATCAGTTTGATAATCCATGGCCTTTTTGAGTATGGGGCGACTTAAAGCACATAAACACATTCTGTTGGCGTTCTTATTATTTGCAGGTTTTGTGGGCCAAACTGCACTAAGCGCAAATGGCCAGACTCCGCCGGATAAACAGCCAGACAAATTAAAATCGGGCGAAACAGAAACAAAGAATCCCGATTCGGAAAGTCCGATTTCGCTGGGAACGCGCCTGGTCGAGCTAAACGTCAAAGTGGCCGATATTTCCGGCAAAGGCATTGCTGACCTGCACAGGGAAGATTTCTCCGTTTTTGAAGATGGCGTAAAGCAATCCATTTCATATTTTGAACCCGAAAGCGCCCCATTCGATCTGGTCTTGATGCTGGATTTCAGTTCGAGCACAGAAGACAAATCAAAACTGATCAAAGATGCCGCCGCTCATTTTGTCGACACGTTGAAAGCTAATGACCGAATAGCCGTAATCGCTTTTACTGACAAATTCAAACTCGTTTCGGATTTCAGCAATAATCATGAGGAGTTGAAAAAACATATCAATAAGATAAAAGCTCATGGCGGAACGGCTCTTTACGATTCGCTATGGCGAGTCTATGACATGTTGAAAACGGATAAACAAGAGCGGAAAGCGATCGTTCTGATGACCGACGGGGTCGATGAATCACTGGACGCTCCTGACGAATATCCCGCGGAGCACCCTTACGAAGAACTGCTCAGCCGAGTGACCGAAGAGGGCGCAAGCATTTATCCAATCTATTTGGATACTGAGCACGAAGAAGTAGACGTCGAGCGAAACAGCACTCACCGTACATTTGAAATCGCGCGATTTCGACTGGCGCAACTTGCCGAAGAAACGGGTGGCCTGGCGTTCAAGGCCGCGCAACTGGAAGATCTGGACAAAGTTTATCCACTGGTCGCTGGCGAACTGAGGACCGTATACAGCATTGGGTATAACCCGTCCAATACAGTTGCCGACGGGAAAATGCGCAAAATACGTGTTGAGATTGATCGGCCTAACGCAGTGGCGAGAACACGCAAAGGGTACGTTGCAAAGTAGGCTGTTATACCTCAGGGTCGTTGATTACCGATCAACTCACTAGTTGAGTGAAGATGGGCTCGAGCTTTTGCCATTCGCATCAGATATTCCAATTGCAGATAATGCTCCAACTCTGATTTTTCATCGGCTGCCAGGGACTCTGATTTTTCGCGATCAATCAGACCGGCAATCCGCTCTTTCACTTCCGCAGATGGTTGAAAGGCAATAAGCTGATCCGGGGTTAGACCTGCAGCTATGAATTCTATAACTTCATCGTACGCTTTCATATGTGGTCATTTTAGCGCTTAAAGACCGCCAGTGCTATTCAATTTGATTATCTTGAATCGCCATTGACCGCTTCGCTACAATAATGGTTTCGGGTAATTGACAAATTCGCGACTATAGCAGCGGGCTAATGGCAATTGAGAAGATAACGGTGCGCGGAGCGCGCCAGCATAACCTCAAAAACGTAAGTCTAGAGATTCCACGCAACAAACTCACTGTCATCACTGGTTTGAGCGGTTCGGGAAAGTCTTCGCTTGCGTTCGATACGATTTACGCCGAAGGACAGCGTCGCTATGTGGAATCGCTTTCGGCTTACGCCCGGCAATTCCTGGATCAACTGGAAAAACCTGATGTCGATGCCGTCGAAGGTCTTTCCCCTGCCATCTCAATCGAGCAGAAGACCACCAATCGCAGCCCGCGCTCCACTGTAGGCACGGTAACCGAGATTTACGATTACTTGCGCTTGCTGTTTTCGTCGATTGGACAGCCGCACTGCCATCAATGTGGCAGACCAATTTCGCGCCAATCGACTGATCAAATAGTTCAGAGCATCCTGGCGCTTCCTGAAGGGGAGCGGGTGATGATCCTTGCGCCGATTGTCCGCAGTCGTAAGGGCGAGTTTCGCAAGGAACTGGAAAAGCTGGTCAAAGATGGCTTCGTTCGTGCGCGAATTGACGGCGAGCTGCGTGGGCTGGATGAAGAGATCAAACTGGACAAACGCCGCAATCATACAATCGAAGTCGTTGTTGACCGGATGCTGATAAAATCCGGCATTCAAAAACGCCTGGAAGAATCTGTTCACACCGCCAGCCGTTTAACGGACGGATTAGTTCTTCTTTCAGTTGTTGATGGCGAAGAAAAGCTCTTTTCCGAAAAAATGGCCTGTCCGGAATGTGGAATCAGCATTCCAACGCTCGAGCCGCGCTCTTTCTCATTTAATAGTCCTTACGGCGCCTGCCCTGAATGCCACGGATTAGGCACGATGCTGGAAGTCGATCCGGCAAAACTGGTTCTGGATCCCGGTCTGCCGTTAAAAGAGATCGATGTAACACCGTTCGAATCGCAAACCAGCGACTATTTGCGTGAAGCGCTGTTTGCAGTCGCGCGAAATGTCGGCGCGTCGCCTGATACGCCGTTTGAAGAGCTTCCGGAAAAGGCGCGCGACGCGTTTTTTTATGGATCGTCAGAAAAGATCAGCTTCAAGTACGGCAATTACGAGTACAAGACGACCTGGAAGGGCGCGACTAAATTTTTAAAGCAGCGTTACGAAGAGTCGAGCAGCGAAAATTTGAGACAGGCTCTTGAAGACCTGATATCGCCTGTATCCTGCCACACCTGCAACGGCAAGCGGCTGCAACCTGAGAGTTTGGCAGTTAAGGTTGCTAATAACTCGATTTCGGATCTGACTTCGCTCTCCATAGATAATGCACACAAAGTATTCGAGCAGGTAAAGCTCAATCCGCGTGAAGAGAAGATTGCCGGACTCATTCTGCGAGAGATTCGCAGTCGATTACACTTTCTGTCAATCGTCGGTGTGGGTTACATATCTCTTGATCGTCCTGCGGCAACACTGTCTGGAGGTGAAAGTCAGCGTATTCGACTGGCAACTCAGATCGGATCGCAATTGCGCGGAGTTTTATACGTGCTGGACGAGCCGTCGATAGGTCTTCATCCGCGCGATAACCTGAGGTTGCTGGAAACGTTGGAGCACCTGCGCGACCTCGGGAATACCGTGCTGGTTGTAGAGCACGACGAAGAGACCATTCGGCGAGCGGATTACGTTGTCGATTTAGGCCCCGGCGCAGGCTCGCACGGCGGAGAAGTAGTTGCCTTTGGCAGCCCTGAAGGCATATCAAAATCGAAAACGTCGTTAACCGGCAGATACATGTCCGGCGATCTGGAGATTGCCCTTCCGGAAGAGCGTCGATCTCCGAACGGGAAAGCGATTACGATTAGCGGAGCTTCAGAAAATAATCTTAAAGACATAACCGTTTCGTTTCCGCTTGGTCTGCTGACCGTCGTTACTGGTGTATCGGGATCTGGGAAATCCACATTAGTTGAAGATATTCTTTACCGCAGCCTGGCCAGAAAGATCTATCGAAGTCTTGCCGAGCCGGGAGCGCACGTCGGAATCGAAGGCCTCGAACACATAGATAAGGTTATCGAGATTGACCAATCTCCGATCGGTCGAACGCCGCGTTCCAACCCAGCAACCTATACTGGGCTGTTCACTCCTATTCGAGAGCTTTATGCGATGCTGCCCGAGTCGAAAGAGCGAGGCTATAAACCTGGCCGATTCAGTTTCAACGTCGAAGGCGGCCGATGCGAAGCCTGCAGCGGCGATGGGCTGAAACGAATAGAGATGAATTTTCTGCCCGATGTATATGTTCTGTGTGATGTCTGTCGCGGCGCGCGTTACAATCGGGAAACCCTTTCGGTTCATTACAAAGGCAAGTCTATCGCTCAGCTTTTGGATATGACGGTCGAGGAAGCGCTACCGGTATTGGAGAATGTTCCTCAGATAAAGCAGAAACTGCAAACGCTGCTGGATGTCGGTCTCGGGTATATCAAGCTGGGACAATCAGCGACCACTTTATCGGGTGGAGAAGCGCAGCGCATAAAGCTGGCAAAAGAATTATCCAAACGAGCCACGGGGCGAACCGTTTATCTGCTGGACGAACCGACTACAGGATTACACTTTGAAGACGTACGAAAGCTGTTGCAGGTTCTTCAGCAACTGGTGAGCCTTGGCAACACCGTAATCATCATTGAACACAATCTTGATGTAATTAAGAGCGCGGATTGGATAATCGATCTTGGTCCAGATGGCGGCGATGCTGGCGGTCGAATAGTCGCTGAAGGAACACCTGAAGACATTGCCAAAACGAAGAAATCTTACACCGGACAGGCGTTAAAGGCTGTTCTTAATGGAAACGGACATAAGCGGTAACTCGTATTACAATATGGATTGATAGAGTAGGCTAAGGATATTCGATGGAAAAGAGAATCCAGCAGGTTGTCGAAGAGAATATCGAAACTACAAAACGCTTTTTTGAACAGTCCACTCCCCAAATCGTCCAGGCGGCCCATTTAATAATCGATTCCCTCAGCAACGGCGGAAAAGTTCTGCTATTTGGAAACGGCGGCAGCGCGGCGGATGCCCAGCATATTGCCAGCGAGCTTATTAACAGATTTGCTTTTGATCGCCCCGGCCTGGTTGCCCTGGCGCTGACGGCAGATAGCGCGACGATCACTGCAATCGGAATCGAAACCGGGTTTGATTACGTCTATAGTCGTCAGGTTGAAACTTTGGGCAGACCTAACGATGTTGTGATTGGACTCAGCACCAGCGGTAACTCTTCAAATGTGGTCGAGGGTGTAAAGGCCGCAAATGCTGCGGGGATGAAGTCGATTGGACTGCTGGGACGCGACGGCGGTCGACTGGCGCAGCTTGTAACGGTTCCGTTGATTGTCAGGAGCTCTGACTTCGCTCGGATTCAAGAAGTGCACCTTACCATTGGACATATCCTGTGTGATTTGGTTGAGAGAGAGTTGTTCGGGCACAGGTAAGCGCAGTCTCTATATCAAAAAATCTTCTTTGTCTGCTTTCCAACCGAAAAGATTAGATCGGACAGCGTGTGACTGGCTGCCCCCCACCACGCTCCGGCAAATGCCGCGATCAGGTAATTTCGATCGATGCCGCTGACAAATAGCCAAAATCCTGAAGCAGCGCGTTCTACTTCTCTTGCAGCATTGTTATGAACGCCGAGCAGGTAACTGTCACGCAAATAGATTATCGTTGCGCTCAGCAAAATCAGAACAATTGAAAAATAGATGACACGAATCGCCGTTCCGAAGATCAATCCATGGCTGAACCGCGACCTGTGCTTGAAACAAACCTGATATGGCCACCATAAAAGCCTGAAAGGACCCCATCTGGAATACTGGACGCTGTGCAGGTCCAGATCCGGCCCGAACATCAATCCGCCAAACAGCATTGCTATCGTGGCAATCAGCATCACTCCGATGCTTCCGCTTACAGCCCAGGCAGCGACAGCAGTAGGCAGAGCAAGAACAAAGGTAATCAGATCGTGCGTTTTTCCAGACGGCATTTCAAAAGCGCTCGTTCTAGTTTGAATTCTTTATCGGCAATTTAATTTGGATGATCACGAGTCAATCGGTGGTTGTTAGGCTAAGAGCGCTGATAGTCATCTTGATAGCGAACGATATCGTCTTCGCCAAGATAATCGCCGCACTGAACCTCAATAAACACCAGCGGCTCTGACCCTGGGTTCTCTACCCGATGGCGCGCGCCCGATGGGACATGAATATATTGGTTGGGGGCGAGCCTGTGCTGCCCATCATTGAGGGTTACCAAAGCTTCGCCGCTCGTGATTACCCAGTGCTCGCTGCGGCGCTTGTGAGATTGAAGGCTCAGTCGGTGACCTGGATTGACGATGATCTTTTTGACTTTGAAACCATCCAGGTCTTCCAGCACCTCATAACTACCCCAGGGCCGTTGATCGAATTCTCCGCGCATGAATGCCAACTCCTCGTGTACAGATCAAGGTTACCATTATACGGTGGGGAATCACATCGGCAAGGACAGGAAAGTTACGTAAGGAAATAAAAAGGGGATGGTCGCCCATCCCCCGTTTTTCTCGCTAGAGAAACCCCGTTCATTTTTTATGAACTACTTCTTCTTGGAGCCGCCTTTGGCTGCCTTCTTCGCGGGCTTGGCCGCGGGCTTCTTAGCTGCTGCTTTTTTTGCACCACCTGCTTTAGCCATCGTGTTAGTCTCCTTTCATCAGATTTTCGTCTCGACCACAAGATGCTGTGCTTAACAGCTTCATTGTGTACAAGACCACAAGGCACACAATATGTTGTTGTTTATAGTGAGTTGATTTTTGCTTGTCAACTTTTTTTACAGATTGAGAAAATTTTTTTTGCGCGAATCAGCGACTTCTTTGAAAGCGACGACTGGCGCGGCTTTCATGAGATGTCGATTCGCAACTGGCCGCGTGGCGGCCAGTTGCGGCCAGATTCACATGCAAACCATCGGCGCATTTTTTAATATCATTATCGCGTGAAAAGCCGCGCCAGTACTGGGTTTCCAGGTAGGCAACTGGAAACCCTTGATGGGCAAGGCTTCCGGCGTGGGGTCTGGAAAGTCGCGCTCACGGCTAGTTTCCGGCTGTCTGCATGCGCGAATTTCAGTTATCAGAAATACTGGCGTTGCGATTGAAATCGCGCTGATTGATCCAGCCAAGGCGCGCGATCATTGTATTTGACTTGGTATGACTCAGCCGCTATGGTTTTTTGATAGCTCCTGAAAGTCGAAACAACAGATGAATCAAGCTGAATACGAAACTATGTATCGGTTGGAAACCCATTACTGGTGGTTCGTTGCCAGGCGGCAATTAGTGACCAGCCTGGTAAACCAGCAAATCGCCGATACCAAAGGTGCAAGGATCCTGGACGTCGGATGCGGAACCGGCGCTACGAGAGATGCTCTGACCATTTACGGTGAGGTTTTTGGCGCCGATATGTCGGAGGAAGCTCTTTCATTCAGTCGAAGCCGCGGCGGTGGACCGCTGACCCGTTCACGAATAGAGCGACTTTCGTTTATTGACGGCTGTTTTGATTTGATCACAGCGCTGGACGTGCTGGAACACGCTGATGACGATTTGGCCTCGATGGACGAGCTCTATCGAGCTTTGCGACCGGGCGGATTGCTGATCGTAACGGTTCCGGCTTACGGTTTTTTGTGGAGCGAGCACGATGAGGCTCTTCATCATCGCCGACGCTACGCTGCCTACGAGCTTCGCAACAAACTGACGCGCGTCGGATTTGAAATAGAGCGATTGAGCTTCTTTATCACTTTCCTGTTCTTTCCAATCCTTGCAATGCGGTTCGTTCAGAATATTTTCAAGAAATCGGTCGAGCCAAAGACTTCGCATATCATTTTGCCGGACTGGCTCAACAATGCGCTGATCGGTTTGCTGGCGATTGAGCGGTGGCTGCTGCGGTATATCAACCTTCCATTCGGCGTAACGATAGTTTGCCTGGCGCGAAAACCCGAATTGTCCGCGCCAGACCTTATATTTTGATTTAAATAATCGTTCCGTCTGGAATGAGAGCATCCTTGGGAACGATTACAATTCCATCGCGGATGTAATAGTTCTCATTGTCGGCGTTCTGACCATTGTCTTCGTTCAGAATTCTAACGTTCGCGCCTATGCGGGCATTCTTATCTATTATCGCGTTGCGGATAATGGTGTTTGGTCCTATGCCGACAATCGGAACTCCTTTTGACTGGTCCTGCTGCATGTCTTCAATGCTCTGATAGTAATCCGAACCCATAATCATCGAGTGCTCCACAATCGCGCCGTAACCAACACGCGATCTATTGCCGATGATCGAGCGTCTGAGTATCGCTCCGTCCAGAATACATCCCTCGCAGACAATAGATTCGTTCACCTGGCAATCGCGGAGCTTCGAGCCAGGCAAAAAACGTGGTCGAGTATAAATCGGAGCGTTTGGATCATAAAAATTGAACTGCGGTATCACCGCTGTCATATCGATATTGGCGTGATAGAAAGCCTTGATCGTTCCAATGTCTTCCCAATAACCATTGAACAAATACGCCTGCACGTTACAGCACGAAAGCGCTGCCGGAATAATCTCTTTTCCAAAATCGACGTGCTTCATATTCTGGAAGAGCAGGTCGCCCAGCATCTCTTTTTTGAAGACGTATATCCCCATTGAAGCGATAAATGGCTTACGCTTCGCCTCATCTGCATTAAGCCCCAGCGACTCGGTGTTTACCCGCATGGTGTCGAGCTCAGCGCCTTTGGGCTTTTCTTTAAATTCAAGAATTCGGCCCTCTTCGTTTGTTTTCAAGAGGCCGAAGCTGGAAGCGTTCTCTGGATCCATCGGAACGACTGAAATCGTCAGGTCAGCCCCGGTTTCGTAGTGGTGTTTTATGAACTTTTTGTAATCCATCCGATATAGATGGTCGCCCGACAGAATCAGGAAAGTCTTGATGCTGGGATCGTTGAAATGTTTGTATGCCTGCCGCACGGCGTCCGCTGTTCCTTGAAACCAGTTTTTGTCTTCGGGAGTTTGTTCTGCGGCCAGAATTTCCACGAAACCATCAGTAAAACGGCTGAACCTGTAGGTACGAAAAATGTGGCGATTCAGCGAAGCAGAGTTGAACTGTGTCAGTATGTATATCTTTGATATATCGGAATTAATGCAATTGCTGATCGTGATGTCGATCAATCGGTATTTGCCGCCCAGTGGAACGGCCGGCTTTGCGCGTTGAGCCGTCAGCGGGAACAACCGTTGTCCCTGCCCTCCGCCCAGAATCACCGTCATTACTTCTCGCATATCGTTCTCCTTGTTCTCCATCAGGGGAGTTGGAGACCAGCAGTGAGTTAGTTTTTTGGTGCCCGATTTGTTATATTTCCACGCTGCACTTATTGCAGACTGTTGATGAGAATATGGAATGCTTGATTCTATTTCAAGCCGCGCGCGCGTTTTTTCTGAGTGTAAGGAAAGGAATAAGATGCCGACGACTGCTGCTAACCTTCATCTATCGAAAAGATTTGACGGTGTGGGCTTTTCGGAAATAGTTCAGATTCGAAATAAAGTAATGGCTCTGCCGCCAGATAAGAAGGTCTTTCCGTTTCATGGAGGCGAGCCCGTTCCGAATACGCCGCAATATATAAAGGATGCGATGGTGAAGGCTCTCTCCGAAAACAGAACGCGTTATGCCGCGTCCAGCGGTGAACCGGGATTGCTGAAGGCCATATTAAATAAGGTTAACACCACGAATCGCATTCCCGCCGAACCCGGCGACGTTCAGGTTGTAAACGGGGGCATGCATGCGCTTTCGTGCGCTTTTCAGGCAACGCTGGATCCGGGTGATGACGTTATCCTCTTTTCGCCGTACTGGACGCCGATGCGCGACGTTGCAAAACTGGCCGGAGCGAACATGGTTCTGGTCAGCACCCAGACTGCGCGTCGCGACGGAATAAGAGAAACGTTGATCCGTCACGTTACGCCACGAACCAAAGCGATCTACTTCAACACGCCGCTCAATCCTACCGGCGAAGTATTCTCCCGCGAGGAAGTTCAGGCAGTCGCCGATTTTGCCCAGGACTACAATATTGTTGTCATATCCGACGAGGCGTACGAAGATCTTATCTTTGAAGGAGAGCACGTTTCGATTGCATCGCTGCCTGGAATGCACGAACGCACGTTGAGTTGTTTTACTTTTTCGAAGACTTATTCGATGACCGGCTGGCGTGTTGGTTATGTCGTCGGTAAGGAGCCGTTTATGACCGGAATCAGGGCTTTTGCTCTTTATTCGATAAATGGTGTCAGCACGCCGACGCAATATGCGGCGGAAGCCGCGTTAACCCAGACGCCGCCACAGTATCTGGCGGATTTGCGAAGAACTTACAGGGAATTGCGAGATTTAATGGCCGATGGACTGGCGTCGCTGGGATTTGAATGCCCGCGCCCGGCAGGAGCTTTTTATCTTTTCCCGAACGCGACTGCTTTCGGCAATGATAGTTGGCAGATCTGCAATATGTTGATCGAACGCACAGGCGTGACCAGCGTGCCTGGAGTCGTGTTCGGTCCCGAAGGCGAAGGACATCTGCGCCTTTCATTTTCCACCAGCAGGGAAAACATCGAAGGTGCGTTAGACTCACTGCGGCGCAATCTTTGAAAATCACGTCAAGATGTTAGGAGAATTCGACCTAATAAAGAAGATCAAGGACCGCGCTTATCGCAACAGCGAAAATCTGACCAAAGGCATCGGCGACGACTGTGCAATAATTAGACAGAGCGATGGGCTTGATAGTTTGATTTCCTGTGATCTTCTGGTCGAAGACGTTCATTTCAAGCTAGGTTACACTCCGGCGCGATCACTGGGACACAAAACGCTTGCCGTTAGCCTCAGCGACATGGCAGCGATGGGCGGCCGACCGCGTTTTTGTACATTAAGCCTGGCAATTCCCGATCATATTAATGACAAATTTTTGAACGAATTCTTCGATGGATTCTTCGCGCTTGCTGACCGATATGAAGTTACGCTTATCGGCGGAGATACCTCACGATCTCCGGACAAATTTGTAATTGACTTGAACATCATTGGCGAATGCCCTTCTGGCGCTGCAATTCGTCGCGACGGGGCAAAGGCCGGAGATTTAATATTCGTGACTGGATCTCTTGGCGCCTCAGCGGTTGGTTTGATCTTATTGGAACGTGGTTACCTACCCGTGGAAAAATCGCCAAATCGGATCGAGACCTTGATGAATCGGGCTGTGCAAGCGCATCTGGAACCAGATCCGAGGGTCGAAATCGGTCTGCGACTGCTGGAGCTTGGTATTGCCACATCAATGATTGATCTGAGCGACGGGTTGTCTTCCGATCTGAACCATATATGCGAAGAGAGCCGGGTCGGCGCCAGGATTTATGCAGACAAGATACCGATATCTGATACAGCTGAAGCCACCAAAGAAGACGGACTCAGCCTGGCACTGAACGGCGGCGAAGATTACGAACTGCTATTTACCGTTAACCCTCAATCGCAGAATTTGATTTCTAATCTTGATAAGGATGTTCGGTTGACTCTGATTGGGGAAATAACAAATGGCTCCGACGTGTTGCTGAATACTTTCCATAGATCAGAGGCGCTCTTGCCCGGTGGATACGAGCATTTCAATAAGTAGCAGATTCCAGTCAGAACTTTAATAATCATAATTTCTTCATACGCGGTAAATAACGCTAGTCGGGCCTGTAAACAGCGGGATTTTAACGGGAAGATCATATGCTGTTCTTTTATAACATTTTGATGTAATATTCGTCGTTCATAAGAGCCGAGGCTGATCGTCTCGGCTCTCCTTGTTCACGTCATCGGACGAAAAGGACAGAGGCAGGTGTTTGTAAATGTCCGAAGAGCAAAATAAAGAGGTAAAAGAGTTGGAACAGGCCATCGCTGACCTTGGCGAACTGGCTAAAGGAATCGAACAGAACAGTGAGATCCTTAAGCTTCAACAGCGACTCGAACACCTGAAAACGGAAATACTCGATAGCCTGACGCCAATGGATCGAGTTAAGCTCGCCCGGCATCCCAATCGCCCTTACACGTTAGATTATGTACAGCTGATTTTTACGGATTTTTCCGAAGTCCACGGCGATCGTCGTTATGCAGATGATCCTGCGATGGTGTGTGGGATGGCCAACTATCATGGCGAACCCGTGGCGGTTATTGGTACCCAGAAAGGGCGGGATATTAAATCCCGCCAATACCGGAACTTTGGAATGGCGCAGCCAGAAGGTTATCGCAAGGCGTTGCGGGTAATGAAACTGGCCGAAAAATTCAATCGCCCGATATTTACCTTTATCGATACACCAGGCGCCTACCCAGGAATCGAAGCCGAAGAACGCAACATCGCTGAAGCAATCGCCTATAATCTGCGAGAAATGGCTCGAATGGGTGTGCCCATAATTGCAACCATCATTGGCGAAGGTTGCAGCGGAGGCGCGCTGGGGATAGGCATCGCCGACCGTGTGCTGATGCAGGAAAATACCTATTACACAGTCATTGCTCCTGAAAGCTGTTCTGCCATTCTGTGGCGCGATCAGAATCACGCCTCGCAGGCGGCCGAAGCGTTGCGTCTGACCGCGTTCGATCTGAAATCGTTCAACGTTATAGATGAAATCATTGAAGAGCCAAAACCTGGCGCCCATTCACAGCAGGAACTGGCCGCCGAGATGCTGGATCAAGCTTTGACCAGGTCACTGAATGAAATACGCCAATGGTCGCCGGAAGAGCGCATCCGCCGCCGTTACGACAAGTTCCGGGCGATGGGCTCTGTTCAGGAGATCGTCGCTCAGCGAAAGCGCGTTTAGCCAGATTCAAAATCTTTAATCTTACTCAGTTGTTGACTAATTCCTTCATTTCCGGCAAAAGATCATAGTTGGTTTGTCATCTCTTCCGAACTTCGAGGTACATAGCCTATGAAACGTGCTGCGAAACTGTCCTCCCTGATGTTTTTATTATTGCTTGCTCTCGGCGTGACAGCCAGGCCGATTCTGCCGCCCGGACCGACCGTGGGACCTGAGGTATACTCCAGGCGGCGAAACACCCTGATGGAAAAAGCAGGCGATGCAATCATCGTTTTGCAGGGCGCCGAAGATTACAAGACCCTGGTTCAGTTTCGTCAGGACAATGATTTCTACTACCTCACCGGGCTTGGTGATACTTCCTACGCGATTCTGGTAATGGATGGCAAAACAAAACGGACCATGCTGTTCTTGCCGCCGTACGATGCTACCTACGAGAAATGGTTCGGTCACAGGCTCAATCCGGGAAAGGAAGCTACGGAAAGAACAGGCATAACCGAGACCTATCCCAATACCGACTTTGACAAAATGATTACAGACTTGATCGGTAATGGACATCGACCGGTCTACATCTCAAAGTCTCCGGAAGAACTGGGAGAAAGCGAACGAGGCGAGGCGGCCAAGGTCGAGAAGACGGAACTCTCCACCACCTGGGACAAACGCATCTCAAAAGAGCAGGCATTCTCGAATTTCTTCGAATCGAAAAAGGCTGACGTTAAAAACCTTGATCCTATTCTCGACGAGATGAGACGAGTAAAAGGACCCGAGGAGATCGCATTAATGCGCGAATCCTGCCGAATCGGGTCTCAGGGACATATTGAAGTCATGAAATCCGTCCATTCAGGCATGTACGAGTACGAAGTTGCTGCGCTGGCCGAATATGTGTTTAAGCGAAATGGAGCGATCGGCCCGTCGTATTTTCCGATTGTTGGTTCCGGACCTAACTCGTGTGCGCTGCATTACAGTCTGAACAATCGTTTGATGAATGATGGGGACATCGTAGTTTTCGATTTTGCTCCTGATTACGGTTATTACGCATCGGATATAACCCGAACATTTCCGGTCAGTGGTCATTTCACTGATGAACAAAGAAAAGTCTACGAAGTTGTTTTAGCCGCGCAAAAAGCAGGCATTGCCGCTGTGAAACCCGGCGCCACGATGGCCGATGTTACAAAAGCAGCGCGAGATGTCATCAATGCGGCAGGCTATGGTAAATACTGGGCGCACGGAATTGGCCATTACGTAGGAATGGGTGTTCACGACGTAGGGAGTTACGACAAACCATTCGAGCCAGGCGTAATAATCACGGTCGAGCCGGGCGTCTACATCGCCGAAAAAGCTCTCGGGGTTCGTATTGAAGATATTGTGCTCGTTACAAAAGATGGGCACGAAGTCCTTTCGAATGCTCCAAAAGAAGTAGATGAAGTTGAAAAATTGATGACCGGCGCCAGAGGCAGAAAATAAGCGGATGGGATCGGTTCGAGAATAGCGCTCCAGATCCAGAAGCGAGATTTCAATTCAGGCGAAGCCTTGTGCTACCATTATTGGATAATGGAATGGAGAAATTATGAACATAAACGAGTTGCTTCCTTCGCTCCGCGATTTGGACCGTGCCGATAAATTTCGCGCTATGCAGTTTCTTATTTATGAACTGGCAAAAGAAGAGGCGTTATTGAACAAAACCTCATATCCAGTCTGGTCGCCATATGATTCTTTTGAGGCTGCGAACGTTCTCCTTGAGGCGTTAAACACCGAACAAAATCGTGCGTAATTCTGAGCGTTGTTCCTATGCAACAGTAAATCCTCAGACTGGAGAGGCAAGCCTTCTCCCTTACCTGCCTATAACACTGTCACTGCTGGATCAGACAATCGATGTCTCAGGATTGCTGGACACAGGTGCGGCTGTTAACGTATTGCCATATTCGGTGGGTATGAACATAGGCGCGGTCTGGAGCGCTAATAGTCAGGCAATCAAATTAACTGGAAATCTCGCAAATTTCGATGCTCGTCCACTTGTTGTTGCCGCTGCCGTCGGTGAATTTTCACCAGTTAAACCAGCATTTGCCTGGACAAGAGCCGAAGATATTCCGGTCATACTAGGCCAAATAAATTTCTTTATAGAATCTGACGTTTGCTTTTATCGATCGCAACAGGCCTTCGAAATACGGACACGGATATAACTGGGCTTTAATTGAGGAGCCATTATGAATAAAACTCGATCTATTATTATCCTCTTAACAATTTTAGCTATCATTAGCATTCAACCAACAGGAGCATCGATTAAGATGTCCACTGTAGCAGATTCCAAAGCAGACTTTAACAAACTGGTCGATCAATTTTTCGATGTCTTTTTCAAATATAACCCGACGTTTGCTACATCATCCGGATTTCATCAATACGATTCACAATTAGAAGACTACTCACGGGCCGGTGTTGACGCGCAGACCGCTGATTTGAAAACCTGGCTCGCAAAATTCGAAAAATTCAATGCTGCGGGACTTGATCAGGAAACAATCTCCGACCGAGAGATAGTCATCGCTAACATAAAATCGGCATTGCTCGAATTCGAAAACATTCGGCAATGGGAAAAGAACCCTGATCGTTACAGCAGCGGCATTACCAACAGCGCATTTGTGATCATGAGCCGCACGTTTGCTCCGCCCGACCAGCGGCTGAAATCGTTAATCGCGCGCGAGCGCCAGATGCCAAAGGTTTTCGACGCGGCGCGAGCTAATCTGAAGAATCCTCCGAAAATATATACCGAAGTTGCGATTGAGCAAGTGCCGGGAATTGTCAGCTTCTTTCAGAACGATGTTCCATCCGCATTCAAAGATGTCAAAGACGAAAAGCTGCTGAGCGAATTCAAGACCGCGAATCAAGCCGTTATTGATGCCCTTAATAACTATCAGACATTCCTGAAGAATGATCTGTTACCCAGATCGAACGGGGATTTTCGTATTGGTGCGGATAACTACCGGAAGAAACTCGAGTACGACGAGATGGTGGATATTCCGCTGGATCGTCTCCTCAAGATAGGTTACGACAACCTGCACGCGAATCAGGAATGGTTCAAACAAACGGCTGCGAAAGTCGATTCAAGTAAGACCCCGCAGCAAATCCTGGATGAGATGACCAAAGATCATCCCGCGCCGGACAAACTGTTGCAATCGATGCGCGACGTCCTTGGCGATTTGCGACAATATATTGTCGACCACAAGATCATCACGATTCCATCGCCGGTGATGCCGATTGTGGAAGAGACTCCTCCATTTGAACGCGCGTTGACAACCGCGTCGATGGATACGCCAGGACCGTATGAAACAGTGGCCAAAGAAGCCTATTACAACGTCACACTCCCTGAACCGACCTGGACGCCACAGCAGACAGAAGAGTACATGGAGGGATTCAGCAGAGGGACGATCATCAGCACTTCTGTTCACGAAGCTTTCCCGGGCCACTACGTGCAGTTCCTTTGGGTCCAGCACGCTCCGTCGAAAGTTCGCAAACTGCTAGGTTGCGGATCGAATGCTGAAGGGTGGGCTCATTACACCGAACAAATGATGCTGGATCAGGGTTACGGCAACGGTGATCTGAAGTTAAGGTTGGGTCAATTGCAGGACGCGCTGTTGCGAAATGCTCGATACATAGTTGGCATCCAGATGCACACCGGCAATATGACTTTTGAACAGGGAGTCGATTTCTTTGTCAAAGAAGGTTACCAGACGAGAGAGAACGCAATCCGCGAAACCAAACGCGGCACATCCGATCCGACATATCTGGTTTACACGCTTGGAAAATTGGAAATAATGAAGCTGCGCGACGATTATAAAAAGATGCGAGGCGACAAATTCTCACTAGAGGAATTTCACGATAGTTTTATGAAGCAGGGCTTTCCACCGATCAAGGTTATTAGACGAGCGATGCTCGGTAACGACAGCCCAGTTCTTTAAGGGGATATATGGCCGTACAAGATATTCTTCAGCTCGGGAATCCATATTTAAGAGAGAGATCCGTCAGCATTACCAATGTCGATGCTCCTGAAGTTCAGCGAGCGATCACCGACCTTGGCGACACGCTCGCCGATTTCCAACAGCGCAACGGATTCGGCAGAGCGATCTCTGCTGTCCAGATCGGAATCCCGTATCGTCTGATTTACATGCGAATAGATAAACCTGTAGTCCTCGTCAACCCTGTCATTGCCGATTTCAGCGACGAAAAAATGATTCTATGGGATGATTGTTTCAGCTTTCCGAATCTGATGGTCAAGGTCCAGCGCCATCTTCGAATTGACGTTCGCTATACAAACGAACAAGGAATCCAAACTGAATTAAGAGCCGAAGGCTCGTTATCCGAATTGCTACAGCACGAGATTGATCATCTTGACGGGATGCTTGCGGTTGACAGGGCGATTGATAAGGACAGCTTTTGTCTGAGACAGGAATGGGAGAAACGTTACAAAACGAATCTCCCATTGATCAAAACCAACCAGGCTTAAGCCATAACTTTGCGAAATGCTGCCATGAATGTCTCCATCTCCGGCATAGTCCCGATGGAAACGCGCATGTGATTTGGGAGCGCAGGAAATACTCTGCCGACTTCCACCCCATTTTCACGCATCGCCTGAATCGACGGTTTGACGGGTTTCTTCAAATCGATCATCAGGAAGTTCGCTGATGACGGAATGAAGCGATAGCCCAGTTTGTCCAGTTCGGTATAGACGTACTTCTTGGCGTCGGCATTCCATCTAACTCCGTTTGTCACCTGCGACTGGTCCTTGAGGCTCGCCAATGCAGCGGTCAGGGTAAGGACGCTCACGCTCTGGAAGAATCTGTGTTCGTTCATGCGTTTTACCAAATCGGGTTGAGCAACACAGTATCCGCAACGCAATCCCGCCATACCGTAAACCTTTGAGAAGGTCCTTGCCACCACAAGGTTTGGATATTTGCTAATGAGCGGTATTACCGTTTCGTAATCATCGGTTTCGACGAAATGGTAATAGGCTTCGTCGATCAGGACTATGGTGTCGCGGGGAACTTTTGCCAGAAACTCTCGGACTTCGTGCTTCGGAGTGAGGCTGGCAGTCGGGTTGTTAGGGTTGCAGACATAAATAAATCCCGAGCCAGGTACGGCTCCCATTTTTAGCAAGTCATGGCGGAAATCGTCGGTTAATTTGATTTTGACGACTTCTGCTTTGCTGGCTGATGCGTGCTGCCCGACTGACTCGAATGTTGGATCGGCCATCACGACTTTTCTGCCCGGCCCGCTGAACGCCGCTACGCACAGTTTCAGTATTTCGCCCGAGCCTGCTCCCACAATTATATTTTCCGGCTTGACGTTGTTGATTCGCGCCAACTCTTCGATAAGAGGATGCTCCTGGTGGTCTGGGTACCGATTAGAGACCTTAAGATTGTCTTCAATTGCCTTGAAGGCCATCTGAGACGGTCCATATGGATTCTCATTTGCGCTCAATCGTACGAGTCCGTTAACTAACGGTCGCGAAAATCGCGGAGCAGGAGCAAGTGCAAACGCCGGTCGCATCGCAGCCAGTGCAGCGCCTGCGCCAAGAATCTGAGCAAAAGAACGACGAGAGATGGCATTCGATGATCTGGACATGCTTTATACCTCTTTATCAGTCGAAATATCAGCGGGAGTCACTTTGGTAGACCGTTATTTCATCACAATGGCGAGTTCGGGTCAACCACCCGAAGGACAGTTTATTGCCGCTGGCAAAAAATGTCGGCTATGCCACGGTTGACTTTCCACTCTCAGCATTTATAATACTCGTTTTTCGCTTTGAGCGATTTGTAAACTGTCAGTATGAAGATAGATGTTTCTCATCTGGATGATCGAAAAGAGGTCCGGCACAAATACGCGGATTTCGATCTGGAAGACGAGACGCTGAAAATCAGGGAACAGCCTGAGCTTAAGCTTGATTTGCAGCGTCAGAGCGACGGAGTTCACGCTAGCGGCAACGTAAAGGCCGGAGTAGATGTGGAGTGCGACCGATGCCTGGCTCCCGTTCCGGTTAACGTCGACAGCGATTTCGATCTGGTCTATCTCCCGCTGAGTGCAGCTCCATCAACAGCCGGAGAGCACGAAATAGTCGAAGATCGGGATTTCGATCTGGCTTACTTTGAAGACGATGCCGGTCAGGTCATCGATGTTGATGCGCTCGTGCGCGAGCAGATTAGCCTGGGAATGCCGGTACATTCCCTTTGCAATCCGGAATGCAAAGGGCTCTGTCCGACTTGCGGAATTGATTTGAATACGGGCTCTTGCAACTGCAAGAGCGAAGCGCATGACCCGCGATGGGATGCGCTGGCGAAATTGAAACAGCAGTAAGTCTGCTTTTCTTCGCGGACATTTTTAACGAGTTACCGAGGTAAACCATGCCGAATCCAAAACGACGACATTCGAAGTCACGCCGTGGCAAAAGGCGATCACACGACGCTTTAGATACACCGTCAACAGCGCCGTGTCCAAACTGCGGTTTCCCGCGTATGCCCCACAGAGCTTGCCCGAAATGCAAATTCTATAAGGGCCGCGCGGTTCTTCCGACTGAAGAAGAATAGCGAGGCAGATTTCAGAACAATAATTTACAGAGATACGGAGGCACAGAGGAGAATTAAACTCTGTGCCTCCGCGTCTCTGTAGCGAATCCTCCTCGCCGTCCGTCGTTCGAAAAAGCTATTGGTCGGCCGTCGCAATTGTAATAAACTTACCGTCTTATTTGTCAGGAATGGTTCGCCGTGATGGCGAATGGTGAATGCTGAACGTTGAATTGCGAATTGCTTCTGCATTCGGCGTTCAGCATTTATTGTTTGCGGTAGATTCTTTTTGGTAACTCGTATATCTACCGTCGCAAGCGCGGCGCGAGGGTTCATGCTAAAGTTATATCGAGCGAGATTTATAATAAAGACGGATTATTTGCATTTATTCACAAGGGTGATTTGGGGACTTAAATGAAAGCTTATCAGGCGGGAATAGTCGGTACGGGACACGCGCTGCCCGAAGATGTTATAACAAACCAGGATCTGGAGAAGATTGTCGAAACATCAGACGAATGGATCACCACTCGAACCGGAATCAAAGAACGACGACGGGCAAAGAGCGATCAGACTACCTCCTATTTTGCAACCAAAGCCGCACGGCTGGCCCTGGAAAGAGCAGGAGTTGAAGCGCGCGATCTGGACATGATTATCTGCGCGACAGTGTGTCCTGATATGGCGCTGCCTTCGACGGGATGCTTGATCCAATCGGAACTTGGAGCGAAGAAAGCGGCAGCCTTTGATATGGCGGCGGCGTGCTCGGGCTTTTTATACGGACTGACGGTAGCAAACCAGTTTATCGGAAGCGGAATGCATCAGAATATTCTGGTGATAGGAGCGGAATTGCTGACTCGGTACGTCGATTACACCGATCGCTCGACCTGCGTAATCTTCGGCGACGGAGCCGGCGCTGCAGTTGTATCGAGAATGGAAGATAAGAATCGAGGAATCCTTGCGACCAGGATTCAGTCCGATGGCGATCAAGCGCCCTGTCTGTATACTCCTGGTGGTGGAACGAAATATCCAGCCTCGCACGAGACGATCGACCAGCGCCTTCACTTCATAAAAATGAAGGGAAACGAATTGTTCAAGGTCGCGGTGCGCAATATGTCGGAGATTTCGCGTCAAGTACTTGATGATGTTAAAATGACGGCAAACGATATAGACCTGTTTATTCCTCACCAGGCCAACCAGCGTATTACCGATGCTGTTGCTGATCGATTAAACGTGCCGAAAGATAAAATCTATGCGAATATTGATCGCATAGGTAATACATCGTCTGCATCGATCCCGATTGCGCTTGACGAATGTGTTCAGTCAGGCAGATTGAAAAAAGGAGATGTGGTGATGATGTCAGCGTTCGGCGCCGGCGTAACATGGGGTGCGGTGCTGATGCGCTGGTAAGCAATGCCTGACGCGAAAACCCTTATTAGAGGTAAGTAAATGTATTGCAGGAAATGTGGCACACCGAATCCTGATGATCGCGCTAATTGTCTGCAATGTAACGCGCCACTCGCCCGCGCACAAAGCGGCGCGTTCAACCCTAATCAGCAAAGCGCGTCACCCACGCAAACAACTGCATTTCCGCAACCGTCTGCGCCGACAGTAGTGATGCCGCCCTCGCATCAGACAGGACCTCAGACGCCTACGACAGGTCCAATCGTTGAAACTCCGCGTCCCGCGCCGACTCCAACGAATTACCAACCCATGCAAACGACCGTTAATCCATCGCCTGTCAATTATGGACAGTCCAATATCGGCGCCCAGCCGGGATTCAATACGATGGCATTGATTTCGGTGATTTGCAGTGGTATTTCATTCCTGGTTTGCTGTTTGTACGGGATCGGCGTCGTACCGGCGGCCGTGGGAATGGTTTTGGGGTTTCTGGGCATGAAAAAGGTCCAAACAAGCGGCGAAAAAGGTCGCGAGCTCGCAATAGCCGGCATCGTGGTCGGCGGTTTGGGAATCCTGACAAATATCATTTATGTGATCTTGATTATAATAGGACTTGTTAACAGCAAATAAGTCGCATTGTAAGAAAAAATGGCTTTGTGGTAATGTCGACGCTGGTGGAACAGGGATGTGGTTCTGATCCGCTGCAAGAATCTTTGTCGTTCGAGCAAGGAAACATCATTCTTCAAAGGTAAATAAATGTATTGCAGAAAATGTGGCACAGCTAACCCTGAAGATCGCACAACGTGTATTCAGTGTAACGCGCCGATAAGCGCTCCTCTGCCTAGCAGAACACTTACTCCGGAACAGCAAAGCGCACCGACATCGCAAACGCAGGCGTTTTCGAATCCGGTAGCTCCGACTCAAGTTGTGTCGAATCCACCGCCACAGCCGTCAGGATCCCAACCCGCGAGTGACTGGGGGGCTTCAAACCAAACCCAGGTGTCTCCGGCATACCAGCAGAACTACAAACCTCAGCCACCGACGCCAAGCTACGGTTTACCAAATCAGCAACCGGCATTGAATTACGGTGCAGGACCGCAGGTTTCTCCACGACTTGGGACCAATCAACTAGCCATTATTTCGGCGGTGTGCGGTGTACTGGGACTGTTCACGTGTCTTTGTATAATCTTTATCTTTCCGTCCATCGCCGGAATCGTGACGGGTTTTCTTGCTCTTAATAAAGTTAAGGAAACAGGGGAAAAAGGTCGCGAACTGGCTATTGCCGGAATGGTCACTGGCGGTCTTGGGATTGTTCTCTGGATTATTTACATCATTGTCGCTGTTATCTTTAAGATCGGCGGTGGTGGCTTCCACTTCTAATGAGGATCAAACGATATTCATATTTAATATCGTCAATCGGGACAATCGCGACATTGTGCCTGTTGTATTGCCTTACCAGCGCAACAACAGAGCGCGTTTACATCGCGGGTCATCCATTCAATTTCGAGTGTGTGGTTAAGAAAACCATCGGCATACCGTGTCCAAGTTGCGGCGGAACCCGAGGGTTCGTTATGGCGCTGCACGGCGATTTCTATCACTCGATTCAAATGAACCCTCTCGGGCTTTTGCTTGTGCTGGCATTAATCGTTTTCGGGATTTCACAGCTCGTTATGGCTGTTGATCGATTTGGCTATTGCCAGGCTATTGCAGTTGAAGTGCGAAAATTGGCAGAGCCTAAATTCCTCGCTATTGTTGCATACTCTTTTGTAGCAGTCGAAATGGGTCAGTGGCTGATCAAGCTCATTACTCACTGAAAAAAGGGCAGCCGTTGAAGCTGCCCTTCGATCTTCCTGATAAAGTTTCCAATTAGAAATTAAATCGCAACGCCATCTGGAGAACCCTCGGATGGTTGCTGAAAACTAAGTCGGGACGGTTGAACAATCCAGGATTCAATCCAACTTGGAGCAGGGATTGAACCGTTCCGCTTGTTGTTGTAGTTAAATCGACCGAGTTTGCGGTCCCTGGTGTGTATTGCGCGTGGTTGAACGCGTTATACATATCGACTCTGAATTGGAGCTTCATCGTCTCTTTGATCGCGAAGTTCTTAAAGATCGAAAAGTCCAGATTATTGATACCAGGTAATTGTAGCGTATTACGTCCGGCATCGGCGAGGGCTCCCAGCCCCGCTTGAATATACTGGGCGTTTGGAACGTTAGCTACATAGGCAACCGTCGATGGATCACCCATCGGTACGGTTGCGCCTGCCTTGTTTATTGCATGAACCGTACTGGCCGTCCCTATTATCCCAGCCGGATTTATGATCGTTCGATCACCTGCAGTGTCCAGGTTCAGGTTCGAATCAAGGCCGCTTCGAATAGTGGCCTTTTCGCCCGACTCGAACGTCAGTGTTCCAGCAAGGCTCCATCCGCCTGCGAAGGTTCTTGCAGTCCAGTTTGAGCTCTTGGTGAAGAACGGCAGGTCGTAAGTTGTCGACAACGCAAAACGATGACGGTGATCAAGCGCCGAATCCGCCTTCTCTGCGCCTACGTTCTGAAAATCCTGAACTCGACGCGGCGACAGCAGCGTGCTGAAAACTTCTGCCGTCGAATTGTCGATCAAATGGCTCCACGTGTACGCAGCCGTTCCTTGCCATCCCGTGGCAAATCGCCTTGTGAGCTGCGCCGAAAATGCGTTGTAGCTCGACGCTCCATTTGACGGAAATGCCGTCAAAAAGTTGTTGTTAAAACCGGCGGCATCAAAGGCGGGGACAATAGGATTGAGATTTTCCAAAGTTCCCGCATTCAAGGTCAGACCGGCAAGTTGGGCTGCAGTTGGAGTCGACAAAAATGTCGGCAGGAATTGACTGGGCGTGACGATCGATTGGATATTCAAACGACTCTGAGTTACCAGACGTACTCCTCGTGTTCCAAGGTACCTCAGTTCCAAACCGTAGTTCTTGGCGAACTGTCGCTGGAAGTCGAGAGTATATGTGATCGCGTAAGGTTCCTGCAGATCCGGAATGAATGCTCCGGTTGCTGCGCGCGCATCGGCAGGAGTATTGAATGGCGGAAGAGTTGGGGGAATACCACCGTTTTTCAGGAAGTTCGGAATACCACCACCGACGTCTATTGTCGTGTTGATTTGTGGCGGTCGGGAAAGTCCGAACAGATTATCGAACAAAATGTCATAGGCCATTGAGAAACCGGCTCTGATCGAGCTTTGATTTTCTGTGCCAAAGATTTTTGACAAGAAGCCGGACTGGTATTTGGGAGAATAGGCTACTCCGATTCTCGGAGCGAAATTCTTCTTTTGCGCGCGCGGCTCGCGGAAATCTATCAGTCCGGGAACGGATGCTATCGCATTAAGCGCTTGCTGTTTGGCACCAGCGGGAACCTGCTGGAAAGAGTAGTTGACTCCCAGGTTGAACGTCAGATTTTCACGGAAGCGCCAATCGTCCTGCGCAAATAAGAACAGGAGTTTTTCATTACCAGCGTAAAATCCTGAACCGACTGAACGCTCGTTTAGCAGTTCACCGCTGATATCGCGCAGGAACGTATCTGTTGCATTGTATTCGTAATCACCTCTGCCTCTCTGAAGAAAATCCTGCGGCGAGATAATGAACCTTATGTCTCCGCCAAACTTCATTGAATGATTGGCAACCAAATACGAAACGTTATCGATTATTTGATAATTGTTTTCTATTGTGGACTGCGGACCATTTTGATCAGGACCGATATTAATGCCCAGGTCGTTCAGACCTATATTCGGAAACCTGTCTAATCCCGGGAACTGCGGCTCTGTTACAGGCGTGTCGGTGTCCCTTCTGCGATAGGCCAGTCGCAGCTCGTTCGTCAGCCGGGACGAGAATACATGGTTCATTGTGTAAGAGAACAAGTGATAGTTCTGCGGAGCAAGAACAAAAAAGAACGGCAGAGTGGCGTTTGAATCTATCGCTCTGATGCGATTGTAAATGTAGCGCGTGTGATGCTGCGTGCTCTCACTTTGAGTGTAGTCGAAATTGGCTACCAGGTTATCTTGATTTACGAACGCGGGTGATGGCACCGCGACGTTGCCTATTGGAATGGTAGTTCCGGCAACAGTAATGGTCCCCGCATTGTTTGTTGCTGCGACAGGGACGAATTTATCAAAAATACCGAGGTTGGTTGCGGATAATCCGGGAAGCGCATTTAGAATCGTAAAGCCCGCAGCGGTCGGAGCCTGAACCAAGACGCCCGCACCGTTGTTGGATTGAGTCCTTTCGTACGATCCGAAGAAGAATAGTTTGTCTTTAATAATTGGACCGCCGACATTTGCTCCAAAGCGGCCATAATCGCTCCGAGGATTCGTCTCGCGCGTAAGACCAGCTTGCTTGTCGAGAGTGTCCATCGCATTCAAATGCCTGTTGCGGAAAAAGCTGAACGCTGTTCCGTGAAATTCGTTTGTTCCGCTCTTGGTAACAGTTATGAATTGGCCGCCGGTTGATCTCCCATATTCTGCAGAGTAATTGTTCTGCAGCAGAGTGAACTCCGAAACGGTTTCCGGCGAGACATAGACTTGCGGGCCAGTTACGGTCTTGTCGTTATTGTCTACACCATCGACGATAAAGTCGTTATTTCGCGGTCGCTGACCACCGACCGATCCTCCGGTGCCGACGCCGACTCCGCCGCTGCTGACGACATTCGGTGCGAGCAATGCCAGGTTGTTAATTCCGGCGCCGCCGATCGGCCCTGCGGCAGTCTGAGCTAGATCGACAGCTTGTCTCTCATTGAAGTTCTTGGAGAGATCTGTAGTTGTGGTCTGAACCAACTCCGCTCCAGCGGCCGATATTTCAATAGTCTCTCCGGCTCCCCCTACAACCAGATTGGTCGGCACATCGGTTGTCTGATTAAGCACGACTCGAACATTGCTGAGGTTTAATGTCTTAAAGTTAGTGGCCTCCACGGTGATTGTATAGTCGCCTACCGGCAGGTTATCGAATTCATATTCACCTTCGCCGGAGCTCTGTGTAGTAAAGGTGTTATTTGTTTGCTTATTGGTAATGGTTATTTTTGCGCCGGCAACGACTGCTCCGTTCGGGTCTTTGACAACTCCGCGAACTTTGCCGAATGTCTGTTGAGCGCTCACTGGAGCAAGCAGGCTTAATATCAAGGTTACAAGCGCAGCCAACTGTACAGCATAAGTTATTTTCCGCTTGGGGGTCGTCGCCAGGCGATCTTTAGTACCCGTCGCAGCGCCGAATTTATTACTATCCATCGGTTCTCTCCTTCGGTTAATGGAATCAATCCGGATGAATGCATCCACAAAATTGCATCCGGATCCTTGGATTACTTCAAATTGCTCTTATCGATTTCCAATCTTCTGAAATAGGCCGGAGCTGATTTCAGGCCCAACGAAAACTGAATCCTCCAATTCTTTGTTTCAGAAGTGGCGGCGATGTGAATAAATGCAACTATCGAGCCTTCTCGTTGTATACAAAATGGCCGCCGCCATTGCTGAATAGATGGGTCTGATTATGACGGCTAGTACATTATTCTGAGGCAGCGGCTACACCCTGCTATCCATAATTCCAAGTTGCTATCCGAGTTTATGGATGATCGTAATTGTTTAACCTAAATAAAGGACATGAGTGCAGTATTACTATTTTTTGAAATATTCTGATTATCGAGATCAATTCATTGGAAGATATTTCATATAATTGGCACGGATTTACGGGTGCATGATATAGCTCGCGATTATTTATTGGATTACTGAGGTTGGTTATGATAGCTTGCTTAAGCTTCAAGTGAAGCGTTCATGGCCTACACTCGCCGCTGGCGAGGTCCTCTGCAATATAACGACCAGGATCAGCTAGTCCGTCAAATCCGCTCCACCTTATAACTCACAGTAGTTCCCCCAGCAGGGAACGACCGGGTTAATCAGGACGAGGTATGAAATACGTGTTTGCTGGCCGGCCAATGGAGGTTTAACCTTTATGAAGAAGTTATTAGTGAGCAGCATATTGATTCTAATTTCGGCGCTTGTCTCGTTAGCTCAGGACGCCCCGAAATACGAAATTTCGGCTGGGTTTTCGAACCTGCATGAATCGCCGCCGTTCTTTCAGAAACAAAACTATTCCGGCTGGTATGCTACGGTCGCCAGAAACTTCACCGATTGGTTCGGGGTGGAAGCTGAAGTCAGTGGTTATTATGCTCGATTTAAAGAGCCGGTTTTCGTTGTGCCTCTAACCCCTCCGTCAACGACCTCTGTGCGTATTAAGAGCTCCGACCACCTGTTCCTTGGTGGCCCCCGTTTTTCCTATCGAGGAATCAACCACCTGACACTTTTTGCGCATGGTTTAGTTGGCGCCCGATATAACGAAAATAGCGAAAAGCTTGAGCCCAGCGCCGCTTCAGCGTTCCCAATTTTTACAGCCAAGTTTGTTCACACCTCTTTGGCAGTCGGTACCGGCGGTGGGGTCGACATTGGCATTACCCAGAGTTTGGCCTTTAGAGCAATCCAGGCGGACTATATTCATTCTGGCACATCGTTCGAGCAGGACAGAAACGATCTTCGGTTATCAACTGGTATCGTTTTCAGGTTCGGCGGGAAATAATCCATCGTAGATTGACAAACTGCGGTGATTGGCAAGCAGCTCTTTGGCACGCGCAATGTCATCTTAGGGGTTGATCTTTCCTGCAACTCCCAATTAAACTTAAGCCTTTTATTTATCAGGAGATTTCCGCTGTGTCGAAGATAGCATTCGTTTTTCCCGGACAAGGCTCGCAATACGCCGGAATGGGGCGAGATTTGTCTGAAAAGTATCCGGCCGCCGCCGCAGTCTTTGCCGATGCCGATCAGGCTTTGGGTTTTTCAATCAGCCGGCTTTGCTTCAATGGCCCCGACGAAGAATTGAAATTGACAGCCAATACCCAGCCGTCTATTCTTGCGGTTTCGACTGCAGCCTGCGCGGCGCTCGCAGACCAGGGAATTCGTCCGGATTTCGTTGCTGGTCACAGTTTAGGCGAATATTCGGCGTTGGTTGCCGCCGGAGCTATTTCGCTCAGCAACGCGATCCAGGTAGTCCGCAAACGCGGCACATACATGCAGGAAGCTGTGCCAGTCGGGACAGGCGCAATGGCCGCAATCCTGGGTACTGATCTTGAAACGATCCGTACTGCTTGTGAAGAGGCCGCAAACGGCGAAGTCTGTTCTCCGGCTAACCTTAATTGTCCGGGTCAGATCGTTATCGGTGGCAACAAAGGCGCTGTCGAAAGAGCAGTCGATTTGCTGAAAAGCCGTGGAGTGAGGCGCGCGGTAATGTTGCCGGTCAGCGCTCCTTTCCATTGTGCGTTGATGCGTCCCGCGCAAGAGCGCTTGACTGAAGACCTGAATCGGATAAGATTTAACCTTTTGACCTGCCCACTGGTGAATAATGTGGATGCGCAGATAGTGAGGGACGGCGAAGCAGCGCGCGACGGTCTAGTCCGACAGGTATCTTCGCCCGTGAGATGGGAAGAATCGATTCGGCAGTTGATTGCCGAAGGCGTAACAAGATTTGTAGAGGTTGGTCCGGGTCGTGTGCTCTGCGGACTTATCAGACAAATTGATAAGCAGGTAACGACCATAAATGTCGAAGATGAAGCTACCTTGATGGCAGCTTCAGGAGCATTGAAATAGTATTAGATGGATCGTTAACTTTAGCTCAAGAGCAAACAGTTAGCCTTGAATTCCGCTCTTGTGGCAGTTAATGATTAGCGTTCGTCATTCATTTATTTTGGAGGGGTTATAATGGCAGATTCTGTCGAGGAGAAAGTCAAGCAAATCATTGTTGAGGAGTTAGGCGTCGATGAGGCCGAAGTTACGCCGAATGCGAGATTCATCGATGATCTGGGCGCGGATTCGCTTGACACCGTCGAGCTGGTAATGCGATTCGAGGAAGAGTTCGGTATTGAAATTCCGGATGAAGACGCCGAGAAAATCACCAGTGTCCGTGACGCCGTCAGCTATATCGAGGAACACGCCAAATAGCGGCGTTAGGTCCTGTGTTAGTGCACCGAGACGAGGGATTTTCCATCCTGACATAAGAGCCGGGCAACTAATAGTTCCCGGCGACATACTCACCTAACACATATCCTGTTGGACACCGGAGGTTTTTGTTTGAAACGTCGTGTTGTGATTACAGGCGTTGGGCTTGTCAGCGCGCTTGGTAATACCGCGGAAGAGACCTGGTCTGGACTCATTGCCGGTCGCAGCGGTATCGATACTATTACGCGTTTTGATATCAGCAACTTTCCGGTGCGTTTTGCCGGCGAGGTAAAGAATTTCGATCCCAGCACTGTTCTGGAAAAAAAAGAAATTAAGAAGGCCGACTTTTTCATCCATTATGCCCTTGGCGCTGCGCAGGAAGCGGTAAACGACTCGGGTTTGAAGATTACACCCGAAGAAGCACCGAGAGTCGGTACGTTTATTGGATCAGGAATCGGTGGGTTTACGATTATCGAACGCGAGCACGAGAAGTTTCTCAAAGGCGGGCCGGATCGAATCTCACCTTTCTTTATTCCGGCGACAATCGTCAATCTGGCTTCTGGCTGGGTTTCGATTAAGTTTGGCGCAAAGGGACCCAATTCGGCTACCGCAACCGCCTGTTCGTCAGGCGCGCACGCGATCGGCGATTCTCTTCGCTTCATTCAGTACGGCGACGCCGACGTTATGATTTGCGGCGGCGCAGAGGCTGCGATTACTCCGATGGGAATCGGCGGATTTGCCGCAATGAAAGCTCTTTCTACGCGCAATGAAGCTCCGCAAAAAGCAAGTCGCCCTTTCGATCTCGAACGCGATGGGTTCGTCGTCGGCGAAGGCGCTGGGATGATCATTCTGGAAGAGTTGGAGCATGCGAAAGCTCGTGGCGCAAAAATCTACGCAGAGGTAGTCGGCTACGGAATGTCATCGGACGCTTTCCATATTACGCAACCAAGCGAGACAGCCGAAGGCGCAACGCTTTGCATGGGAAACGCATTAAGAGAACCGGGTGTGAAGCCTGAAGAAGTCCAGTACATCAACGCGCACGGAACCTCGACAGCCTTTAACGATAAGCTGGAGACAATGGCAATAAAGAGAATCTTTGGCGAAGCGGCGAAAAAGGTAGCAGTCAGCTCGACAAAATCGATGACCGGACACCTGCTGGGTGCGGCTGGTGGACTGGAAGCAGGAATATCGGCCTTGGCGATCTATCATCAGTTATTGCCACCGACTATTAATTACGAAGTGCCCGATCCGGAATGCGATCTTGATTATGTGCCTAATCAAGCGAGACGGGCAGACGTGCGTTACGCTTTATCAAATTCGTTTGGGTTCGGCGGCACGAACGTGTCGTTGTTGTTCAAACGTTATGAAGGCTGAGACCCAGGCAAAGCGCAAAAGAGAAAAAGGGGACTGCAGCAGTTGCAATTCTGCTTTTGAACTTTAGCTCTTTGCCTGTTGCCTTTATGGGAGGATTCTTTTGAAAGCAATTGTTTGTGTAAAAGCAGTTCCTGATACCGAAACTCGCATCAAGATCGGTGCGGACGGACGTTCTATCGACAGGACCGATGTTAAATTCATCATCAGTCCATATGATGAATACGCTCTGGAAGAAGGTTTGAAACTGAAAGAAGCGGCCGGTGGCGGCGAAGTCGTTATCGTTTCGTTTGGCGGCGATGAAGTTCCGGCCATTATGCGAGAATGTCTGGCGCGAGGCGCGGACCGCGCGATTCACGTTAAGGATGCAGCTATTGATGAAGCCGACACGGTGACAGTTGGCAAGGCGCTGGCTGCAGCGATCAAGCCCGAAAATCCTGATATCGTTCTCTGCGGTACAAAAGGTGTCGGCGGCGACAACAGCCAGATTGCCTCGATCGTCGCTGAATATCTGGGGATACCGCAGGTGACGGATGTTACCAAAATGCAGGTAACCGACCGGAATGTTCGCGCCGAGCGCGAAATCGAAGGCGGACACGAGGTGATCGAGACGCAGTTGCCGGTTGTTATCAGCGCTCAAAAAGGATTAAACGAGCCGCGATATGCGACATTGAAAGGGATTATGGCCGCAAAGAAGAAACCGATTGACACCAAATCGGCGGCTGACCTTGGCCTCACGGATTTGAGCCCGAAGGTTCGCATAGTGGCATTAGGCTATCCTCCGGCTCGTCCATCAGGGCGAATAATTCCAGGCGATCCTGACGCTGCAACTAATGCGCTGGTTGATGCCCTGCATAACGAAGCTAAGGTTATCTAAATGTGGCGCATTCGTCCCGATTGCGCCGCTGCGATAAACGATAGATTGGTGTAACCAGCGCAATCAGGACGAATGCGCCACAAATATCTAGGAGTCATATGGCAAACGGAGTTTTGGTTTTTGTCGAACAACGCGAAAACAAATTACGCAAAGCAGGATTAGAAGCTCTTTCTGAAGGACGACGCATCGCCACATCTCTCGGTCAGCCTTTGAATGCATTAATCGTTGGGGGTGACGTTAAGGGACTGACCGAAGAAGTCGCCAGCATCGGCGCGGACAAAATCTATGTAGCCCAATCCGCGACATTCGAAAAATATTCGACCGAAGGGTACGCCGCCGCACTGGCAAAAGCCATTGAAGAAACCGGAGCCTCAGTTGCGTTGCTGGCGCACACATCTCAGGGCAAGGATTTAGCGCCGCGCGTTGCAGCGCGTCTGAACGTTGGACTGGCAACCGATGTCACTGATGTGAAGGTCGCCGATGGCAAAGTCTCAGTTGTACGTCCAGTCTACGCTGGCAAAGCCTACACAACGGTCGAGTTCAACACCACCCCTGCATTCTTCACGACTCGCCCGAACGTCTTCCCAATGGAAGAAAAGAAACAGGGTCACAACGCTGAAGTTGTTGAGCTCTCTGTTCCGATCACGGTCGATGCGATTCGCGCAAATCTTGCGGATATCCTCGCAGACGCTGGGAAGAAGATCGACCTGACCGAAGCCAAGATCGTCGTTTCGGGCGGCCGGGGCATAAAAGGACCAGAGCATTATCATCTTATCGAAGAACTTGCTGATGCTCTTGGCGGCGCGGCCGGAGCTTCGCGAGCCATAGTCGACGCTGGCTGGGTCGATCATTCACATCAGGTTGGCCAAACCGGCAAGACTGTCAGTCCTCAACTTTATATCGCGGCCGGCATTAGCGGAGCCATTCAGCATCTGGCGGGAATGTCATCGTCGAAGTACATCGTGGCGATTAACAAAGATCCCGAGGCACCGATTTTCAGAATTGCAGATTACGGAATCGTCGGGGATCTCTTCGATATTGTCCCGCGTCTGACAGAACAGGCGAAGCATATTCGATCACAGCAGTAGAATGTCGAATTGGTGAAGAGAGGCGACTAAAGTAGGCCTCTCTTCATGAACTTTCAATTGTCTTTTCCATTTGGCTTTAATCACAGTACAATAACTTTCCTTTTGCTCGGCGACTGACCGCCAATCTTCTGGCTCAATCATGAGGAACTCTTATGGCCGACGTACAATCATTGCAAACTGTTCGTCTGTTTAGCGCGATGGATGAACAGGAACTGACGGATCTCTCACAGCACCTCGACCTTGTCACATTCGAGCCGAACACCGTTATCTTCAAAGCCGGTGACGAACCTGACTCTATGTACATGATTAAGAATGGGCAGGTCCGCATTTCGATCCGGTCATTTGACGGAAAGGAAGAGGCTGTTCTGTCAACGCTCGAATCGGGATCAATGTTCGGCGAAATGGGAGTTCTGGACCGTAAGCCGAGATCGGCTACTGCCACTGTGGTTGGCAAGGCGCAGATATATAAATTGAGTACAGAGGATTTTCACAACTTTCTGGCTGCGCATCCACACGCAGCTCTCGACGTGCTCTCGATAATGGCGTCGCGTCTGCGAGAAACAGATGAGATCATGGCGCGGAGGGTCAGCCGCAACGTCAATACAGAGATCGAACAACATATGACATACGGTGATCGACTGGCTGATTCAATCGCAAGTTTTGGGGGCAGTTGGACATTTATCATTCTGTTCTGTTTCATCCTGGCTGCCTGGATGACGCTGAACGGACTGGCTATATTTAAGGCAATCCATTTCGATGAATTCCCGTATATGTTTCTTAACCTGGCGCTGTCCTGCATTGCAGCTCTTCAGGCTCCAGTTATTATGATGAGCCAGAATCGCGCTTCAGAAAAAGACCGGCTGCACGCGGAATTGGATTTTCAGGTTAATTTGAAAAGCGAGCTGGCGCTGGCGCAACTCAATTACAAGATGGACCGTTTGCACGAACAGGAGATGCAAAAACTAATAGGCGCCCAACAGGAACATATACTGATGCTGAAAGAGATGCTGGACATAGCGCGCAACTCCAACGGCCAGCCCAAATAATTCATTGAGGTAGTGAGGAAGTTTCTTTATCGATATGCAGCAAAAGATATCTATTTTTTTCGTTCTGATCTTGTTTTCATTGATTCTGTCCAGTTGCAAGGGAAACACCGAAAAATATCCCGTCGGTGAAACCTATCAACCCGCCACAAATCATTCTTCGTGGACAAAGCAGAACCAAAAGCCACGCTTCAGCGGCGCCCACGGCAGGTTCGTCACTGTTTATGCGAACGATTCTGCGAATCAGGTGAAACAGCACGGCGGCACGTATCAACCCGGAGCCATTATCCTGAAGGAAACGTTTAGAGATAGCGATCCTGCTGCTCCCGTCGAGCAAATGTTTGCGATGGAGAAAGGCGCGGCTGGCTCTGCGCCAAAGTCAAACGACTGGATCTGGATTGTGACTGACAAATCGGGAAAGATTCTGCAGTCGGGCGAAGATGCTGTCCTTAACGGCAATCGCTGCGCAAGGTGTCACGCTGGAAGTTAATCTGATTTGTCTAAAGGATGGTTGGGATTCGACGGAAGCGATGCCAGATATTCCGCAAACTGTTCGTTATAGAGTGCACCCGGTCTGCGCTCCTGTAAAATCTTCAGCGCGTCCGGTCCACTGAAGCCCAGATATGTCAACGTGACTCCCGCAACCAAAGGTGACCTGTTCAACCCCATCCTGCAATGCGCGAGTACGGGTCGATTTAATCTTATTAGCTCCGCCGCCATCTTTGCCACCGAATGAAGCTTGATCAAATCAGGCAAGTCTTCATCATAGATTGGAAAATAGATATACAAGACATGGTTCGGTGCCGTCGGAACATCCATATCGATATCGCCATCCAGATCTATGATCGCGTGTATGCGGTTGTCGTGAATAGGACCCCAATCGTCAATCTCGGGAGAAACAAACAGTTTTCCTGCCCCATCTATTTGAATAAGCTCCATACCTTCTCCGTCGAACTCGCCATTAGCATTTACCTGAGTTATTGTTACGCGTTAGAATCGCTTTTCAAAGTCACATTTTGACCCGGGAACAAATATGGAAGAAAACCTTGACGAGTTGATCGCCGAATTCACCAGCCTGTGCGATAAGATCAGCGAACTCTCAGAGCGCAAACGAATCGTTGCCGACAAGCTGGCAGAGCGTGCTTTCGCCAGTCGCGCCGGCAGCAACACCGTTCGATTGGCAAGCACCAACGGTTGTAAGATCAAAGTCCAGTTTCGCAGCAAAGTAGAATACGACTGCGATCAACTTATCCCTGTAGTCAATTTGATCGGAAAAGATCGATTCGACGCCCTGTTCAAAACAAAAATCGAATTCACTGCGCAAAAACGCAACCTGAACGACTTTCTGGCCACAGTCACCAGCGATGAAGCGATTGAGACCGCAAAACAATTAATTCGCGAGGCTACCGTTGAAACTCAGCAGTTGCCTTATGTTTCATTGGAGCGCAGCGCGGATGAAGCCGCGCATCAGTAAACGGTGTCTGTTTGATTCGAACGATCGCGGTTAACGACACAGTCGGTTTTCGCACTTTTGGCGGAGCCATCCAGTACGGCCTGGTTGTCGAGATAGATTTACGCGGCGCTGCGGGTCGTCCTTCGCGGCGCGATGAGATTTACATTCTGCTCAGGCACAATGGACGCCGGGTTTTGGTTCAACGATGGCGGATCGTCGAACGGTATTCAGGCAAATTGACCAAGAGCAAATCCGCCAGCAATAACGCCATATGATAGTTGGGGTCACGGGAATTTCGGGTTATCTGGGCAGAACGCTTTTGCCTTTTCTGGAAAATGATCCAGAGATTACCGAGATAATCGGTATCGACGTTCGCGGCCCGGGCGCCCTGACGCCAAAACTTACATTCATCAGCGTCGATATTCGCAATCAGGCTGCGCTCGAACGGGCGTTCACCGGTTGCGATGTCATCATACATCTCGCCTATGTTGTTCTGGAGATCAAAGACAAAAAAACTACACATGATATCAACATCAACGGATCACGCGCAGTCTGCGAAGCAGCGGCAAAAATAGGCGCAAAGAAACTGATAATTGCCAGTTCAGTCGCAGCGTATGGCGCGCATCCTGATACGCCGAATCCTGTTCCCGAGACCTGGCCCGCAAAAGGGAATACACAAAAGGAAAGCTATTATTCGTTCGACAAATCTCAAGTTGAAAAATACCTGGACGAGTTTTGCGCAAAGCATCCCAACATGGTTGTAACCAGGATCCGACCTTCGATCTTCCTTGGGCCTGGGCGCTATGAAGAAGTTCGAGATTTGTGGCAACCCGGTTTAAGAGTAGCGCACATCGCTCCTGATATGCCCATAGACATCGTTCACGAAGAGGATGTCGCCCGGGGCTTTCATGCTGCAATACATCATGATGTGAATGGACCCGTCAACCTGGGCAGCGGAGCACCATTGCTTTATCGCGAGCTGACCGAGATGTTCGGCCAGCGAGTGATAAAGCTGCCGCGTTCCGTGCTCGCGTTTGTCGCAGATGTCGGATTCGTTCTTGGATTTTCCAAGGCATCGCATCACTGGGTCAACCTCTCCAGCTACCCTCTCGTTCCTTCAATTGAGCTCGCCGCTGAGGCTCTTGACTGGCGACCCAAATACACCGGCAGGGAAGCGCTGCAAGCAATGCTGGCCGCCGCGAAATCCGCGCGAAGATAATTATAACTATTTTTATATTTGTTACTTCGGCATCCGTTTTGGCCTTTTTTCAAGCGAAGAAACTCTACCGCGATGAAGAATTTCTGCTATGATAAAAAGGTTTACCCCTGACTCTTTGACCTTGTATTTCGCAAGACCTCCCTTTGCTTCCGACACTCACAACGCTCGGCCCCGTTTAGGAGCAATACTTGCAAGAAATAAATATCCCAATGCAGTCTTAATGGGTATAAGCATGTTAGACCAGACCAGATCCGCGGACGAGTTAGTTGCCGAATTGATCTCTTTGCGAGAGCAAGTCACTATTCTTAAGCTCTCTGAAATCCAGCGTAAACACGCCGAAGAGGCTCTCAGGCTCAGCGAAGAATTGAATAAGGCAATCCTAAGTTCGCTAAACGAACAGATCGCTGTGCTGGATAAGGATGGGAACATAATCTCAGTCAATGAAGCGTGGGAGCGCCACGCACACCAGGTTGGCATTCCGCTCCAAGCCAGTCTTCGCGTCGGTGCGAACTATTTTGATGCGTGTAAATCAGCCACCGGTAAATCTTCAGAGCTTGGCAGAGAGGTCTTGCGCGCTATTTACATCGTGAAGTCCGGGGCGCAGACCGATTACACGCTTGAATACGAGGAACGGTCGTCGGGCGACACTAGGTGGTATTTGCTGAACGTAACAAAGCTGGCGAATGAAGACGGAGGTCTTGTAATCGCCCACATCGATATCACTGAACGCAAACGCGCGGAAGAAGAGCGCGAGCGGATGATCCGGCAACTGCAGGAAGCAAGTGCCAGCATCAAGACTTTGCGAGGGTTACTGCCAATATGCGCCGCGTGCAAAAAGATCCGCGATGACCACGGATATTGGAATCAGATCGAGGTTTACATCAGAGACCATTCAGAAGCCGATTTCAGTCACAGCATCTGCCCCGACTGCGCTCAGCGGCTTTATCCTGATATTATTTCCAGAAGATCAAAATCGACCGGTGGCTAAGCGTTACCATAAAGCGGCCTTCATCTTATCCATTGCTCTGTGCCGACGATTTCATCGATTTTGTTCTCGAGATCGTGCAGCAGTTTAGGATAAACGCCTTTTCCATTGCCTTCCTCACAGCCTAAATAATGGACTATCTTCTTCTGACGGCCATTTGCTTTAAAGGAAGTCGTAACGGCAGGAGCGTCGGTCCAAACCTCGGGGCAACCATCATTCTGCGTCTGATATCGATCTTTCAGGGAAAAATATTTCGCTTTGTCAAATTCCGCGATTAATTGCTTAACGTGATCCTGGTTGATCTTTCCCGTTACCACTCCCTTTTGCTTTGTGTATTGGCGACCGTCGAAAGTCACTGTCCCATCAGCAGAGATCGTCAGAATATAAGAAGGGCAAGTGCCATAGCATATCGTTCGCTCCAGAGTAATTTTCAGGTCTTTTGGAATGTCCTGCAGATTCTGCGAGAAACTTATTGATCCACCAAACGCAACTGCCAGCAGAACAAAAGAGCGGAACATGAAGAGACTTGTCTTGATCATTTGTCTTTACCCGTTTTGTCAGAATCCGGTTTCGGATTCTCCTATAAACGTCGCGATTTGCCACGTATTGCCCCATTTATCTTCGATCATGCAGCGACGATCGCCGTAGAAGGTTTCAACCGGTTCTTCGATTGAGCGCGCGCCGGCCGCTATGGCTCGTTGATATGCAGCGTCGGCGTCGCTGACATACACGTAAAGAAAAGCGGTCATCACGTTGCGCGCTCCCGCATCACTGATCATCAGCTTCGAATCGCCGATGCTGATGATTGCAGGCCGTTCGGGATCGTAGTCTCCGGTCGCGTCAAAAACAGATCTTAGGAAATCGACCAGTTCCGCGGCTCCGCCTGCGACAATCCGCGGAGTTACGGTATGCCAACCTTCAGGTGTGTATGACGAATTGTTAGCGCTCATGCGATCCTCCAATGCGGCGAAAAATAACGGGAAGAGTACTTTCAATCGGGTATATTCATACCGTAGCTGTTCACATTTTGCACTAGCTTTGATATTACAGCTTTCGCTTGGCACGATCTTCTTCGTCCTGAATTGAATTAATGATGCCGATCAACTCATCAATTACTTTTGGTTCGGACCAGAACCGCCATCGAGTTTTTGGGAAGAAAACTATGTGTCGCCCAAACGGTGTGAGCGATTTAAGCGTGATTGTGATGGTTTTTGAGAAGAAGTTATAATGCGCCTCCTCCATCTCCGATAGCGGAACCTGAATCTCCTCTGTGAAACTGTTAATGTACAAACATCTACCATTAATAGAGACATCCTTTGGAACTACGATCTGCCAAATAACGGCTCCTGTCAGCGGAATAAGAAAGAGCACAGCTATCCAGCTTGAGCGGAAATCCGGCTCGGAGAGGGACTTAACTATGTGATGAATTGTAATACCCCAGAAGAGCAATAGGGGTAGGGCAGGGAAGAAGGCCCCGATCCGATAAAGAGGCGATGATAATTCTTTTCTCATTTTTATTCTGATCGCACTTTATTTTCGAATCTATGTGATATCAAAGTCCGCGCCAAATAACTTAAGACCGAGCTTTCTCGCCACTGCCTGCGATGCAACATTGTCCCACGAAGTGCTATAGAGCGGTATCGCACCCATCGCCTTTACCGCCAAAGCCCATCCGGCCGCGACATCTTTAGCATAACCTCGCCCGCGAAATTCGGGCAATGTTTCTACGCCTGCTTCGTGAGCCGCCGCCGTTATGCGAACGCTGCGGCAAACGGAAACGGCTCGATTGTTTTCTACCGCTGCGATGAAAGGCTGCCAGGTCGGAACTTCCTCAAGGCAGTCCTCAAATCCCCCGCGCAGCAGTTCGGAATTTGCTTCAATGATCGCAACCAAAGGCGTTGCGGGCTCAGGATAGTCTTCAAAATAATAAGCTGGACCGCTCGAGAATTTCTTAACAGGGGCGTGCTTCTCCAGCAACCGCTGGTACTCGTCCTGATGGCGAGGGGGAGTCTTCAAATCATCAATTACTGGTTCATCCGCGCAAAGCTTTTCTAATTCACTTGTAAGATCGTCCGGCAAATCCGCTCGAAACCGCCAGATGTTACCTATCCGCGTTCGGCCTAGGAAAAGACGTGGAGCAGGAACGTTAGTTTCAGGTTCGTTGATGCACAACAACCGACCGTGACCGTCATGTGTAAACAGCGCTTCAGACTGAATGACCATCAATTCCAGATCGAGGTTTTCATTCATATAGCCGTCGCAGTGTCAGACGCAAATCCTGATCAGAAACAACGTCGGTGCTGTCACTGAACCGATCGATACAAAGGACGTCAGCAGAACAGCGAATCTGATGAAATAGTGCCACATAGTTTTGGTCAAAGGGCACAAAACTATTTGGACACTCTAAAAAGCGATTTGTTCCGAATGTAGAGGACAGCAAAGCGATGCCTATGCTATCGAATCATCGCTAAGATTTTGATGCTCTTTATTCTATCGTTTTGGTTTTGAATGAATCGATAATCTCCCTGAACTCTTCAACGATTCTCGGGTCGCCGCCCAATATATTAAAACGCCGCTCACTCATTAAGTTGCTTCTCAAGAATTATGTTTGATGTAAAGACAAACAGTCTCTAACGTGTGTTAACGCAGTTGCTCAAGAATGTAGACACTTGTTGATAATTAAAGTTGGCTTATCAAAGAGTTTGCGACGTAACCGGACGAAAATAGAAGAGCGAGGGACGCGGATGACGCGGATTAGGCTGATTTACACGGATCTGAACCGTGAATCCGCCTGACCGATTAAATCAGCCTGCTCATCCATTTGTTTGCGATAAACGTCAATATTAAGCGGCGTATCCGCTGCTGCCGCGTTTGAGTTCCATAAGCACTTCACGCGCAACGGATTTCAGGGTGTCGAAGACGCCAGCCCCATCGCGGGCGCAGGCTTCGAAAACTGGTTCCTGGCGTCGGCGCAATTGACGCTTCATTTCCTCAGCCGAAATCACGTTCGGCAGGTCGCGTTTGTTCAACTGCAGCGCGTAGGGAACCTTTTCCAGGCTCATGCCGTGAGATTCCAAATTGCTTTCCAGATTGGAAATAGACTCGATATTTGCATCCATTCTTTCCCGCTGGCTGTCGGCGACAAAGATCACCCCATCAACGCCCGTCAGAATCAGACGGCGACTGGCATCGTAAAACACCTGTCCCGGAACGGTATACAAATGAAACCTTGTTTTAAACCCGCGTACTGTTCCCAGATCCAGCGGAAGAAAGTCAAAGAACAGTGTTCTGTCTGTCTCCGTAGCCAGACTGATCATCTTGCCTTTGGCATTCGCCGCCGTACTGTTATAAATGTATTGGAGGTTCGTCGTTTTACCGCCAAGCCCGGGGCCGTAGTACACAATCTTGCAATTTATTTCGCGCGCAGCGTAATTAATAGATGACATGGTAACATCACTATCGGAAAGAGAATCGGAAGAGATTACTGCCGCCGCCAACTTTTCCATAAATTTTGGTTAAATACCGGAATCATGAGAGATATTCGCGGGTTGCTCACTCGTGTACCCTTTCAGCTTGAACAGGTTTGCCGGGAATGTCCGACCCGACCCGGCGACAATGCTTTTCAGAATTCGGCCAACTGCTGTCACACCTGTCACGGCAGTCTAACTTCTTTAATTGCGGAGATTAGGGCTGTGACACTCGATGGAACCGCTGGAGTTTTGTAAGGATCCTCATCCAGAAATAAGCCGAGGCCAATCGTGGCGTGGACTTTAGTCCGCGCAAAATACCTACCTGCAATACCAATGGAAACAGGTACTTAGCCTATCAATCATTGTACCGTTGCCTTCGAGCTTGGTGGTTCATCGGCTTGCGCGGACTAAAGTCCACGCCACGATTACTACCGAGGAACCCTCAAACCGAAGTTTGGCCAACTGATGTCACACTGTCACAGCGACATTAAATCATTTATTTGCTATGGATTAGCATGTGACACCCCTATGCGGCGAGATCAATTTGATGTCAATCGGTGTCACAGTTTCATTAATTTGGGGATTGATCGATTGCCTCGTGTCGGCAGAATTCTCTTGACGGGGTTGTTGCGTATTTGGTACAAAAATGTCCCAGCAGGATTCGATGTTTAGAAATTTGAGTCGCATGGATACTACTGTGGCAAAAAGCGCCAAATCCAAGAGTGCGCCTGCACGCCCTAAAGCAGCCCAGAAAACCAAAGCCTCGACTTCTTCTGCATCGAAGGCTAAAAAAACCGCCGCCGCAAAACGCCCAAAGGCGACCGCAGCCGCTTCGAAAACTAAAAGTAAACCTGCTCCTGCTAGAAAAGTCGTTGCAAAACAACCGGTTAAGGCTGCCGCAACGCGCACCGGGGTTAAAGCCGGGCTAAAAGCCAGCGTAGCTCCATCAAAGAAATCAGCAGTCAGCCGAGTCGCGAAACCTGTTAAACGGTCCGCAGCTCCGGTTGCACCAGTAAAGAGACCTCCAATGCCGCCGCCACCGCCTCCGCAGCTTGACAAAGCTGCAAAAAAAGCGGCGCTTGAGCGTCAAAAGATCCTTCAGGCTCAGGAAAAAGCGAATCAAGCGGCATTAAAAGCATTCGAGCAGGCTTTGCGGTCATTCCATCGCCAGGAATATGGTCCGGCTTGTGAGGCATTTAAGAAGATTTTGGAAGAGTTCGGTAACGATGTCGAAGTGGCACCGCGAGCAAGAGATTATGCGAACGTTTGCGAGCAGCGGATGGAAAAGCCGAAAACGCCTCCGAAGAGCAGCGAAGCCTATTACAGCCAGGGGGTTTATGAACTGAACGCTGGCAGGTACGAAAAAGCGGCAAATTTGCTGGAGCGCGCCGCCAAGATGGAACCGAACAGCGCATACATCATTTATTCGCTGGCAGCAGCTCAGGCTCAGTTAGACGATGTAGACACAGCGCTGGAAACCCTGCACAAAGCGATTCAACTGGAAGAGAGTTTAAAGAACCGAGCTCGTCGCGACAGTGATTTTGTTAACCTGATCAATATTGAGGAGTTCCGCGAGCTTGTAGGCATCGAATCAGAGCCACCGTTAGTACTGTAATCGTAGATTTACCTTCCCAGAACCGACGTTCCATCTTCTGACTGGATTTAGGGTCCCGGCCGACGTTTCCCACCCCGGATGAATTTCGTATAATAACGTTTCAGATGGATGCGTGGAGGAAAAGTTGAACTTAGTTGCTCTTGGCGGCGGCACAGGTTTGTCGGCGCTGCTTGCTGGTTTGAAAGAATATGTAGGCGATTCGGTTGCCAGGGATATCAATTCCATTGAGCCTCGCTTTTCCGCCTTTATAAATTCGCTGACTGCGATTGTTACCGTATCCGACGACGGCGGAAGTTCTGGTCGACTCCGCGAAGAGTTTCAGATGCTGCCGCCAGGCGACATCCGAAACTGTATGGTTGCTTTGTCTGAGGACGAGCAACTGATGTCGAGGCTCTTTCGATATCGATTTAAAGGCAAAGGAGAGCTTCGTGATCACAGCTTCGGTAACCTGTTTCTTACGGCGTTAACGGCAGTTACCGGCGATTTTCTCGAAGCGGTAAAAGTCAGCAGCGAAGTTCTGGCGATAAAGGGAAGAATCTTGCCCGCAACAATGTCAGATGTCGGTCTGATCGCGGAATTAGTTGACGGGACTATAGTTCAAGGCGAGACGAGAATCTCTAAATCAAAATCTCAAATCAAAAAGATTAGACTGGAACCCGAAGAGGTCTTCCCACTAAATGAAGGAATCGACGCGATTGCCGAAGCAGATATGATCACGCTGGGTCCTGGATCTCTATTTACCAGTATTGTTCCGAACCTGCTTGTCAAAGGAATACCCGAAGCCGTCAGTGAATCCAAAGCCGTAAAAGTCTGTATCAGCAACATCATGACTCAGCCAGGCGAAACGACCGGTTTTTCGGTTCGGGATCACGTCAGTGTGATCTTTGACTATGCACCGCAACTTTCAATCGATTACGTTATTATCAATTCGACGCCAATACCGGAATCGCTTCGCAGGAACTACGAAGCGGACGGTGCTTCACAGATAGGTTTGGACCTTTGCGGCGCCGAGAAGCAACGAGTCATAACCAATCCCTATAATGGATCCAACACCCAGGTGATCTGCACCGATTTGCTGGAAGTCAGAACGATCCAGATCGAGGGCGAAGACAGAGAGGTCATTCGTCACGATCCGCACAAATTGAGCCGCGCACTGCTAGCTTTGTCCAGTCGGAATCTGGAGGCTCCTGTCGATGTGACACTTGCTTGATCAGATCGATATTGAACGTCTTTTCCGCAACAGAATGCAAACCAGGGATTTTTCAACGATCAGTCAAAGCGCCAGATGGATACTTTACCTGAAGGCTCTTACGACTATTCCGTATGCAAAGGAGGCCGCAAGGGCGATTCTCGGTTACGACATTAGCGACAAGACGATAGATCCAACCAATATAGATATGGCGTTGCTGTCTTGCGCAAGTTTCGAGGCGCGTTATCGAAGCATCGATGCAGTTCTAAACTCTGTACGCATTACAAATCACCTGGAAATATCCTCGGGATTTTCATTTCGTGGGTTAGAGTTAACGAAAGACCCCAGTATTTTCTATGTGGACACCGATTTACCGGATCTTGTTAAAGACAAGCAAAGGCTGATAGAGAACCTCCTAGCAGCTCAGGACCGACAATTGGATCGCCGTCTTCAATTGATGGCTCTTAACGCAATGGACGAAGGCTCTTTTCTGAAGATAGTCAATATATTTCCGCCAGGTCCGATCGCAATTATTAATGAAGGACTGCTGGTCTATTTGGACGATCACGAGAAGACGCACCTTGCCTCGATAATTCACAAGGTATTGAGCGAAAGAGGCGGCTTTTGGGTTACGGGAGACATCTATGTTCGCGGTAGATCTCCACGGCCGCCCAATCTGAAACACAGTGATCGAGCGCGGACGTTTCTTGAAGAACACAAAGTTTTTGAAAACATGTTTGAAAGCTGGGATTCGGCAATGGCGCTCTTCAATCGTTTTGGGTTTAGCATCGAGGTCCACGGAGTCGATGAAATCTATGATCAACTGGATTCGCGCAAACTGATCGAGGAGCGAGGAATAATTGAGGAGGAATACCTCCGCAGGGCGCTTGGGTCGCGACAGACCTGGATGCTTCAAGTGAATAACTTAAGGTGATAGTTCCTATCTTGTAACTGGAGGCACTTCTCTGAAGGCTCGCCCATGAGGTAAAGTACAACCACCAGCGTAATCTTTGAGGAGGCTGCTTTGTCATCACTGAATGTTCTTATAATGGCCGCCGGATTGGGCACCCGAATGAAATCGGATCTTGCAAAGGTTCTTCATAAACTTTCGGGCATGCCGTTGATCGAACACGTTTATCGGACCACCGCCGGTCTTGAGCCGAATACCGTTATCGTAGTGGTCGGGCATCAAGCTCAGGATGTCCAAAAGGCTGTTGAATTTGCGGCCGAGCAACACGGCGGACCAAGAGTAAATCTGGAATTTGTTCTACAGACGGAACAGCACGGGACCGGCCATGCCGTGATGCAATCAGAAGAAGCGCTTAAGAGACTGTCGGGAACGCTGCTGATACTTTATGGAGACGTTCCGCTGGTAAAGACATCCACTCTACAGGCTTTGCTGGCCAAGCACATAGAAGGTAACAACGCGGGAACTCTTCTAACAATAAATGCGGAGGATCCGACTGGCTATGGCCGCATCGTTCGCGATCGACAAGGGAATTTTCAGCGTATCGTTGAGCAACGCGATGCCAGCCCGCAAGAACGGGAGATCCATGAGATTAATCCGGGCATCTACTGCTTTGAAATTTCAGCTTTGCTTCCGGCATTGAGTCGGCTGACGAACCGCAATGCGCAAGGCGAATATTACCTGACAGATGTTCCCGGCATTTTGGCGGAAGGCGGCCAAAAAGTGGGCTTAGTGGAATACGATAGTTTAGAAGAAGTGCTGGGCATCAATACCAGAGTTGAGCTTGCGGCCTGCGAAAAACGATTGCGACAACAAACGCTTGAGAAGCTTATGCTTTCCGGCGTCACGGTAATTGATCCCGATTCAACATACATTTCGCCATATTCAGTGATCGGCCGCGACACTATTATTCATCCTCAGGTAATTATCGAAGGCCAGTCGCGAATCGGCGGCCGGTGCGAGATCAATTCCTGGTCTCATCTATACAATGTCGAGATTGGAAACGGCGTTACTGTCAAGAATTCGTGCGTTGTTATGTCCAGCAAGCTTGCCGACGGCGTCAGCATCGGGCCATTCGCTCATATCAGAATGGACACCGAAATCTGCCAGGATGCGGTGATCGGCAACTTTGTCGAAGTCAAGAAATCCAAAGTCGGCCGAAACACCAAGTCTATGCATTTGACCTACTTGGGCGACGCAACGATCGGCGAGCGCACAAACATCGGGGCTGGAACGATAACCTGTAATTACGACGGCAAGCAAAAACATCCGACCTTCATCGGCGACGACGTAAAAATAGGTTCCGATACAATGTTGATTGCTCCCGTGAAAGTAGGCGACGGTTCCATGACAGGAGCCGGATCGGTTGTCACGAAAGATGTCCCTCCAAACGCCACGGCCATTGGGGTTCCAGCTCGGATAAGGCGTCGGCCAGAAAAATAGACGGCTTTGATACATTTTTTCAGATGTGAACCTTTTGGTATAGCTGCCATTCCGCCCCGTCGAATGGCGATTTATTTCCACAGAATGACTTGGCCGGAAATCAGTTCTTTCCTGCAAGAGCAGGGTCTTATTTCGTTCTTTATCTATAGATTACAAAGCTTTAGCGGCTTTGCGATAAATAGTGATACTCCGATGATGAATCAGGGTCGAAGAGATAATCAGGTGGCACGTACTTTGCTCTCTATATGGGTGGTCGGCGAAGAGAAATAAAAAGATTTAACCGACTAGCGAGGAGACGCTGAAATGACAGTTCAATCGAATGTAGATTTAATTGATGTTTATGATCAACTGCTGAGCCTGACGACGTCGGCTAATGGTAGACCGCACGGACTGTTCGTTTCATCGAGCACAGATTTGGAATGCTGCATTGTAATGCTTTGTGGCGAAGGCACAGTGAGCGAAGAAGATTTTGAGCGCAATGAAACACGGCAGTACCCCTCTTATCAATTCAATATCACGCATTGATAAGAAGTCGAAATCGGCGAGTCTGAGAGTTTAATGAATGGCCTCCAGAAGGTGAGTTGTTAGCGCGGAAAAGGAAGAAGAATCATAGTGAATTCCGATGGGAGCGCGGGCGATCGGCGCTCCCAATTCTTTTGCTTGCACAAGCAAAATCATCTTTTTCTCTTTAACGCTGAAAGCTTGGACTGTTGTTCAGGCGTGAGACTGTTTTTGATTCGTATCATTAACGATACCTGTTCCCGTTTTACCTCGCGCTCTGCGGCAAGAACTTTGTCAAGCTGCGCAAGCGCCTGCTGTTCGTCCGGATGATCTTGTTTGGTCAGGGCAACCATCTTTTCGACCTGGTCTTCTAGCTGCCATTGCAACTCGGTAAATTTCATCTGAGCCTGCCGAAGCTCGGTTTTTAGTTGGTTTTTTTGTTCATCGGTCAGTCCGATTGCTTCTTGATTCTGCATCACCATTTCAGGCGGAAAAAAGCTGTCGGCGAACGGGTCATTTGGGGTTTGCGGCTGCTGTTGTTGAGCATGCATAACTTTGCTGGAGACAATCGCCGCACTTGCCAGGAATAATATCAGAAAGAAAACATAAACTTTCGATTTCATAGGTGCTCCTTTTCAGTTCTTTTCATTAGGAATGATGGCGTTAAATTTCAACGTTGGATCAATTAATCGTGGGACAGTTTTAAACAACTCGTTGCCAGGCGTCCGCAACAGAAAATCAGTCGGTGACTTCCACTGAGAAATCAATGACCTGGATTTTCGAACCGTTCGTTTCTTTGGTTTATAAACAACTGGGCGCGGCTTTTCAGGTTCAACGACGCTCGGAATTGGAACAGAAGATGATTGATCAACAACTCGTGGTTTTTGCGGCTTATCCCCAGAGACAACCGATGACGACTTATGACGTAAAAGAATAATCGCCAGGCTAAAGATCAAAATCAGTACGGCCGCAACGGCGCCAAAGCGCAGAATCGAACTCCAAGCGAAACTTAGTGACCCGGATCCCGGCCGCTGCAACAAGCGGATGAAGGAAGGAGTCGCAGCTTCATCTTGCTGCCGCATCTCGCTGTATAATCTCTTGATTCTCTTTTCGTCCATATCTTTGTTCGAATTCTGAATCATTGAAAGCCTTCTCTTTGATCATCCACTCGCGAATCCGCTTCTTTGCGCGTTCGTAATGAGTTCGGGCCGAGCCGACCGAAACCTCCATAACCTTAGCCGCTTCAATTAATGTCAGGTCATGATAAAAAACCAATTGCAGGACTTCTCGTTGCCGCTTTGGCAAAATCAGCAGAGCATTCTGAAAAAGAACCTGCAACTCCGATCGATAAACCCTGCTGTCGAACGTTTCGGTTTGCGATAACCGTTCGATATCCTGCTGATATTTGACGAGCCGAAGTTTCCGAAGGATCGCTCGCCTTTTGTAATCCGCGGCCGTCTTTCGGATCACGGAGAATAACCAGGTTCTAAACGAAGAATCACCGTCAAACCGCGCCTTTCCCTGCAGCAGTTTCAGATAGACCGACTGCAAAACGACTTCGGCGTCGTTTGAAATCCGCGAGCAACAACTGAGAGCCCAGCCGTAACTTTCCTGATGGTGTTTTTCTAACAGAGACTTTAACTCTGCGTTTTCCATTGACTGGACTCGACTGTCGTTTACTTTCTTATATTAGTCGTTCGTTAGGGCGGCATATATGACACGGACACGCAAAATAATTTCCGAATGCACCCTATCTGTAAACAATTACGCTTGATCGCCGAGAGATTATCACAAAAAATAATGCCAATATCTGGAAGAGGGGTTTAGAGGGATCGTCTGAAAATAACAGAACCCGGCCGATTATCAACCAAGCCAGGTTCGTTGTGGAATTATCAGGTGCTTATCGATTATTTCTTTTTGGCGATGATTAAGTCCCGCAAGCTTTCCAACTTCTGGGCGTGTACATCTATGAAACCAGCACCCTCCAGCAGTTTCTGATATTCACCAGCGGTTCGCTCGCGCCCGCCGTCCGTGGCAACCAGCATGTTCAGCGACATCAGAGCCGGGAACAATGGTCCCGAGCCGTCATCATTTAATAGCATCTCGCCAATTAGAATAGTTCCTCCTGATGGCAACGCACTATAGCAATTACGCAGAATGGCCACGCATTTGTCGTCCGACCAGTCGTGCAGAATCCAGCTTAAATGAATGACATCGGCATCCCGCGGCAGATCATTTTTGAACATATCACCTGCTGCAGAGCGAACACGATCTGATATTCCCTGTGATTGAATGTACTCTGTGGCGAGAGGCCCCACCGGAGGAAGATCGAAACTAATGGCCTTTAAGTGCGGATTGCGTTGCGCAACAGCGACAGATACCGTGCCCAGCGCTCCACCGACATCCATCAAACATTTGTGCTGACTGAAATCGTAAACTGCGAGCAATCCTTCGACCGCCTGAAGCGAGCCATTTCGCATCGCATACATAAAGTTGCGCAGCCCCTCGGGATCCTTGTACATCTGCTCAAACGGATTCGCGCTGGTTGCGCCAAATACCTGCGACCATCGTGGCGAATTCTCGCGGACGGCATCGTCCAGATGCGCCCACAACTGGTATAAATCATTGCGCGAATGAGCTATGAAACCGCCCATATATCCATCGCGGCCGGGAACCAGCGTTTGATCAGCCAACTCAGAGTTCGCGTACTTGTCACCGTCGCGTTTAAGAACACCTATCGCTACACACGCTGTCAAAAAACGATTGCCAGCGTCTTCGTTGAAACTCTGTTTATGAGCGAGCTCTGACGCAGTTGCCGGACCATTCGCCAATGCTTTGAAGATTCCAAGGCTGTCTCCGGCGATCACAAGTTGTGATGTCCAAAAATTGGTTATCATCCCCAGCATCTGCTGCGTTGGCGACGGTTGTGTTTGCTTTTCCTTATTTTCTCCGGTCTCTTCAACTGACTTCTGACTCTGCATTAACACTCCTCCCAATTCTAAAATGGAATTATGTCGACCAAATTGAATTACGAATGTTGATTAAAGCTTGGATTATGAAAAGTGATCGTTAGCCACCTAACTGAATCATTTCGATCTTTTTATGATCCTTTGCCTGATACCCATGAGGTGAATTCATAGCTTCGAGGCGCTCGTCCGAATATCTATCCGTACGATTCCGCCAAACGGCGCTAATTAAGTTAGTGAGATCATCATCAGTGCAGCCGTTTCTCATCTTCGACCTGAGATCGTGTCCGGTGTTTGCAAAAAGACAGGTCACTAGTTTGCCTTCGGCCGTAAGTCTGGCTCGCGTACAGCTGGAACAGAACGGCTCGGTCACCGAAGCGATGACCCCCAGATCACCAATGCCATCGACGAACTCGTAATCAACCGACGGTGCGGTACCGTTTTGACGGCCCACTTCCCTTAAAGGATAAACAGCCGCAATATTTTCAATTATGTCTTTCTTCGGAACCAGCTTTTCCGATTTCCAGTTATTGGAGTTCCCGACGTCCATATATTCGATAAAACGAATACCGAAACCATGCTTGCGCGAGAATTCGACCAGTCCCAGAATGTCGTCATCGTTTACGCCGCGCTCAATTACAGCGTTTATCTTTATCGGGCAAAGCCCAGCTTCTTTTGCCGCGAATACGCCTTCGAGAACTTTGGACAGGTCACCACGCTTCGTTATCTGCCTAAATTTTTCAGAGTTGAGGCTGTCGATGCTGATGTTAACGCGGTCTAGTCCAGCAGCTTTCAACGCGGTCGCCTTTTGAGCTAAAAGAGCACCATTCGTTGTGAGGCAAATGTCTTCCAAGCCTTGAGACTTCAAGGCGGATAGTTGTTCGATCAATACTTCCAGATCCTGGCGAACCAGCGGCTCTCCACCGGTAATTCGGACTTTGTCTACGCCGAGCCTGACGAAAATAGAAGCTACTTTTGTAATCTCTTCAAACGAAAGAATCTGTCGATGATCAACCCACACATATTCATCAAAAGGCATGCAGTAACTGCAGCGGTAATTGCATCTGTCGGTTACAGAGATCCGCAAGTCTTTCACCGGTCGATTTAATTTGTCACGCAGCAGTTCCATCAGTCAATCTTCGCTTTCGATATCATGAAATATATCAGAGATATGTGTCAGTTAGGACTATTAGAGCAGGTGACCCATTTTTTCTTTCTTTATTCGCAGGTATTCGGTCGAAAGATCGCTGGGTTGAATGTCCAATGAAACACGTTCAGTGATTTTTATTTCTGCTCGTTCCAGCGCGGCAATCTTATCAGGATTGTTCGACATCATTCTTACTTCGCGAATGCCGAGTTGCGACACAATGTCAGCACATAACTGGTAATCGCGTTCATCGGCGCCAAATCCAAGTTGAAGGTTAGCTTCGACCGTATCAACTCCCTGATCCTGCAAAGCATAGGCGCGGATTTTGTTAATGATGCCGATTCCGCGTCCTTCTTGCGCCTGGTAAATCAGAACTCCGCGACCTTCTTTGCTGATACGAGACAAAGCTGCATGCAGTTGCTGCCTGCAATCGCATTTAATCGAATGGAACACATCGCCTGTCAGGCATTGGGAGTGAATCCGAACGAGAACCGGTTTACCATCGGTTAAATCGCCCTGAGTCAATACGACAAACTCTTCACCGTCTGCAACACTGGTAAATCCGATGATCCGAAAATCTCCAAATTCAGTTGGAAGATTAGCCTCAGCCTGCTTAATTACGCGGTGTTCCACTTCTATTTCCTTGACGGACATAGCCTCACCTGCTGCTCAAATTCGCTTGAGAAGCAAACAACCATTGTAATTTTTGGTCTGGACTGAGTCAAATCCCAGTCTGCTGAATAATTTCTTTGACAGGTGCTGGACTATGTGATAAAAATGCGTTTTCGCGTAGATTATGCAGTAAATATGCAGACTATTTGCATAAATGAAGCATCAAAGACAAGAGAAGTTGCTTGAATTAATCCGTACACGACGCCTGAAGACGCAGGCTGATCTGGTGGAAGCGCTCCAGGACGTCGGACTCGACGCCACCCAGTCGATAGTGTCTCGCGATGTGACGGAGCTCGGAATCACTAAGGCAAACGGGTTCTACACTTTGCCGCAGGTGAGAAATGGGCAGAGTGGATTTATCAGCGTCGACCGCGCGGGTGACGCGTTGTTGGTTGTGAAGACGGAAATCGGTTTGGCTCAACCGGTGGCTCTGACTATCGATCGCGCAAAGATTCCTGAGATTGTGGGAACGATAGCAGGCGATGATACGATCTTTGTAGCAGTGAAAGAAGCGCACGATCAGCGTTTAGCGATGCGGCAGATAATAGAGTTGTTCAGTTAGAGACAGGTATCGCTCATTCACTGGGGCGTTTCGAATCAATTTAAGGTGGTTGTTGGATGAAACAGGATGTTAAGAAAGTAGTGCTGGCATATTCGGGCGGACTGGATACGTCGGCGATGTTGCTCTGGATAAAGGAGCAGTACGGCTGTGAAGTGATCGCTTATTGCGCCGATGTCGGTCAGAGTGGCGAATTGAGCGGTTTGCCGGAAAAAGCGAAACAGACCGGCGCAAGCGAAATCTACATTGAAGATCTGCGTGAAGAGTTTGTCCGTGATTATGTTTTTACTGCCGTAAAAGCGAATGCGGTCTATGAAGGCATTTATTTAATGGGGACGAGCCTCGCGCGGCCCGTTATCGCGAAGCGCCAGATTGAAATAGCCAAATCGGTCGGTGCCGACGCTGTCGCGCACGGCGCAACAGGCAAGGGTAACGATCAGGTACGATTCGAGCTCACCTATTATGCGTTGGAGCCCGGTATTCGGGTAATTGCGCCCTGGAGAGAATGGAATTTCAAAGGCCGTACCGACCTGATCGAATATTGCAAACAAAACGAGATTCAGATTACGGCAACTGCGGAAAAGCCATATTCGACAGATCGTAATCTAATGCACATTTCATACGAGGGTGGCATTCTGGAAGACCCTTGGTCCCCGCCACCGGAAGATATCTTCCTGCTTACAAAATCACCTGAAGAAGCTCCGAACGATCCGCAAGTGATCGAAATGGAATTCGAAAAGGGAATACCGATCAAGCTAGACGGCATGGAATTGGGACCCGTGGCGATGCTGGAAGCGCTCAACTATCTGGGCGGCCGACACGGGATCGGCCGCATCGATTTGGTCGAGAATCGCTTCGTAGGCATGAAGTCACGCGGTGTATATGAAACGCCTGGAGTCACGATTCTACAGTCTGCTCACCGTGCAATCGAATCTATAACGATGGATCGCGAAGTGATGCATCTGCGCGATTCGCTAAGCGTAAAATTCGCGGAATCCGTTTATTACGGTTTCTGGTTTACGCCTGAATTCCAGCTCCTGCGAGATTTCATAGATGGCACACAGAAGAATGTCACCGGCACTGCGCGACTGAAACTCTACAAAGGCAATGTGACTGTTCTTGGCAGAAAATCGCCGCATTCATTGTACTCGTCCAATCTGGCTACATTTGAGGCCGACACGATCTACAACCAGAGAGATGCCGAAGGCTTCATTAAGTTAAACGCGTTGCGATTGCGATTGGGAAGTTTCGGGAGGTAATAAAGATGACAACAGCCCAAGTGCTACCCCAGACCGATAAACTCATCAGCGTGGTTGAGGTCGATAAGATCGGCTCGGCGACGATCAACCTTGGACTCGCGAAGATGGTCGGCGTTGCGCCATCTCTTGAACCCGCGCAGGCGGGAGATTGTGTCATTGTTCGCGCTATCACCGACAACTCCAACTACAATCAGCTGGAGTTGACAACAGGCCGGCTTGCCAAGATCAATCCTGGCGACGTGATTGCGGGTGTTCTCGGCCGTCGCCGTGCACTGAAGGGATTTATTGGCGATATTCCCGCGCAAGTTAAAACAGGAGACAAGCTGCATATTCTTAATCTTGGCGGAGTCATTGGGATTTCTTCCGGTGCCTGTCGTGGATTGGGCTCGCCTATTCAAGTTGAAGTGATTGGCGTTGCCGTCGATGGAAACGGAGATACGCTGAATATAGGCAGCGCAGAAAATGCGATTCAGCCGCGCAATGATCTCGGCGATTTGAATATACCTCTAGTTCTGGTTGCGGGCACGTGCATGAATTCCGGGAAGACCTTTGCCTCTTCAGAATTGGTTAAACAGTTTGCCAGGCACGGTCAAAAAGTAGCCGGAGCAAAACTCTCTGGCGTCGCATGCCTCCGTGACACGTTGAATATGCAGGATCATGGCGCTGTTGCAACGGCCAGTTTTGTCGAGTGCGGACTTCCATCAACGGTAGGTCTTGACGATCTGGCTCCGATAGCGAAAGGAATCATTTCTCATCTTGCTTCAGTGCAACCGGATGTGATTGTGGTCGAGCTTGGCGACGGAATCCTCGGTGGCTATAGCGTCGAATCCATCTTTGAAGACGTGGAATTGCGAAACGCGATGGCGGCACTTGTATTTTGTGCAAGCGATTTCGTTGGGGCTTGGGGCGGCGTTGAGTTGCTGCGTCGCAAAGGCGTCAGTGTAGATGTTGTTGCAGGTTCAGTGACTGACACAGAAATGGGCGTGCAATATATCGAGAACGAATTAGGCATCAGGGCCGCCAATGCAACGCACGGTGGAGAACGGTTGTGGGAACTGATTTCCAGCCGAGTGGCATCGTGGGGACAGCAGTGAAAAAGATCAAGGTTGGTATTCTGGGCGGATCAGGTTATGGCGGCAGTGAATTGCTGCGGATCCTGCTGTTTCATCCGAATGTTGAGCTTAATCTCGTAACCGCAAATGAGCACGCGGGCAAAACCGTCGCGTCGGTTCATCCCAATCTCAATCAATTAACCGATCTGAAATTCATTGGTAATCCAGGAGAAGAACAGCTGTCACAGCTTGATTGTGTTTTCCTGGCATTACCACACGGACAAGCAATGGAGGTTGTCCCTGGACTTCCTCCGCATCTAAAGGTGATCGATCTCAGCGGTGATTACCGACTGAGCGACGCTGCAGTATTTGAACGATATTACGAACGCCGCCACATCTCTTTTGAATGGCAGCAGAAATTTGTATACGGACTGACGGAGATCAACCGTCGCGAGATAACCGAGGCGCAGCGAATAGCCAATCCTGGCTGTTTTGCGACGGCGCTCTTGCTCGGATTATTTCCATTGGTCGACAGTAAATCGATTACAGGCAAAATTATTGTCGACGCAAAGACCGGTTCATCCGGATCGGGAGCAAAGGCTGCGGCTAACACCCATCATCCGAAACGCACGAATAGCTTTTACGCGTACAAATCGTTTACGCATCAACATCTGCCGGAAGTAATGCAGGTACTGACAGAGGCTGGATTATCTGACGAGCTTGTTTTCCAGGTTCATTCCGCGCCGATGGTTCGCGGAATATTCGCGTCGATATATGTGTCGCTTGCGTCGCCAAAAACCGCGCAACAGATTCGCGAGCTATTCGATCAATACTATCGCGGTTCGTTTTTCGTAAGGCTTGTGGACGGCTCACCTGATGTCAACTGGGTTAAGACGACGAACTTCGCTGATATTGGGATGGCAGTCAATGGCACAAACGCAGTTATCTTTACGGCCATCGACAATCTGGTCAAAGGTGCCGCAGGTCAGGCAGTTCAAAATATGAATCTGATGTTTGGGCTTGAGGAAACAACAGGATTGTTGCTTGCCGGAAGCAATCCATAGTTTTTATTGGAGAGATAGAATGCCGACGTCATTAGATGCAGTAGTTGAATTCGAAGAGAAATATCAGGTGCCTACCTACAAGAAGTTTCCTCTTGCGGTAGAGCGCGGCGAGGATGTTTGGGTTTACACATCGGATGGCGAGCGTTATCTGGATCTGTATGGCGGACACGCGGTTGTTTCGACCGGTCATTGCCATCCAAGAATCGTTGCGGCGATAAAGAACCAGGCAGAAAAGATGATCTTTTATTCGAACCTGGTATATAGCCAAGTCCGGGCGGAAGCTTCAGAGAAATTGGTCGGCATCGCGCCCAAAGAATTCGCCAAGACCTTCTTTGTCAATTCTGGTACGGAGGCGAACGAAAACGCAGTCAAGCTTGCTCGAATGCGAACCGGTCGGCAATCTATTGTCGGTTTTGAAGGCGGATTTCACGGCCGAACGCTCGGCTCACTTGCGGTTACAGGTATTAAGAAGTACCAGGATTTGCTTGAGCCAAAAATCGGCTATCACTATTTCGCCGAATTCGGAAACATCGATTCGGTACTGAAACTACCCGCCAGCGAAATTGCAGGCATTATCCTGGAGCCGATTCAGAGCATGGGCGGAGTGAATCTTGCCCCCCCGGAGTTTTATAAAGAGCTTCGCGAATACTGTGATCGAACAGGAGCGTTGCTCATCTACGATGAGGTTCAGACAGGTTTTGGTCGCACGGGAGAATATTTCTTTGCTGGCAGATATGATGTAACGCCCGACATAATTACAACGGCAAAGGGAATCGCAAGCGGCGTCCCTATGGGCGCGGTTCTGGTTCAGGAAGAACTGGCGAAGACGATCAAGTATGGTGATCTGGGTACGACATTCGGGGGAGGAATGCTGGCCTGTGCAGCACTGTCGGCGACGATTGATGTAATAAAAGATGAACACTTGCTGCAGAATGTCCGCGGCGGCAGCCAATATCTTTTTGAAAGACTGCGTGAGCTACCGTTCGTTACAGAGGTTCGCGGGCTCGGATATTTAGTCGGCATTCGCTTCCAGCAAGATGCGTCGCATTACCAAAAGGGATTGCTTGATCGTAAAATCATCACTGGAATGGCTGACGATAAGAAGACTTTGCGGCTGCTGCCGCCACTGACTCTCAAACGAAAAGAGATCGACCTGTTTTTGCAAGCACTGACGGAGATAGGATAACGGCACGAGCATGGCACAGAAGATGAAACGAACCAGAGATTATCCGTTGGTCGAGTTGCGAGGGCGCAGCTTTTGCACTACTGGAGAATTCACTCGCGAAGAGTTGTCGGAACTCCTCGATCTGGCAATGAAATTCAAGACCGTCGGACACGCACAACCGCTGGCTGGTCGTAGCGTAGCGCTTGTATTCTTTAACCCGAGTTTGCGTACGCGTACGTCGATGGAGATTGGTGTTTCTCAACTTGGCGGCCATCCGGTGTCGCTTGAAGTCGGCAGCGGCACGTGGTCACTGGAATGGCGCGAAGGCGCAATAATGAATCAGGACAAGACTGAACACGTCAAAGACGCTGTTCAAGTGTTGTCGCGTTACGTCGATGCAATCGCGGTGCGGTGTTTTCCTGGAATGCGCGATTGGAACGAAGACAAGACGGATCCGATTCTTGCTGAGTTCCGAAAGTACAGCAGAGTTCCTATCGTTAATATGGAGTCTGCCCTGTGGCATCCGTGTCAGGCTCTTGCGGATGTTTTGACAATGCACCAGGCGCTGGGCTCGTTAGATAAACGGAAAGTAACTCTAGCGTGGGTGAATCACCCAAAGCCATTGCCGCATGCCGTTCCCAATTCTTTCGCTCTTGCCTGCGCGCAGTTTGGCATCGACCTGACAATAGCCTGCCCGCCGGAATATCAGTTGAGCGATGAAATAATGGCTCAGCTCGAGGCGAAGTCCTCTGACGCTGGTGGCGCGGTTCGCGTGGTCAACGATCTGAATGAAGGTTTTGCCGAAGCCGAGATCGTTTATGCGAAGAGTTGGGCTGGTCTGCCGTTTTATGGTGACGCTGCAAAAGATCAGGCCGGACGGCAGCCATATCAGAACTGGATTATTGATAGCGAGAGAATGGCGCTCACCTCAAAAGGCCGCTTTATGCATTGTCTGCCAGTTCGTCGCAATGTTGAAGTCACCGATGAAGTGATAGATAGCGCGAATTCGCTTGTGTACGATGAAGCCGAAAATCGGCTGCACGTTCAAAAAGCCATCTTGGCCTCGATTTTGTGATTTCATGAAAGAACGACTAGACCTCCTTCGCGAGGCACTGCCATACATTCAGCGTTTCAAGGGCAAGATCTTTGTCGTTAAATTGAGCGGCAAAGTTATCGAGGATTACGAGCCCTTATGCTCAATTGCCGAAGAGATCACGCTCTGTCAGCAAGTCGGGATCAAGATCGTTGTCGTTCACGGCGGGGGCAAGCAGCTTAACGACCTCGCGGAAAAACTTGGTATCGTTCAGAAGGTTATCAATGGTCGACGCGTGACCGACAGCGACACTCTGGAAGTAGCAAAGATGGTCTTCGCCGGACAGATCAATACTGACATTCTGTCGGCATTGCGCCGCGCAGGAGCCGAGACTGTTGGGCTATCAGGACTTGACGGCAACATTATTCATGCGCGTCGCCGCGAGATTCAAAAGGTTCTCAACCACGAAACCGGATACGAAGAGGAGATCGATTACGGTCACGTCGGAGATATTGTTGAAGTGAACGTCAAATTGTTGAGTTTGTTGCTGGACAATGGATATGTGCCGGTTGTCTCTTCTCTTGGCGCCGATGAATTGGGCAACATATACAACATCAATGCTGATACGATTGCATCGGAAATAGCAGCGCATCTTCAGGCCGAGAAGCTCGTTCTGCTATCAGATGTCGATGGGATATATCTCGATAAAAAGAATCCTGAATCCCGCCTTTCAAAATTATCAATCAAAGAAATTGATCGTTTGATCGAAGATCGAATAGTTTCTGCCGGAATGATCCCGAAACTGTCTTCAATCATTCACTTGATTCAGCGTGGTGTCAAAAGCGCACACATCATCAACGGCAATAAGCGCAACGCTCTGCTTACCGAAGTTTTCACCGATGAAGGCGGCGGCACGATGATTACTGCTTAGTTCTGATCTTCCCTGACGTACCCGATTAAGAATGGCATTCGACCCATCTGATGGTAGAATCCGCACATAAATTTTAATTCGTTCTCTTCGTTGTCATATGTCATCAGATTGCAAAGTTACGTACAAGTACTGCCCTGACCTTTGGGTTATCGTCAGTTACTTTAATCCGCTCAATTACCGGACTCGGCGGTTCAACTATGAAGTGTTTGTCGGTGCACTGGAACGATCAGGTCTTAACTACCTGACAGTAGAGTGTGCATTCGAAGGGCAGCAATTTTCTCTGCCAAACTCTTCGCGAGTTATCAAAGTCCGCAGCAACAGCGTGCTGTGGCAAAAAGAACGATTGCTGAACCTGGCCGTTTCGTGGCTACCGCGGTCTTGCCAGTATGTGGCGTGGATAGATTGCGATCTTCTCTTTACCAACTCTGATTGGACAATCAGAACGGTCAGTCTTCTAAATGATTTTCCGGTTGTTCAGTTGTTCGAGCGATGCATCAGGCTGCCGCAAGATCATCTATGGTATCAGGGTGAAGGGAACATTTGTCAGTCATTCGCGTCAATAACATCTCGGGATCAGACAACGCTTCACAGCGGAAGGTTTGATGATCACGGCCACACTGGTTATGCTTGGGCAGCGCGTCGCGATATTCTTGATAGTTGCGGGTTATATGAATACGCAATCGCAGGCAGTGGCGATCATTACATGGCGCATGCAATCTTCGGGGATTTCGCTGGAATCTGTATCAGGCGAATGATGTTTGATAATCCGTCATTGCTTCTTCATTTTCGCGATTGGGCTACGAAGTTTTATAAAGAAACTGATAATCGCATTGCGGCTGTTTCGGGCGATGTTCTCCATTTGTGGCACGGCGATATAGAGAATCGTCAATATCTTCTTCGGCATCGCGAACTGGCCGAATATAACTTCAATCCGTTTACTGATATCAAGGCGCTGCCGGGTCGGCCTCTGGAATGGAATACGAATAACGAGGCTTTGAAAAATTGGTTCAGCAATTATTTCGAGAGCAGACGCGAAGACGGTCAATCGATTCCTGAGAAGGAGATTGCTGCTTGAAACTAGATGAATTCATTAACGACGCTCAGAATCAGCTAAGCAGCCTGAGTCAGTGGCTGGTCGAGATCGAATCGGAAATTACCATAGAGAATCAGAAGATCGCCGAGTTGCAGCAGCGAAGACAAAACTTGATGGACAACATCGCATCACGGTTATTGCCTGATTTAACCCAGAGCAGCATCGCCAGCCTGGAAGCTCATTTTCCCGACTTGATAACCAACAACTGGGTGCGGCAGGAGATCGAACAACGCCGACAACAGATCAAACAACGATTAAAAGAGATTGCTCATTCATACGAGCCGAATAAGTACGAATCGCAAATCGAAAAGATGGATGTAGAGATCGGAAAGCTGGAAAGCGATTTCAACGATATTGAGCCGGGTTACAAAGCAATGGCGTCGATCAAGGGAATTGAAGACCTTATCAAACGCGCCTATGGCACCGATTATTACCAGCTTGGCTGGTTGAACCCTCAATATTATCGCGATTGGAAACGAGCAGACGAAATTGTCGAAGAGCTGAAATGCAGTGACTGGAACGATGTCGTCAGGCGGTACGAAAATATCCGCAATGGTTACGAAGCCGCGAAACAGCAGCTGATTCAAGCTCAAGAAGGCAAAGAAAATCTCAAGGGGCTACGCGACGAACACATGAACCTTTTGAACGCGCTGGATAATGTTGAGGCTGCTGTTCTTGATTCGTGTCATTTGCGGATAAAATCGGAATTGGATCTGAGCGCTGATAAATCTGATCCAATGATGAAACCGATTGCCGATATTGATGCAAAGATCCAGGAGAGCACCGACAGGATCAACGGCAGCCTGCAGGACAGGCGTGAAAAGGTGCACTCGCAGATGGTGTCACTGCAGCAGATCATCGCGACTGCCGCAAAAAGCGGCCGGCAGGAAGTTCCTGATGATTATGCTGTGGTCTATGGTGGCAATCGTGGTTCTCGTCCGTACCAAGTCAATGTTTATAACTCAAGCTGGGGTAGCGCACCGGGCTGGTATTACGATGATTGGATTGTGCCTGTTGAGACTCATCACACTGTGCTGAATTTTTTCTCGACGAACAGAGCGGGTTATGGAGGATATCATCACGGCCCTTCTTATTATTCGAGTTCTGACGTTACCGAAAGTCATTATGGATACGTTTCCTGAAAAGGCACAATCGCGATGAAGTACAAGACATTTTCCAGATTAATCATTGGCTGCATCATCATAGTTGTTGTGGGAAGCGGTGTCCTGATCACCAGTTGTATATCCCGGACACTAAAAGAACCCGAGCACTCTCAATCATCCTCGAATTCAACGCCTGCTGCTCCTTCTAACGGAGTATCAGGCGGTGTTCCAGCCGGAGTGCCAGGCGGAACTCCAGGCGGCGTTCCCGGTGGTTATCCCGGGAGCCTGTCAGGGACAAACAAAATTAGAGCCACTACTGCAGAGCTTAAGCAAAAACTTGGAAAATGGCTTGCCGACAATCCTGATCGTCACGGGATGATGAGACGGGAAGACATCTTACCGAGAGAGAACTTCAGAGCTACGGCAATCAGGTTTCCTCAGAGCGATGCAATAAAATGGTCAAACAATGACAGCCAGTGGTCGCAGATTCGAATAGATCTGGACCGGGATGGTCGGGATGATGAAAAGTGGCTGTTGAAAAATGGCGGCTTGTATAAGAGAGAGGTCCTGGATTCAAACGGCAATACGACATTCACCGAGTACTTCAAATAGAGAGTCGGTGCAATCGTTCTGCCATCGCTTGATGCGCCGTTTACCGCTGTGTTATATTCGCGCCGTCTTAATTACCCACGTCAACCAGGTTTGGAGACAGTATGGAGTTTGTTGAGAAGGCTCGCATAATGGATGCGACGCGAATTAATCGCGCGCTGTCGCGACTTGCCTCTGAAATCGTCGAGCGCAACCTTGGCACAGAAGACCTAATGCTGGTGGGAATCAGACGACGCGGTGTGCCGCTTGCCGAACGTATAGCTGAAAAAATCAAAGAACTGGAAGGCGTTGATGTTCCAGTCGGAATTCTTGACATTACTTTATACCGAGATGACCTGAGCACAGTGGCCGCAGCCCCGGTCGTAAACAAGACAAGTTTGCCGAGCGATGTAAAGGGAAAGGTTATTCTGCTGGTCGACGACGTGCTTTACACAGGTCGAACGATCCGCGCCGCGATGGATGAGTTGATGGATTTCGGCCGGCCAAAGCGTATCCAACTGGTAGTGTTGATAGATCGCGGCCACCGCGAGCTGCCTATTCAGGCGGATTACATCGGAAAGATTGTGCCGACGAAAGACAGTGAAATAATCAAGGTAATGGTCAGCGATATTGACGACGTAGATCAGGTTTTGCTTGTTGAATCAGCCTAATTGCAGGAGAAAATAATGACGCTGCGGTCGGATCCCGCAGACCAGTCCGCATCACTTCACCGTAAAGATCTTCTTGGCATCCGCGAACTTTCGGTCGAAGAGATTCAATTAATTCTCGACACCGCCTCTACTTTTAAAGATGTTTCCGAACGAGAGATAAAAAAGGTCCCGACTCTGCGTGGCAGAACCGTGATCAATCTCTTTTTCGAAGCGTCGACGCGAACGCGCACGTCGTTTGAAATAGCAGCAAAGCGTCTTTCGGCGGATGCGATCAACATTTCCGCTTCGACCAGCAGCGTTGTGAAAGGCGAGACTTTAATTGATACCGCGCAAAATCTGCAGGCAATGCGGCCTGATGTAATAGTTATTCGCCATTCATCGTCCGGCGCTCCGCATACTATTGCGAAACATGTTGACGCATCAGTGGTCAATGCTGGCGATGGTGCGCACGAGCATCCGACCCAGGCTCTTCTGGATGCTTATACGATAATAGAGCGGAAAGGCGGATTATCGGGGCTTCGCATCGCGATTATCGGCGATATTCTTCATAGCAGAGTCGCCAGATCGAATATTCATCTTCTGACAAAAATGGGTGCGCACGTTGTGCTTGCGGGTCCGCGATCACTACTGCCAGTCGAGATTGAGCAGTTATCTCAAGGCGAAGGTTCGGTCACAGTTGCGCCATGCGTCGAAGACGCTATAACAGACTCCGACGTAGTGATGATGCTGCGGATTCAATTAGAGCGTCAGAACGAGGCCTTCTTCCCGTCTTTGCGCGAATATTCAATTCATTTTGGGTTGAATAAACGTCGCCTAGCTTTGGCAAAAGGTGACGCAATCGTGCTGCATCCGGGACCCGTCAATCGCGGAATCGAACTGGCGTCCGATGTGATGGATGACACGACATCAGTGATTCTTAACCAGGTTACGAACGGTGTGGCGGTTAGAATGGCAATACTGTATTTGCTGGCAGGTGGGAGTCATTCAGAATAATTAACTCTTTATGGATTTATTGATTCGAAATGGATTGGTTATAGACCCGGCTCAGGATCTGGAAAAGGAAGCCGACGTGTTGATTCGCGACGGTCGAGTCGTGGAGATCGGTTCGGGACTAGCCGCTCCAAAAGCTCAAGGCTTTGACGCAAAGGGAATGATTGTCGCGCCGGGTTTTATCGATCTGCACGTCCATTTGCGCGAGCCCGGCCGCGAGGACAAAGAGACCATCGAAACTGGAGCGACGGCCGCGGCGGCCGGTGGTTTCACCTCTGTCTGCGCGATGCCGAATACCAGTCCAGTGAACGATAATTCCTCGGTCACTAAATTCATTGTTGAAAGAGCTAGAGAGGTCGGACTCGTCAATGTTTTTCCGATAGGCGCGATCACTATTGGGTCACAGGGAGCAACTCTGGCCGAATATGGCGAGATGAAACGCGCGGGTATTGTCGCCATCTCTGACGACGGAAAACCAGTGAATAATCCGAATGTGATGCGCCACGCGATGGAATACGCGCAGAATTTCGGCTTGCCAGTTATCGATCACTGCGAGGAGAGCGCTCTTGCCGCCGGCGGTTCAATGCACGAAGGCTACTATTCGACAATGCTGGGACTGAAAGGGATTAATCGAGCAGCAGAAGATTTACACGTTGTCCGCGACATCTTGTTAGCTGAGCAGATCGGCGCTCACGTTCACATAGCGCATCTGAGCACAGCCGGTGCTATACAACTCGTACGCGATGCGAAACGGAGAGGTGTTAACGTAACTTGTGAAGTGACGCCTCATCATTTAACACTGTCTGATGCCGCCGTTGTCGGTTACGACACGAATACAAAGATGAATCCTCCACTACGTTCGCAGGATGACGTCGATGCTCTGGTTGAAGGAGTTATTGATGGAACGGTAGATGCGATTGCGACCGATCACGCTCCGCACCATCGGGATGAAAAAATGCTGGAATACGATAAGGCTCCCTTCGGGATTGTTGGATTGGAAACGGCGCTTAGTCTTGTCTTCGACAGATTGGTATACAACGGAACAATAACACTGAGGCGTATGGTCGAGTTAATGTCGATAAATCCATCGCGAGCATTTAACCTTAATAGAGGAACTCTTGCACCAGGCGCGATAGCCGATGTAACCATCTTCGATCCTGCCGGAAAAGTGGTTGTCGATCCGACCAAATTCAAATCGAAGAGTCGGAATACCCCCTTTGGAGGCTGGCAGTTGTACGGCGTACCGGTAGCAGTCGTCATTGGTGGTCAGTTTCACGATGAAGCCAGTCTTGACAGTCGAGGGAACTAGCTGTTAATTGCTGTTTGAGCCACACCTTATTTGTGGAGATAAATCGGATATGAGCCTGCCTCGTTCAGAACACATTTATACGGTGGAAGAGTATCTGGCATTGGAGCGACAGTCTGAAGAGCGACATGAGTTTCTGGATGGCCAAATCTACGCGATGGCAGGAGAAAGTGAAGCCCACGCTGACATTAGCGTGAACCTGGTCAGAGAACTGAGCGCAAATCTTAGGGATACTTCCTGCCGCGTATGGACCAAGGATACAAAAGTTCGATGTGGCCCAACCCCTACGTCACGCCACAAAAGTAAAGGATTATATTCTTATCCGGATGTGGTAGTAGTTTGCGGCGAACGTCAGTACTACGATCAAAATAGAGATGTACTCCTCAATCCGAAGGTGATTATCGAAATATTGTCCCAATCGACAGAGGCATTTGATCGGGGTGAAAAATGGATGCGCTATCAAACATGGCTGCCAATACTCACTGATTACCTTTTGGTCTCGCAATCAAAACCACTAGTTGAACATTTCGAGCGCCAATCTGATAGCGGATGGCGATATTCTTTCATCAGCGATCCGTATAGTGCCATTACGTTACCTTCGATCGGCTGCTCGTTGAGACTTTCTGATATCTACGATCGCGTTGTTTTTCCTGCCGAGCCAGCCGAAATGGCCGATGAACCTTAATAAGGCGGTGCTGCGCGTTTTTTACTGCTCTCTCAGCGCGCGCATTATTCCCGTGAACGAGGTGGCAGTCAGGTACAGAACTGACACTACCGAAATAGATACCAGTCCAAGCAGTACCGGATGTTCAGTGATGATTTCGGTTTTTATATTCGTCAACATCCATCCAGCTACGATCAAGTGCCAAACCAGCGCCACAACGCGACTGGCATTGCTTCCCCAGTACAACCAAATCGCGCTCAGGGCGCCAACCGCTCCGACCACGCCGAACAAAATATAGCTGTCTGAAGAGGCACTGCTATCGAATTCGCCACCTTCGACTGCGGCAACCACCTGATACAGAGCGGACAAAAGCTGGATCGCGACGATGGCTTTAACCATTCCTCCGCCGGTCTCTTCATTGTTGTAACTCATATGCCTCATCCTTCGGCAATTATCGCGGCTTCTTTATACCGGATCACATGATCTCAATCGGTCGAATCCGCCCCAATCGAAGAGAGATAGGGTCTTTTCCCTTGACGTTCTAGGGAGCGTATGTGATACTGCCCTAGACATACAAGGGGAGATGCATGAAGAACTCTAAAGTTGAACTGCTCCAAGGCACGCTGGACATGCTGATCCTGAAATCGCTAGCTACCGGATCAATGCACGGTTACGATATCGTTACGAGAATTCATCAGATGTCTGATGATGTACTTATGGTTCAGGAAGGCTCGCTTTATCCGGCGCTCCATCGTATGGAAGAACGCGGTTTAATCGAGTCCGAGTGGGGACTGTCCGAAAACAACCGGCGCGCTAAATATTACAAGCTCACCAAATCGGGTCGGAAACAGCTTGAAAACGAGGCCACAGACTGGGCACGCCTTTCGACCGCGATATCGAAAGTTATGCAGGCGACATAGGGAAAAACCGGGCCATGGCATTGTTCGAGGTTATAAAAGCTTTGCTAAGACCGATACGTGCTTTGTGGCGCGGCAGGCAGTTGGAACGCGACATAAACGATGAAGTCGCATTTCACATCGAAACCATTATTCGACAAAATATCGAATCTGGCATGTCGCCCGAAGAATCTCGACAGGCTGCTCTCCGCCGTTTCGGAAGCCAAGCTCATATTAAAGAGAAGATGCGCGAGTCTCGCGGTCTTGTTTTTACAGAAGCGCTAGTTCAGGATTTGCGGTTTGGCTTTCGAATGCTTCGAAAGAACCCCGGATTTAGTTTTGTTGCCCTGTTGACGATCGGACTGGGAATAGGGATCAACAGCGCCATCTTCAGTGTCGTCAATGCAGTTCTTATTAATCCATTTCCGTTTAAAGATCAAGATCGACTGGTTGTTGCATGGAAAAGTGATCCTGCCGCGAACAATCCTTTACTTGAGTTGTCCTATGCTGAGTTCCAGGATTGGCGAGAACAAAATCATGTCTTTGAGCAAGTTGCAACCATGCCAACAACTACTTATGGCTATGGCTTCACTTTGCTTGGCGAAGGTGAGCCAGTGCAGATCGAGAGCACCAGGGTATCGGCTAATTTCTTTGATCTTCTCGGAGCAAAACCTGAATTAGGTCGCACGTTTCTTCCGGAAGAAGACAATATCAACAGTGAGCGCGTGGTTGTCATCAGTCACACTTTGTGGGAAGAGCGCTATGGCGGGAGTCGCGATATCATTGGTAAGACTCTTAACCTCAGCGGTCGCGGATTCAGGGTCGTAGGGGTGATGCCAAGGGAGTTCGACTTCCCGCATGGAGTCGACATGTGGACGCCTCTTGCTTCAGCAAGCGGCAATCCAGCCGTGTTGACTAACCGAGGTGCAATCTTTTTGCAAATGATTGGGCGACTGAAGCCTGGCGCAACAGTTGAACAGGCGCAGTCGGAGCTGGACGCAATCGCACATCGCATTAGTCTGCAGCAGAATCCCAAAGATTCTCCGAATGGCGCGATTGTAACGCCTCTGGTTGAGCACATACTTGGAGGCACACGACCAGCGCTCTATCTGCTTTCTGCCGCTGCCGTGCTGGTTTTGTTGATCGTTTGTGTGAACATGGCGAATCTACTGCTCGCGCGCGCAACAGTTCGTCATAAAGAGATTGCAGTAAGAACAGCGCTCGGAGCAGGACGAACTCGTCTGATCCGGCAACTGTTAACCGAGAGTTTGCTGCTTGCACTGGCAGGAGGAACATGCGGCATTGCGCTGGCGTTCTGGGCAATACGCATACTTCGTTTAGTTGGTCCGAGCGATATTCCAAGGCTTGGTGATGTCAGAGTAAACGTGAGTGTTTTCGTCGCCGCGCTGGTTATTGCGTTAATAACATCAATTATTTTTGGTTTGATGCCCGCGCTCGCAACGTCAAAAGTTGACCTGAACGAAGCTCTGAAAGAAGGCAGCGGAAAAGTAGCAGGAGATCGAAAAGGCCGAGCGCTCCGCAATCTTCTTGTGATCGGAGAAATTGCTCTAACCTTAATATTACTGGTTGGTGCAGGTCTGTTGATCCAAAGTTTTCGTAACCTGCAAAATGTCTCGCTCGGGTACGACCCCAATAACTTGCTAACGATGCAAGTGAACCTGAATTCGCCAAAATATCGCGATATTCAGCAAAACAGGCAATTTTTCAGGGAATTAATCCAAAGAGTAGAATCCATTCCTGGCGCGACTGCGGCTGCAGTTATGACATTACGCCCATTGGAAGGTCCCGTCGGCTGGTACTTTTCATTTCAGGTTGAAGGGCAATCTGCGGAGGTTGCTGAGAACAATCCCTATCTTAATCGTCAGGCTATCACCCCTGACTATTTCCGCGCGATGGGAATTCCACTAGTTGCGGGAAGACCGTTCGTTGAACAGGACACAACGGAAACACCTCGAGTCGTCATTATCAGCGAAAACATGGCGAAGCAATACTGGCCCGGTCAGGACCCGATAGGAAAGCGGATAAAGGCGCTTGGCGATGGTAACGACTGGCTCACAATTGTGGGTGTCGCAAAAGAGGCAAGGTATATGGAATTGAACAATGTTCGAATGGATATCTATTTTCCGTATACGCAAACCACTATACCGAGGCGTTACCTTGTAGTTCGCACTGCGACCGAACCACAGGCATTCATCGGTGCTATCCGAAATGAAGTTGCAAAGATGGACAAAGATCTGCCTGTTGTCTCAGTAAAGACCATGAGCCAGATAGTATCCGAATCTTTAGCCAAACCGAGATTCAATATGTTGTTGCTTGGATTATTTGCGGCTCTGGCATTGATCTTGGCGTCTGTCGGGATTTATGGGGTGATAACCTATTCAGTTTCACAACGAACGCGGGAAATAGGAGTGCGAATGGCGTTGGGAGCGCAACGCAGTGATGTTGTGAAACTGATTGTAAGGCACGGAATGATTGTTACTCTGCTGGGGGTCGCTATCGGGCTGATCGGAGCCGCAGGTTTGACTCGTCTGATGTCCGTTCTTCTTTACGGGGTCAATGCAACCGATCCAACGATCTTTTCAGGAATTTCACTGCTGCTGGCGATAATCTCTTTGATCGCATGTTATGTTCCCGCACGCAGAGCAACTAAGGTCGATCCGACGATTGCGCTGCGATATGAATAAGGCACAGCGGGCGGCACTGTCGCCAGTAAGATGCTGAAACCTCCTCTATGCTTAAGCCCACTTAATATCTGCCATCTGGAAAACCGCTGAATTTAAAGGTATTAAAATGGTGAGCTTGGATAATGCACCCGGTTTACGGCTTTTCCGCATGTTTAGATTGAAAGTACCTGCTAAGTCTGCTTTTTTGTGTATTTGATCGTCAAATCAATTCCAATTTCGATTCTGCGTTCGACTATTGCGGAGTACGTTTGATTAACGGAGAGTGTATGCATCGTAGTTTCAGATCGTCTGTAATTATCTTATTCGTCTGTTTGTCGATCCAATTATCCTTCGTGCCATTCGGTTATGCTCAGGCAACCAAATCGACTTTGTCTCTTGATCAACTGAAAGAAGGACAAGTCGTTAGTGGATTCAAGACCGCAGCGTTGTACCTGAATGACGCGGACAAACCGATGGGCGGTCGGTTTATCCACGTGAACAGTGGTTTCACCTTAGATTTCCTTCAAATCGAATCTGTACCACAGGCAATGGTGTGGGTGAATACCCTGGTTGTATCAGATCGCGGGGAGCCGCATACGCAGGAGCACCTGCTGGTTGCAAAAGGCAACAAAGGGCGCGAACTGGCTGGATTCGAAAGCATGTCGTTGGTGACAGAAAACGCCTTCACACAACAAACTCGGACGTTTTACGACTTCAACACTACTGCCGGGCCTGACACATTCTATCGGATGATGAACAAGATGCTGGATGCATTGCTCCATCCCGATTACACCGATGATGAAGTCAAACGCGAAGTCCGAAACTTCGGCGTCACAACAGACGCGGACGGAAAAACTCTGAGGCTGGAGGAAAAGGGATCCGTCTACAACGAAATGACCAGTTCTTTCATCAATCCTTATACGGTCATTTATTACGCGTTGAATCGCGCGCAATACGGTACAAACCACCCGCTGTCGTTTTCCGCCGGCGGCACACCGGAAGCAATCCGTCAGATTAAACCGGAAAACATAAAATCATTCCACGACAAGAATTATCACCTCGGCAATATGGGAGCGGTTGCTTCGTTTCCGAAAGAGATGCCTCTGGATTCGGTCCTTTCCAAAATGAACGAAATGCTGAATCAATTGGAGCCGAACCAGCCAAAGACTCACTTCGAAACTCTCGACGAGTTGCCGCCTCCGCAGGCGATGTCTCCTGGTAAGATCAGCATTGTAACCTATCCAAATCAGAACGAGCAGCAACCAAGTCCGGTGGTGTTCGGCTGGCCGGCCGTTCTGAAGCTGAATCACGAAGATCAGGACATACTCAATCTCTTTATTGAAAATATAGCTGGCGATGCAACCACAAACCTTTATAAAAAATTGATCGACACAAAAACACGAGAAATGAATATCGGCGCGCAGGGCATCTACGGATACGACAGCGCCGATGAGGGCAATCCTGTGTTCATTGGTTTATACGATGTTCCTCCTGCCAATATTACAGAAGAAAAGATTGCGGAGCTTCGCGCAAAGATCGTTTCGGAAATCTCGCGCATAGCCGCTTTGGATGACGATTCGCCTGAGCTTGCGGAATTCAACGCGCGCCTGCAAAACCGGATCATCCAGGATCGAAGACAGTTGAGCAAGTTCGTGAATTCGCCGCCACGTTTTGGCGCTCGCAACACCGGATCGGATTGGGTCGATCATCTTTATCAATTGAATAAGATCAGCGGATTCCGAAAATCGGTTACATTGAAACCGGAGCTCAACGAAATCGAAAAACAACTTTCGGTCAAGAAAAACATCTGGCGCGACTACATCGCTAGGTGGCAGTTAACAACCAATCTACCGTACGCTGTTGGTGCGAAACCGAGTCCCGAGCAAGTTCGCAAAGAAGCCGAGGATCGAAAAGCAAGGTCGGACGCGGAAGTGGCAAGACTCGAAACCGTTTACAAAGTCAGTGATCCGCAGGAAGCGATTAAGAAATACCAGTACGATTATAACGCGGTGAGCGCGGTACTCGACAAAGCTTCAGAGGGTAAATCTGGTTATCACTTCATCAACGATCCTCCTATGACCTTGGATAGCGCTTTGAATTTCAAAGTTTCAAAGTTGCCGGGTGACATTCCGATGGTGGCATCGACGTTCGACAGTATGACCAGCTCGACCGTCGGGCTGGCTTTGCGCCTGAATGAAATACCGGAAAATGAAATGGTTTATCTGTCGGTTCTTCCGACTTTGATGACAGAGACCGGCGTGATCATCGATGGCAAACCAATTTCTTATGAAGATATGAGTGAGCGAACTCGCAAAGAGATCCTCAGCCTGAACGCATATTACAGCACCAGCATTCGCACCGGGCGCGCGGAACTGGTCGTCCGTGGATCCGGGAACGATGTCAGTGAGTCGAAGAAAGCCATTGAATGGATGAAACTGGTCCTGATGCATCCAAACTGGAAGCCGGATAACCTGGCGCGCATCCGCGATGTTATTGATCAATCGCTGAGCGGTCTTCGGAACACAATGCAGCAGGCAGAGGAATCGTGGGTCAGAAACCCGTCGAATGCTTACCGGCGGCAGGATAGTCCGCTGTTGCTCAGCACCACTTCATTTTTAACCGAGGAGCACAATTTCCACAGATTGCGATGGATGTTGAAAGACGTCGGCACAAATGAAACCAGAAACGACGTAGCCGCGTTTTTTGACAAGCTTTCCGGCGCACAAGGTAATCGTGCTGAATTAAAAACCTTGCTCGCCGCATTGCAGGGACAGCAGGACCAAGCAACGAAACTCTCAGACGGATTGAAGCCCTATTACGAAAACGCGGATCAATTATCGACCGCAGCAAAACCGATTATCGCCGATGCCGCGAAAGAAATGACGTTGATGCTTGGCGAATCGCCGGACAGCTCGCTCGCACAGGATTGGAGCTATCTGTTTAAAGAAATGCGTCACGATGTGCTGCTGACCCCGGAGAAGACACTCGTCAATCTCGACACAGTGCGAGAGCGGCTTTTGAAATCCGGAAATGCGCGGATGTTTATGATCGCGTCGCAATCCAGCCAACAACAGCTTGATTCTGATATCAAAGGTCTTGTCGGCAGCCTTTCATCAGAAAAGAGCACTCCCGCGACCTACCCTCAGCAAAGAGTGATTGACGCCAGGCTGCGCGGCCGACTGCCTGAAGCCGTGTCACCCGTTTACGTTGGATTGATCAACCCGAATGCTCAGGGCGGAGTGTTCATCAACAATGCTCCTCTGGTGACTTTTAAAAACTCTGATCGCGAGTCGATCCTGCAGTTGGTCGCGTCTAAACTATATGGCGGCGGGGGAGGTCACGCGGTGTTTTCAAAGACGATAGCCGCGGGACTGGCATACAGCAACGGAATCGGCAGCTCTCCGAATGCTGGTGTTGTCAGTTACTATGCCGAACGCACACCGGAGCTTCCTCAAACGCTCAAATTCGTGATTGATGTAATCAAGAAAGGAAATCACGATCCAGCCTTAGTCGAATACGCGATTGCGCTGGTATTTGGTGAAGGCCGCGCTGCGGGCGATTACGAGGCTCGTGGTGAGACGATGGCATCAGATCTTGCCGACGGTTGGACTCCTGAGATTGAGAAACAGTTTTATCAGGCTGTTCTTGATATCCGAAAGACACCGAATCTGGCGGACGAGTTGTTTAAGAGGATGGACGGTGTCTACGAACGAGTGTTGCCCGGGTACTCGCCAGATTACAAACCGGTGCCGGGAACAAGCAATTTCGTAATCGGTCCTGAAAGACAGATGGATTTGTACCAAGCCTATCTGAAATCGGCGGTGGGCACGGGCGCACAACTTTACCGGCTGTATCCGCGCGACTTTTGGATGGTGATTGATCCCGATAAGAATTAAATCAGATCGATTAGTTTAGCTGAGCATTTGGAACCTGTAATTGTCAAAAGGGCTACGCTGATTGGTAATTTAAATCGGCGTGGCCCGGCGCTTCCTGGATTCACAAATAAAACGCCGTCACGTTCTTCTACATACGGTTTATGTGAATGCCCACTGACGACAACGTCGTAACCTTTGTCCGACGGATTGATCTTCATCTCTTTCAAATTATGGATCATATAAATTGAAAGAGCGCCGATTTTGACGACTTTTTCGTCGCCGAGAGGTTTCGCCCAATCATCTGTGTCGTTATTACCGCGAATGGCGCGAACCGGAGCAATAGCCTTTAGCGATTTAAGAATCTCGGGTTTTCCGATATCACCAGCATGCAGAATCAGGTCTGAGCCGGAAAGCGCCTTGACCGCTTCCGGCCTCAACAATCCGTGGGTATCGGAAATAATGCCAACCAAAGTCTTCGGTTTCTTCATCGTATTGCAAGATTAACCTACTCGCACGTTCCAATTGTAGTCGAAAAGAGAGATTCATCAGATCGGTTCGGCAGGTGATTCGATGAACAGGCGCGGAAGGATATTCTCGCAGATATTAATCGTTGTCGTCATTTACTCTTTTTTAGCGATAACGTCGTCCCTGGTTCAAGCAACAAGTCCAACCTACAAGGATACGAGAAGTTTGCTCTCAGACATGAATAATCCCACCGACAAAAATGCGCTAAAGCAATTGTTTGAACAAGGTGAGGACCGAATGTCAGACATCATCGTCGCCTTGAATGATTCTGACATGAAAGTAGTTCATTCCGCTGAAGCGATCATACAGTATCTTGCAGACCCTTCGGGTTTAGCCGCAATGGATGAGCAATGCATACAACGGCAGAAGAAGTTTGAACCTTGCTCTCGCGCAGGAGTCGGTATACAGACAGGCGATAAAGCGAATGTTATCTTGAAAGGCAAGAACCCGGACGAGCTTGTACTGAAAGACACTAATGTTGACCTGCGTGCATCAGTAACGGTCAAAGTAATCGCATACAATCGGAATAAAGACAAAGTATTGCTTGAATGGGCATATGTTTGCGGAATGTTGTGTGGAGAAGGTCGCTACATAGTTTTAAAAAAAGAAGGTGAAGCATCGCGGTATCTGTCAATTACTCTCGCGTGGGAGTCCTAATGAACATGCGAAGGTCACTGAGGTGATATCAATAGAGATACGCAACTTGCTTATATTCTGCTAGCGGATCATTTCTTGTGAAAAGTTCGGCATCGAACGTTGTTACAAAACCAACATTTAGCACGGTGTTTCGATACAGCCAGGTATCCTCTGCATGAAACCTTCCATGGTAGGTTACCCGTCCCCATTGGTTTGGGCGCAGCGTAAAAGCAAGTTTAGCGTGACTGGTACCTGCCTTCACATCCGTTCCTTCCGGGTAAGAATTTCTTGCGTACGAGTCTCGGTTCGGAGCGCCGCCGCTCTTTTCGTTGTAATCCCACAAAACCTGCAAAGCATCGACACCCAACAAGAGTTCCACGCACCCATAAACGCATCTTTGCGCAGATTCCCGGACGGCAAATTCTTCTGATGGTTTGTAATCATCCTATTCATTAAAAGTTAGGCTATGCTTGATCAGTCCGAACTCATTTTTGATAAGCTTGCTAATTGGAAGCGCCATTGCATGAGGAACGGAATTACGGACTGATGATAGCGGGGAGCCTCGTGATCTCTTTGTCCAGCAGGTTTTTATTTCCTGCACCACAATGATGTTCGTCATTCTTTACACTCGTCAAATTGACCCATCACCGCCAACTGATCGCACGCCCCGGTGCGGTACAGGCTGTTGGGATATTTCTTGATCAACTGGCGCAGACATTGGGCTGCTTGCTCGGAGTCGTCTCTCTCCATTTCAACCTTACCGAGCAAAAATAAAACTCTATCAATGTCAGCGAAGTCTGGATACCTCTCCAGAACTTCTTTTAATCGGCCTTCTGCACCAGCCCAGGCTTGGCGATTGTTCATATAGAACAGGGCTACATTCAAATCTCCAGTTGCCAATCTACCCTGGATTTCCTTCAGGTCTGCCTGCGCCTCAAAGCGATGAATAGAGTTTGGATGATTCTTGAGATATTCTTTGAGCAATCGCTCTGGTCTCAGTTCCGGCCAACCGTCGCGGCCGGGATACTTTGCCAGTTCAATTGCGTTCTGAATTCTGCGATATTCGACTTCTTCAGCAAGAGGCTGATCGGAATAGTCCTTCAGCCATTCACTAAATATTAAATCAGCTTCAAGACGCGACTCGTAGCCACCTTTTGAAATATAAGAGTCCGCCATCCCCAGTTTCGCCTGCTTAACAAAATCAGCCTCTGAATAACCAGAAATAATAGATTTAAACAGGAATACTGCTGCCGGATAATTTCCTTCAAAGGACAATTTATATGCTTCCTTCAGCAGTTCATTATTGTCATCAGAGTGATCGACGCTGTTTTTGGGTTGGCTTTTATTTCCTCTGGTTTGGCCCTGAGAGCAGGCTGCAAACATTATAACAACGGCGATGATGAAAGAGGCCTTCAATAGCATTAGTTAAACCTGAGTTTGTAGAATCGCGGCCACGAGGGCGCGGCAGAGGCTGCTTCGGTGCTTTGGATGACTGTACTAGACTACGTTGCACTGAGCAAGCCATTCATAAACGCATGGGAACTCTCCAAGATCCACCATGCCGTGATAAAGATCAGATTCGTTTACTTGCCTCGATAAATCGGTACACCGCAGCAGTATTTTTACCTCTGCTTATTTATGGGTATAGGCATCTGAAATTTTTGAGATTTCCCAAAATACATAAACTTCTGCACGGCAATTGTCGATCTCCATTAGCTTTAACGGAGTCGTCTTTCAGATAACCTACAAAGGCCCGAATTTTGCTAACTCGATTTTTGAGGCCTTTGTTGTTGATCAAAATCTCCCGAAGGCACACAGCAGAACAAAGGCCAATTGTTAAAACAGATGCAAAGCTGGCCTTATGAGGAAACTGTTAGAAATCACCCTTGGCATTGTCACCAGTATAGGAGGCTTTCTCGAAATAGGCTCGCTCTCGACCGCTGCTCAAGCCGGGGCTGCATTCGGGTTGCAGCTTATTTGGGCCATCGTTCTGGGTGGTCTCTGCATCATCTTTCTGGTTGAGATGTCCGGCCGATTCGCGGCAGTCAGCAAACACACCATTCCGGATGCAATGCGAGAGCGATTCGGGTTTAACTTTTTCATTGTGCCGCTGATTACTATCAACCTGGTCAATTTTCTTGTGCTTGCGGCCGAGATCGGCGGAATATGTATTTCGCTGGAATATATTACGGGCATCAACTTCAAATGGTGGCCGCTTCCGGTTGCATTTTTGATCTGGCTGCTATTGTGGAAAGGCACATTCGGTTTCATTGAAAACGGAATCTCTTTTCTTGGACTTGTAACCGTTATCTTTATAATTGCCGCGGTCAGTCTCCATCCGTCTTACCACGATATTGCCGCGGCCGTAATTCCTTCGCTTCCCCAGCGTAACGAACCAGGGTACTGGTTCATTGCCGTCAGTATCCTGGGCGCTTCGATTACCCCTTACCTGATGTACTTCTATTCATCGGGAGCGATCGAGGACAAATGGGACAAAAGCGATTTAGGAATGAACAAAGTAGTGGCGGGACTGGGGATGAGCTTTGGCAGCATAATCTCTATCGCGATACTTATTTTGGCTGCATTCATCTTTCAGCCAATCGGCATCCAGGCTGATCAATACCAGCAGTTGCCTTTGCTTCTAACAAAAATTTACGGCTACTGGGGATTGATACTGTTTGCGGCGTCGTTGGGGATTGCGTGCCTTGGAGCTTCACTTGAGGTAAGTCTTGAGACTGCTTACATGATGGCTCAGGGGTTTGGCTGGAACTGGGGAAAGAACGTGCATCCAAAAGAGGCCGCCAGGTTCAGCCTGACATATACAATAGTGATCCCTCTTGCTGCGTTGCTTATCGTTGCCGGAATCAATCCGTTAAAGCTGACAATTTTTTCGATGGCGCTGACCTCTGCGACGCTTCCAATCGCCGTTGTGCCATTTCTGTTGCTGATGAACGACAAGAATTACGTAGGCGATTACAAAAACGGCTGCTTTAGCAATGCGGTTGTCCTTTTTATAATTGGTATGGCATTTGTGCTGGCCGTCGTTAGTATTCCACTGGAGATCGCAGGAGGATGAAAAGAACAACACTGCTGGTGCGCGACATTTTAGATAAACAGTTAGTTGACCGCAATGGTCGGAATATGGGCAAGGTCGACGGCGTTATTATAGAATTGCGCGACGATAAGCCTCCGCGAGTAACATATATTGAAGTGGGCGCTATAACACTTGCGCGGCGACTGAACTCACGCTTGGCCGAATGGGTCAAGTCACAGTTTACGAAAGTGCGACTAGCACGCTCTGAAGCCTACCTGATCCCCTGGTCGAAAGTTCGCGATATCGGTATCGATGTTGAAATCGATATGAACGCAGAAACCTGCGCGGCATTCAAGCTTGAGCGGTGGATTCGCGATCACATCATCAGGCATATTCCAGGAGCATGACTTTGAGAAGATCTAAAGTCCATTTAGAGTTGTTGCTGTCAAAAAAAGTGCTGGATCAGTGTGGCCGACCCATCGGCCGCATTGAGGATGTTCATGCGGAATCGATTGGTGACGACCTTGTAGTTAAGGAATACCTGGTTGGTCCCCACGCTCTGATAGAACGGTTCGCTATAACGATCAAGGTGCATTCAATTTTGAAAAAGCTGGGTTTATTGCGGCCAATCCAACGATACAAAATTCCATGGGATAACTTGGATCTGACAAATCCTGATTCTCCGCGTCTTATAGGAGATGTATCGAAGCTCACGAAAATTCGCATATCCTGATTGGCGCGGTACTCGATCAATAATAAGTAATCATCCTGTAAAAAACAGACGCAGGTTGTTGTTGCGTGTTGCCATCGGTTGTGACCAGTCGGGAATCGGTTCGTTTAATCCAATTGCCTTTTGCGTCGTACTCATAGCTACAGAATATGGTGTCCCTGATTGCATCGGTCTTCGGATCAAATGTGCGGTGCTCTTTTATTTCGCCGTTGTCGCCCAGAACATTCACGTACTTTTGATTGAGGGTCCCGTCTCCGCTATAGACCAATTCTTCTACTTCGTTTCCCTTGTAATTGAATAGATGACGCGAGGCGAGCTTGCCGTCGTTGTGGAAAGATACGTCTTCGGTAAATCGTCCTTTCTCATTGTATTTGTACTTGTGCAGTAGGTTATATCGAGTATCGGCCTTGGAGGAAGCTGAAGTTGCAACAGCAGGTGGTGGATCGTATTCGTGCCGCACGATTCCGGAGTTCTCTACTCTATTGCCATCAATGTAACCATAGACGGTAATCTGAAAAAGATTGCCGCGGTAATCGTACAAGTCCTTTCTGGTTAGATTGCCTTCGTCATTAAAATTATAAGTTATAGTCGGTTTCCTTTTGACAGAGGCTCGGCCTGTCAAATCCTCGTCTTCGACAGCAACAGTCTTTACTTTACCCTTCAGACCTTGGTCCTGAGCGTCAGTTACCGCTTTTCTGACGCTCGATTTTTGAGGCAACGGTGACGGAGTCGCATCCGCAATTCTCTTTTTGGATATCGCGGCGGCCTCGGCTGGTGAAATCACCTTGAATGTGTCCATGGTCTTCAGTGCGACATCTAACTGTGCTGACTGATCGTTCGGTATGTTCAAAAGAACCTGATAAACACGATTGCCGATCACAAAAATTCGAAAAACCGCGACGCTTTGCGGAAGCGAAAACCGCAACTCATCACCCGAATAAGGTGTTTGCAAAGGCTCGTCTTTTAACAGGCTGCCGTCTGCTGATTTGGCCTGAGTCAGTACGGCGTCATGAACTTCGTTCAGAACTTGCTGAGCGCTAGCCTGATCGATCGGAGGATTGCCGTCTGCGAAAGTGACGCCGAACTGGCCTTCGGTCATTCTCCAGGTGAATGCCATTCCTGAGAGCGACCTTGTCGGAGTTTTACTCGTTAAAGGACCAGCGCTGCTTACGTTTTGCGGAAGGGCAATTGAAAACTGGCCTTCCGCGGAAACAAATGGCATTGATGCGTCAACTGTGGTTACCGATTGCTTATAACCTTGTCGAGTCAGGCCGTTTGCAAGAACGCTCAGCGTCAGGCAAAGCAAACAGCCTATCGCTAATAGACGATTCACAAATAAGTTGACAGGTATTTTCTTGTTTAATGCCATCAAGATAGATTACCACAATCAGCAATCACAGATTCTATTTGCACTTTTACGTCTGTCGGTCCAAAATTGGTCCTCGACAGCGTCCCGCCAAATTTATCCCTGATCTAAAGAGGAATATGAAGAACATTTCTGTCAGACGGCTGGTTTCCGTTATTGCCGTAGCGTGTTGTCTTGTTTCATCGCTTGTTGTGGCTGTTGGTCAGAGCCCGGATACAGCTCACACCCCGGAAAAAGGCAGCGCCGAACGCAAAGCGATAATGGACGCGCTTCGCGAAGATTTTAAGAAGGCAAACGATCAGCAGGTTGTTTTCCAGGTTAATTATCTGAAGGTTCACAACGGCTGGGCCTGGACTGACACTACGCCGCTCGATGCCAAAGGAAAACCTGTCGCCGAAGGTGGGACTTCTCTTTTGCACAATGTGAGTGGCACGTGGCAGGTGATCGACTTATCCACAATATCGGAAGACCCCGACAATCCCATGGGACAGGAAGAGGCGAGTCCGGGGTTTGTTAAGAATCTACGAAAGAAATATCCTGATGTTCCGCTGGACATCTTTCCGAAACGGAAAAAATAATGATTGCGTCAGTGAACAGGGCGATCACGGTTTCTTAGTCAGGCGCTTTATGTCTCCGTCTTCAAGAATCTTGAACGTGCTCAGCGTTTTCGCCGCCGTTGATTTATCTTCCTTTGGCTGCGTCTGTGGTACATTGGCGGTGAGCACATATATGCGGTCCAGCGCGACGTATGCTCTGGTGAATACAACAAGATCCTGTGTTTCCCAGCGAAACTCGCGGCCGGGATAGACTCCCAAACGCGTCGGCATATCTTCGATGTTTTTGCCTTTTTCGACATCCATCTGGTAACGGATCTGACGGCGAACAGCATCCAAAAGCCTGAGCGGACTGCGCAGCAGCACCCCGGACGGCCTATCAGCAAAATAGAGCGTGTAGGAACACTCTGCCATATGCCACGTGTAGCCCTGGCCGGTGAATTTGCCTATCCCCATATCCCAGCTAACGGGATCTCCAGTTACCTGCGGCAGAGCGATTGAGAACTTGCCTTCAGGGGAAATAAAAGGTTTCGACTTATCAAGTTTAAGTTCCGGCCCTTCCTGGCTTTTGTTATCCGGAGTCTGCGTGCAGAGAACAACGCTGACAGAAAGAAGGATGGCAAAGATGATCTTGATCATGCAAATGTGACTCTCGATTTTGCTATTCGGCGGTCTCGGCCCAGTGGCGGCCAATAACCTTACCATAGATCGGAGTCCGGCCTATAGACCCGAAATTCAAAATAATCTTGAGATTAATTTCATCGAGCCTCACCTTCGACAACACCGGCGGTAGGACCGATATCAACTTGTGTGAGTCTGTTGCATTTCTGTTGAACACAATTTAACGCGAAAGTTAATTGACAAACACTCGCGACTAATTGTATTGTTCGGCCTGTAGCTACTATCGTATTGCGTAGTTTTTATGGGGCAGCCCTAAGCCCTCGTAATCAGCCCTTTTAACAGGTCTTAAGTCGACCGTCCTCACAACAAGTTTCATCGTTAACGGATGGGCCGGAGGTCTAGGTATGTTTAAAAAGTGTTGCTCAATCTTGTTATTTGGCTGCATCTATCTCAACCTTCTGCCCCTTAACAGTATCGCCTGTGGTGTCGAACGATGGTCGGTCAAGACCGGAACGGATCCGGATGCGCACCTTGTTAATCTTAACGCGCCGCAGACTACGACGATTGCTACGATGAGAGCGTTAACTGCGCCGAATCCTATTCCGACAAACAATCGGGTTGCGCCAACAGAGACTACGGTTTGGGTAATAAATGCGACGATCACTGAATATAAACTCGAAGACGATCAGGACTATCACATCGTAATTGCCGACTCGTCAGGCAACACGATGATTGCCGAAATACCGGCTCCGACCTGCGTCGGTTCCGGAAGCCCGTTTTTGAGCGGCATTACCAACGCTCGGTCACAATTCGACGCCAAATTTTCTGTCACAACCAGTTTTCAAACTACCAGTACCCCGGTGCAGATAACAGGTGTCGGAATGTTTGATTTCCTGCACGGTCAGACGGGCGTGGCCCCGAACGGCATTGAGCTTCACCCGGTTCTGAACGTCAATTTTAATCCGACCAGCAATCCTGATTTTTCGATTTCCGCATCGCCGTCCTCGGTGTCTATTGCTCAGGGTAGCCTTGGCACCTCAACAATTTCGACCTCAGTAGTCAACGGGTTCAATTCGGCCGTGTCCTTATCCGCCTCGGGTCTTCCGACGGGCGCGACGGCAAGCTTCAGCCCGACCTCAATCGGAGCCCCTGGGTCGGGCTCGTCGACAATGACCATCAACGTCGGAGCGTCAACACCGACCGGGACATCTACAATAACCGTAACAGGCACGGGAGGAGGGAAGACTCACACAACGACGGTCGGATTGACGGTGACGGCATCGACTGGCACTCAGTTATTAGGTAACACCGGATTCGAAAATGGATCTACTAATCCGGCTCCGTGGTCAGTGACTTCCGGTGTTGTTAACAACTCAACCAGCGAGCCACCGCACGCAGGTACGTGGGATGCCTGGTTAGATGGCTACGGAACTACGCATACGGATACAGTTTCGCAGCAAGTGACGATTCCGTCGACTATTACCACCGCGACGCTCACATTCTGGCTGCATATCGATACGGCAGAGACCAGCACGACCACGGCATTTGATACTTTGAAAGTACAGGTAAAGAATACATCCGGAACCGTGCTTTCGACTCTGGCGACATACTCGAATCTGAATCACAATACAGGCTATCAGCAGGTCACTTTCAATCTCGCTTCGTTCAAAGGCCAAACTATTCAGATCTGGCTGACCGGCGCCGAAGACTCGACACTGCAAACCTCATTTGTTGTTGATGACTTTTCACTCGTCGTGCGATGATGAGTTGAGCTTTGAAAAGCGCTTTTAACTGCGCTTATCAGGGAGGCTACATGGCAAAGCGGCTATTAACTACGCTAACGGTTGTATTGACGCTGATTGGATGTCTGTATAGTCAGCAGAACCCTAAATCTACAAACAATTCACCATCGAACGACGACGTTCTCTTTGATAACGACGGCGGACGCGTCTTCGTGGTGCGCCGGAACGATGTACCCTGGAATAAGCTGACAAATCACGGCGGTCCTGTCATCAATCAGCCTTCTCAGGTAAACATTTTCCTGGGCAAGGCCTGGTCGAAGACGGCTAACAAATCGCGAGAGGGACTGTTTACCAATCCGCTGCTAGCGATTGATGCGGCCGGCAAAGACTTTCTCAGTAGCCATCAAATAACGTTTAGCGAGACCGAACCGCTCAGCCAGGAAGCGCTCGACTTCACTGCGGAAGGCTCCACGATTAATGATCTCCAGGTCCAGTCCACGCTAAATGATATGTTCGATCATAAGTGGCTGAACGCTCCCGATGTGAATACTATCTATGTCGTTTTTCTTCCGCCTGGTGTTCAATCGACGCTCGGTGAAATGGTCGGAGGAAAACACTACCTCGCCTACCATAACTTTGTTCATCTGTTCGATGTGCAGGTCCATTACGTGGTAGTGCCTTTCGAGCCCGACGCCAAAACGGCACAACACGCAGCGGCGCGAGCCATCATCGATACGGCATTGAATCCGGCGGGAACTGGTTGGTACTGAGATATGCAGGTTCTCCGTTATGAACTATTCCCATCGACGAATCTTTGTTGCTGTTTGTCTGGTCGCACTGTTAATAGCTTCTAGCTTTGTCCGCGCGGCCGCGCAGCAATCTTTAACATCATCAACTCAGAATAAATCGGCGATTCCAAAACTTGATGATGATGCAATGCGTGAACTGGTCGGGTTAACCGGAAAGCGAACGCGATCACTGATGGTATATCTCTGGTATACCGCCTGCCAGCCTTGCGATCAAAGGCTCGCCGATATTGATAAGCTGTATCTGGAATTTAGAAACAAAGGGCTCGATATGGCGTTGGTGGCCATCGAGCCCATGGATGAGCCTGAAGCACTATCGAAATATTTGAAAGATCACCAGATTGTCACGCCGACTTACCTGCTCAACACCTTTGAAGACGATCTGAGCAACGATGTCTTTCTAAAAGACTGGGAAGCAATCGTGCCTTCAGTATTCTTTTATGATCGAAAGGGACACCTCGTTTTCTCAGAGACCAAAGAAGCTCGTATTGACTATGCGCAATTGAAGCCTCGCGTAACGGCGGCTCTCTCAACCATCAAGTAATTTATTTAACAATAAATGTTGTCGGTACCGTGTTAAGGGTTTTTCCCGAAACTTTGTCAAGGATGTTGACTGAAACCTGATACGTGCCAGGTTCTAACTTTAAAGCTAGCATCCGACCGACGGTTAGTCTCGGGCCATCGATGTCTTTAATCCCCGCTTTGCCGTCTTCGGTGATTCGCGCTACCTCCGCGCCATCGTGAGTTACAACGTAGTCGACGTTGACGTTTGGCATCAGCGTATATTGATTAATCGATGTGTTGTATATCTGCAGAAATACACCGAATGGAACTCCAGGCTTGAATGTTCCAGAGATATTCGGATGCACTTTGTATCGGCCTATAACGAACTGACCTGCGGCCACGCCGTCCAATTGTGTGATATCGCTGGCAAGGATCACGGAACTGGTACTCAATTCGCTGGGTTTATATCGAGGCACGATGAAGGATTGATGAATGATACTTAATTTGCCGCTGTTGATATCCTGAGCAACCAGGTCCAGTTTGTATCGCCCTGGCTCAAGCATAATCTTCATCTGATAGATCGATTTCACCTGTTGCCCATCCGCGACGTCGCGATCCGTATAGCGTGCTGTTGTGATTGCTTGTTCAAAGAATCGAGGAGGCCCGCCGATTATTTGCGTGACTTTTCCGGAAACATTAACCGTGCCTTGATAGATTCCTCCCTTGTTTGCCAGCGCCAGGTCTTTGTTCTCGATTAAGATACTGAACGAGGTGATTACGTCCTGACCAGCTCGGACGTAATCCGTGCGTAACGCAACAGGCAGCACTTCCGTTTCCGCCAGTACCGGATCGACGCTTCCGCTGAGTCCAGGCAGCTTGGCAATAGCCGGAACTTTATCGATATTATAAAGAGTCTCGAGCCTTTCGAATTCTTTATTGTATTGCCCGGACAATGGATCACCTTTCAAACCGCCAAACGCGATTCGGTCCGTTTTGCTGGAAAGATTCATTTGCTCGCTTAGCGTTAGTCCCGCTCCTGGCACATATAACAAGGCATCTTTCTCATCAGGACTGTGCGCGACGTGGTATTCGCCTGACATCGTGGGATCGACGAATTCAATTTCAACTCCTTCGCCGACGTTGTCCAGGTGGCGATAGAACCATGTTTCGAACGGATAGGTGCTGGTCGATCCGCCGCCTTCTGCGGCAGTACGCTCGTATTGACCGCCGGCGGGATGGCTGTCTACGCTGTCAGGCGGTCCAAATCGGATGTAGATGCGACCTCGATCGGTGTTTCTGCCAGGAATACCAGAAGTGTAATGAGCGTCTGCGTAAGCCACTCGACGGTAATATTCGTCTTTATATTCGTTTTCCGGAGTATCCGGATCGGGATCGCGGCGCTGCCAGAACCGCTCGATAAAAGCTTCGCGCTCGTCATCGGTTTGGAGGCTGTCGTAAGATTTGCGCTCTTCGTCGGTGATTATCCACTGGACTTCTTTCGGCCATTCTTTATAGACCTTGTCTTTACTTTCAGACCGTTTCTTATCTTTATTGTTGTCGTTTTTCTGGTGGCCGAATATGGGAAGGGCACCTATGCTGACCGACATCATCAGAAACCAAACTACCACGTGTGGGAAACGTCGCCTCAATTGCATAGAACACTCCTGTGAGCTTTTACGCAGAGGCAATAACTGATGGAAGATAAGGTCGTGCGGTTTGTGACCTTGGATGGCGTAGAACTTACGCGTTTAAGGTGCCGCAGTCAAGATTTCATTCAATAATTTAGAGGTGATGACGACTTGACCGGTCGCAAGTCTCAGGTTGTTGACAATCCAAAAACGCTATGTTACAACCGCAACTTCTATATATCGACTAACAGCAATAATTAGCCTTAATGCCCCTAAGGCCTTAACGGTGTGCTAAAAGGCGAAAGAGAAGACGCCGCATGGCAGACGAGAATAAGAGCGACGGGTCCGACGTCGCTCCTGACAAACCAGCAGGAACAGGCGCTCCCGAAGAGGATAAGTACAAGACTCAGCCTCTGAGCGCGGTACCAGCCGATGCTGCGCCAAAACTCCCAGAGACTAAACCCGAACCGCCAGCAAAAACCGAAGCTGAAACGACTGAGCCACCCAAACCTGTTGCGGAAAAACCGGTTAAACCTGCTGCTTCGGCCGGCGAAGCAAAGCCGGCGGCAGAAGCAAAGACTCCCGGCGAAAAGCCTGCTCCGAAGCAGGCTGCTGAAGCCAAGGCTGCGGGCGACAAGCCGACCCCGACTCCGAAGCCAGCCGCAAAGGCGCCACCGAAGAAACCGCCCGAGGTCGAGACGATTGCGATTCCGGACGATCCGCTCGTGGTTGCTTTAAAAGGCAAATTTCCGGATACCGTCATCGACGCTTTCGCCATACTGAAGCAAAAGGTTATACGCATTAACCGCAGCGCCGTACTGGATGTGTGTCGTTATTTGAGGGACGATTCGGCTCAGCAGTATAACTTCCTAACTGATGTCACGGCGCTCCATCATCCGAAGGCGGACAAGAAATTCGAAGTCATCTATGTTCTTTATTCAATCCCTAGAAACGAACGTGTGCGATTGAAAGTGCCGCTGGCGGAAGGCGAATCCGTTCAAAGCATAACTTCGCTATGGAGCACTGCAAACTGGCTTGAGCGCGAAGTTTACGATATGTTCGGGATAACATTCGAAGGCCACCCCGACTTGCGACGCATACTGCTGCCGGAGGATTGGGTGGGATATCCGCTTCGGAAAGAATATCCGCTGGAATATGAGGACAACGAGTGGGTAGCCAAGCATCTGGATATCAGGCCATTGGCAGAAGGCGCGGATTATACCGGTAAGTTTGAATGATTTTGTTTAGTTAGGATGAGTTCTTAAAAGCTATCGTAATATAAGGTCATTCTTCATTTAGCGACTCGTCCTGACTCTTCTGCGGTTTTATTATGTCAATCACTGAAAAGGATATTCTGAAAATAGCCGAGGCTCGTACGCGTATTGAGCCAATGTTCGACACGCAGGAGATGACCCTGAATATGGGTCCGCAGCATCCGTCCACACACGGAGTGCTGCGGGTGGTGTTGAAACTGGACGGCGAAACCGTAATTGATCTGGATTGCGATATTGGTTACCTGCATCGCGGCGTCGAAAAGATCGCCGAAAATCGAACCTATCCGATGATTGCGCCATATCACGACCGCACCGACTATATTGCGGCAGTGTCGAATGGTCTTTGCTGGGTCGAGACCGTAGAGAAAGTGATGGGACTGGAGGTTCCCAAACGCGCGCAGTACATCAGAATAATCCTGACAGAATTGAACAGGATTACCTCGCACCTGCTGTGGTTGGGAACGCACTGCATTGACCTGGGAGCGTTTACGATTTTCCTTTACGCGTTCCGCGAGCGCGAAGAGATTCTGAAGATCTTCGAAAACTACTTCGGCGCTCGATTGACGACGCACGCCTTCAGGATCGGCGGTTTCTGGTGGGATACCTATCCCGGATTTGAAGAGCAGGTCAAATTCTTCTGCGATTATTTTCCGGAAAAGATCAAAGAATACGAGATCATCCTCAACGAAAATCGCATCTGGCTTCAGCGAACTGTCGGCATAGGTTTGATTTCCCCCGAAGATGCCGTCGACATAGGTCTGACCGGACCTCCGTTGCGTGGTTCTGGGGTTAACTACGATATTCGCAAAGCGATGCCGTACGAAGCCTATGAAGAGATGGATTTCATTGTGCCGCTTGGCAAAGCCGGCGACACCTATGACCGCTTCCTCGTCAGAATGGAAGAGATGAAGCAGAGCCGCAACATTGTCTTGCAGGCTCTCGATAAATTGAAAGAGACTGAAGGTCAGCCGGTAATCGCGAAAGTACCGAAAGTTATTAAGCCACCGATCGGCGAAGTCTATCATTCGATTGAAGGACCAAAAGGTGAGCTGGGAATTTTCCTGGTCAGCGACGGTACGAACAAACCGTCGCGAATGCGTATCCGTCCGCCATCATTTATTAATTTGCAGGCGTTGCGTCAGATGTGTATCGGTCATCTGGTTGCGGACGTAGTTGCGATAATCGGAACGCTGGATATTGTGCTTGGCGAAATTGATCGCTAGATGTTGCAGTAACATATGACAAATCTCCTCATGCAGATTGCCGGACCGGCTGGATGGCTGCGAAGCGTTTTGCCGCAAAGCATTTCCGACAGCGTTGTTTATGACGTCATCTGGCCATTAATCCAGATTGCGGTCGCTCTCTTCATCGTAATGACGCTGGTCGCCTATTTGACTCTTGCCGAACGCAAGATCAGCGCCTGGATCCAAAGCCGAATGGGTCCAATGCGCGTAGGTCCTTGGGGATTGCTTCAGCCCGCCGCTGATGGACTGAAGCTCTTAATCAAAGAAGACATTATTCCGCTGCTCGCCGACAAAGCCGTATTCACCATCGCTCCGATAGTTTCAATGGTCGCGGCAATAACGGTTCTGGTGATTATTCCCTACGGTGCGGGATGGGCCCCCATCACCGACGTAAACATAGCCTTGCTGTTCATTCTGGCATTCTCGTCTGTCGGTACATTGGGAATCATTCTCGGTGGCTGGGCGTCGAATTCTAAATATCCTTTGCTGGGTGCGCTTCGTTCGTCGGCGCAAATGATCTCTTATGAAGTCGCAATGGGACTGGCACTGATCGGACCGTTGATGTGGTCAAAGACGTTATCGATGGTCGGCATCGTCAATGCCCAAAATGGTGATCATATCTGGTACGTCTTCTATCAGCCGCTCGGGTTTCTAATCTATTTTGTCTGTGCGCTTGCCGAAACCAATAGAGCACCGTTTGATCTGCCTGAGGCCGAATCGGAACTGACCGGTGGATTCCACACCGAATACAGCGGTTTCAGATTCTCGCTCTATTTCATTGCCGAGTACGCGGCGATGTTCACGGTTTCCGCGATAGCAGTCACGGTCTTTCTGGGCGGGTGGGATTTCGGCGGACTGATTGGTCATTTTCTGGCTAACACTCATCAGAACGTGTACACCGTTATCAGCATTATCGTTTTCTTCGGCAAGGTTCTTTTGTTGCTGTGGGCCTTCATGTGGTTCAGGTGGACATTCCCTCGTTATCGCTATGACCAATTGATGGATGTAGGCTGGAAGTGGTTGATCCCGGCTTCCCTCGCGAATATCGTCTTAACGGGTGTTTGGTTTGTGATCGGAATTTCAATTCCCGACGGTAAGCCATTTTTGAAGAACTATGGAACTTACATCGCGGCTCCTGGATTTCCGGCAAAGGCTTATGTAATCGGCAGTGCGTTTCTCGTAACGATTACCTTAACTGCTATACTGTTGTCGTCGATAAACAAGCACTCGCGCGATTTCAATCTTCGCACTCAACGGCAGCTACAGTTACAGAAACGCGCGGAGCGACTGGCTGAAGCGGGAAATATGTAATATGTCAGAAAAACAGGGATTAAAAGATTTTATTTCGCGGCTGCTTTTGCTCGATCTGGTCAAAGGTCTGATTGTGACCTTGAAGTACCATAACGCCGCCCTCGTTCAGAAGCGTGGAGCAACAGGTCAAGGCGATGATCCGTTGAAAGGCATCTACACCAAGCAATATCCGAAAGAGCGCCCCATCGTCGCCGAGCGTTTTCGCGGAGCGCCGCGACTCAATAACGATCCGGAAACGGGCGAGACGCTTTGTATCGCCTGCAATCTCTGTGCGCTTGCCTGCCCGGAGGACTGTATAAACGTCGGCTCCGAAAACCGCGAGGTGATGGAAGGCGGCAAGCTGAAGAAAAAGAAGGTTCTGACGGTTTACACTTTTGATACGTCGCGCTGCATGTTCTGCAATCTGTGCTCTGAAGCGTGTCCCACTGATTGCGTCGAGCTTACGCAGAATTTCGAACTGGCAAGCTATACCCGAATCGGGGCTATGTGGGACCGAGAAGATCTTGAAGGCGGTCGCGCGATAAAGCAGTACACGAGTTAGTTAGCGTTTCTTGCGTCTTAAAATTTGCATTCGAACAGCGAATGACAGTCTCCGTTATTCGCAAGTAAGCAAAAACCTATAATGCTGCATCCCGGGGTTGAAACATACTTATTTTATCTCCTTGCGTTCACCGCGCTGATTATGGCGATCTTTGTGGTGACCGCGCGAAGCGCCGTACATAGCGCCCTGTTCCTGATCTCAACGCTGATTACCGTTGCTGGCATGTTCGTTCTGCTCCACGCAGAGTTCATAATGGGCGTTCAGATCCTGGTTTACGTTGGTGGTGTGATGGTTCTGTTCCTGTTCGTCATCATGCTTGTCAACGTGAAAGAGGAAGAAACGGAAAGCGCTCGCATTTTTACTGGCCAGCAGTGGCCGGCTATTATACTCGTCTTTTTACTGGGAGCCGGGTTTCTTTTCTCAATGAGCCGCCTCCGAACCGACGGAGACACATTGTCAAATTCCGAGAAGCTGGCAGCGGTTACGGCGGCCAAAGCGAGAGTTGCGGTTGTTGCCGGTGGAGGGTCGCATAACACCCAGGAAGTCGGCGCGGCTTTGTACAACCAGGCGGCATTGCCGTTTGAGATCGCATCGATTTTGTTATTGGTAGCAATGGTAGGTTCCGTGCTGCTGGCTCGTGGACGAAGACAGGAAAAGACTCTAGATGGACCTCCAGAAGTTTGAGGGATGCCGATGAACCCTTTACTTTTTGCATTATTTATACAGGCGTCAGAGACTACGGCTCAGGGGCCGCTTTCTCGACTTCAAAATGGACCGCCGCTTTCGACGTTCATGACGTTGTCGTTCCTGCTCTTTATTCTGGGCGTGGCCGGAGTTCTGACTAGACGCAACATCATCATTATATTCATGTCGATTGAGTTGATCCTGAATGCGGTCAATCTGAATATGATTGCTTTTTCGCGGTACTACCAGCTGGCCGGAGGCGGGAATATCTATACCGGACAGATATTTACGATCTTTATTATCGTAGTCGCTGCCGCCGAGGCCGCAATCGGACTTGGCATAGTCATCGCAATGTATCGCAATCGCGAAACGGTTAAGATCGACGAAATCGACCTTTTGAAGTGGTAGGTTTACGGCAAAGAATCCGAAGGTCACGGGTGCTGGCAATATAAAATGCTTCAACTAATCTGGCTAATTCCGATTCTTCCTCTGGTAGGCGCGGCCATCAACGGGCTGCTGGGGAAACGCGTATTCAAGAACAACGAAAAGTTGATCGGAGTCATTGCCGCAGGTGCGGTTGGACTTTCGTTTATCATCGCGCTCGGCGCGTGGTTGCAGTACACGTTTAATTACGGGCCCTCGCATGGACACGCTCCGTTCGTAAATGAACTGGTCAGCTATACCTGGATCACAGGCGGAGCGTCCGTTACCACATTAGGACACGATATTGGTCGTTATCTCCAGGATGGTCTGACAATCAAGTGGGCATATCAGATCGATCCCCTGTCGGGCGTGATGATTCTGATCGTCACCGGTGTTGGCTTCCTGATCCATGTCTTCGCCATTGGTTATATGCACGGCGAGACTGGTTTCTATCGCTTCTTCGCCTATCTAAATTTGTTTATGTTCATGATGCTCGTGCTGGTGCTGGGCTCGAACTTCATGATGATGTTTGTGGGCTGGGAAGGTGTCGGTCTCTGCTCGTATCTCCTGATCGGCTATTATTTTGATAAGCAGGAAGCGGGAGACGCATCGAAGAAAGCATTTGTCGTAAACCGAATCGGCGATTTCGGTTTTATGCTGGCCATTCTGGCGATTTTCAGCACATTCGGAACACTGGATTTCAGCGAAGTCGGCAAAGCGATTTCTACTCATGGATACGCGGTCGAGGCCTTTGGCACATTCGGATTGATGTCGTGGATTGCCCTAGGTCTTTTCATCGGCGCAACCGGCAAGAGCGCGCAGATTCCCCTCTACATCTGGCTGCCCGATGCAATGGCTGGTCCGACTCCGGTGTCTGCACTGATCCACGCCGCAACGATGGTTACCGCAGGCGTTTATATGGTGACACGCACGAATTTCATTTTCCAGCGATCCGGGACGATGATGTTCGTGGTTGCGTTGGTTGGAGCATTAACTGCGCTGGTCGCCGCGACCATCGCATTTACCCAGACTGATATCAAGAAGGTCTTGGCATATTCGACTGTTTCGCAACTCGGTTATATGTTCCTTGGCTGCGGCGTCGGAGCATTCGTTTTCGGTATTTTCCACGTGATGACGCACGCGTTCTTTAAGGCGCTGATGTTTCTTGGATCAGGTTCGGTGATTCACGGAATGCATCACGAACAGGATATGCGGCTGTATGGTGGGTTGAAGAAGTGGATGCCAGTTACATATATTACCTTTATGGCCGGGTGGATTGCCATCTGCGGCATATTCCCGTTCGCCGGATTCTTCTCTAAAGATCCGATTCTTGGTAATGCATTTAGTACTGCTCAATATTTTCCGAACGGCTATGGAAAGATATTGTGGGCAATCGGTTTTATCACCGCAGGGTTTACTGCGTTCTACATGACTCGGTTGATGGCGCTGACGTTCTGGGGAGAATATCGATATAACGATCGCGCGCTGCAGTTAGAAGTCCGAAGCGAACACGTTCCTGCTGATCAAGGTCACGATCACGACAAGGCGCATGGCGATGCAGAGGAAGAAGCCACTGCACACGAGCACGGCCCTGGCCACGGCGGCCAGTTCTTCCCGCACGAATCGCCAAAAGTAATGCTTGTGCCGTTGATGGTTCTCGCGGTTCTGTCGGTTGTTGGCGGCTGGGTTGGCTGGCCGGCTGCGCTGGGGTGGCAAGGCCCGTTCACGAGATGGCTTGAGCCGGTGATTGCCAAGGTTGCGCCTGCTGAGCACGCTCAAGGCGAGCACGCACAGTTACCGCTAGATAAAGAAGGTCACGTTGTCATTCGCAAGGTCGCATTGCAGGAAGAATCCACCGGTGCTCCGGAAAAGGAAAAAACGGACCCGATCGAATATGTCCTGATGATTGCCTCTGTCGGCTGGGCCGCTTTGTGTATGTTCATTGCCTATTTGGTCTATATCAAAAATGGTCCCTTTGCGATGGCTGATAAGATAGCGAATTCGATACGGCCTCTATATATAGGCAGCAAGAACCTCTGGTACTGGAACGATCTTTGGGACAATAAATTCATTGAATTGATGAAGCGATTCGACAACTTGTTGTGGGGAGCTGATTCACAGGGAGTCGATGGCGGCGTCAATGGAACAGCTTGGCTCACCAGATCCAGCAGCGCCGTATCTGGCTGGATTGATAAATATGTAGTCGACCTCGTCGTAAATCTGGTGGGATGGTTTGTGCGAATCGGGTCCGTATTCTTCCGGGCGGCGCAAACAGGATTTACGCAGAACTATATGCTTGCGATTATTATTGGGATCTTCATCCCGATAGCTTTTATCGTGTTAACACGGTGGTTTAGTCAGTAAACGACAATTTATCTTTCGATTATTCTGCAAGGAGACGCTCTTAAGATGCAGTATCCTAACCTGTCGATTGTTACCTGGCTGCCTGCGGTGGGCGCCCTCATCATGCTCTTCTTCCCGAAGACGAAAGATGATTGGTTTCGATGGTTCGCAACGATCTGGGCGGTTATCTCTTTCCTATCGTCGGTTCCACTTTTAGTTCACTACGACCGCAATCTGGCGGGAATGCAGTTTATTCAGGATCACGAGTGGATTCCGCTGATCGGCGCCCGATACACAATGGCGGTCGATGGCATCAGCGTAGTGCTGATCCTGCTGACGACGCTTCTTGGAATAATCGCGTGTCTCTGTTCGTGGAATTACATTCAGGAGCGAAACAAAGAATACTACATATTCATTCTGCTGCTGCAGACAGGAATGATCGGCACTTTCTGCGCGATGGATATGTTCCTGTTCTATGTGTTCTGGGAAGTGATGCTGGTCCCGATGTATTTCCTGATAGGAATATGGGGTGCGGAAAATCGCCTGTATGCTGCGATCAAATTCTTCCTTTACACGCTGGCCGGTTCTGTCGTGATGTTGCTGGGTATTTTGAAGCTCTATTTCATTTTCCCAGGACTGGCACAGTCGCACGCAGGTCAGCTTGCTGATATTGCTGCAGCGATGAGTACGGGCCAGAACGGCGCGGTAAACACGCCAATGCATGATTTGATCATGGCCGGTTTGAAAGCGGGACAAACTGGTAGCGCTTCTTTCAATATCCTGTCGCTACAGGCAATCGGACATTTCATTGATCCGGGATTGCAGATCTGGTTGTTTGTAGCATTCGCGTTGGCGTTTGCGATCAAAGTTCCAATGTTCCCGTTCCATACCTGGTTGCCCGATGCTCACGTGCAAGCTCCGACCGCGGGTTCAGTCATTCTGGCGGGCGTGCTGCTGAAGTTCGGAACATACGGATTCCTGCGCTTCAACCTGCCGATCTTCCCCGATGCAAGCAAGAACCCAACAGTGGTTAAAGTAATGCTGCTGCTATCGGTCATCGGCATCATCTACGGCGCATTGGTCGCTATGGCGCAGAAGGATATGAAGAAACTGATTGCCTATTCTTCTGTCAGTCACATGGGAATGATCATGCTGGGTATCTTTGCGCTAAATCCAAATGGGTTGAATGGCGCAGTTACGCAGATGCTAAACCACGGCATTTCGACCAGCGCACTATTTCTTTGCGTAGGCGTGGTCTACGAGCGTCGCCATACCAGAGAGATCGCCCAATACGGTGGAATATCGTCGGTCATGCCGAACTACGCAGTGATCTTCCTGATAATGACTTTATCATCTATTGGATTGCCGTTACTCAATGGCTTTATCGGCGAGTTCCTTATCCTGCGAGGGTCATTCGAAGCCAGCAGCGGATGGTGGCACAACTACGCGTGGACGTTCCTTGCCGCAACGGGAATCATTTTGGGCGCTGCCTATATGTTATGGCTGTACCAGCGAGTGATGTTCGGCAAGGTCACAAACGAGAAGAACCTGAAGCTTTCGGATCTGAATGTTCGGGAAATGATTTACTTTGCGCCTCTGGTTGTTCTGGCGTTTTGGATCGGCGTTTATCCGAAACCGTTCATCTCGTACTTTGACAAGCCGGTCGATCTGATCTCTTACCAGGTTAATCCGCGCACAACGCAGAATCCGCTTGGATATCCAAAACCAAGTGACATTCCAAAGCTCGCGCAACAAATGCAGATTAAGATGCTGGTGCCGCCGGCCCCAGGCCAAGTGCAGCAAACAAGCGGTTCCGCGCCTTCTCAGCCGGCGCCTGCAACAGAGACATCGCACTAATTAATTAAGCTATGCAGACTCAATCGACAATGGACTTTGCCACGCTCTTAAGTCAAACGTTTCCTTATTTGACGCCGGAGATCATCCTGACCTTAGTCGCCTGCGGACTGCTTGTTCTGGACGTGGTCACTCCGCATTCCAAGAAACGGTGGATAGCCCATGTCGCATTGGGCGGCACCGTGATGAGCGGGATTTCGCTGTTCGTGCTATGGAGGCAAATACGTCCGACGAACCCGATCTATCTGTTCTATAACATGTACGTATTCGACGGTTTTTCCGTCGTATTGAAGGCGATCTTCCTGGCGACTGCCGCACTGTCGATCGCGATCGCTGTCAAGTACCTGGATGTTGAAGAAGAACAGCACGGCGAGTATTACAGCCTGATATTGTTCTCGACCGTTGGAATGATGTTCATCGCTTCCGGTTCCGATCTGCTGACCCTTTATATCGGAATGGAGTTGATGGCGTTGTCGGTATACGTTCTGGTCGGTTATCTGAAGCGCGACCGTCGTTCGAACGAAGCTGCAATGAAATATTTCCTGATGGGCGCATTCTCATCAGGAATCCTGCTTTACGGAATCTCGCTCTTTTATGGAGTCGTAGGTTCGACCAATCTGACCGACATCAGCAATAAGTTAGCCCAGACTGATCCGGGCAAACCGACTGATATCGTTGCATTGCTGGCGACAGTTCTGATGGCCGCTGGTCTCTGCTTCAAAGTTGCTGCAGTGCCGTTCCATATGTGGGCGCCTGACGCCTATGAAGGAGCACCGACTTCCGTCACGGCGTTTATGTCGGTTGGGGTCAAGGCGGGTTCCTACGCATTGTTCGCCAGAATATTCCTGTATGGACTGAACCCTCTCTACGACAAATGGCTAATATTGCTGGGCATCATCGCGGCAGTGACAATGACCTGGGGCAATTTCGGAGCGGTAACGCAAACGAACGTCAAACGTCTGATGGCCTATTCGTCGATAGCGCACGCCGGATATATCTTGCTGGGACTTCTGGCCAACAATGAATGGGGCTATTGGGGAATTGTCGTCTATTTGATGGCCTACACGTTCATGAACCTGGGCGCGTTCGGCGTGCTGATTGCGATGCGCCGCAAAGGCATTCTGGGCGATCAACTGGATGACCTGAACGGGCTGATGTATACAGAGCCATGGTTAGCCGTCCTGATGTTAGTCTTTATGCTGAGCCTCGCCGGTATTCCGCCAACCGCAGGTTTTGTCGGCAAGTTCCTTATTTTCGGTGGATTGATCAAGCGCGCCGTAACAGCATCCCAGGAAGGTCACCTCAGCACTTCCTGGTGGCTGGGAGCACTGGCGGTATTGGCGGTACTTAATACCGCAGTCTCACTCTACTACTACTTCAACTTTGTCAAAGCGATGTTTGTCTCCGATGCCAGCGAAAAAGCCCCGCCTGCATTGTCCTACGGCCTGAAGATAGCGCTTGGCGTAAGCGTGGCATTGACGTTGATCATCGGCGTATATCCTACGCCTTTCGTTAACTGGGCTAGCAGTGCGGCGCAGGCGTTTTCCGCAATCGCTAAGTAGACAGTTCGCCGCCGTAAAGCTACGATACCAGGATGCCCGAAGATAACTCCGATCAAAGCAGCGGCTCGCGCTCTTGGACGCAGGCGACTCAACTAATAGGAATAGCTTTCTCTATTCCGTGGACATTACTGGCAACGACGCTGCTGGGAAACTACATGGATAAGAAGTTTGGTACGCAGCCGTGGTTGATGCTGGCCGGACTGTTTGGCGGATTGATCGGCGCCTTCTTCGAGGGCGCCGTTTTAGTGCGTCGAATGGGCAAATGAGCTTGTACCTTCTTAGTTTCATGCATTAGATCCGACCGATTGGATAGCTCAGTTTACGCGAGCTGTGATATAAAGTAAAAAACTCTCAGTCAAACATTAGTAACTGCGACGAACGGTAAGTGACGCTATGAAACACAAGTCGCCTCGTTTGAAAACAGTATTTCTAGTCCAAGTTTTTCGATCGCGGCTACTATCGATTTAGGTTCAGTTCTCAATCCCGTATCAATCGCCGATTTCAACGGAGACGGCAAGCCAGATTTGGCCGTGATAAGCGGCTCTAACACTGTCTCAGTTCTCGTAAATACAAGCATACCGCCAGCAATCAATTTGGCCGTCACGCAAATCAATGGCGGCGTGAGCCCCACCCCGACCGTTCCGTTCTCGGTTGCTGTTCAATCGCGGGATCTGAACGGTAACGCTGCAAACGTTTTGTCAGACACGAATATTTCGCTGACGCTTAAAACAGGGACGGCGTCACTGGCAGGCACCGCCACAGGCACAATAAAATCGGGAACTAACTCGGTTACCATTTCAGGTGTTACCTATAGCAAAGAAGATTCTGCCGTGGTTATAACTACCTCGGCTACGAGCGGCGATAGCCTGTCCTCCGGGGATAGCAGTCCATTTACCGTAAATAACCCGGTTCCAGCGATTACCAGTCTCAATCCAGCATCAGCGGCGCAGAATTCCGACAATGTCGCGTTGACCATAAACGGCTCGGGGTTTGTCTTTGATTCTGTCGTGAAGTTCGCCGGTAGCAGTCATTCCGCGACGTTTGCCGACAACACAAAAATAACAATGGTGTTATCGGCAACTGATTTGGCCACGATTGGGCCGAAAAGCGTTGTCGTCGTTAATCCTTCACCAGGTGGTGGAACATCTAATGAACAGGACATCAATGTCTTTTGCACATTCAGTCTTCTGCCGACCAGCAAATCATTCTTATTCAGCGGAGGAAGCAGCAGCGTAAACGTTACCACCGGCAACGGTTGTTCATGGTCCGCAACTCCGAGCGATCCGTGGATTCATATAACTGATAGCGGAAGTGGGTCCGCCAACGGCATGGTCAGCTATTCGATCGATGAAAACGATAGCTTGAATCCCCGCTCTGGAACGATCGGTATAGGAGATCAATTCCTCCAAATAACTCAGGCCGGAGAGATCTCCGGAGATGTGAATGGCGACCAGCAGGTCACAGTATCCGACCTGGTGGCGAATATCCTGGCTGGCAATTTTCAGCCAACTCAAGCTCAATTGGTATCCGCTGACGTGTTTCAGGATGGGCAGTTAACCATCGTCGATCTGGTGACTATGGCCAATTTCATCGCGGGAAACATAAAATCACTGCCGGTTGTCCCAGGGCCGCAGCCACCTTTGAGTAAGCTTTATAGTCCGGTACCGGCTGACTTTATTGCGAATCTGCGGGATGGGTGCGGATGCTGCAGGATGCCGCGATGGTTAGTGAATCGAGGGATTTAGGAAAAGGACAAGCAAAGTGCCCCGAATGTGGAGCGGCGTTGAAGTCCAAGGGGAAACGAAGCAGGAAACTGAAGACGCAACGGAATCAGGAAATAAGCCTGGAACGGGACTACGCCCAATGCCCGAAATGTAAGACGGGGCTTTTCCCCCTGGATAGAGAGCTCGGGTTGCTGGAAGGAGAATTAACGCCGCAGATGCAGCAGAGTGTGGCGCGGCTAGGCACCTGGATAGCGTTTGAGAGAGCCGCCGAAGAGATCAGGCATTTCACTGGGACGGTGGTCAGCAAAGCAACAGTGCATTGGTCGTATAAATTACTTTTCGCAACTTCCGGCGGATCAGAGAAAAGCGGGATTACCCTTTCCCAGTTTCGTCGCCAGCTCTGAGTGATGCTTGGATATTTGTCATCCCACTTATTGGCGAACCTCTCAAGCTCTGCCCTCGCTTGCTCTTCGGTTGCCATGATCGATTTGTCTGTGACACTTCTATACGTCGTTCCTAATGCTATAATAGTCCATTATTTATTCGGTTACTGGCTTTTATGTGACGTGAGGAGAGGCAATGATAAAGAGTCTGCTGGAGCGCAAGATCGAGAAAAGACCGGGTAAGGTCAAACTTCAAGGCCGGGTTCTGTTTCTGACCGAAGACCCGGAGCTGATTAAACGGCAGTTGGCCGGCGAAGACCTGAAATGGACTCCGGAGATGAAGCTTCGCGATAATATCTCGACCGACGAAATCACTCCGGCATACATATGCTATTACTTTGACGAAACGTTAGGCGAGTTTCCATACCTTGGTCTAAAGGCAGGCGAAGAGTTTCCTCTCCCGCGAGGCTCCGTCAAAGCTGGCAACTTTATCTGTTCGGTTTCAGGCAAACGCCGTGGCAAGGGGTCCAGCCGTGAGCAATCTCCTTACGCCGAGATGATGGCCGGTATTCACGTTGTCATCGCCGAAAATATCGAGCGCATCTACAATCAGAACTGCCAGAATCTAGGCATCCTCACTTCAACGAACTTCGACCTTATAGACCGAATTCAAAAAGGCGAAGAGATTCCGCTGGAGGAGTTCACTCGCGGAACAGATGAAATTACTCGGCAGATAATCGAATACGGCGGTCTATTTAATTTCAACGTCGCCAGATTACAGGGCAAAGCTTACGTCCCGAAGATCGAAACGAAGAAACGTCCGATGACGATTGCGGAAAAGATCTTCGCCAATCATTTCGTTACCGATCTTTCAAAGAACGAAGTCGGTGTAGAAGCCGTCAAGCCTGGTGATTCAGGCTTTGTGCGCACCGATATTCGTTTCAGCCATGAGTATGTGACGCCGATGTCGGCAATCTTCTTCCTGCAGTATGTCGGTCCGAATGAGAAAGTTACCGACCCCTCATCGATCTATTTCTTCCGTGATCATTTAACGTTCCTCGATCTGGTTATTACGCCAGAGCGTCGCAAAGCCGGACTGCTGGATGTTGCTGGTCAGCTCAAGATCAAGCAGGAAGATTTCGCTCGCGAGCAGGGAATAAAACTACACGGCGAGCTGCAGGATGGCGATCGCAAAGGATCAGAAGCAATTTGCCATTCAAAGATTCTTGAGAGCTATGCATTGCCGGGGCAAATCATTATCGGCTCTGACTCGCATACTCCACATTCGGGCGCTTTAGGGTGCGTCGCATTCGGAGTCGGAACTACCGATATTTTCAATTCGTGGATTACCAAAGACGTCCGGGTCCGCGTTCCTGAATCAGTCAAGGTCGTAGTCAAAGGTCGCAAGCCCGAGAACATTACCGCTAAAGATTTCATGCTTGAGATTCTGCGCCAGCCTTATGTCAAGAACGGCGAGGCTATTGGTAAGATCATCGAATACACCGGCGAAGCCGTTATGAATTTGAATATCGACGAACGCGCTACTATGACCAATATGGCTGCAGAAGTCGGAGGCTTTACCGGTATTATCGCTGCTGATGAAAAGACGGTCGATTATCTGGTTGAGCGCCGCGGTATGTCGCGAACAGAGGCTGAGCGTCTCTGTGCTGGGATGCAAAGCGATCCTGACGCCGAATACGCTCACGTTATTGAAATAGACGCGTCGAAGCTTCAACCGATGATTGCATTGCCGGGTGATCCGGGAAATGGACTTTATATCAACGAGCTCGGCAAAGAAGTTAAGGTTGATATTGCCTACGGTGGATCCTGCACTGGCGGCAAAAAAGAAGACATGGATATGTACGCGCAGGTTTTCCGCGAAGCTTTGGAACAGGGCAAACACGTGCATCCCGATGTTCATTGTTTTATTCAGTTCGGATCTCAGGAAGCACGCGAATACAGCCTGAAACGCGGCTATATCGATATTTTCAATAAAGTCGGCGCGCATATAATTGAGCCAAGCTGTGGCGCCTGCATCAACGCAGGACCGGGAGTCAGCACGCTTAAGGAACAGGTAACAATCAGCGCGATCAACCGCAACTTCCCCGGTCGAAGCGGTCCGGGCCAGATGTATCTGGCGTCACCGCTTACAGTTGCGGCATCCGCGATTGCAGGAAAAATAGTTGAGTATCATCCGGACAAATAGCGCTTGTCTCGGATCTAGAGATGCACTTACCGGACGGGCTGACGGCATAATACGCCGCTTTAGCGCCGGATAATACATTTCATTTTAAACTGGCTTTGTAACTGGGCATCGGATCAGTTTTATCCAGCATCTGATCTCGGTTACAAACCCACCCTGATTGCCTTTCAACGCAGTATCTGAATGCAGCCAGGCACACTTCCACAGGTCGAGCAGGATGGACCTTCGGTTACTTTTGATTTTGCTGAGCGTTGCTGCCTCACTGCGTTACGCGTGGTGGCGCATATTTCATTCTATTGGCACAGCGACGTGGACCGACACAGTGGTTGGTATCATGCTGCTGCTGGCCGAAATTTACGGCGTCACGGTTCTTTTCCTTGGTTATTTTCAGACGATCAAACTGAAAGAGCGCACACCGATCGATCTGTGCCCTGATCGTAATACTTGGCCAACAGTCGATGTTTTCGTTGTCACCTATAATGAGCACACTGATGTCCTGAGGCGAACACTGGTCGGCGCGTTGAAGATGGATTACCCGCAGGACAAACTGCGAATCTATCTGCTGGATGATGGACGCCGTCAGGAAATGAAGAGTCTGGCTGAGGAGCTCGGCTGTCGTTACATCACTCGAGATGATAACAAGCACGCCAAGGCGGGGAATCTCAATAATGCTTTGTGGCAAACCGATGGTGAAATCGTTGCAATCTTTGATTCGGATCAGGTGCCGGTTAAGAGTTTTCTGATAGAGACTGTCGGGTTCATATTGGCAGACGAAAAGTGTGGGCTGGTTCAGACTCCGCAACATAATTTCACCCCGAGTCCGTTCGAACATAATCTGCGCCTGACAAATAAGATTTCGTCGGAGGAAGATTTCTTCTATCGAGTAGCTCAGGTCGGGAACGATTATTGGAATACTGGTTATTTTTGCGGATGCTGCGCAATCCTGCGGCGTTCTGCGCTTGAAAAGATCGGCGGAATTGCAGTCGGAACTGTCGGCGAAGACGCACATACTTCGATGCGACTTCACGCTGCGGGTTATCGGTCAGTCTATTACAACAAACCACTTGCGGCTGGGCTTGCAACTCCCCGGTTTGAGCAATATCTGGCGCAACGAATGCGATGGGGTCGTGGCATGGCACAGATACTTCGCCTTGAAAATCCGTTGTTTGTTCGCGGCTTGTCGATTCCGCAGCGGATGAACTATTTTCTGTCGATAGCGCATTTCTTTGGTGGTGTTCCACGGTTGATTCTTATTTGTGCGCCGCTTGTTTATCTGTTGTTTGGATGGAAACCATTAAATTGCAATGGCTGGAACATTCTCTCTTATGCCGTTCCTCACATACTTTTCGCTCTGATTGCGATGTCTTACATGAGCAAGAACTATCGCCAGAGCTTCTGGTCAGAGGTGTTCCAGACAGCGACGTCCTTCTTCCTTGCTCCTGTAACGTTTGCTGCGTTGATAAAACCCGAGCTTGGCAAATTCACAGTTACATCAAAGCGTTTGATTAACACCAATTCGGGATTTATTCTCCGGTTCGCCTGGCCGACGATTTTGCTGACCACGATTTCTATTGCGGCGATATGCTCAGTTCCGTTTACCTGGAAGACGCGAGCGACGGAACATGCTGCTTTGCTACTCAATTTCATTTGGGCAGTACATAACTTGGTAATCCTGATTGCAGTGCTGCTCGCTGCTCGCAATCGGATTCAGCTTCGCGATTTTCCGCGGGTCAATCTGGAACTGCCGTGCAACGTCGCTATCGCGGGAAGAGATAGTTTCAAAGGGACGATCACCGATCTGAGTGAAACAGGAGCGCGCGCGATAATTAACGACTGTGAGAGGCTCCCGAATCGATTCAAGGTTCATCTAAACAGCAATTTCGGCGAACAAGCTACCGTAAAGGCAAAGCTGGTTTGGTGTGAGCCTGATGGCCAAGGAAATATGCTGTGCGGGATCTCTTTTGCACAGCCCGACATGGAAACGCGTCATTCATTAATCGGTCTTGCCTTCTGCGATCCTGAACGATGGTCTGCCGATCCCCGTCCGGTAGACAGCCCGTTCCGGTCCTACTGGTATATTGTGTCAACCGCGATCAGGGCGCTAGGACGCGAAACTCCTTATGATCGAGTTCCCGCCAGCAAATTCGTTCTGCAGCCGGCAAAGGTATCTAAGGCGGTTGCTGCCTTGCCATCTTCATTTGCCGAAGAAATTTCCTGCACAAATTCACAAATTGGTGTAAACTCTTTTGGTATAGAACAGTCGCATGTTCCCACAACCAATCTGCTGATAGCGGCGAGGCCACGACGTGAGTTGAAGGCAATGAGTGCCGCGGGTTCCGATTAAGCTCCACTGTTGCGGTTATCTCTGGCGTAGTACAATCGTTTTATGGAAATGCGGTTAGTTTCCACCAGATTCAAGATTTCGCGCGTATTCGTGCTCGGATTAGTCGTTTTGATTTTCCTGATGATCGCATCAGGTGTCGCTGAAGCGAATGTCCGTGACTGGGAGCGCGGTATTGCCGTAACGAGCGAAGCTCCGGACCAATTACTCTCTCCTTCATCCGACGCTGTCATTACGAAAGCCGCCCAAATCGGCGCGAATTTCATCAGCCTGTCGCCCACCTGGTATCAGAACGATGAATCCAGCATCTTTGTCCAGCCAAAACCTGAGGCCACGGCCTCTGATGCTGCGCTAACGCACGCCATTCAAGTTGCGCATCAGGTTGGCTTGAAGGTGATGCTTATTCCCTTTCTCGACCTTTACGATGGCAAGTGGAATGGCTTCATTGTTCCGCGCGATCAGGATCTATGGTGGGGCAGTTACCGCGATTTCATCCTTCATTATGCACGTTTGGCAGCGGCAAACAACGTGGAGCAGCTCTCTGTCGGCCGCGAGCTGGTAAAACAAAGCAACAATCCTGCAAACGCTGGTCGATGGCACGATCTGCTGGCTCAGGTAAGGAACATCTATAAGGGCAAAATCACCTATCAGGCAAACTGGGGAACGGATTGGGCAGAAGAATTTTCCAAAGTGACTTTCTGGGGAGATCCGAACATCGACATCATTGGAGTGAATGGATATTTCCCGATTGTCAGTGCTGATGATTACAAGAGCGGCTGTCCCAATCTGGATACAATGGTTCGGGGCTGGCTGGGTCCGATCAAAGTGCTGTCGCAGTTACAAGCAAAATATAAAAAGCCTCTTCTAATCTCAGAAGTCGGCTACCGCAGCATCGATGGCGCAGCAATCGACCCTTTTGCCCATTGGCGAGAGGGCAGCTTTAATCCGGACGAACAGGCGCTCGCATATAGGGCCTTCTTCCAGGCGTGGCAGAACATCCCATGGATGGCAGGAGTGTTCTGGTGGGAATGGAAATCCAATCCGGCGGCAGTTCCTCCTTATGATCGTTATTATTCATCGCAGAACAAAGCTGCGGAAAAAGTTTTAGAAGAATTTTACGGACCATATAGAACTGCGGCGCAAATGAGTTTGCCGCCGACCGCGCCATCGCAAGTGACAACCGATTCGCGGCCTAGAACGATTTCTCAGCCCAGCACTATTAATACCACATCGATTACGACCGTGTCCGATTCGCAGCCGACAGTTTCAATCCAGGACAACGCCTTTAGTAAAGGTTCGGCTGTTTCAGCGAACGAGGCCGGACCACTACAAATTCTGTGGCCGCGCGACCAGGCCGTTGTCAGTGGATTCGAAAAGATCAAAGCTGTTTGCAAAGGAATGCAGCCGTCGCAATACGACCTTACCTGGAGAGTCGATGATGGTAGAGAGAACTATTTCAGAGACAGCGCTGAAGGTGGAGATCACAAAGAAGCTAATGTGAATTTCTCGACCTGGAACTGGCAGCCAAGCGGGCATTATAAACTGACCGTCACCGCAAAAGATCAGCAGGGCCGTCAGATCGCTGAACGGCAAATTGAGATTGTAGTTAAGCAGTCCTCGAATTAAGTGATTGCGAGTTTTCTGACAAAGAATTAATGTAGGCGATCCAGTGCGCACAGTCGCGGTCGGCCATCTTAACGATGCGAATGCCGATCAGCCAGTCAGCATCGACTGTTTGAGGTTGAAGCCGCTCCAACCTGACCGGGGCGGCGCGCAATTGTATGCTGCCATTGGGAAGATCGGCGGTAATCAGCAGCCGACGCCGTGTATCAGTAAAGTCGTGGCCCATATACCGGTAATCTGATACGACTACCGCCAAACCAATTTTACTGATGTCGCGTGTGTAACCTTCAAGTGCGGGAGAAAGCGTCTCTCCGCCGCTCCAGGAATCGGCTCCGACGACATTAAGGCTTACTGGAACCTGTGTTTTTATTCGCGGGGCCTGCTGTTTGTTGCCTGCGCGTTCTTTTTTCCGGGATGGTTCTCTTTTTATCGAACCTGGAACTGCAAAGCCGTTGAACGTGAGGCCACAGTTGTTGCACAGCAACTCGTTGATCCCGAACACTCGTTGAGACATCGAAGTGCTTCCGTATCCGAGTTGAACACGAGGACTCCTGCATCTTGGACAGATGGGAGCGAAAATCTCAATTGCGCGACGAATTCGAGCTGGCATCCGGGTATTTTCTAGCTTCGTAATTCTCTGTTTCGACAAATATATCAGTCTGATTATCGACAAGAATTTAGATATGATTAGACTCGATAACATACTTTCATCAATAGAATTTATTAATCGTTCGGTATGGACTCTCTGAAAAAAATCAGTCAAATGTTGGAAGATTCTGATTGAATTTATTTCAGCAGGAGAAATCAAATGAAACCTGCGTCGTCTTCGACGTCTCATTTTAATGCGGTCGTTGTTCTTGCGGCGATTGCCGCGGTTGTCGCAACTCTCAGATACTTCATGCGCGGATGGGTCACGCCGCTTCACATTCCGACTGCCGTCGGATCAATGATCGCCAGCGTTACCGTTGTCCTTGTGATTGGGCTGTTTATTCTGTTTATTCGTGAAGGACGTAATACAAAAGGGCGTTATGTTCGAGCCGCATCGTATTTCTTCGTGTTCGGGGTGTGGTGTGAGGCTCTGGTAATCGCAGGCATCCTGATAACAGAACGGACCGGAGCGCAAACGTATTATGACGGTCCTTGGGAGATGGTCCATCACATGTTTTCGTCACCGACGGCGCACGCAATCGGGCATACGCAGGGCTTCTTTGTCAGGACAGCGATTTGGCTAATTCTAGGAGCGATTCTCTACGTAATCGCAAAGCGCAGACGGCACGGAGTGGCACAAACAATGACTGCTCAAGGATGAATTGTAGCGCTATTTCGCGCGGCGTTTCCTCGATGCTGTTGGTTTTTTAGAAGCAGCCGATTTCCTGGCCGGTTTAGCCGTTTTATCGGGTTTAGCAAGTTTGATCGCGGCCTGAATGTATTCGCGCAGGTAAGGCTTTTCCAAATCTTCTGGCTTTTTGATTTTAATGTGGCGCATCTGCTTGCCTGTTCCTTCCATAACTCCGTAAGGGTCGTCCAGCAACGCGCCATAATTGAATCCTAGATTTACGTGATTTGACGAAACCCCGACGTAGCAGAAACACCCCGTCCATTTTTCTGTATAGGAAAAGATTATAGAAACCGCATAGGATTTGAAGACGATTTCATTAGCATCTGGCGCTTCTTCGATAAGGATTTCACGCAATCTGAGCGCCAACTCTCCGACGCGAATATCGTAGGTTGAGAGGTATTCAATAAGTTTTTCGCTTGGGGGAGGAATTTCTTTCATGGCGCAACATTGACAGTTAGATGCGCTCATTCTGCCATTAGCAAGGCAAGTTGTCTATTGGCTTATGATGCGTCAAGCGGGCTTTCGAAGCTCAAGCCCAAACTTAATTAGGCTTCTTCCAAAGAAAAAGGCGAAGATACCCATCATAAAAGAAACTGGTAGAATCCAAACGTCCTGAAGGGCTCCTTCGCTTCTATATGCGCGCGGAATATACTGCTTTCCCGAAGCCTCATACCAGGACTCGCTGCTATGAGGATCTCCCATCAAAATAAGATGTATCATTTGCCTATCAGAGCTAAGCTGTTCAACTTCCAGATATGGAACTGTCTTCAGGTTTGGCTCATACATTTCTGTAATTTGGCGTCGAACCCGATCTATCTGGTCTTGCGGTATAAAAAACGAATAGTCAGAATGCTGAGTTGTGTAATCAGCCAATTCTCTTTGATTATAGAACAATTCAGTGCTGGTAGGAGTTACTACTACAACCGTAAAAAAGTCCGGCCTGGTTCCATTGAGAACGATTTTGTGCTTTTCGTGTTGGCGCTGAAAAAGAAAGCCGCAGGACCCTAGAGAGATCAGGCATATCAGCAGAGTGTAAAATAAAACCAGCAATCCTTTTCTATGTCGCACGAAAAACCCATTGTGAAGATAGTTCTAAATAGGGAAACGACTATTCTAATCAAAAGTTGCATTGAATCTCGATGTAACGTTGATCAGATGTTACTCGAAACCGAAGCCTTTATTGAGTCATTGCAGAACTCACCGAATTATCATTCGACTCCGAAAACGATACTTTGCTGAAGCATTTCCTTGCTGTTCGATCTCTTAATCTGAACCTGGAATTCGTATAGTCCCGGCGGTATGTCCAGTTTCAACATTCCACCAATATCAACACCGTTGTGATTCCTGCCAACAACTCGCGAGGTTACCGGTTGCCACGGCACAGTAATGAACTTCGCGCCTGCCTTGAGGATCATCAACTCCATAGACAAATCCGAGTCGCCACCAGAACCAATGTTATAAATCCGCGCGTTGTAAGAAAGATAACTGTTCGGCTTGTAAAATCTGATTCCTTGCTTCACTTTCGAAGGTCCATTGGCCGGATTACTGACATTGGCTGTTGGGGGCTTTTTATCGATGGGCGAATCGCTCAGAAAAATGCTGCTGAGCGTCAGTTTGTTGCGGTTGAGGTCCGGAACTTCGGCCAAGGCAACAGCAGTTCCGATCCGTTCTGTGCTGCCTTCGTAAACCCCGATGTGTATCTGATATAGTCCCGGTTTCAGGCTTAAAAATCTGGTATAGCGATAACCGTTTTGTTTCGCAATTCCTAATGTTTCAGGCAAGAAGTCGCCCTTTGCCTTATCGTTTGACGAATCGACGACTTTGCCATTGGCGTCTGTGACAACGGTCACCAGGTCCAAATCAAAATGGAATTTATTGTCTTGTTCCTTATAATTAATATTGTTTCCTTCGATTCGTGCTTCGAAAACTACTTGCTGCGGATCTTCATCGCGACCGAGGAAGCTGGCGTTAGCGGAAACTCCTATATTCGTAACCGGCAATGGCGAAGTCATCGCTTCCACCAGCCTCTGGCGAGGCGTCTGTGGTTTTGTGTTAACCGCTTTCAGAAGCTCTGCAGGAGAATAGCCCTTTTGCGTCCTGACCTTGTATTCGGGATGATTCTTAACTTTCAGAGTGATGTTCCGGAACTTTCTCTGATCCTTGTCATCGCTGGGATAATAGGCGATTGCGTAATAGATCTGATTCTCTTTCAAAATCCTTTTCATTACACCAACCAGATCATTGTTATTCATCAGAAGCTCCCCGCCGGTATCACGCGCAAGAGCATGCAATCCGTCCATGGCTTCTTTTTCGTCTTGGGACATATAGCTGTGGTACAAAGGGATCGACTCTGGTCCTGGCATTCCGGGAAATTCCGCGCTCAATCCGGGTGGCGTCCTCAGTCCTTTTGCATCAATCGTGTAGATCATAACGCCGGATTGCACGGCATGACTGATTACAGACTCAATTTCGGTGTTGTCGATGGATCCGCTCTGATCTAATGACGTAAACCCTTCGGAAAGCATCGTGATGATCCGCTGTCCCGGCAGTTTCGATAACCGGTCTGCAATGGCCTTGACAGTAAACAGCGATGCTCTTCGACGGTACGAAGCTTCCGAGATAACCTGATTGGCCCGGCTCTTAGTTAATTCCTCAAGCGATCTTCCTTCGGCCTGGGTGCGTTCTTCAACTTTCACCAAGCTCTCAGCAAGATTGAGGGCTACCGCATCACCACGCAGAACACCAGCGGCAAGGTTTGGCGTCAACATGCTTTCGTTGAAACTCGAGGATGGGTTCAACTTGTCGATTGCATAGTGAAGAATTTTTCGGTCACGAGTGAACTGCTCCAGTACCCCACCTGATCCGGTATCGCTAATTATGGCGGCCAAATCGCCGGTTGTCAGTTGCTGGTCAATAAAAGTGTGCAGAAGCTGTTTCACCCGCAGAATGGTTTGCAGCGACAGATTCAGCGTGTCCACATAGATTGCAACCGTTCGCGTCGGAGTTTCAGGCGCGTTTGGCGGCGTTGGTTCCCCATTTGCATAACCATCACCAGCCATACCGCCGGCCTTTACTGCATTTTCAACGGAGAAGAAACTGATCTGCTGAGGTTGGTTATTTTCCGCCAGCTCAAAGTCTTCTTTTTTGAGACCGTCTATCAAATGGCCCTGTTTGTCTGTTACTACGGCACGGAGCTCGATTAGATTGGACTGGAGCTGAAGTCCCTGATCCTGATCACCTGTTTTCTGGGTTTGCGGGAAACCACTTGTTGCCAAAAAGATGCAGATTACGAGTGACAAAATGCCGACCGACTTAACCACAGATTACCTCCTCGCATGTGCCGGCTGCAGGATCCTGGCCTGCGCTTTTTAGGAATAAAATCACGCGCTTAGGAAAACTTTACTAGAAAAATGTAATCGATGGCAAGGGCTGATTCCGATGAACAGGGTTGCTAATAATGAGGTAATTTCACGCTCGAAGTTAAATAATTCCAGTAGCCGATTCTGACGTCTCAGTAGTGAAATCGTAATCCAATTCAAGTTCGCGCAGGAATTGCGAATGCTGTTGCAGCCGGCCGTCGCGACTAGCTACCCCCGTTAAGATTAATTGCTTTTCCGCCCGCGTGATTGCAACATACAACAACCGCCGTTGTTCCTTGATGTCGTCGGGATTGTTGCTCTTGACTGCATAATAACTTGGTATTTGACCTTGTTCCATTCCCACAACAAAGACATTGCGAAATTCCAGTCCCTTGGCCGCATGAATCGTCATCAATGTCACCGCGTTGCGGCGCTCCAGTCCATCCTGTTTCTGATACATACTGGCGAAGTCCAGAAAATCCTGGATCGCCTGTTTCAATGGACGGTCATCAAATCTCGCAACTATCTCGTCCAGTCGAGACCGCAGGTTAAAAGCTTCGTGCGAAACTAGCCCTAGGGCATGATGCTCTTGACTGATGGTATTTATGGCTTTATCGATCTCATCAGTTCGCATTTCCGGAAACCGCTCACGCAAGCTCAACATAGCTTTTGAATTTGGCGAATCCAACATCAACGTACCGAATTTAATCAACAGAGCATCTCTGTCATAGAGTTTTCCGTGCTCAATCAGAATACCAAGAGCCACTATATCCATGCAGCTTTCGTGCGAAGTAGCCCGCTGGCGGGAATCATGTTCCCGTTTCAGCCTTTCAAATATCTGAACAAGGCATTTCGTGTCATCCAGAGCACGATGACGATGCCCTGTGTCCAGGTTAAAGCGAGACGCCAGCGCATCAATGCCTGCACCCTTTCCGGGGAACAATCTTCTGGCAAATGGAAGCGTGTCAAAAGTTCGATTAGACAAGACTGCTCGTCCGCAATCTTTCAGGCGGTTCTTTATGCATTTGAAATCGAACTCGTCTCCGTTGTGCGCTACTAAGACGTCATTGTCGATAAACTCCAGAAAATCAGAAATGATTTCTGTGAACGAGCCGCAACGCTCGAGCATCTCGGCTGTTATTCCATGAACCTTCTGCGCATCGGGCGAGATCGGACCACTAGGTTTGATAAGTAAATTGTAGTCCTCGACCGGCTGGCCAGAGCGAACGCGTACAGCAGCTAACTCGATAATCTCATTCGTGCGAACATCGAGATCCGTGGTCTCGATATCGATTGCGGTATAGTCGGCCAGAAATGGCAGTTGATCCAAACATGCTGCCGCCTGGCAAAGTTTGAATACTATTGCAGTAACGGATGGCTCAAAGCCGCGTTCTAGCAGTGGGACGTTATAAGGACTTAAAACGAATGCTTTGTGGTTGGAATCCGAGGCAACTTCACGACCATTGTCTGGAAGCGTTGATCCAGCATATATCACTTGACCAGACGTCTTCCTGATAGCCTCGTAACTGACTGCATCCAGCGCTAAATAAAGAGGATATTCGGCCGAATCAGCGATTTCTGTTCCGATTTCGTGTTCAGTTACGTGCGCGGTGGGAAAGACTTCGGTAACCAGTCGCGCGGCTATGAATCTGACAACGACATTACTGCCTGAAACCAGGATTCGAGACTGGTTCCTAACGGCATCACGAAATGATTGTGCCGCATCAATTATTCCTGGATAACCCATCGGATCACTGATATCTTCTGCGACATTTTGCAATAGAGAAAGTTTCCATTCCGAAACGCAAGAGATAATTTCCGCCACCAGGCCGGAAAAACATTGGTCGGTCGAAACGTTCGTAAAATCGATCAGATTCCTGATATTGCTGATTATTCTGTTGGCCCTCAAGCGATCTTGCTGCGAAACGCTGTCGAGCTTGCCGAATCCAACCAGCGCTGCCTTGAAATCTAAGTCGGTTTGCAGCGCTTGCATTTCTTTCAATTGAGTAAAGGCAAGGTCGCCCATTTCGCGCCGAACGAACTTCTCCAATGTGATCTGATCATCCGGATTGCAGATCAACCGCAGTAAAAGCATGGCTTTCTCGATTTCTTCGTGCCCCAGTATCGACTCTCCTCGAACCAGCTGGCACGGAATGTTAGCCTTCATAAATTCTTGCTCGAGATTTTCGCCGATCGAGTGGCGTGGAAATAGCGCCGCGAAATCACCATAGGTCAGTTCGGAATTCTTCTCCATTGCTCCGCGGATCTCATTTATAAGGAATGATGCCTCCTCTGTTTCGTTTTCGAAGCGATGAAATCTAACCTGCGAGCCTGGGCCTGATACTGATGTGATATTCTTAACGACCAGTCTTGGGTTATTACAGATCAGTCGATCTGCCTGCGCAACAATCTCTTCCGTTGACCTGTAGTTATTATCAAGATTGATAACATTTTCACCGGCAAAATCGCCGCGAAAGTCGTGGACATTTTGCGGGTGCGCTCCACGCCAGGAAAAGATCGATTGATCATCATCAGCTACGGCAAAAACATTTCTGTGTTCATGCGCGAGAAGTTTGATGATTTCGTATTGAATCTTATCCGTATCCTGGAATTCATCTATTAAAATCGCGGCAAATCTATTTCGATAATCGCTTAAAACAAGCGCGTCTTTTATCAAAAGCTCATGTGTCAACAAAAGGATATCGTCAAAATCGATTAAGCAGTTCTTCTTCAGCTCGGCCTGATAATTCGTCAATACCTGTTTCTCGAAATTGGAAAGCGGTTTGTCTGTTTGACAATGATTTAGACGGAAATGACTGAGCTTTCCCAGCATCGTCTTCAATGTTTGAATGCGACTTTCTGGCGCCAGATTGCGCATCACACGCGACAGCACCTCGATCTGCATATCTTCGTCCGCAATTGTGAAATGCTTTGGCAATGCAACAACATCGTGATGAGCACGCAAGATTCGAATGCAGAATCCGTGGAAAGTCCCAACGGTCATTTCGCGAGCAGCATCGCTGAGTGCCGAATAAAGACGCTGCCGCATCTCTTCGGTCGCCTTATTGGTGTAAGTGACAGCTAATATCTGTTCGGCCCGCAGATTATAGTGCTCAATCAGGTACCTAATCCGGCTGACAAGCGTCCTTGTTTTACCCGTCCCGGGGCCAGCCAGCACCAGCAGAGGCTCCATAGGGAAGCGCACGGCGCGTCTCTGAGCGTCATTGAGGTCGTCGAAACTGAGCGAGTTTGCCATGTGCTGGATTAACGCCTTTTCAGCGTGCGACAGCCGCTTTTCCGCCGCCGCGCCTAATTCTTTTCGAATGAATTCCGATAATCAATTAGAACAGATGTATACGACGGCGGTATTTTACGATAAGTCGATTGAAACCAAAACTTAAAGGAGGTTCAGTCGAAAAATCGTTGCCCCGAACGTGTTTGGCTTTTGTAGGGAGGACGAATCGTGCGTATTAATCTATTTTCACTGCTCGGAATAGTTCTGGTTGCGTTGACTCTGCCGCTAGGTTTCGGCGGTCACAACTCCAAGCCTAATCAGGCAACAGTGGCGGCTGCCCCAATGCAGGGGTTGGCTTCGGGAAACGACCTTTATTGCGCTGGATATATCAGTGCGGACCCTGTGGTTTCAAAGCTTCAGATCATCGCTTCTGACGAAAAATCTCTAACAATGTATTCGGAAGGCAACAAGATGCTGTATCTGAGCCAGGGCGAAAAAGATGACGTCAAAAAAGGCAACGTCTATGAAATTGTTCGCCCCGAAGGCAAATTCAAAAACGAATATTCGAAAAAGAAACTTGGCTATATGAATCGAGAGGTTGGCGTCATTCGCGTAGTTGCCGCGCAGTATTCGACAGCAACTGCCGAAGTTCTTTTCGCCTGCGAAGATATCAAGAACGGTGACTTGCTGAAACCGATCGAGCGTCGGCCGTCGCCGCAAATTCGCTCATATCAACCACTTGATCGATACAACGATAACACGCTGAAGAACTCTTTACTTGGCGAGATTGTAGCCACCAGATACAACGTAGGCGCAGCCGCCGAGAGATCTGTAGTTCATCTCGACCTTGGAGCCGACGACGGGGTAAAAGTCGGTGATTATTTCACGGTTTTCAGCCGAGCGGATGGGATGACTGAGGAAAAGTTTGCCGCGACAAGAAGCAGCGGTATAGTCAAAGGACTGACGGGCGAAGACCACTTAGGAAAGCAAGTTAAAGAAACACGATCGTTACCTGCCCACGTAGCCGGTGAGATTGCTGTTATTCACGTGGAAGGCAAGAGCGCCGTTGCGATTGTGACTCGTCAGACGGGTGAGATTATGGTCGGCGATTTCGCGGAACGTCAGGACCAATAGCGCCTACCTGCGGGTTCGTTACTCCTGAAATTATAGCGTCTGGTTGGTTCACCCGCCAGACGCTACTACCGATCTACTCCGTCTTACGGTTTCTTCTCTTTTTTTCTCGCGTTCGGATCTACGGCATGCTTAGTTCCTTTTGCAATGTGCTTAGCTCCGTGGCCAACGCCTTTCCCGAACTCTTTGCCGCCTTCGACGACACGTCCGTGAGCGACGTTACTGCCAAGTTTCTTGCCGCCTTGACCCACATCCTTGCCACCCTGTTTATATTCACTACCGGTGGTTCGCTTATGTGACTTATGTCTTCGGTGTCTGCGTGTTTTATGCGCTCTCGTCTTGGTCGTCTTAGTGTCCGTTTGCGCCTTTGAAGTCCGGCCAAAAGCCAGCATCGACGGAGCTAACACTATCGCTAGAATCAACGGTAAAAGTCTCTTGATCATTTAGCAATTCTCCTGGATCGGTTCGTTTTAACTGAGTGACGCCTTTATGCAAATCAGCGTCCACATCATGATTATCAAATTTCAGTTTCTTGCAATTAATTCTGGTCAGGATGATATTATTTGTTTTATCCCGCAAACCGGTCCGGTCAAACGAATCCAGATCGGCGTGGCAACAAATCCATCGAGGAGTGTGTTACGTGAGATTCATTTACAGGATCGCGATTTTGCTATTTGTATTTTTGACAGCAATCAATTGCCTGGGGCAGATCACGCCAGAACAGACGTTGAATCGACGACAGATTTCCGATGTCCGGTTTTCGCCGGATGGTGAACGAATTGCCTTCACAGTAACTGAACCGCCAAAGGGCAACAGCCGCCTTACTCATATCTGGATTATGTATGTTCGGACGCACGAGCTACGGCAATTCACCGCCTCGACCAAATCGGAGACTTCGCCTCGCTGGTCGCCTGATGGAAAGCGACTCGCCTTCATTTCCGGCCGCGAAGACACGCCGCAAATTTACCTGATACCGATTGATGGCGGAGAAGCGATCAAGCTGACCGAAGGCAAGAACGGTATTCAATCGTTCGAATGGTCGCCTGATGGAAGTCAGATTGCTTTTTTGGCCCAAGAACCAAAAACCGACGCTGAAGAGAAGAAAGAGCGGGACAAAGACGATGCCCATGTTATCGATAAAAGCGAAAAGCACGCAAGGCTATGGATTATAGATGTTGCTACAAAGAAAGTACGGCAACTGACAAGTGGCCCATGGGCAGTATCAGATCCCAAGTGGCTTCCCCAAGGTGATCGCCTTATTGCCCTGGCGACTGATCATCCGGAGTTAGACCTGAACACCGAACGCATTTTTTCGATTGGCACTGCAGATGGCAAGATGAAGGAAATCGCCGCACCAAAAGGACCATTCGGCAATTTGACGGTCTCACCTGACGGTAAATGGTTTACCTTTTCGGGATCGAGAGTCGATGGACCGTCTCCGCATGATCTTTATCTCGAATCGATGGATGGGGGTGCTCCCCGCAATCTAACGGCTTCTGGAATCGACCGACCAATTGAAGAGGTAGTGTGGCGACAGGACGGTTCTATAGTCGCGGTGGTGCAGAACGGTTTTAAGAGCGGCTTCTATGAAATCTTTCCGAATGGAGCTGTCGAACCGATGGCGGCGTTCGAAGTCAATCCTTCAAGCTTTGCTCTTTCTCGGTCTGGGGTTCTGGCGTTTGTCGGACAGACTACAACCGATGCGCCTGAATTGCGGCTTTCAAATGGCAAAGGATCGGCTGAGAAAGTAACGAAATTCAACGACGATTGGAAAAAAATCGCTGTCATTAAGCCCGAATTTCTTCGCTACAAGAGTTTTGACGGCACAGAAATCGAAGGCGCACTGTTGAAACCGGCAGGTTATAAAGAAGGAACCAAAGTCCCTACCGTGTTTCTTATTCATGGCGGGCCGACTGGTCGTTGGTCAGATAATTTTGAATCGTGGGGACAACTCCTGGCAGCAAGAGGTTACGCGATCTTCTATCCTAATATTCGAGGCTCCGTCGGTTACGGCCACAAATTTATAGAGAGCAACCGCGGCGATTGGGGAGGTGGCGACTTTAAAGATGTGATGGCAGGGGTTGATTTTCTGGTCGCCAGAGGAATTGCCGACCCGGAACGCTTAGGTATCGGAGGATGGTCGTACGGCGGTTACATGTCTGAATGGGCGATCACACAAACCAATCGGTTTAAAGCCGCGATTACCGGAGCGGGACTCGCCGATCTGGCAAGCGAGTTCGGGACAGAGAATGGCTCATCCTATGACGAATGGTTTTACGGAACGCCATATGAAAAGCCGGAGGGGTTCGCGAAAAGCTCGCCAATTAATTATATAAAGAATGCGCACACGCCGACGCTGATCTTGCAGGGCGATGCCGACGTTACCGATCCTATCGGGCAGAGCCAGCAGCTTTATCGGGGCTTAAAACGTTACGGCGTTGAATCCGATTTCGTCGTTTATCCGCGCGAGGGCCACGGCTTCCGGGAAGAGAAACACTTGATCGACAGATTGAACCGAATAATCAACTGGTATGACGCTCATCTGAAATAGCTGTTAGTCGGCGGAGTTGTTATTCAGACGAATTCTTGTCTTTTTGTGAAAGAAGCTGTTTTCGTCTCCAATGACAAGATAGGTAGGCCATTGCCCTTCGGTAATCTCAAGCGAAGGATTTTTCGTGTCCGCCGGAAGGTCGAAAACAATTTGTCGCTCTGAAGATTCGCCAGGATTAAGGTTGTGAAACCACGGCAATGACAGCGGTGGATTGCTATTAGCTGCGTCCAATGACTTCTGACCAGCAACAGAAAAGGTATAACATCGCCCATGGTCGTCGATTGCAACAACTCGTACAGATTCAGGTTGAAGAGTTTGGATGACGCGTTTCGCGTCGCTTCGAATCTTTACGTTAACTATGTAATAACGACCTTGCGCAATTGATTGATTCGCTCCTATCCCAATTGTTTTCGTGGTCTCCATTGATGGCGCCGAGAAGCAAAGTTCCCATATACAGAATTCCTCGTTAAGCTTTACCGTCTTTTGAAAACTGGCAAAAGAAACACCAAACAATAACCCAAAATAGACCAACAATCCTGCTACCGAAGACACCAATATTCGCCTGGCAAGTTTCCAGTTACCCGCTAGCATCGCGTAAACAGAAATACCTGCGGCGCCAATCAGGCCGAAGAACGTGGCCATCAGCAATAGAGCTCCCATAACAAAACCTCTTGAACGATCAAAGAGTACTTTACGAAATAAAGTTAATTATAGACGAAACCGGAATTCTGTCAATAGATGGGGATTTATCCTGAATTGAATTCGGCAAGAGCGAAGCCGCTCCTGATCCTTTCAGAAGCGGCTTCGCTGAGGGTAATCAGTTTACTGAAAAGCTACGTTACGGACGTGTCGCCCCGTTATGCCTCTTTCTGTAGATGTTTCGGTTGGCCCGATTCTGGGCTCGTGTGATTCTTCGGCGTTCTTTTCTGGTTACAACGCCGTTGGCTCTTGCACGGCGCTTCATTGCCAGAATGTGCCGTTGCTGATGCCGAAGCCGTCTAGCCTCAGTTCTGGTTAACTGACCCGATCTGACGCCGCGGCGAATTCTGCGCTGCTGTCTGCGCTCGCGCTGATTGATTCTAGGCGTCTGGTTTCCGTTCGGCGGCGTTTGAGCAAAAGTGCCCGCCACCATCAGGAAAGCCAGACTGATTGCTCCTATCAGTAATAGTATTCTTTTCATCAGTTATGTCTCCTTCGTCGGTATTTATACCGTCGTCTTACGTTGAAGCGAATTGAATGCCACGCGCCGACGACATAGCCACGCTGGACTAACCTGAATTAGGGGTTGTGGTTAGAGGAAGAGTCTCCCTGCCGTCAGAAAAAGTGAGACTCTAGCGAGTATTGTTCTCTAAACGTTTTGGAGCACGAGCATCCGGTTTAGTGGGAAAAGAGTTTGTTATTTTGAAACAATAATGCCATCCGCACCATTGGCTGTTTATTGGAAAGTCCAATATCAAAAATGATTGAAATGCGCCCAAATTGAAAGCCTGCTCACTTCGCAGATGGTGCAAGATCACTGATCAATTGCTCTTTTTGTAACCCTGCGTAAAGCGACAGTACGGTGTCTTTCGAATTGCCGATCGAATCCCATATTTTTGGATTTTGTTTCCCGCCGGAATCTCTTGTCCTTATCAGAACGTCATGTAAGTGCATCATCCATTCCGCCGGGCTGTCTTCTCGAACTTTCGACTCGCTCAAAAACAGGAGAAACGAAGCGAGAGTGTTGTCGCTGACCGAACCTGACGGCGTTAATTCCAGCAATCCTAGATACAATACGCATTTCTGATGGAAATAATCTTCCTGTGTCTCTTCATCCTCAAGAAACCAACCGTTCAGATCGCCCATAAAATCGTTGAGCTTGGTTTGCCAGCCTATCGACTGACGGTCCTCGGCTGAATAAGGTTTACCTTCAGGCGAAAATCGCAATGCTTTTATCTTCATCAGCAGAGATTTCGCCTTCGCAGATTGCCAGTATGCGTGGTAAACCGGTTTTCCACCCACTTTGGCAGGTTTCATATCTTCGGGGTTGATGCTTGCCACTTCACGATTGCTAATCGAATCGGATAATCTCAGCTTTTCATTGAAATCGTCAACTGCCTTCTGGCTGTACTGCGCATCCGATTTAAAGACATGGTTAGAACCTGAAAATGATGGAGGCACAACACTGTAATCTGCGCAAATTTTGGCCGACGATTGTTTTATCAATAAACCGCGCATTGCATTCAGCAGTTCCCAGCTTGAAACACCGCGTTTAATGCTTTCGGTCGCCAGTAAAGGTAATTGCCCGTAATCCTCGGAGGCAGCAATAAAACGACCGTAGGATCGATTGTCTGTGGGAATCTGATCCAGACTCCTGGTATAAGAATGCAGAACGTTCTCAAATTGAGCCTTCGTAAGATTGAGCGACCCGATCATTTTGGCCAGAGGTCCTAACTCGGCGAGCGTTTGGCTCTTCTCGATATATTTATTAACAAAGAAAACATTGTTATTTGCCTTGCGATCTTCTGCGTCAAAAGATTTGTTCACGATATCGGTCATGACTGCGTAAAAGTCGGTGGCATCGTAAAGCATCGTCTCTTCGCATTCGAGCGGGGGCATTTTAGGCAGTGTGATCTGCTCAAACAATTCCCTGGCTTGTTTGGGGTTGAAGGCAAGCATAGCCTTAACGGCCTTAGTTTGAAGGGAGATCTGATCCATCTTCAAAATCATCGACCGGTCTAGATAGCCTGTTCGTGTATCGATACTGCCGCCAACGTATATGCGGCGCATCGGTTGTTTCGCGCTAGCGGCGGTATGGAAAGCTTCTTCCAGCAGTTCCTGTTTCCATTTCGGATCTGTCACCTTGCTTGACCCTGCCAAACGGATAAGAGCATCGGCCGCAAATTCGGGCGGGGTCTGCCGTGCGTCTGAAACCAGCGCCAGGATTTCGGGAGATCGAACTGGCTGTTTGTCACTGGCTGGCGACTCTTTTTTATCGGATTTGTCGACGGGAGGTTTTTGCTGGACCTGACCGTAAACGATAAATGCCAATGAAATAATTGATGCCAATAATGACGCAAATAAAACTTTACCGAAGACACGCATTATTAGTCCTCTCAAAGCAAGAGTCATAAAACGAGCTGTTATCGCAGGCCAGAATCTAGTTCTCTAAGAAATACCCGTTAGAGTTCATAACCGTTCAGAGAAAAGTTTGTTCCGATTAATTTTTTAATGGAAAGCCGTAGGTTAGGTCCAATCAGTTGCTCGCAACGTCTTTTTCTGGATCTTTGGGCTGGCTTGACACCATTATAAGCCACTCCTAATATCGTCCTTATGCCTGAAAAGAAGAAACTTTATCTGATAGATGGCATGGGACATATCTTCAGGGCTTTTTATGCCATTCGCGGCCTTTCGAACAGCAAAGGTATGTCGACCAATGCGGTCTTTGGCTTCACAACTATGCTTCGCAAATTGATCAGCGAAGAGAAGCCTGATTACCTCAGCGTCGTGTTGGATTCTGAAGCGCCGACCTTCCGCCACGAAGCTTACGAGGCGTACAAAGCCAACCGCGGCGCTTTCCCTGAAGACCTGTCTCCACAGATGCCGTACATACTGAGAGTTTGCGAAGCCCTTCGTGTCCACGTCGCGCGAATACCAGGCTACGAAGCGGACGACATCATGGGAACGCTCGCGAAACGAGCGGCAAAGGAAGGCATTGTGTCCATTATCGTGTCTAACGATAAAGACATGTGCCAGCTCGTCGAAGACGACAAGATACTCATTCTTCGTGCCGACAAAACCGGCAACACCTTGATGAATGCAAAGGCTGTCGAGAAAAAGATGGGTGTACGCCCGGAACAAATTATAGATCTACTGGGGCTTTGGGGTGACTCATCGGACAATATTCCCGGCGCGCCCGGAGTAGGTGAAAAAGGCGCGTTGCAAATCATTCAGCAATTTGGTTCGCTTGATGAGGCATTGAAGCGGTACGATGAAATAACACGCAAGACTTATCGCGAGTCTCTGCGTGATAATAAAGACATAATTCTGCAGTCGAAACAGCTTGCAACCATTCATTGTGAATGCCCGTGCGATTATCCGTTTGAGGATCTGAAACTGCAGGAACCCGACCGACAAGCGGCATACCAGCTTTTCAGCGAACTGGAATTCAATACTCTCAAGCGGGAATTTGCCGACGCGGCGTCGCCTGAAGTTGCCGCACAAAACCAAAAAGCAAGCGGCGAACTGAACTATAAAAAACTGCGCCGGGTCGGTGAGCTTAAGAAACTGACCGACGCCGTATGGGCGCGCGATTCATTCGCTTTCGCTCCGTTTGAAGAGGCTGGCAGTCCGCGTGGAGTGGCGCTGTCGTTAGGCGGAGGCGCTTCGGAGTTGATAGATCTTTCGGATTTCGATCTGGAAGATGGCGCTCTGCAAACAGTCACTGAGCTTCTTGAAAACGGACTGGTTCGCAAATCGGTTCACGACTGGAAAAGCGCGTTGAGTGTTTTGAACTGCCGCGGTGTGAAGACATCCGATCAAAGTTTGTTTGTGATCAGAGATGAAAAGAACGTTAGCGCGCACGTTGCAGTTGAAGGAGTCGAAGACGATACAATCCTGGCTGCCTATCTGCTGGATTCGAATAAGAATCATTACAAGCTGGAAGAGCTTGCTCGCGAATACCTGGGATTCGAACCGCTGGATAAAATGGACAAATTGAGTGGCGAGGAGTTCACCGCACTCAGGAACGCTGATCTGACCGGCCAGGTGGCGGATGTGTTGCGTCATAAACTTGAAGAAGCGGGACTGATGCAGGTTTACAAAGAGATCGAATTACCGCTGGTGCCGGTTCTATTCGAGATGGAATGTCACGGGGTGCGAATTGATGAAAAAGTCCTGTCCGACATTTCGCGCGAAATTGACATAGAAATCGATAAGCTGACTAAACTGATTTATAAACAGGCAAATCGGGAATTCAACATCAATTCACCAACTCAATTGGCCGAAGTTTTAGAAGAACTGAATATAGAGGTCGGGCGAAAAACCAAAACAGGCAAGGTATCCACCTCGGCGGATGTCCTTGAAGAGCTTGCTTTAACTTACGAGTTGCCGCGGCTGGTGCTGGATTATCGCGAACTGACAAAACTCCAGAATACCTATATCGTAGCGCTGCCAAAGACAATTGATCCTAGCACCGGTCGAATACACACAACGTTCAACCAAACGATCGCGGCAACGGGAAGACTCTCTTCGATCAATCCGAACCTGCAGAACATTCCGGTACGAAGCGAATATGGTCGCAGAATCCGCGCGGCGTTCATTCCAGACGAAGGTTGCAAAATTATGTCCGCCGATTATTCGCAGATCGAATTGCGGTTGCTCGCTCATATTGCCAACGACATAGCGATGACCAGATCGTTCCAGAACAACGAAGACGTGCACGCCGCTACGGCTGAGGCGGTGTTTGGCGCGAAAACGACAAAGGACAAATCGGAAAAACGTCGCTTGGCAAAAATCGTCAATTTCGCTATCGCATACTCAGTGGGAGCTTTCGGTCTCGCACAGCGAACCGGTCTTAGCAGAAAAGACGCCAAAGAAGTTATCGATAATTATTATGCAACGTATGCCGGTATCAAGCGTTATATGGATGAGATTCCGGAAAAGGCGCGTGAGACGGGCAATGTGCGAACCCTTTTCGGGCGGATAAGACCTATTCCGGATATCAATAGCGCAAATCACAATCTTCGCGCCCGCGCTGAACGCGAAGCGATCAACGCTCCCATACAGGGAACGGCGGCCGATATTATCAAAATTGCGATGATCCGGATTGCTGATGCGCTGAAACGAGAGCACTTGAAGACTAAAATGATCTTGCAGGTGCATGACGAACTGGTCTTTGAAGTACCGAATAAAGAGGTTGACCGCGTACATGCTTTGGTCAAACATGAGATGGAACACGCGATGGAACTGGATGTTCCCCTAGTAGTCGACGTCGGTGTCGGCAATAACTGGATGGAAGCGAAGCATTAATGTAGCGTAGGCATCCTGCCTGCGCCACTCGAAAGATGAAAGTTGGCGTAATCACCGATTCTCACGATGCCGTTGCTCACGTGAAGCGTGCTCGCCAGGTTTTTGCTGAATCCAAAGTCGATCTGGTAATTCATTGTGGTGACATTGTTTCGCCATTTACGCTGCGGCAGCTTGCCGGGCTAAATTGCAGAACAGTCTTTACTTTTGGCAATAACGATGGCGATCACGAGTATCTGTTGCGTGCGGCAAAGCAGGAAAATGCAGAGCTTTACGACCGCCCGCAGGAATTACAGCACGAGGGCTGGAAAGTCCTGCTTTTACACGAACCAGATAATCTGGAAACCTATGCAGCCAGCGGTCAATATGATTTAATTACCTATGGCCACACACACCGGGTGGACATTCGCACAGTAGGTGAAACTCTCATCGTAAACCCAGGCGAGTCATGGGGATGGATAACAGGTCGGGCTAACGTGGCTATAGTCGATCTGGAAACAAAAAGCGCCGCGCTCGTGCTTTTAAATGAACTCGAAGACTGGGAGCCACCGATAAGAAATAAAGGCGGTAAATAACAAAGTAGCAACAGGTTTTGAACATCGTTTCTGATAATTCTGTGCGCTTGCTCAAATTGGATCAATATGCGTTTTCAAGTTAACTTAGCCAGCAAACCATTCCAGAATCGATCATTGTTTTGGATAACGATATTTATAGTTCTGGGCGTGGTTGCGATGGTTGGTCTGGATATAACGGCCTCCAGCGCCGAATATTCGGCCAGGGAACAATCCTTAAAAGAAGATGTCGACATTCAAAGGCGACAGATAGAAGATTTGAAAGCCAGACAGCCAAAATTCCAGCCGGTCCCCGTCAGTCAGCAGGATTATCAGATGCTGCTTTCAGCAAACGAACTGGTTGAACGAAAAGCCCTGTCCTGGACCTGGTTGCTGTCGGACCTCGAGCGGATTGTTCCGCATGATGTTCGGGTTCTGAGCATTGCTGTAGCGCGTGCGGCCGACGATAAGGGCGAGCGTCGCGGTAGCCAACAGCAAGCGGTTGACTGGTTGTCGCGCAAAGTTCCATTGACATTGATAGTCGCGACAAAAGACGATCATAAAATCACTGGAGAATTGTTGCCGCTCTTGAATAAAGAAAGCCCCCGATACCGCGCATTCGTGACTGAACAGCAGCCGCAGCCCGAAACCGGCGAAACTCTATTCAAGATAGCAATCGATTTTACGCCGCCGTTCGCAAACGCAGCGCCGGCCGCGCCACCGCAAGGGGGTCAGCAATGAGCTCAGCCTCCGCTACAATCGTTGCATCTTTACGCAAAGTGTCCAGTTCAGCCAGGAAGTTCGAATTGCGACCCTACGAAGTGGCTGCCGTTCTCGTGACAGCGCTGGCAGTGATTTCTCTCGGCGTCTACTACTTCGTCACGTTGGTTCCGGCCAAAAGTCGCGTTGACAAACTTCAAACCGAGAAGATAAAGAACAAAACGGAAATAGAGGGATATAAGATAGGTTTGACAGAAGTTAAAGATCCGGGTGCACAGACCAAACAGGCTCTGGATTCACTGCAACAGTTCAATCAATTGTTGCCCAGTGGTGTCACCGGTCAAAATGCCATCTTAACCGAAATCAATGATCTTGCCCGCGAGAACAAAATCGCAATTACCGATGCCTTGAAGTTCACAAAGATCGACGAAACACCGCTGGACGCTCCGCAATCCCAGCGTCGGGAAAATATGAGCGTTTATCCGGGGTTGAGTCTCGATCTGGGTGTTCAGGGCAATTACAAAAATCTTCGCGAGTTTATAAGCAAATTAGAGCACAGCAGAAATTTTCTGGTTCTGAATGCGATTGAGCTGGTACCTATCGATCCACAGCAACAACAAACCCGTGGCGGCGTGCGCACAACCACGCGCGGTCCGAAAAGCATCGTGCCTATTGAAAATGTTGCGCTCAGAATCAAACTGGATGCCTATTTCAAGCGCTGATTGAGAATTATCGTTATTACGAGGCTAGCTAAGAGTTATGGCCAAAAGCCAAGCACCAAAGAAGAGTCAAAACGGCCGATACATTGCGTTCGGTGTTTTGATCGTTGTCATGGTGGCAACGCTGTATTACAACCTGCGGGATGATAGCCCTGTTCCGCCGACTCAGGCAGCGGGAAAGACGGGACAGACAGGACAGAACAGCACTTCGTCGACTCCTTCAACTGGGCAACGCATACGCAATAGCGATTTGTCGGCCAGCAATGACCCATTTGCAAAGAACGATAGCAATATCGTAAAAACCAGCGCTCCGAATTCAAAAGGTAATGCTCAGGTTATCACGGCCGGAATGATTCAACCGGTTCGCATGGAGTTATTACATCAACCGGCAGTGACAATCGACGAGCCGACAGGCAGCAGGGGAAACATTTTTAATTATTGGGTTAAACCCCCCGAACCACCGACACCTCCTCCGCCACCACCACCAGCACCGCCGGTAACAGTAGCAGGCATTCAGCCGCAAAACGTTTATGCGCGGACAGGTGGATTCACGATGAAAGTATTTGGCGAAAAGTTCCAGCCGGATTCGCAGGTGCTGATTGGTGGAGCGCCATTCAAAACCAAAGTTATAAGCGACAAAGAACTGAGCGTAGAAATTCCTACACCTGCGATTCAGGTCCCCGGCGAACGCGATATCGAAGTAACGTCTAAAAATCCGGACTTTGCAAAATCGTCTCACGTTAGGTTTACCATCACCCCTCCGCCGACTCCACCGTACAAATATGTCGGATTGATAGTGAACGGCGGTGATTCGCTAGCAGTTTTATTGGTTGACAACGAAGCAATCAATGTCAGAATTGGCGACAAGGTCGAAAAGAACGGGCGCTGGATCGTCAGAAGCATTAACGATAAACGCATAGAGTTTGAAGATAGCCAGTTAAGGCTTCTCCACGCTGTTCCATTCACCGGAGAGCATTGATTATGAGACAACAGAGCCGACGTTCGTTCAAGCGCGCTTTCCGTCGTTCGCGAAAGGTCGGCTCCGGTTTATCCAGCGGCCAGGCTGGTATGGTTCTGCTCATTTTGATACTGGCATTGGCTGTAATGATGATTGCAGTTACCGCTGCCCTTCCAAACGCCAAGTTTGAAGCGAAACGCGAGCGTGAAGCGGAATTGCTGGCACGCGGAAATCATCTTGCCGACGCGATTGAACGATTTCGTCGCACTACTAATCGTTACCCGCTGACGATGGAAGAGTTGGTTGACGGTATTACCGTCGGTGTGAAACAGGTTCATTTCGCACGGCCGTCGGCAATCAAAGATCCGATGACGAATGGTGACTGGCATTTGATTCGTCAGGGCGATCCGGCGCTGCTGGAATTCGCCGAAGCCTGGTCAAGTTACACGATGCAACCGATCCCGCCTCAATTGGCGAATCTGATCGGTGTGCAGATTAACGGTTTAAATAACGGTCAACCGGGGCAGGGACAACCTGGCCAACCCGCGACCGGTGGCGGAACGCTGCTGAATCCTAATCAATCCCAGATGGGAGTTGGTGACGGAGCGATCCTGGGGCCATTTGTAGGAGTATCCAGCACCAGCAAAGAAACATCAGCACGGACCTATTATGGACTGGATGAATACGATAAGTGGGTGTTTATCTATCTGCCGCAAACTTCGACGGTTCCCGGAGTACCGATAATACCGTTGCAGCAAGCTCCAGGAACAGGTATTGGTAATCCAGGTCGCGGAGGCATAAACGGACCTCTTAATCCTGGGAACGGTCCTGGGCGCAGTGGCGGCAGTTAGGTACCTATTCAAGTTCAATATTTATTCATCCTGGACTGACAATTCCCTCTCTCTCGTTTAATATAAACCCCGTCAAAACAACAAATTACTAACCTGTTGGTCCGTTTTTTTCGATTAAGAAGATCAGGGAGAGGTGTAAGCACTGATGTTACAGGATTTGCCATTATTATATTCAGGCGTGCTGGTCTTTGTGTTTGGACTGATGCTGGGCAGCTTTCTAAATGTCGTCATTTATCGTCTTCCTTTGGGCAAATCGATTGTGCTGCCGGGTTCGCATTGTCCAAAATGCAATGCTGCCGTTCGACCGCAGGATAACGTCCCTGTTCTCAGCTATCTAATCCTGCGCGGACGGTGTCGCTTTTGTAAGGTAAAGATCTCTCCGATTTATCCGGCCGTTGAACTGATGGTTGCCTTGTTGTTCCTGTCGCTGCTGCTGGTAAAAGGTCCCAGGACATCCACAATTACAGACATGGCGTTCGTCGCCTCCATAGTCGTCCTGATCTTTGTCGATGCTCAGCACAAGATTCTGCCCAACGCTATTGTTTATCCAGGTCTGGTTCTAGCGATTGCGACTCGAGCATTACTGCCCAGCCTGGAGGGAGTTTCCTGGCCTACGACCACATTGACAAACACAACTGCTTCGATATTCTGCGGAGCTGCGGTTGCCCTGTCAGCGCCGATAATGCTCGGCTTTGATTATGGCGATTGGAAGCTAATGGGTCATAACTTCGTCGATGACGACGAAGAAGACGATGATGAAGGTCAGGGCAGCCATCTGTTTCTAATTACGATTGTTATGGGAATAGTTCTCGGCGTGGGGGTTACCGTGCTGGGTCTGAAGCACAAACTACCAGTTAACGCCGTCGATTCGGTTATTGGCGCAATCATCGGCGCCGTTCTGGGAGCCGGCTTCTTTTGGCTGATGCGATTTGGTTATTACGTCTTCAAGCGGCGCGAAGGCATGGGCCTAGGCGATGCGAAAATGATGGCCTTTGTCGGCGCATATCTTGGATGGCGACTGGTATTTCTAACCACATTTGCAGGGGCGGTTCTCGGTGCTGTGATCGGTGTCATATACTTGCGCGCAAGCAACAAAGGTAGCCGAGAACCGTTGCCATTCGGAATCTTTCTGGGCGGCGCGGCACTGATTGCGCTCTTTTTCGGCCACGAAATTGTAAGCTGGTGGGTTGGAACGTTTCGCTGAGACTTATGAAATATAAATTGAGCGAGATGAGATTGGGAACGCAGATAAGGATTGCCCTTCTGCTGTTTTTGCTCGCTCTGGTAACTGCAAATCTGCTCAGCACTGTCACAATGCTGAAAAGTCGTTTTGAGCTGGAACGTCAGGAACAGCACAACTTTGCAGCCGCTTCGCTAGCGCTGGCTCACACCGCCATGCTCCACCAAAAAGAGATATTGGCAAACAGTCTGGTGGAAGACATGGCAGTCGCTCAAACCGAAGCTGCCGCCGGATTATACGATGAAAACGGCGCGCGCCTGTCTACTGCTTCGCTTAGCGGAGACAATGCTGCGCTCAACCTCTTGCCAATTGCTGCCTCGCGAAAAACCAGTTCAATGCCCACGGTCGGTTCGGTCGAAGCAGCAACCCGAACACTCAGCACCGGCGAAAACGACTACTTTGTAACCGAAGTGCCGCTGATTAAGTTGGGTAATGCCGGTCAGCAATTAACGGCTCCGCAATTCTACCTGGTATTAATAGCGTCAAAATCACCCAGGTTTACTGCTCAGAATTATTTTGTATTTGCGTTCCAGGCTGCGTCGATTCTTCTTTGCCTGCTCTTCATCCACTTCTTTTCCAGGTGGCTGATCTATCCTTACAATCAGATTGAGAGCATGGCAAGGGCTAGCTCTCTGGTAATGAAAGGCGCTTCCAATCAAAGCGAGCAGCAGAACCTGATAAACACGTTTGAGGCCGCAATCAAAGAGTTAAAGGTGAAGGAGCAAAAGCTCCAGCAGATTAACCAGAAAGAGCGCGAACGCGCCGAAGGTTACGAACGACTCAGTGCGCGCATTCTGACCAGCATTCCCAGCGGACTGGTGGCAATTGATTCAAAGGGCCGACTGATAGTTGCCAATGAGCAGGCCTATCGAATTCTGAATAACGAACCTCAACCATCTATGTCAGAGGAACAGGGTTATATGACACTCTTTCAAGCCTGTCCGTCAGTGGTAGAGCTGGTTGCGGATACGTTGAGCAGCGGTCGAACTTATCGTCGACACGAAATAGTTTTCAACTTGCAGGAAAAAGGCTCGCGAGTTCTGGAAGTCAGCGTCTCCCCTCTGGGTAAAGGCTATAAAGATATTCAGGGGGCATTGTGTCTGATCGCCGATATAACCGAAGTCACAGCTTTGCGCGAACAGATTCGAGTGCGTGAAAATTTGGCCTCTCTCGGTGAAATGGCTGCCGGAATTGCGCATGAATTCAAAAACTCGCTGGCGACTATTCAAGGCTTCGCGCAGTTAATAGAAAACTCTGGGAGCGGTTTGGCGCAACATCGGGAGATCGCCTCATCACTTTCCGACGAGACGCGACACTTAACCCAGATGGTGACTGATTTCCTGCGTTTTGCCCGACCCGAACAGATTCATCCGAGCGAGGTTGATTTGGACGAACTCACTCGCGATTGTATCGAAGGCTTGGACAATTTGCGGAAAGAGCTCGACATTGAAGTTATCATCACTGGACAATTGCCGGAAATTAGCGGCGATTTGATGATGTTGCGGCACGCATTCCTGAACCTGTTGAGAAACGCGATGGAGGCAATGGCTGAAGCACCTGCTCGCCAGTTGAAGATAAATATGGCTAGCAGTTATGACGTTTTCGGCCGATCCTGCGCGGCAATAAACATCAGCGATACCGGATGCGGCATTCCGTCAGATGCCCTATCGAAGATATTTATTCCGTTCTTCTCGACAAAATCGCGCGGCTATGGAATCGGCCTCGCAATCGTTCAAAAGGTGTTTTCCGGTCACGGCGGATCAATCGAGGTAACCAGCACCGAAGGCGTCGGAACAACATTCCAGTGTCTGTTACCGGTTGCGAGTGATGTCACAAAACCCAGGTTAGAACCTACTCTTGCGACTGTCGACGCTGAATCCTAACAAACCGTTTTTGAACTGAGTTTTGGAGTGTTGTCATGTTATTCTCGTGCGCATGAAAGGGACAATTGATTTTTATTGGTTGCCAAACTGCACGACTTGTCAAAAGGCGAAGTCATATCTTGATGGTAAAGGAACGAAAGTCGGACGCATTCGAGATATCAAATCGGATCCGTTGTCGCGAGCTGAGGTTGAAGATTTAGCAGGATTGGTCGGCGGACCTGAAAATCTGTTTTCCAGGCGGGCGATCAAATATCGGGAACTTGGATTGGCAAATCAGAACCTTTCGAACCAAGACTTGCTCCGCCTGATGAGTGAAGAATATACGTTCATAAAGCGCCCCGTAATCGTCCGCGGTAACAAGGCTGTCGCGGGTTTCAACGCAAAGCAGGTCGATAATCTTGTCGATTCTTAGAAACGGCTATTTGTTACTTCGATTTACTACCTTAAACCGGTCCTACACATAAACTTTCGCGTCGGCCGTCCGATGATAAATATATAGATTGCGCTTGTTTGAGATGGCAGCAGTGGTTATGCAGACCCAGAGTTTTGAGCTAGATTACGACATATTTGAGCCGTTCGAAAAGCTGATCGGTATAGAGCTCAAAGGTAAAACCGTCGAGGTGCCTGAAAACAACTCGCTGTTGCGATGTCTTCAGTATCTTCACAACGAAGGTATTTCTTATGGTGACTTTTGCTGGAACGGCGACTGCACGCATTGCGTTGTGCGATACTCACCCGAATGCAATTCCGCGGAACGCAATGGGCTAGCCTGCCGAATCCACGCGACCGAAGGCATGAAGATTTCCCTGGTTAGCGAATATATTCAAGTTTGTCTGAAGTAGGCTCCTTACTTTCCGACATCGCCCAACGTCTCCCTTAAGAAATTCCGTTCAATCTTTGATGCTAGTTCCAGAGCATTATTTACCAAATTCTGACCTCGAGACCGGTATTCGCGCTTGAATTCCTCGTCTTTCAGTCCAGCCAAGTTTGTGGCTACGTTATAATAGGCACCTCTGACGGCCGTAAGCGCCATTTGCGCGCCAACTGTTACATCAGATTGCGCATTCGCGTTGCCGATCTCTGAAAGTTTCGCTAGCAGTTCCAGTACTCGCAAAGCGGTCTCTGCTGTGCACATCGGCACGGCTGCGGCGCCCTTGGTCGCCTCTTCAATTGCCGCAGCGCGAGCGCTCTTTTCTTCGTCGGTGTTCTTTGGCATTTTGAAAGCTATCATTACACGATCGAAGCTTTCCGCGTCTTCATCTATCGCTCTGGTTAAAGATTCAGTTAACGGCGACAGTTCTTCAAAAATCGCTTTCGCCTGTGGCTCGACGTCGGCATATTTTTTTCGGCCGATGGTGAGACGACAAACCATTTGCGCGAGAGATGCAGCTAGCGCTCCTGCTAAAGCAGCCACCGAGCCACCACCAGGCGTAGGCGCGTCGGACGCGACCAGTTCTGGAAAGCTGCCTATAGTCAGTGCCAACGACGCCGGTCGCGAAGCTTCAAGTTTTCCGCCAACCTCTTTCGCTTCACGGTCCAATTCAGACAGGGCGTTCCGCAATCTGTTTTCAAGGATCTGATCTCGATTGAAATTCTCGACCTGAAGGAAAAAGTCGGCACACATATCAAGGGCAGCCTGTGGGACCAGTCCAACGATCTCGCTGCCGATCACATTTATACCGTACCGTTCTGCTTCTCGCTTAACCGCTTCGAAAACCCTGAAGATCGGCGTGCCTTCATAGTTGACCAGATTCATGGAAACCTGAACAATGCCGCGCTCTTTAAGCTCAAAACCCAGGGCTTTCACATAACGAAACCCGCCGCTGAGATGCCGCACTGCTTTCGCAATCTTGTTTGCGATTTCGATATTGTTTGTATTCAGATTGATGTTGTATGCAATCAACGGCATCCGAGCGCCGACCACAGTGGCGCCCGCTGTCGGGTGGATCACCGGATCGCCAAAGTCTGGTTTCCTGGCAGGGTTCGTGGCTATTTCTGCTCGAACGCCTTCGAATTCGCCTTTGCGAATGTTTGCGAGGTTTTCCCGGTCAGGTCTGGTCGCAGCTTTTTCGTAGAGGTAGACCGGTATCTTCAGCTCAGCCGCTATTCGCTCTCCGCACTGACGCGCAAGCTGAACGCATTCATCCATAGTGACTCCCTGAATAGGGACGAACGGAACAACATCTGTCGCCCCAAGGCGTGGATGCTCGCCTTTATGAACATTCAAATCGATCAATTCTGCTGCTTTAGCTGTTGCTCTAACAGCGGCATCTACGATTACACCGGGCTCTGCAACAAATGTGATAACGGAGCGATTGTGATCGGAATCCATCTCTTTATCCAGAATAACTGCGCCGTTCGCCGAACGAATTGCGTCGACAATCGCGTCAACCACCTCCGTGCGACGTCCTTCACTGAAATTGGCAATGCATTCTACAATCCGATTCATAACTATTTTATCTATTTCCTTTTTTTCACAGCTTTCAGCGGCTTTTGAAAAATGATTACATATTCGTGTTTGAATATGTAAAAACCACCGGCCAAGGCACGGTAGCGCCATAGATTATTCGTGCGGCCTTTTCCTTTTTCGTTCCCTTCAATGTTTTTGACTACTATGGATTTGGTGATGAACCCGACTTTATTCATCTCCTGCATGCAAAGGAACCCGAGCGGAATCAACTCTCCCTGCTCATACTTATCGCCGATTATCAAAACGGCAAATCTGCCGGACTCAAGCAAATCAAATCCGTTTGCGGCGACTCGTCCAAACATGGTCAGGAACTGTTCGGTGCTGGCAGCGTTCGACAAGTCAGCATCGGAAGTAGAAAATTTGATTATGTCGTGATACGGCGGATGCAAGATAAGCAATTGGCCATGAGTTCTGCCAAATGCCTTCAGTTTCTCTTGTATGGTCTTTCTGGTTGTGTCGCTGCTGCTGTCGCCTTCGATAATCTTGATCGTAGCTCGAGATTTTGACGGAATCTTTTTCCGCACGTGATCCGCGAGCTCTGGCTTTAACTCAACGCCAATACAACCACGGCCGAGATTCATCGCTTCAATCGCCGAGGTTCCAGATCCAAGAAACAGATCTAAAATGACATCGCCTGGCTTTGTGTATCTGCTAAAGGTTTGCGAGGCTATCTGCGGTATGAAGTTGCCGTGATAATCAAGCTTATGTCCGTTCGATCTATTGCGGGAACTAATAATCCAGAGCGAATCCGTGTAAATATCGTGGTAATCTTTCCAGCGGCTCAGGTCAATGTCATTGTAGCCAACAGTTTTGGTCGCTGCGGCGAGCTCTTTTCTGGATGATAAATCTTTTCGCGATTTCATTCGCCCTTAGAGTAAACAACCGCGCCGTTCTTAACAACAGTTCTTGCGTGATTAACGCCAAAGAAATAAGGTATCTGGCGATAGTCATCACAGTCGAATATAACAAGATCGGCCTGTTTGCCGACCTCTATTGTTCCGATTGACGAAGCTCGCCCCAAAGTATGCGCAGCGTTGATCGTCGATGCAGTGATGACTTCGGCCGGAGTCATTCTCATCTGGGTGCAGGCAATCGACAAGATCATCTGCATATTCGGCGTAGGCGACGAGCCAGGATTGAAATCAGTCGCCAGCACCACAGGCAGTCCCGCATCGATCATTTTCCGCGCCGGTGCATACTTTGCCAGGCCGAGATGAAACACCGATCCGGGAAGCAGAACCGGCATCACTTTCGATGAATTCAGTTTTTCGATTGTGACGTCATCGATTTGTTCCAGATGGTCAGCGGACACTGCACCAACTTCAACTGCCAGCTCCGCTCCGCCGCATAATGTTAACTGATCGGCGTGGAAGCGCGGCCTCAAACCTTGGCTTTGTGCCCTCTGAAGGACCTCTCGTGACTCGTCAATGCTGAAAACATTGGATTCGCAAAAAACGTCGCAGTATTTTGCCAAATCCTCCTTTGCTACCGCCGGCAGCATTTCTTCAACAACCAGGCGCAGATATCCTTTTCGATTGTTCCGATATTCGTCCGGGACTTCGTGCGCTCCGAGAAAGGTTCCAATCAAATCAAGCGGCGTTTCGTCATTAAGGCGTTGAATGGTTCGCAGTATTTTCAACTCGTCCTCGACGGTTAAACCGTATCCGCTTTTTGCTTCGATTGTTGTAGTTCCGTGGCTGAGGAACCATTGAACATGGCGTTTGCCGATCTCAAAAAGATCTTCTTCGCTTGCGGCTCGGGTCGCTCGAACCGTTGATCTGATGCCACCACCTTTTGCGGCTATCTCCTGGTAGGTAGCTCCTGCAATCCTTTGTTCGTATTCGTTTTCGCGCGTTCCAGCGAAAATAGCGTGGGTGTGCGCATCGACGAAACCGGGCAGAACTACGCAACCGGCGGCATTGATGAATTCGATATCAGGAAAATCTTCGAATTGGGCGGTTTTCCCCACAGCTTCTATTCGCCCATTGTGAACCAGAATTGCGCCATCCTCGATTATACCCAGATCGCGCATCGCCTCGCCTTTGCGAGGCGATGCGCCAGCCAGAGTCACGACCTGCGAAGCGTTGGCTATCAAAATTCTGCTCATCGACAACAAATATCACACAGGCCGACGCCTTGGTCAAACCCGATTAGTGAACGGCAGTAACTGTGACAGCAAATGGCCACAAATCGCCATCACCACTAGATGTCACAGCATTATTCATAGATAACAAAGAGCTTATCGTGCTGTGACAGGTGTGACACCAATTAACAAAACTCGCGCAATCCGCTGAACTGCAGCTTCATTTGTATAACCAACTCCAAAATCAGCTGTCCGAGCGACCCGAATGTCCGGTTTTTTCTTTTCCGTTCGTCGCATGGGTAAAGATCGAAAATTGGACTTCGGATAGAAGTTCCAATGTCGAACTTCAGATAATTGTGTATGGGAGAAAGACAATGACAACAATTAAATCGCGAATTAACAACCCTGCGGTTGTGCTTCCAGATGCTTTGCCAGCTATCTATGCATTGGTGGCATCAGCGAAGAAGGACTGTGTACCACAGAAAACACTGAATCTTATGCATTTGCGCGCGAGTCAAATCAATGGCTGCAGCTTCTGCGTTGATATGCATGCCCGCGAGCTAAAGAATGCGGACGAGAGCGATCAGCGACTCTTTACCGTGTCTGCCTGGCGTGATGCTCCGTATTTTACGGACGCCGAGCGAGCAGCCCTGGCATTAACCGAAGCTGCAACACGTCTGGCGGATCGACCTGATCCAGTGCCGGACGAAATCTGGGACGAGGCGGCGCGCTATTATGATGAAAAGGCGCTCTGCGTCCTCGTGCTCAATATTGCTCTGATCAATTTCTTCAATCGTATTAACGTGACCACAAGACAAATCGCAGGATCGTTTCCTGTGAATGAAAGGTAGGCAACAATGACAACTGAAAACAAAGCAAAATTGACTTATTGGGCAGTGACCCTGCCGATCGTCGCCACGATAATGCTGGCTGGTATTTTCCTGCTGGCCGGTGTCAGTGCAAATGTCGAAGGAATTACGCACCTTGGCTATCCCGCTTATCTTTGCAAAATTCTTGGCGTGGCAAAATTCGCAGGGGGCCTGGCCATTTTCTATGGGCGGTACAAAACGTTAAAAGAATGGGCCTATGCAGGTTATACATTTAACTTGCTGGGAGCTTCAGCCTCGCACGTATTTTCGGGCGATGGCGTCATAAAGATCCTTATTCCGATCATTAATCTTGGTTTCGTCCTGGTTTCCTATTGGTTATGGAAAACCAGAGAAGAAACAGAAAAAAATAATGTCGCGATGTCCGGGTTCGGCTTCGCCGTTCGTCATGTTGAGTGAAATCGGAAAATTTAAAACATAGCGACAACGCCAAACCGATTTCGCGTTAAACTGAATTGATATAAAAAGGAGAAATCGAAATGTCGAGATTTATGTTGTTATTCAGAGCCAACCCTGAATCTTATCAATCAATGTCGCCCGAAGACATGCAGCAAACCGTTAAGAAGTGGATGGATTGGAGAGCAGACATGGAAAAAAGCGGCCACGTCGTGCAATACGGGGAGCGCATGGAACACACGGGAAAAGTCATTCGTGGCAAATCAAAGACAGTTACCGACGGCCCGTACGTGGAAGTCAAAGACTTCATACAAGGATCAGCGTTAATCAAAGCAAGAGACATTGATGAGGCCGTCAGCATTGCAAATGGCTGTCCTATTCTTGACAGCAATGGCTCAGTGGAAATCCGTCCGATTTACAATTCGCAGGATTAACAGGAGGGAACTACGCAAGACGTACCGGGACTAGTCGACCATCTTTTCCGCCAGGAGGCTGGAAAGATGGTCGCTTATCTAAGCAGAATCTTTGGGCTTGGACGACTGGACCTGGCTGAAGATGTGGTTCAGGACACCCTTTGCCGGGCGATGGAGACCTGGGCGGCTCAAGGTCTTCCAGACAATCCGTCAGCCTGGCTAATGAGAGTCGCCCGGAACCGCGCGATTGATGTGATCAGACGTGATGAACAATTCCGGTATTTCGAGCCCGAATTGACTCACCTGTTGAAATTGCGAGAAAATCTGTCGGTGGAAACAGCGGCTTTTGAAAAAGAGATTCAAGACGACCAGCTCCGCATGATGTTCAACTGCTGTCATCCTGATCTTTCGAGAGAAGTTCAGGTGACGTTGATACTAAAAACGCTTTGCGGTTTCAGTGTTGCCGAAATAGCCAATGCACTTTTAGTAAGTCAGGATTCGATTGAGAAGAGACTCGGTCGTGCGCGAAAGCTGTTCCGATCATCAGGCACGGTCGTCGAGATCACGAACCCTTTGGATGTGCGCGAGCGAATTGATGCTGTTTACCAGGCGATCTATCTTTTGTTTAATGAAGGTTATCACGGTAGCCAATCCGAACAGACGGTTCGTGACGATCTATGTTTCGAGGCGATCAGGCTGGCGCTCCTGTTAAGCGAACACCCCGAGGCAGCAACGCCAAAAACATTTGCTTTGCTCGCGCTTCTTTGTTTTCACGCCGCGCGGCTTTCGGGTCGAACGGGTGACAATGGAATATTGATTCAACTTGAGATGCAGGACCGGAGCAAGTGGGACCGCGACTTAATGACGAAAGGGTTTCATTTCCTGCAAAAATCCTCAACCGGAGATGAGATCAGCGAGTTTCACATTGAAGCAGTAATCGCCTCTTTGCATTGCGCGGCGGCAAGTTACCGAGAGACCGAGTGGGATAAAATTCTAGAGCTTTATGATTTGCTTTACAGACTTAAGCCGACGCCGATTGTAGCTTTGAACCGCGCAGTTGCTGTCGGTAATACACTTGGACCAGAGGCTGGGTTAGAAGAGCTAAGCAGAATTGCCGATTCCGACAGATTGAAAGAATATCCTTTCTATCCTGCCGCTCGAGGAGAATTTTATCTCTTAGCTGGCCGACCAACAGAGGCCGCAAAACAGTTCGAAAAAGCAAAAAGGCTGGCACGAAGCCAGCCGGAGATTAATTACTTCGAGCGCAAAATAAATGAATGCAGGTCTGCGTCCTGAGCGCTTAGCGTCTGGCGATTGTATTTCTGCTGCTGGTTTGCACCGCTTCACGCTCCTCCTCGATTCCGACCTTCATCAGATCGAATACAGGCAGTCGAGCGATCTGAGGAGCCGGCGCGGATCCGCGCTTTACTGAGAACCAGATTATGTCGTTCAGCGTCTTTGGATCGGCCATGTCTTCGTGGGTAAAATCCTGGTCAGCTGTTTTTCTCATCCAATACGCGACATCAGGATCCCTTGAGGCGGCTTTATTGATCAAGTTATCCAATGACACATCAGGCAAAATGGATTTATATGGATCAAGATTCGCTTTTGCCTGAAAAATGTTTATTGGCGATGCGGTTGAGTCGAGCAGGTTCATTGGCTCAATGCCTAACAACACTTCCATTGTTCTGATCAGGCTGACAGTGTTGTGAAACTGATGAACGAGCGCGCCTGGACGATTGTATGCGCTGATAACCATTGCAACCGACCTGTGCGCGTCGACGTGATCGGGGCCGTCCTGTGCATCGTCCTCAACAACAAAGATCGCGGTGTCTTTCCAGTACGGACTATTTGAGACCGCCTCAACCAGACGGCCAACGGCATAGTCATTGTCGGCTACGTAAAACTGAGGCGTCGCCATGCCTTGCGACATGCCGCTGGTGTGATCGTTGCTGATCCGTAATATCGACAGGTTCGGCATGTTGTCGCGGCCAGTCTGGAAATCGTTTACGAAACCATGAAACTCGTCCAGCCAGTCGCCGATTCTTGAGGTTCCGTGGAAACTTTCTGTCGGGCTATTTTTGCTGATTAATGGATCGATCTTGCCTCCGGATTCTTTTGCTATTTTGTAAGATTCTGTTGTCATCGAATCGGGAGTATTGAGATCGAAATTCCTGTAAGTCTGACTGTAGTGACCCTCGAGCGATTTCTTTGTCGGTATTGCAGAAACTGTAGGAGTCAGATCGGGATAAGTTCTATTCTTATTTTTATTAATGCCTTCGATTTCGCCTGCTGACAGCGTTGCAATGTATTCACCATAGTTCTTGTATGTCAGCCCCGTTTTTGCTGCGGCATCCCAAAGATAAAGAGTAGACGGCTCAGCCGCGTCAGTGCCGCCATTCAAATACGGAATATATTTGCGCATGAAATCAGCAACATCGTTTGCCTCGACCTGTCCTTTGAACAGGGGCGGACTGTTCCTTGTCGGCCCGTAACTCGGCAATCGGTTGAATCCTTCGAAATCATACGTGCGACCGCGTCGAGAGTAGTTCCAGCGATAACCTTTATCCACATAATCGGTGGAAAATGCCGCCGTCGACCAGTTGTGTCCATCGGGACTTGCTTCGGAATTCACAAAGAATCGATCCAGCACGCCAAACCGCGTTACGAGCGCATGGTGATTCGGCGTAATGTTCTGCGCTGCACCTGAAGGCGATTTTGCGGCGTCGCTATGACCGAAGATCGCAAGACGAGCATCACCATCGGCGGCAGTTCCGTCACCGGCTTTTGCAAGATCACCGAATACCTGATCGTAGGCTCGGTTCTCTTTTATTACGTAGATAATGTGTTTGAATGGAGATTTGCCAGGGAAAAGTTTCACATCTTCGCGCCCAATCAGACCGTTATTGCGCATGACCTGCTGGGTATATGCCGCCAAGCTACGCTCACCGGGTATGTCTATTTGACTAATGTTGCCAGCGACGAGCGCAACACTATACTCGCCTCCGCGGCGCCCCGGACTGGCTGGGAACTTTTCGTTAGGAGCGTTGGGCGCTCTGCCTGAGTTATCAACAACCATCGAGGAGTTAGCGAAACCCGTTCCCTTACCGTTACCGACAAACAAATGATTTCCTGCGACTGCTACCGCCGATGCATACTGGCCAGTCGGGATAAAGCCTCGGAGTTTGCTGTGCGAATCTTCAGGTTTGACTTCTCTGTCATCATCATCTCTCGGGCCACCGCGTCGTTCAGTTACTTGGGACTTTCCATTGTTGGACGGCGATGGAGCCATTTCTCCCTCGGCGGCCGCCGACAACGATATAACCGCAACTGCGTCGCTGTGCGCGTTGGCAACGTAGAGTGTGCTTCCCTCCAGCGAAAGAGCCAGCCCTTCCGGGCTGCTTCCATTGAGGGAAGTTTCGTTCATCTTTAGATTGATCCGCTCGATTTCCTGATCGCCGACAGTATCGATGACGGAAACGCTGTCCGCATTTGAGTTCACGACATAAAGCCGGGAGCGCGAGGCGTTCATTGTCATTGCGGTCGGATGATGCCCTACATTGATGAACTTCGCTGCTTGCGAAGAAATACCATCGGAGACTGCTATCGTATCGGCGCTCCAACACGATACAAATATTTTGGCTGCACCGGAACCATTCTTTGTCGGCACAACGGCAACATCGTAGGGATTCATAAATTCCGACTTGTTGTCTCTGTGCAGATCCACGGTCGTCAGGTTTCGCGTGCCGTGAACGTCGGAAACAATTCCAAGAGTGTCGCCAAGGTTGTTTGCAACATAGAGGTTGTTGCCGTCAGGACTGATTGCAAGACCAGTCGGATACACAGGCACAACATTGTTGTTATAACGCGGAGTAGGCGCAACCGTGGCAAATCCCTTAACGTCGATGAACGGTGCCTGAACCTTTGTGTCTGGTCCAGGTGAAGCGGGCGTAATCGGAGTTTCGTTTCCAGTGTGGAAGTTGAAAATCCATACCTTGTTTTCAAACCCTCCGGAAACATAAAGAGCATAACTGCCATCGGTCTCTGGTTTTGGCGAAAAAACGACTCCTACGTTGACGCTCTGTGGCGCCGGAAAGTAAACGTTTTGTACGACGATCGGGGAAGGCTTTGCGTTCAAATCAATTACGGCCAGTGATTGCTGGTATCGACTAGTCTTCGCGTCAAACTGAACTCCGTAACCGCTGTTGACTACGACCAGATATCTTCCCTGGCCATCGGCGCCGCTTTTATCTGGAGAATGAATAAAGGCAACGGGCAGCGCTCCAACTGCAGCTCGTTTAGTACCGGCGTCTATCACGAGCGAACCTGCGGGCGTAATTCGACGACCTTCCGAAGCCGGTTCATTCGTTATCTGCACGTCTGCACCCGAAGTCAATGAATTAATGAGAGGCAGGGCTATCAATCCAGCTAAAATCAATAATCCAAGCTTACGGATCGCTGTAATCTGTTTGCGCGTCATTGTGATCTCCTGAAATACTTTTGCAAAGCGCGATCATTCCTACGATTCAGTGAAGATCCTGTCAACCTGTGCCGACAGATAGAGAGATTATAATCAAGATTTGAAACAGGAATATTACCGGCGCTTGACGAACGGCAAAATATATCAGAATTGGTTAAATAGAGAGTCAACCTTTTCTAAAATTCCGGAAAACTAAATCGTATGAAGCCCTGAATTTTCATTTTGATTGCCGAGCGTGACAATGAGCTACATTTCGTCCAAACACAGATATTTACAATCCGTCTTTTAATCTTCACCGCATCCTCGGCTGCAAAACGGCGCCTTATTTCATTCACCCTGTATTAAATTGCGCTATAATGCCGAAAACATCTATAAGACTTGGCCCATTCAAAACAACGGTTAATTCCAGAGCCGAGCGTCCGATGATTTTTTCCCCAGAATCAACATAGGGACGCGACGAAGTAGTACTGTCTCCCCGGAGGCTATAAAAATGAGTGAAGGAACGAGGTCCGCAGTAGCGCGCTATGGATTGGGCCTGGCCGTCTTTGCCGTTACCGTTGTTACAGCTCTTATACTCAGTCGTTTCTCAAGGCTCGATCTTAGCCTTCTGCTGATACTGGGCGCATTAATCGGCGCCACATGGTTTGCCGGTCGCGGCCCTGGGTTTCTGGTCGCAATTCTAATCGCTTTATCAGCTCTATTTGATTTCAGGACCCACACCTGGAGGTTTTCGAGCCCCAATTTTCATCTTGGGAGATTTCTGTTCGGAGAAGTCAATGTCATGATCCTGTTTTCGATCCTGATTCTACTAGTCAGTGCGCGAAAACAGAATACCACGACACTGCGTGAGCAGCGCGAATGGCTCAGGGTAACTCTGTCAAGCATCGGAGACGCGGTGATTGCCACGGACCTCAGTGGCCGCGTGCTGTTTCTTAACCCCACGGCGGAGCTATTGACCGGATGGACGCTGGCAAACTCCGAAGGGCGGCCGCTTCGAGAAATATTCAATATCGTCAATGAAGGGTCGCAACAGCCTGTCGAAAATCCGGTTGAAAAAGTGATAGATAGAGGAGCATCGATCGGTTTGTCTAATCACACGGTCCTGATTTCAAAGGACGGCATAGAACGACCGATTGACGATAGTGGCGCTCCGATTCGCGGCAAGGATGGCAAGATTACCGGAGTCGTACTGATTTTCCGCGATGTAACAGAGCGCAGAAAAGCCGAAGAAGAACGTGAGCGATTGCTACAGCGAGAACACGAGGCTCGCGAACATGCCGAAACCGCCAGCCGACTGAAGGACGAATTTCTCGCTACGGTTTCCCATGAATTACGCACACCACTAACCGCAATGCTGGGCTGGTCCAAGATGTTAAAAGCCGGAAACCTCGACGACGAAACAGTCAAACGCGCAATCGAAATCATCGACCGGAACGCAACAGCGCAGTCCAGAATTGTGAATGATATCCTTGATATGTCGCGAATAATCAGTGGCAAGATGCGGCTGGATATTCGCCTTGTCGACATGCGTAAAGTGATTGAAGCCACAATTGAAAACCTACGACCTGCCGCAGAAGCAAAAGGCGTGAACCTTCTGACCAACTTGCCACCCAATCATGTCCAACTGAAAGGCGATCAGGATCGATTGCAGCAAGTGATCTGGAATCTGCTTTCAAATGCGATCCGATTTACTCCGTCCGGCGGGCAGATAATGATGGATGTAAAGGATAGTGATTCCAATATCGAAGTTTCTGTCAAAGACTCAGGTATCGGAATCAGCAAAGAATTCCTTCCCCACGTTTTTGATCGGTTCACGCAGGCTGATTCGTCTATTACGCGCAAATATGGTGGACTCGGGCTTGGATTGGCGGTCGTCAGAAACCTTGTGGAGTTGCACGGCGGCAGTGTTCGAGCGGAAAGCGACGGCAGTGACCAGGGCGCGACTTTCACTATTCATTTGCCGACCTGGAAGGCGACAGGGATTGGGAATGATGACAGTTTCAATACGGGTGGATCTGCGCTGCGTGCTTACGAAACATGTGACGATAAAACCCCGGATTTCAATCCGGATCTTGCGGGGCTGCGCGTTCTGGTTGTTGATGACGAGATGGATGCTCTGGATTTGATCTCTGTTGTGTTGACTCAATGCGGGGCCGAGGTTCAAACGGCATCATCGACTCAGGAAGCACTGGAGATGATTTCGCAATGGCGGCCGAATGTGCTGGTGTCGGATATAGGAATGCCAGGTGAAGATGGTTATGTGTTAATCAATAAAGTGCGGTCGCTTTCACCAGAACAGGGTGGAAGAACTCCGGCAGCAGCTTTAACTGCCTACGCCCGCCTGGAAGATAAACTGAAAGTTTTGGCGGCCGGCTATCAGATGCACGTGCCGAAACCTGTCGATCCGAAGGAAATCGCAACCGTCGTTTCCAGCCTCGCGGCTCATAACTGATGTGTCGAAGACCTGGTTGGCGTCACAATACGATTTATTTATCAGATCGGATAGTTTTGCGGACCCTGTTGGTTACCGTTAACGAGACTCGGACCACTTTGAATAGCACCGATCAAACAAGACCCGGTTGAAAGCCACTTCTCCAGCATGGCTTTCAACTCTTCGACATTCACTGGCTTGGTAAGATAATCGTCCATGTCTGCGGCCAGGCACTTCTCCCGTTCTCCGAGCAGAGCATGCGCCGTTAGCGCAACGATTGGGATTCGTTTGTCGGTTTTAATCCGGCGTATTGCTGCCGTCGCCTCATAACCGTCCATCTCTGGCATTTGGCAATCCATGAAAATCAAATCGTAAGACTGTTCCTTTGCTGCGGCTAGTGCTTCGCGACCATTCGCGACGACATCGGGATTGTATCCTAGCTTTTGCAACTGCCTTTTTGCGACTCGTTGATTAACGGCGTTATCCTCAGCAAGAAGTATTCGCTTGCTGCTGTATTGTGGATGTGCCGCAGGTTTCTCAAATGGGAGGGGCGATATTACATCACCGATCGCTGAGCGCGGATTCTGAGCGCCGACTTTCATTACCTGAACCAGGCAGTCGAATAACTGAGACTGGCGAACCGGCTTTGCCTGATAGGCCATGATTCCGACTTCCTGTGCCATTTCGTTATGACCGCGTTTTCCATAGGAAGTAAGCATTACCAACCTGATATCGCGGATCAAGGGATCATTTTTGATAGCTCTGGCGACTTCAAAACCATCCATGTCAGGCATCATCAAATCCAGAATGGCCAGATCATATGGCATTTTCTGTTGGGCAGCTTCGCGCAATCGACGTAACGCAAGCGGTCCTGATTCGACCTCTGACGGTAACATTTGCCAGGAGCTGGTCTGATGCAAAAGTATCTTTCGGTTTGTGGCATTGTCATCAACGATCAGCACGCGCGCGCCGCGAAGGTTCTCGCGCATCGAATCGATTGATGGATCGGCGCTAGCTTGTTTTTCGAATTTGGCTGTGAACCAGAAAGTCGAGCCTTTGCCATATTCGCTCTCAAAACCTATATCTCCGTTCATTAGGCTGACTAAATGTCTTGCGATAGCCAGGCCAAGTCCGGTTCCTCCATAACGCCGAGTCGTCGAACCATCGGCCTGCGTGAATGGCTGAAATAAGTCCCGCTGCGCGACATCCTTGATCCCGATTCCGGTATCAATAACTTCGAATTTCGCGACGACAGCGTCATCGGTTTCGCTTTCCTTCGAAACTTTGACGATAACCTCACCAGTGTCCGTAAATTTCACAGCATTGCCAATCAGATTAGCCAGTACCTGGCGCAAGCGGCTCGGATCACCTCGAAGCCCGGCAGGCAGATCGTTATAAACCAGCGAAGCCAGTTCAACACCTTTATCGTAGGCACGCTCTGCCAAAAGATCGACCGAGCTTTCTACAACGTGGCGGAAATCGAAATCGATCGACTCGAAATGAAGCTTGCCAGCTTCCATCTTTGAAAAATCGAGAATGTCATTGATGACCGTCAGCAGTAGATCGGCGCTGTTTTGTATCGTTTCTGTGTATTCTTTCTGCTCTCTGGTCAGCTTCGTATCCATCAGCAAACCGGTCATACCGATCACGCCATTCATTGGCGTGCGAATCTCGTGGCTCATATTGGCCAGGAATTCCGATTTCATCCGAGCCGTCTCCAGCGCCATATCGCGCGCCATCTCGAGCTCAGACTCCATCCGCTTTCGTTCGGTAATATCGGTCATTGTCCCCTGGAAACCGATCAAGACCCCTTTCGCGTCTCGAAGAGCGAGAGCGTTTTCCGAGACCCAGATTGTGCTTCCATCTCTTCGATAGACTTCCGATTCAAAGTCCGTTATCGACCCTTGCTCCTCAACGAGGCGTCTAAACTCATCTCGACGATCGGACTTCACGTAAATAGAGTTCTCGGCAATAGGCCCGGTTTTGAGCTCTTCCTCT
>Ga0070741_10000444_pt1 | contig 152893 bp, 155 predicted proteins | sample Coa_R1_4_FD_66440 | JGI IMG/M metagenome (GOLD analysis project Ga0070741, IMG submission 66440) | Surface soil microbial communities from Centralia Pennsylvania, which are recovering from an underground coalmine fire - Coalmine... | ecosystem: Environmental > Terrestrial > Soil >... | reverse complement strand
GCGCAGCGGCCAGGCTGGACTGCGGCACACGAGAGGGCCCGCTGAGAGCTGCTGCCTTCCGGCCCTGACTCGGTTCACGGGTTCCCGTTGCGCAGGACCCGGCCGCTACGCAGAACGGCGGTCGTGCGGAAGTACGACGGTAGCGTCACCCCCGGAGGGATGCGAGAGCGGCCGAATCGGCACGCCTGGAGAGCGTGTGTTCCTTCGGGGACCGTGGGTTCAAATCCCACTCCCTCCGCCGCTGCTCGTTCTGGCGGTGGAAAACGGCCTCACAGACCGTTATCCACCGCCAGAACGCATTCCCCAAGTCGCCCCCCACTGGCGACTGTTGGCCCGGACGCCCCCGGCTACGCCCGAACACACCCTCCGTGGTGGGTTTCTTACGTCTGGTGGTTCGCCGCACTCCGCGCCATTCCCTGCCTCGCCCCTAGCCTTTCGGCCATATGACCGATGACGAGGCCATGGCAATCGCCCTGGACGAGGCGCAAAAGGCGCAAACGCACCACGACGTGCCGGTCGGCGCCGTGGTCCTCGTCGACGGCCAGGTCGTCGCCGCTCGCCACAACGAGCGCGAACTGGCGAAGGACCCCACGGCCCACGCCGAACTCCTCGCCATCCGAGACGCCGCGCAAGCCCGGGGCGACTGGCGGCTTGGCGACGCCACGCTCGTCGTCACGCTCGAGCCCTGTCCCATGTGCGCGGGCGCGGCGGTCGCGGCGCGTGTGAAGCGCGTCGTGTTCGGCGCGCCCGATCCCAAGGCCGGCGCGTGCGGTTCGCTCTACAACCTGTGCGCCGACCCCCGTCTCAACCACGAGATCGAGGTCACCGCCGGCGTCCGCCGCGAGCAGGTCTCAGAGCTCCTGAGCACCTTCTTCGCCGGCCAGAGAGGCCGGTAACGTCGCCCCCGGAGGGATGCGAGAGCGGCCGAATCGGATGGTCTCGAAAACCATTGTGCCTCCGGGCACCGTGGGTTCAAATCCCACTCCCTCCGCCGCATGCCGTTCTGGTGACGATCCACGGCCGTAATGGCCGTCGATCGTCACCAGAACGCATATGACAGTCGGGCCCGTACCCTGACGGGATGACGTCGCCGTGGCGAATCGCGCACAGTGCCATGCGCGATACCGACGATCTCAAGGGCAAGACCCTTGATCGCCGCGTGCTGCGGCGGGTGTGGCAGTTCGCTCGGCCCTACCGGGGGCTGATCTTCGGCTTCCTGGCGACGATCGTCCTCGACTCGCTGATCGGCATCGTGCCGCCGCTGATCTTCCGCCGCATCATCAACGACATCCCCAAGAAGAACTTCGGCGTCATCGACGTCCTGGCACTCATCGCCGTCGGCCTCGCCCTGTTCGACGCGGGGCTTTCCGTCGTCCAGCGGTGGTGGTCCTCCCGCATCGGCGAGGGCCTGATCTTCGACCTGCGGACAGCGTTGTTCGACCACGTGGAGCGCATGCCGCTCGCCTTCTTCACCCGCACCCAGACCGGCGCCCTCATCAGCCGCATGAACAACGACGTCGTCGGCGCTCAGCAGGCGCTGACCGGCACCCTCGGCACCGTCGTGTCCAACGTGATGGACGTGGCCTTCACGCTGGCGGCCATGATCGCCCTCGAGTGGCGACTCACGCTGCTCGCCCTCGTCGTGCTGCCGGCGTTCTTCATCCCGTCGAAGTGGGTCGGGCGCAAGCTTCAGAAGATCACGCTCGAGTCGTTCAACCTCAACGCGGCGATGAACGCCACCATGACCGAACGCTTCAACGTGGCCGGCGCCCTGCTCGTGAAGCTCTTCGGAAGCCCGGAACGCGAGACCGACGAGTTCGGCACGAAGGCGGCTCGCGTGCGCGACATCGGCATCAAGAGCGCGCTCTACACGCGCACCTTCGTCGTCGCCCTCACCCTCGTCGGCGCACTCGGGACGGCGCTCGTGTACTGGTTGGGGGCCCGGCTCGCCATCGAGGGCACGATCAGTGTCGGCACGCTCGTCGCCCTCGCCCTCTACGTGCAGCGCATCTACAACCCGCTCATCTCACTCACGAGCGCGCGCGTCGACGTGATGACGGCGTTCGTCTCGTTCGAGCGCGTGTTCGAGGTTCTCGACGCCCCCCGCGCCATCGACGATGTCCCCGACGCGAAGGACCTGACCGAGCCCAAGGGGCGCATCGACTTCGACGCCGTTTCGTTCCGCTACCCGGCCGCGTCGGAAGTTTCGATCGCCTCACTGGAGGGCGACGGCCAGAGTCCGCTCGGCACGTCACCGTCGGACTGGATTCTTCACGACGTCTCGTGCTCGATCGAGCCTGGCCGCATGGTCGCCCTGGTCGGTCCGACCGGCGCAGGCAAGACGACCTTCTCGATGCTCATCCCGCGCCTGTACGACGCCACCGAGGGCGCCGTACGCATCGACGGCCACGACGTGCGAGATCTCACGCTGGCGAGCGTCCATGGGGCGGTCGGCATGGTCAGCCAGGATGCCCACCTGTTCCACGACAGCGTCGCCAGCAACCTGCGCTACGCCCGGCCCGAGGCCACCGACGACGAGCTCGTCGCCGCGTGCAGGGCGGCGCGCATCCACGACGTCATCGCAGCCATGCCCGACGGCTACGACACCGTCGTCGGTGAACGCGGCTACCGACTCTCTGGCGGCGAGAAGCAGCGCCTCGCCATCGCGCGTGTGCTGCTCAAGGCGCCGGCCATCGTCATCCTCGACGAGGCCACCGCCCACCTCGACTCCGAGACCGAGGTCCTCGTGCAGCAAGCGCTCGCCGAGGCGCTCTCCGGCCGTACGAGCGTCGTGATCGCCCACCGTCTCTCGACGATTCGGGCCGCCGACGAGATCCTCGTCGTCGACAACGGGCGCGTCGTAGAGCGGGGTCCGCACGATCGCCTGCTGGAAGCAGGTGGTCTCTACGCCGAGTTGTACGAGACCCAGTACGGCGGCTCTCGCATGACCGTCTCCGAAGAGTTCAGCTAGGCCCCAGAGACCCCGAAGCGCGGCGGCCGCCGCTCGCTCAGGGCAGCGGCGCCCTCGACGAAGTCGGGCTCCTTCACCATGCGCTTCATCTCGTCCACCGACCACTCGAGGGCCGCTCGTTGGTCACGCTCAAGGTCGTCGTAGATCTGACGCTTGATGACGGCGAGTGAGCTGGGAGACAGCTCGGTCGCCATCTTCTTGGCGTACGCCATCGTGTGCGGCAGCAACTCCTCGACGGGAAAGACGCCGTTCACCAGTCCCATCCCGACGCCTTCCTCGGCGAGCACCACGCGGCTCGAAAGCAAGAGGTCGGCGGCCCGTCCCGGACCGATGAGGCGCACGAGCAACCACGACACGCCGTGCTCGGCGGGCAGGCCCAGCCGGGCGAACGACGTGGTGAGCTTTGCCCCCGCTGCCGCGAAGCGCACGTCTGCGGCGCACACGAGAACGAACCCCACGCCGGCCGCCGGACCGTTGACGGCGGCGATCACCGGCTTGCGCATCCGCGAGGCCAGCAGGAACACCTCGCCGGTGGCGAGCTCGGGGACGTCCCCGGGCGGCGGCGGGGCGGCCTTGTCGTAGTCGCCGGCCTCGGAGATGCGGTCGAGGGCCTTGGCATCGGCGCCCGCACAGAAGCCGCGACCGGCTCCGGTGATGACGACGACGCGGACATCGTCGTCAGCTTCGGCTTGGGTCAACGTCCATGCGTACTCGTGCTCCATGCGCGCCGTCCACGCGTTCAACCGATCCGGCCGGTCGAGGGTGACGACGGCGACGCCGTCTTCGACGTCGTACCGAATGGTGTGGAGATCCAAGCGACCAGCTATTGGTCGTCGCGCATTTGCTCGTACGCGCGCGCCGCCTCTTCCTGCTGGCGACGCCGGGCCTCCTGCTCCTCGGAGTCGACCTCGGGCGCAGGAGCCTCCGGCGCGTGCTGCAGCACGTCCTGATCGGCCGCTTCGGGCGGCGCCCGGTAGAGCTCGTCGTCGTCCTTCCAGTCGGCATGCTCGCCGAGCGGCGGGACGTCGACGACGTCGGGCTCAGGTTCGGGCACCGGCACCGGCGCGGATGCCGGGAAAGCTCGATCACCCTCGTCGACCGCGCTCGCACCGGGCGTGCCTTCGTCGTCGGGCAATGCCCACGCCTCGTCGTACGACCGCGCCGGCTCCTCGGCGCGGTCACTGTCGTCACCGCCGTCGGCCCACCAGCTCGTGGGCTGCGTCGGTTCGGGCTCAGGCTCGGGCTCGTCGAGGAAGGCCGGTGCCGGCTCGTCACTGGCCCACGGCGCCGGCGTGGGTGCCGGTGCGGGAGCAGGCGGCAGGTAGGTCTCGGTCGACTCCTGATCGCGTTCCTGGTTCGCCCGTTCCCGCTCCTGGATGAACTGCAGCCACGCCGGCTTCTCCTCGACGATCGGCTCTGGTCGCGGCACCGGTGGGGCCGGTGGCGCGGGTGCCGACGCGACGGGCGCCGGTGCGGCGTCGGGCTCGACGTCGGGAAGTGGCTCGGGCTCGAACCCGGTCTCCTCGAACAACGACGGACGGGCGAACGCGGCCTCGGGCTCAGCCGCCGTCGGGGCCGGGGCCGCGGTGGCAGGGGCGGGCGCTGGGGGCGCGGCGGCGACGGGTGCTGCCGGTCGCGCCCGCTCGGGCGCGGCCGCGGTCTCGCGGAACGCGAACCAGCCGCCGAAGGCGCCTCCGGCCGCCATACCGATCAGCGACGCAATCCCTCCGACAGTGCCCACGTCACGCCACTCGTTGCGGCGCACGGGGAGACCGAGGAGGCGCAGGTTGTGGAGGATTGTTGTCGTATCCGGCAGCCAGGTGATGGCCGCACCGACGACGGTCATCAACACGACACCGACCACGAACACCCAGACGCCGTGCCTGAGACCGTCGTGGCCAGCCATGCGAGCGGCGATGAAGCCACCGATCGCCCAGGCCAGGAACAGGACGATGCCGGCGACGATGCCGCCGCCCGTGCCCAGCTGCTTCCACGTCGCCGCGCTGAGCACTTGGTGCGAGTGGGCGCCGTTGGCAAAGGCGGCGACGATGGACATGAGCACGGCGAACGCGCCGTAGGCGGCCAGCACGCCGGCCATCACGGCAACGCCGGACACCGGAAGGGCGGGCTCCTCCCGTCCGCTCGAGCCGCTCGGAAGCACGTCAGTCACCGCCCCAGGATGCCGCAAACGGCGGCCGGGGCCGTGCCGCCCGTAGCTCGGCGAAGGCGTTTGCCCTCGTCGGGTCCGGTTCGACGGTCACGTCCTCGGTGGGCGGTGGAGGCATCACTTCACCCATCCGAGTAAAGGCCACGAGTGCGGCGCCGCGCGCCGAATCGTCAGTGACCGGCGAACACACGATCTCCTGACCGATGACATCGGACAGAAGTTGGCGCCACGCCGCGGAGCTGGCAGCGCCGCCACCAAGGACGAGCGTCTGGGTGCCGATCCATCTCTGCAGCGCCTCCACGGCGTCGGCGACACCCATGGCGATCGCCTCCACGAACGCCTGCAGGATGTCGAGCCTGGTCGACGCCCGATGGAGCCCGTCCATCCGCGCCGTTGCCGTGAGCGGCCAGTCGGGGCTGCGCTCGGTGGTGAGGGACGGGTCGACGACGAGTCGATGTTCTCCCGGTTGGCGGCCGGCCGTGGCCTCCTCCACGACATCGAGCCCGGTCAGGCCCAGCACCCCGGCGACCCATTCGATGGCGGCGCCCGCGTTCGACCGCGCCGCACCGACGACGGGAGTCGCCGATTCGACGAGGTACCCGAACAATGCGTCCGGCAGCGGAGCCGCGGCCCGCCGGTCTGCATCGCTGAGCACGCGCACCGCCGCGCTCGTTCCGACCGTCAGTGCTGCCCGTCCCGCCACCGTGCATCCGGACCCGACGACGGCACACGCGCCGTCGCCCTGCGCTGGGAACCACGGCACGGCGGCGAGCGCCGGCCAGCGTGAGCGATACGCGGCCGCAAGCCCCGATCGGGGCTCGTCGTCGACCGCGCGCATGTGGTCTCCGCCCAGCCCGATGGCGTCGAACAGCTCCGCATCCCACCCGCGGGACCGCTGGTTGTACAGGCCGGTTCCCGAGGCGATCGACGGCGACGGGCCGACGTTGGTCCCGAACCATCGGGACACGATGACCTCCGGCAGTGCGCACCAATGGGTCGTGGCCCGGAAGACGTCGGGTTGGTGACGGGCGAACCAGAGAATCCGCGCCGACGGCAACGACGGATGGACCGGCGCACCCACGCGGTCGTGCACGTCGGCCGCATCCGCCACTGCCTGTCGAAGGTCGGCGGCTTCGACGCCGGCGCGGTCATCCATCCACGTGGAGAGTTCGGTCGTCGGCCGGCCTCGGTCGTCGACGCCGATCAGCGTGTGCCACGCCGATGACACGGCGACGGCGGCTGGCGGGGGGCCGCTCGCCAGCACCTGGTCGATGGCGGCCTCGGCCGCGCCCACGACCTCCTCCACGTCCGCTCGACCATCGGGGCCGATACGGGACGGCTGATGGGCGCGATCGCCGACCGCGCCACCGTTTTCGTCGAATCGTTGCGCCTTGATGAAGCTCGATCCGAGGTCGAGCGCGAGAACGACCGCCACCAACGTGGTCTAGCCCACCCGCGCGACGACAACCGGTCTTGCGACCTATGCAGGATTCGGCAACCCCCCGTCGATACGCGCGCATGGCCACCAATGACCTGCCGCAGCAAGAAACGCTGCGCCTATGGCACTGCCCGGAGTGCGGGTACGCGAACGTCGGGAAAGGCTCGTGCGCCGGTTGCCACAAGCGCGCCCCGCGCCACGTACGCGTCAACACCAAGGAGTACCTGAAGACCCACAGCGAGAGCCCACCCCAGCACTAGTTCTCCTCTATCCTCCCCGCGGGGAGACCTGGTGCAGATCGACTTCCACTCCTCCGCGAGCTCCAGTCTGGGCGTCGAGATGGAGCTCGAGATCGTCGACGTCGACACTCGCGAGCTGCACAGCGGCGCCAGCGAGATCCTGGCCGAGGCCGGACGCTCGTACCCCGACGGCGACCACCCGAAGGCCAAGCACGAGCTGCTCGAGTCGACGATCGAGATCATCACCGGCATCTGCTCGACCGTGGCTGAGGCGCGCGCCGACCTCGAGACGACCCTCGCCGAACTGCAACCGCACCTCGAGCGCAGGAACCTGGCCTTCATGTGCTCGGGAACGCACCCGTTCTCGGACTGGGCCAAGCAACAGATCAGTCCCAACCCGCGGTACGCGCGGCTCGTCGAGGAGATGCAGTGGCTGGCGCGCCGCCTGCAGATCTTCGGCATCCACGTACACGTCGGCGTCCAGTCGGCCGAGAAGGCGATCGCCATCGCCAACACCCTCTCGACCTACATCCCCCACTTCCTGGCCCTGTCGGCATCGAGCCCGTACTGGATGGGCCAAGACACGGGCCTGGCTTCGAGCCGATCGAAAGTGTTCGAGTCCCTCCCGATGGCTGGACTGCCGTACCAGCTGTCGGGCTGGTCGGAATTCGAGGACTTCATGGACACGCTCGTGTCGGCCAAGGCCATCGAGTCGATCCGCGAGGTGTGGTGGGACATCCGACCGCACCCCACGTTCGGCACCGTCGAGCTCAGGATCTGTGACGGCATGCCGACCATGCGCGAGGTCGCCACGGCGGCGGCGATGAGCCAATGCCTGGTGGAGTGGCTCGACAAGCTCTACGACCGCGGCTACACGCTCCCGGTGCCGCGGCGATGGGTCGTGACGGAGAACAAGTGGCGGGCGGCTCGCCACGGCGTTGACGCGGAGATAATCGCCGACGAACAGGGCACGCTGGTGCCCATGCGCGACGCCATCGCCCTGCTCGTCGAAGAGCTGACGCCCACCGCCCACCGCCTCGGGTGTGAAGCCGAGCTCGAGCATGCACTGACGATCGTCGCCGACGGGCCCAGCTATCTCCGCCAGCGGGACGTGGTCGCGTCGGGCGGCACGCTTGTCGACGTCGTCGACAGCCTGATCGAGGAACTGCACACCGACCGTCCGCGCGTGCGCGGTTGACCAGCCCCGTCATCCCGGCGCCCCCGCGGCCCGTGCGGCATCGGCGCCTGCGCGGCGCCCTGCAGCTGCTGTTCGGCCTCGCCGTCGCGGCCGTGGTGCTGTATGTGCTCGGCGGCCAACGCGGCGAGCTCCAAGGCGCGCTCTCCTACCTCGAGGACCTGAAGTGGCAGTGGGTCGTCATGGCGTGCGTCACCGAATTCCTCGCCATCGTCGCCTTCGGGGCCCTTCAGCGCGTGCTGCTCGAGGCCGGAAAGGTCCATGCCCAGTTGGCCGACATGACGGCAATCGCCTTCGCCGGCAACGCCATCCAGAACTCGCTTCCCGCCGGACCCCTGTGGTCCAACGTCTTCGCCTTCCGTCAGTTCAAGCGGCGCGGTGCCGACGACATCCTGTCGGTGTGGGTGCTCGTGGCTACCTCGATCGCGTCGGCCGCGTCGCTCGCCCTCGTCGCCGTGCTCGGTTTGATCTTCGCCCACAACAGCGGCGTCATCTGGGACTTGCTGGCGGTGGCGGGCGGGATCGTGGGCCTCCTATTCATCGTCCGATACCTGCTTCGCCGGCACACGTGGACGCTGGCCGTCGTCACCGCCATCGTGCGTCTGTGCCAGCGGGTCATCCGCCGACCCAAGGGCGACCCCCGGCAGCTGGTCGACGAGGGATGGGCCCGTCTCACCGCCGTCGCTCCGGGGCGGCACGTCTGGGCGCTGGCCTTCGGCTTCGCGGCGGCCAACTGGCTGTGGGACTGCCTGGCGCTCGCGTTGTGCTTCCTCGCCGTCGGCTCGGGCGTGCCGTGGCAGGGCTTGCTGCTGGCGTACGGCGCCGCTCAGCTCGCCATCAACATCCCGATCACGCCTGGCGGCCTCGGCGTGGTGGAGGGAAGCCTCACGATCGCGCTCGTCGCGTACGGGGGCCAGAAGGAGGCGACGGTCGCGACCGTCGTGCTGTACCGGCTGATCAGCTTCTGGGGGTTGCTCGCCGTGGGGTGGGCGGCGTGGGCCTTCCTCGCGTGGCAGACCAGACGGCACGAGCGCAGAGACGCAGTCGCCGAGGGGGCGGCCGCGTGATCCGTCGACTGGCCTTCACTGCCGCGCTCGCCTTGGCGCTCGGCGCGTGCGCGGCACCGCGCCAGACGCTGGGCACGCGATCGAGCGCATGCTTCCGTTCCCTTCCGACCGCGCAGGCCGCCGTGCGCCACAACGGTCGGCTTGTCGGCGTACGCCGCATCGACCGCGCCGGCGTGCTGCGAGCGTTCCCGAAGGCCCAGCTACCCGAGGAACGCGACTTCTGCGTCGTTGCCTTCTCCGATGACTTCCGCGCCGAAACCGTCGAGCATGCGGCGGGTGCGCCCACCGCGAAGTACGCCGCCGTGATCGTCAACATGCGCGGCACGACAGTGCTACAGACCGTCCTCGTCGACAGCCTCCCGCTGCGGCTGCGGCACCGCTGACGCCGGTACCGAAACCGAACGCAGAGAGACGGAGAGGAGGGCCCTTGGCGTGACGAGGCCCTCCTCTGCCGTCATCGCCCCCGGGGGGAGGACGCCTCCAGGGGCAATCCAGTTCTACACCTCAGATGCTTGTTCGCGCGTAATCAGATCGCGATGAACCTGCGTATTCAAGGCCTCTGCATCGGCGGAAAACATCACCGCTGGGGGTGAAGGATTACGGATTCGTAACGCGTGGGCGGGCAAAAGGGCCAGGTCGGACTCGAAGCGCTGCTGTGCGTCAGCCAGCGACGCGTCATGCGCGCGATGCCCGTCGCGCATGACGCATGTGAGTAGCGGTTCGCTGTCGCTCGGGGGCGCTTCGGTCCGCAGTCCGATCACGTCCCCCTCGAGTGCGCGGAACACCTGCTTGGGTCCGGGCATCGTCGACTTCCCGGGCGAAAGCTTGATCACCGGGCGACCGTCGTACTCGACGAGCTTGTACACCGACTCGAGCGACGGCGCGTCCTGCGATACCCCCATCTTCGTCCCGATGCCATACGCGTCGATCGGTGCCGACGCGGCGACCAGTGACTCGATTGCGTACTCGTCCAGACCGCCGCTCGCGAAGATCTGCGTCTCGGTGAGGCCGGCGTCGTCGAGCATGCGCCGGGCGTCGCGCGCCAGTGCGTCCAAGTCGCCACTGTCGAGACGGATGCCCGCGGTGGCGCCGAGACCGAGTCGGCTGATCACCGCGACCGCCTTCTGCACGCCCGCACGTGTGTCATAGGTGTCGACGAGCAGCACGGCGTTGCCGGGGTTGTCCTCGGCGAAGGCCCGGAACGCCTCGTCCTCGGAGGCGAAGGCCTCGACGTAGCTGTGGGCCATGGTCCCCGCGGCCCGCAACCCGAACCGCCGGGCCGCCTCGACGTTGCTCGTCGCCGCGAACCCGACGATGGCCGACGCCCTGGCCACCGTCATTGCCGCTTCGCTTCCTTGCGTTCGTCGGAAGGCGAAGTCGACAAGGCCGGCGCCGCGCGCCGCGACGCGAGCACGGGCCGCCTTCGAGGCCACGGTCGTGGCGAAGGTGATCTGGTTGAGGAGGTAGGTCTCCACCAACTGCGCCTCGGCGATGGGCGCCGTGACCTCGACGAGCGGCTCGCCCGCGTAGACGACGCGGCCCTCGGGCACCGCCCAGACGTCGCCGGTGAACCGAAGGCCGGCCAGCGCTTCGATGGCGATGTCGTCGAGACCGAGTCCCGTCAGGGCGTCGAGGTCCTCGTCCTCGACGGCGAGACCGTCGAGGTAGTCGAGGCAGCTCTCGAGACCGCACGCCACCAGAAAGCCGCGCTCGGGCGGCAGGGCGCGCACGAACAAGCTGAACGTCGCCTGCCCGTCCATGCCGCGACGACGGAAGCTGGCCGCCATCCGCAGCTCGTACAGGTCGGTGAGGAGGGCGCGGCCCACGCGTCACCCCATGCGGCCCGCGATGCGGGCGTCAGCGCGGCGCTTAGGCGGAGGGGACGTCGCTGGTCGGCGGCGCGTTGCGCACCTGGGAGCCGGCGACGGCGTCGGGGTTGTTGGCCACACCCATGCTCAGCATGGCGGCATCGATCGCGGTGTCGGGCGCCGGCGGCAGGGGCGGAGCGGGCGGGGCCGGCGCGGGAGCCGGTGCCGACGTCTCGCTGGCTGTCGACGTGGTGCCGGTGGAGTTCACCGAGTCGCTCGACGAGTCGATGCGGGCGACCGCGTTCTGCAGCTTGCTCGAAGCCCTCGACGTCGCGCTCGCCGTCTGAGAGGCGAGCGAAGACGAGAGGCTGGAGTCCGTCGACGCGCTCAGCCTGCTGGCCGTGACACTCGACGACGTGCCGTTGCGAGAGGTGGAGTTGGCGCTGCCGGAGCCGCCCGTCGAACCGGAGTTGCCAGAGATGGCAACGGGGTTGGAGATGGCGGTGGACGACGCCGGGCCGGTGTTGCCCGTGTTGGTGGCCGTCGACGAGGAGTGCGCGTCGCCCGAGTTGCCGGACTGGGCGATGGGCGTGATCACGGTGCTCGGGGAACCGCCCGAGCCGCCGTTGGCGCTTCCGGTGCTGGTGGAGTCGCCGCCGGGCTTGGTGGCGGCGTGTGCCGCCGGGCCCAGCAGGGCCACAGCGACCGCGGCCACACCGGTGGCGCCGGCGATGCAGATACCGCCGGCCAGTCGAGCCTTCTTCGGGGTCGTCATCAGTGGGAATCCTCGCCTGTTGGTGGTCCTCGCAGGGCACACCCGTACCTGGGCGCGCCCCTCCACGAACCGGAAGACGGTAGCACGGCACCGGGCCGGCAGAAACACTCGAATGGGTCAGTCAGTTCGAATGTCTGAGTCGGTATCAGTCAGCGGGGGCGGGTCCGTATCCACTGGCGACCCAGGATGCCGGCGGTGCCGGCGAACCCCACCCCACACAGGGCCAGGGGCCAGGCCGGCATCTTGCCCTCGCCGGGCCGGGTGTCTTCCACGGGGACCGTCGAGAGGGCGGGGGCGGGGCCCACGGTCGTGGGCGGAAGGGTGCCGGCGACCGTCGTGGGCACCGTGCTGGGCGGGATCGTGCTCACCGCCGTCGTCGACACCCGCCGAGGCACGGTCCTGGCGACGGTCGGGCGGGTGGTGGCCGGCGCCCCAGTGGTGGGCGCTGTCGGCGCCTCCGTCGGCGCCGGCGTCGCCTCCGTCGTGGGCGTGCTCACGACCTGGGCGACGGCCCGCGCACAGAGCGCGCCTCCGGCAAGCGACACCATCGCCCACAGACACACGACGGCGGCCGGGCGTGACACCCGCAGATGTCTACTCGCTGGCTTGCCGTTGACCGCCTTCGGGTAGGTACGCGCTTGTCGCAACGCAGGAGGACCCTTCATGGACTTCGGACTGTTGGTACTGCGCTTGGTCGTCGGCGCCCTCTTCATCGGGCACGGGACGCAGAAGCTCTTCGGCTGGTTCGGCGGCTACGGCGTCGAGGGCACGGGCGGCTTCATGGAGTCGCTCGGCTATCGCCCAGGCAAGCACTTCGCCGTGTTGGGCGGGCTGGCAGAGGCCGGCGGCGGGCTCTTGCTGTTCCTCGGCCTGTTCACCCCGCTGGCCGCCGCCGCCATCATCGGGATGATGATCAACGCCATCTTCGCCGTGCACGTCGAGAACGGGCCGTGGGCCCAGAGCAACGGCTACGAGTACCCGCTCGTGCTCGCCGTGGCAGCCGGCGCCATCGCACTGGCTGACGGCGGAGCGGCGTCGCTCGACCGCATGTTCGGCCTCAACCTCGGCGGCCTGATCGGCTGGATCGGCATCTTCGCCGGGATCCTCTTCGGTGTGATCGCCGCCAACATCCGCAATCCCGAGCTGGCCGATGCCGGCGCCGACTCCGAGACCGACGAGGACGAGGGCGAGGCTCGCAAGGCCGCATAGCCCTGGTGTCGCGACTTTCGTGCGCGGACGGTCGATAATCGGCCGTCAACGCGCGGAAGTCGGAGGACGATGGCAAAGAAGCGGCGCCAGAGGCCCCTCACAGTGGAGGGCCGGCTCGGCACACAGCTGTCGTGCCCCGACTGCGGGATGAAGATCGTGGACGCCAGCGGCAAACCGAGCGACGTGCTGCTGGCCAACCACCGGGCCCGTCAGTGCCCCGGGATCAGGCCGCCCCGCCCGCCCGTGCTGGCGGCGGGGTCGAGGAAAAAGCGCTGGTGGCGCCGCTAGCGGCTTGACGCCTCCGCCGGAGCACGGCCAATCCGGCGAACGCCAGCACCAGCGCCCCGACGATCTCCATGAGCGACGCCACCCACGAGAAGACGCTCACGTGCTGATCTACGAATGAGTCACTGAGCGCGCTCCAGGTCGGGAGCATGTGGGCGGCGATGAACCCGATGGCCAGGGGGAAGCCCGCCAGCACCGCCACCTCGGCGGCCAGCCGGTGCCGCCGCAGCACGAGCACGATGGCCACGATCGAGACGACGGCGGCCAGGTTCCCGGCGACGAAGAGCTCCGGGGTCACGGAGTTGACGCCGCGGCGGATGTGGTCGGCGTTGTGGACCGCGAATCCGATCAGGAAGAACACCGCCGCGTAACGCAGGATTCGGTCGTCCCGGCGATCTCGGGTGTCCTCCATGGCCTTGCCCCTCCTACTAGATAGATCGTTCTAGTGACACAATAGGGGAATGGCAGCCAGCGACACCAAACAGCGAATCGTCGATGCCACAGCCGAGGGCTTCCGCCGCCAGGGGTACATGGGCACCGGGCTGAAGCAGATCGCCGCGGAGGCCGACGCCGCCTTCGGTTCGCTGTACCACTTCTTCCCGGGCGGCAAGGAAGAGCTCGGGGCCGAGGTCATCCGGTGGTCCGGGCGGATGTACATGCAACTGTTCATCGACGTCGCCCTCGAGGAGCCCGACGTCGTCGCCGCCGTCGGCCGCTTTTTCACCGACGCCGCGCGCGACGTGGAAGCCAGCGGCTACGCCGACGCCTGCCCGATCGCCACCGTCGCCCTCGAGGTCTCGAGCGTCAGCGAACCGCTCCGGGAGGCGTGCGCCGACGTGTTCGAGTCCTGGCTCTCGTCGGCCACCGAGTACTTCGCCGGCGCCGGCATCGACCGCGCCGAGGCACGCCGGCTCGCGTGGCAGATGCTGTCGCTGCTCGAGGGGGCGTTCATCTTCAGCCGCGCCATGCGCACGACCGAGCCGATATTGCTGGCCGGCGAAGTCGCTTCGGCAGCAGTGGCGGTCGCGCTTGGGTAGGAACCTGGGGTGGCGGCACGTGGCTGCGCCCGCGTTGGGTGCTCGGGGTGGATGTACAAGGACTGGCGGGGTCCGGTGTATCCCGAGAAGCTGCCGCAGCGGGCCTGGTTCGAGTACTACGCCACGCTGTTCGACTCGGTCGAGATCAACAACACCTTCTACCGGCTACCGCCCCCGTCGACGGTCGAGAAGTGGGCTGGGCAGGCGCCTGCGGGCTTCGAGTACGCGGTGAAGCTGGGGGCGTTCGGGTCCCACCGGATGAAGCTGCGGGACGCGGCGTCATGGCTGCCGAACCACCTCGACCGCGTCGAGCGACTTGGCGCGTCCCTGGGGCCGACGCTGGTCCAGCTCCCACCCAAGTGGAAGAAGGACACGGCGCGCCTCGAGGAGTTCCTGGCGGTGGCTCCGCCCCACCTGCGGTGGGCGGTCGAGCTGCGCGAACCGTCGTGGGTCGACGAGGAGGTGTTCGCCGTGCTGCGGGCCCACGGTGCTGCCCTCTGCATCCACGACATGCTCCCCGACCATCCGTGGGAGCTCACCGCCGACTGGACCTACGTCCGGTTCCACGGCCCTCAAGCCCTCAAGCGCAAGTACTGGGGGCGCTACGGCGAAAAGCGCCTCGAGCCGGTGGCCGAGCGCCTCGACGCGTGGCTCGCCGAGGGCCACGACGTCTACGCCTACTTCAACAACGACTACAAGGGCTACGCCGTCAAGGACGCCTCCTGGCTGGCCGACCGCCTCGGCCGATGAGTTCCGCGGCGCCGGGACGTCCAACAGGAATGACCCTCGTAGAATCGCCGCCCGTGGTTGTGCGTGACGCCGCCTCTGATGTCCGCTTCGAGGACCTCGAGCAATACCGCCGGGAGCTGACCGGCTACTGCTACCGAATGCTGGGGTCGGCGTTCGAGGCCGACGACGCCGTCCAGGACACGATGGTCCGGGCGTGGAAGGCCCTCGGCACCTTCGAGGGCCGGTCGAGCGTGCGCTCGTGGCTCTACCGGATCGCCACCAACGTGTGCCTCGACATGCTGCGGGGCCGGCAGCGGCGGGCCCGGGCCATGGACATCGGCGGGCCGTACACGGCCGACACCTTCAAGGGCGAGACCCTTCCCGAGCAGGCGTGGCTGACGCCGATTCCCGACGCCCGCGTGCTCCCCGAAGACGGCGACCCTGCCGAACTGGCGGCCGAGCGCGAGACCATCCGGCTGGCGTTCGTGGCCGCCCTCCAGCACCTGCCGGCGCGCCAGCGGGCGGTGCTGATCCTGCGCGAGGTGCTGCGCTGGCAGGCGACCGAGGTCGCTGAGCTACTCGACAGCAGCGTGGCGTCGGTGAACAGCGCCCTCCAGCGGGCCCGGGCCACGCTCGCCGAGCGCGAGCTGGAGGACACCGACGTCCGCACCGACGACGCCGAACAGCAGGAGCTGCTCGCCCGGTACGTCGACGCCTTCGAGCGCTACGACATCGAGTCGCTCGTCGCACTGCTCCATGAGGACGCGGTGATGACGATGCCGCCGTTCAACTTCTGGCTGCGGGGCCCGGAGGAGATGGGCAAGTTCTTCGTCGGCCCGGGCGACAAGTGCGAGGGTTCCCGCCTCGTCGCCACCGCGGCCAACGGTGCGTACGCGTTCGGGTGCTACAACGCCGACCCCGAGGGCGGCTACAAGCCGTGGGCCGTGCAGGTGATCGAGGTGTCAGGCGACCTCCTCGTCGCCCACCACAACTTCATCGGCTCGGAGATGTTCGAGCTTTTCGGCCTGCCCGCACACCTCTCAGCCTGATCAATCGTCGGCGACGACGACGTCCTCCAAGCCCGCGAGCTCGATGAGTTCCACGAGCTCGCGGCACGCGTTGCGGACGCGGATCGAGCAGCCGAGGCGCCGGGCCTCGAGCTGCAGGCGCGCCAGCTGGTCCACGACGCCGATGCCGACGTGGTCGTCAACCGGCAATGGCCAGGTGGCCACGTCACGGTCGCCGCGGCGGAGCACGACTGTCGGGCGCACATGTCCTAGGACGACACGTTGCGCCAAGACTCATCGGATGCGAACATACGTTCGATGCCAGAGGGCGCCGCAACCATCCTGCACGCCGACCTGGACTCGTTCTACGCGTCGGTCGAGCAGCGCGACGATCCCCGGCTCCGGGGTCGGCCCGTGATCGTCGGCGGCGGCGTCGTCCTGGCCGCCAGCTACGAAGCCAAGGCGTACGGCGTGCGCACAGCGATGGGCGGCGGCAAGGCTCGCTCTCTCTGCCCCGACGCGGTCGTCGTCAGCCCGCGCATGTCCGCTTACTCCGACGCCAGCAAGGCCGTGTTCGCCGTCTTCGAGGACACCTCACCGTTGGTCGAGGGCCTGTCGATCGACGAGGCCTTCCTCGACGTGTCCGGTCTCGGACGGGTTTCGGGTACGCCGACGGAGATCGCCGGCCGATTGCGGGAGCGGGTGCGTGAGGAGGTCGGGCTGCCGATCACGGTCGGCGTGGCGCGCACAAAGTTCCTCGCCAAGGTCGCCAGCGGCGTGGCCAAGCCCGACGGGCTCCTTGTCGTCCCGCCCGACGACGAGCTCAGGTTTCTGCACGCGCTTCCCGTCGAGCGCTTGTGGGGCGTGGGCCCGAAGACGGCGGCCAAGCTGCACGGGCGCGGAATCACGACCGTCGGCGAGGTCGCCCGGCTGGGACAGCCCACGCTGGTGTCGCTGCTCGGCGTGGCCTCGGGTCGCCATCTCGACGCCCTCGCCCACAACCGCGATCCCCGACGTGTCGTCGTCGGCAAGCGACGGGGCTCGATCGGCTCCCAGCACGCGATCGGGTGGCGGCCGAAGTCCGACGAGGAGATCGACGCCACCGCCGTCGCCATCGTCGACCGCGTGACCCGCCGCATGCGCGCCGCCGGTCGCGTCGGCCGCACTGTCGTTCTGCGCATGCGGTTCAACGATTCGACGCGCGCGACGCGATCGCACACCCTGCCCCAGTCGACCGCGCAGACCGAGACGATCCTCCGCGCCGTCCGGTCGCTCCTGCACTCGGCGCAACCGTTGATCGATACGCAGGGGCTGACGCTGGTCGGCGTCGCCGTCGCCAACCTCGACAACGAGGACGCCGTGCAGCTGACGCTGCCCTTCGACAACCACACCGAGGCCTTGGACTCGGCGCTGGACGATCTCTACGAGCGGTTCGGCGCCAAGGCGGTAACGAGGGCCACGCTTCTGGGAAAGAACACTGGCATGCAGGTACCGCTCCTGCCCGACTAGAGAAGGGAAACGCGATGAGCCTGCCCCGTATCGCGACTCGCGAGGAATGGGAGACCGCCCGTCTCGAGCTTCTGAAGAAGGAGAAGGAGCTGACGCGGGCGAGAGACGCCCTCAACGCCGAGCGCCGCGACCTGCCGATGGTCGAAGTCGAAAAGGAGTACGAGTTCGACGGCCCGAACGGCAAGGTGACGCTGCCCGACATCTTCGAAGGCCGGCCGCAGCTGATCATCTACCACTTCATGTTCCATCCCGAGTGGGACGACGGCTGTCCCAGCTGCACGGCCGGCACCGACGAGTTGTGCGACGGCTTCTTCGAGCACCTGCACACCCGGGACACGACCTACGCCATGGTTTCGCGCGCCCCACTCGAGAAGCTCGACCGGTGGAAGGCGAAGAAGGGGTGGACGATGCCCTGGTACTCGTCGTCCGGCACCGACTTCAACTACGACTTCGGCGTCACCATCGACGCTGCTCGTGGGTTCGACGCGTACAACTACCGCACCCTCGACGAGTACGCGGCGCTCGGCCACGAGAGCATGCGGGACTCCGAGCAGCCCTACGACATGCCCGGGCGCAGCTGCTTCCTGATGGTCGACGGACGCGTCTTCCACACCTATTCGCAGTACGCCCGCGCCCTCGAATCCACGGGCGGCTCGTACTACTTCCTCGACCTGACCGCGCTCGGCCGCCAGGAGGAATGGGAGGAGCCGAAGGGTCGGAGTGACTCGGTCAGGAAGGCACAGCCCGACTTCTCTTCCTGAGCAATCGCTCCTCGCAGTGGGTAGGTTGCGCGCGTCACCGAGGAGGCGCGCATGGGGATCGTGAACCGCGGCTTCAAGGGCAGGGGCCGGCAGACGGGGGCCGGACTCATTCCTCCGGGCCAGTACCTCGTCGACGACTTCCCGGTGCTCACGGCGGGCCCGACGCCGCACACGCCACTGGAGACGTGGGACTTCACGATCGTCGACGAGACAGGCGCCACTGCGGCGAGGTGGACGTGGCCGGAGTTCCAAACGCTGCCCGCGGTCGACGTCACTGTCGACATCCACTGCGTCACGAAGTGGTCGAAACTCGGTACCGATTGGCGGGGCGTCTCGGTCGACACCCTGCTGGAGAACATCGAGACGAGTGCGGAGTACGTCGTCGCCTTCGCCGACGGCGGGTACACGACCAACCTGCCGCTGGCCGACGTCCTCGACGGCCAGGCGTGGGTGGCATTCGGCTACGGAGGTGAAGCACTGGAGGCCGAGCACGGCGGCCCGGCCCGGCTGCTCGTGCCGCACCTCTACTTCTGGAAGAGCGCCAAGTGGGTCCGCGGCCTGCGGCTGTTGAACGACGACGAACCAGGGTTCTGGGAGAGCGTCGGCTACCACAACTATGGCGACCCCTGGCGCGAGCAGCGCTACTGGGGCGACTGAAAGGTGCACTGGCTCGTCGGCACGGTCGCCGAGACGATTCCCGAGACGGCGAGCGCGGTGACCATCAGGCTGGACGTGCCCGACTGGCCGGGGCACCGAGCCGGGCAGCACGTCGACGTGCGGCTCACGGCCGAAGACGGCTATCAGGCCCAGCGCAGTTACTCGATCGCGTCGGCGCCGGGCGGTGAGCACCTCGAACTCACCGTGGTCCGCATCGACGACGGCGAGGTATCGCCGTACCTGGCCGGCGAGTTGGAAGTGGCCGACCAGATCGAGCTGCGCGGTCCCGTCGGCGGCTACTTCGTGTGGGAGGGAGACGACGTGCGGCCGGTGTTACTCGCCGGAGGCGGGTCAGGCGTCGTTCCATTGGTGTCGATGCTCAGGCATCACGCCATCATCGGCAGCGCCGCTCCGATGCGGTTGGTGTACTCGGCGCGCACCGCGGGCGAGGTGTTGTACCGCGACGAGCTGGCCAACAGGCCTGGCGTCACCATCACGCTCACGCGCGAGTCATCCTTGGAATGGAACGGCCGTCGGGGACGCGTCGATTCCGAGCTGCTCGCCGACGCCGGATGGCCGCCGTCGCAGGAGCCGCAGTGCTACGTGTGCGGCCCCGACACGTTCGTCGACGCCGTGGCCAGCATGCTCGTCGACATGGGCCACGACCCGAAGAACGTGAAGACCGAGCGCTTCGGACCGACTGGAGGCTGAGATGACCACCGCACCGTTCGACGGCAACGTTTCCGCCGGCGACCTGACCAACGTGTTCGCCTTCGACGTCACCGTGGCCACGACGACGTGTCTCGCGTGCGGCGACACCCGGCCGCTGGCCGAGCTGCACGCCTACACGTGGGCACCGGGGACGGTGCTCCGCTGCGCGACGTGCGAGGCGGTGCAGGTCCGCTTCGTACGTTCGGACGACGGCCGGGCGTGGGTGGACCTGACCGGCGTCCGGGTCATGCAGCTCCCGGTGCCTGCGTCTTCCGCATAGCGAAGCTCGCCACGCCCGCCAGCTCACCACCGTCGATGATCACGGTCGTCCCGGTGACGAACGCCGACTCGTCTGAGCTCAGCCAGAGCGCGGCGGCGGCCACCTCTTCGGGTTGGCCGATGCGTTGCATCGGCATCGCCTTCGCCGCGGCTTGTTGCGCGGCGGGGCCCACCGCAGCCAGGCCGTCGGTGAGGATCGGGCCAGGGGCGATTGCATTCACCCGGATGCCTTGGGCGGCGTAGTCGAGCGCGGCCGTTCTCGTCAGACCTTCGAGGCCCCACTTTGTCGCCACGTAGTCGCCGAGTCCGCTGACACCGTGGTGGCCGGCGGTGGACGACATGTTGACGATTGCGCCGCCACCGGTCCGCAGCATGGCCGGGATCTCGTGCTTCATGGCGAGAAAGACGCCTCGGAGGTTGACCGCCAGAGCGGCATCGAACCGTTCGACGGGAATGTCAGCGAGGAGGGTCGGCATATGGTCGGCGTGGGCGGCGTTGTTGCAAGCCACGTCGAGCCGGCCGAAGTTCATCAGCGTCTGTTCGACAAGGTTGGCGACCGAGTTCTCGTCGCTCACGTCGGTAGGCACGACGATGACGTCGCCGGCTATGTCGCATGCGACGCGCTCGAGCGCATCGCCGTCGCGTGCGGCGAGAACCACGCCCGCCCCCGCGTTCGCGTATGCGCGGGCAACAGCGGCGCCGATGCCACGGCTGGCGCCGGTGACAAGTGCGACCTTTCCCTTCATCGTTGACCTCCTGAGACGTTGGTGCGCAAACGATCGAGCAACCCGCGCAGCTGCTTCAGCTCGCCATCGGTCAACCCGGCGCGGAGTTGCGCGTCGAAGGTGGCGGCGCGCGTGCGCAGGGCGTGGAACGCCGCCTCCCCTGACTCGGTCAGCTCCACCTGGTGCACGCGGCGGTTGTCGGGGTCCCGCCTCCGCCTGATCAGGCCGGCCGTCTCCATGCGATTGAGGTGGTGGGTGAGCGTGGCCCCCTCGACACCGACGGCGTCGGCCAGGTCCCGCTGACTGCTGTGGGTCCTGGCCACGAGGGAAAGGAGAACGAGCCACGTCGAGAGCGAGCCGCCGGCCTCGGCGAGCGCATCGTCGAACGCCCGGCTCAGCACCTTTGCGGTGCGGGTGACCTCCAGCCCGACGGGCTCGATCTGCGGCCGTCCGGGCATGCGCCTATGTTAGATATCTAATTATTAGATGTCAAACGGTCAACGCAGCCCAGGCCTGCGCTTCCGCTTCGCGCCAATGAGATGAAGGTGGCGATGAGGATCGGAAGCACAAGGACGTGGTAGGCGATCTCCCAGGCGTGGCCACTCGGAACCGTTCTCGTCAGCCCGACCCCGAAGCCGGCGATGGCGAACCCCACCGCCACCATGCCGATCCGCCGAGCCCGGTCCGGCTCCTGCACCATCAGGGCGGCAGCCGAAGCCAGCACGATGCCGATGATCGCTTCGGCGATGCCGGCCGCGTTGGGGTCGAAGGTGTTGTTGCCGTGCACGCCGCCGAACAGGTGCAGGACGGAGGTGACGAACAGCGTGACGGCGACGAATGCCATCACCGCTGCAGTCTTGCGAACGGCGGTGCGGTCCATGCGGTCAAGTGTGACGACGACCTCCTCCGCCGTCGTCATCCCGGCGTCGACACCTGGCTACTCCTGGCGGCGTAGGGACCGAGCCTCCGCGGCGCGCAACGTGAGGTAGTTCCGCTCGGCCAGGTTGGCCGTCCGTGCCGCCGCCTCCGCGTAGTTCGCGAGCGCACCGTCGAGGTCGCCGCTCATCTCGAGCAGGTGGGCGCGCACGGCATAGACGCGGTGGTTGCCGGCGAGACGCCCGTCCCGTTCGAGATCGTCGACGATCGACAGACCGGCCTCGGGGCCGCTGGCCATCGCCGCGGCCACGGCCCGGTTCAGCCTCACCATCGGGTTCCCGGTCAGCGCTTCGAGCGCGTCGTACAGCGCGAGAATCTCGGGCCAGTCCGTCGCTTCATGGCTGGGTGAGCGGTCGTGCACGGCTGCGATGGCAGCTTGGATCTGGTACTCGCCGCCGGTGTTTCGAACGAGCGCCGCTCCCTCGGCGATCAGGCGCTTGTTCCACAACGCCCGGTCCTGTTCGGTCAGCGGCACCAGCTCGCCATCCGGTCGCGTGCGGGCGGCCCGGCGGGCGTCGGTGAGCAACATCAGGGCCAGCAATCCGGCGACTTCGGGGTCTTCGGGGAGCGACGCGTGCACGACCCGCGTCAGCCGAATGGCCTCCCCGGAGAGGTCAGCGCGCGCCAACAATGGCCCGCTCGTCGTCGCATAGCCCTCGTTGAACATCAGGTAGAGAACGTGGAGCACCGACCGCAGCCGTTCGGCCCGGTCGTCGTCGGACGGCAGCACGAAGCGCGCCCCCGACTCTTTGATCTTGGCCTTGGCCCGGGTGATGCGCTGAGCCATCGTGGCCTCCGGCACCAAGAAGGCGGTGGCGATCTCCTTGGTGGTCAGGCCGCCGACCGCCCGGAGGGTAAGCGGGATCGCCGCGGCCGGCGTCAGCGCCGGATGGCAGCACATGAACATGAGGATCAACGTGTCGTCGGAGCCCGGCACCGGTTCGGGTTCGGTGTACGTCGAGATCGCCGCCGCCAGGTCCTCACGCCGTCGCCGAGCCTCGTCGGAGCGACGCTGATCAGCGAGGCGCCGGCTGCCGACGCGGATCAGCCAGCCGACGGGGTTCTCGGGCTGACCTTCAGCCGGCCACTGCTGCGCGGCTGCGAGCAGCGCTTCCTGGATGGCGTCCTCGGCCGCCGCGAAGTCTCCGTACCGGCGGACGAGCGCACCGAGGGCCTGGGGCGCGAGCTCGCGCAGCAGGCCCTCGGTGGTCGGCGCCATCGGCTCAGACCTCGGGGTCGGGCGCGGCCAACACCTGCCGAAGCTCGATGTGCTCTCCGAGAGGAACGCCGTTGGGGCCGGGCGCAGCCGACGCCTTGGCCGCGATCTCGATGGCGCGGTCGAGACTGTCGACGTCGACGGTGATGTAGCCGGCCAGCAGCTCCTTGGTCTCGGTGAAGGGACCGTCGGTGACGACCGGAGCGCCCTCGCCCTGGTAGGTCACGACCTTGACCTCGTCGGGACCGGCGAGGCCCTGGGCCTCGACCAGTTCGCCGGTCTCGGCCAACTCGGCCATGTGGGCGCGTTGAAAGTCGATGTGGGCCTTGAAGTCCTCCGGGGACCACTCCCAGATGGTCGGCGCACCGGACTCGACCTCCGCGTAGTGCTTGAGCAGCATGAATCGCATCTCTTCATCCTTTCCGCTTCGGCGCCCGAGTAGCGCCGTCGGCCAGGTGTCGGAGCTGGGCTGCGATTCTCGACATCAGCGACGATGATTTTTTTGGCCCCGTTCAACGGTGAAGAACGAGCGGCTGGTGGCGCACGCCCGTGTGGCGGTTGCTGCGGGTCCATTCGATGGGGCCCGCGCTTTCGATCGCACTGAAGCGGGCGAACAGCTCCTCGTAGAGGACACGGATCTCCAGCCGGGCCAGGTTGGCGCCCAGACAGAAGTGAACGCCGTGCCCGAATCCGAGGTGGGGATTGGGATCGCGCCGGAGGTCGAACGACATCGAGTCGGTGAACACCCGCTCGTCCCGGTTGGCCGAACCCTCCCAGATCACGACCTTGTCGCCGGCCGCAACCTCGTGACCGCCCAGCTCGACAGAGCGAGTCGCCGTCCTGCGCTTCGACGGCGACGGGGTGGTCCACCGCAGGACTTCCTCGATCGCCGTCGCCATCAGCGAGTTGTCGGCGCGCAGAGCGGCGAGTTGGTCAGGGTTGTCGATGAGCGCCGCCAGGCCGCCGGCGATGGCGTTGCGAGTGGTCTCGCTGCCGGCCGCGAACAGCAACGAGAAGAACAGGAGCAGCTCGTCGTCGGTGAGCGTCGGAGGGTCTTCGTCCTCCAGCCGGGCGTGGACGACGGCCGACAGCATGTCGTCGGTGGGCCGTTCGCGTTTGGCCGCGATCAGGTCCTTGATGTAGCCGAACATGTCGGTCTTCGGCCACGCGCCGGATCGGGCATCGCCTTTGCGAATGTCGAACCCTGGCTCGACGGCGGCGAACAGCGCGTAGCGGTCCTCCTCTGGCGCGCCGAGCAGCATGCAGATCATCTGCATCGGCAACTCGGCCGCCACCTCGACGAGGAAGTCGATGAGTTCGCCATCGGGGACGGCATCGAGCAACACGCCGGCGCGCCGGCGCAGTTCGGCTTCGAGCCGGCGCACGGTCTGAGGCGTGAGTCCCTTGCTCACGAGCCGGCGGATCCGGCCGTGACGAGGGTCGTCCATCATGTTGAGCACGACCCCGGCGACGGGGATGTCCTCGATGAGGGTGCCGCCGTATTGGCGTGCGCCACCGGTCTCCGACGAGTACGTGATCGGGTCCTTGAGCACGTGGAGCACATCGGCGTAGGTCGCGACCGACCAGAACCCTTCGCCGCCCGGCGTGTGCTCGCTCGGCTCGTGCCACCAGACGGGAGCCTCGGCTCGGTGCCGCTGGAAGATGTCGTGCGGGAATCCCTCGGCGAAGTTGTCGAGGTCGGTCAGGTCGACGTCGGCGAGAGCGACGCTCATGCTGCTGTTCTACGCGGTCTCAGCTGGCGGTGACCACCACGTCGACGCCGACGTTGCGGCAGGCGTCCTGGGCGACGGGCGCGTCATCGAAGGCGAGGACGAGCGACCCGTTGACCGCGCCCCCAGGTGGAACGTCGACGTCGGCCGGCGCCGAGTTCGACGCCACGCGGAACGAGGGGGAGGGACACGAGTCGTCGTCGGTCTTCACGGCGGTCGTCGTCCCGTGCAGCCGCTCGACGGCGCCGGTCGCATTCTTCACGGAGTACAACATCGTCGCCTCGGTGCCCGGGTAGAGCGTCTGCGAGGCCGATCCGACCCTCACCACCCAGGCGGGCGTCGGATCGGCTGCGCTGGCGACGGCGCCCGTCCCCAGGTTCACCAGCCCGGCCCCGGCCACGCCGACGGCGCACGCGACGGCCAAGCCCACCGTCTCTCTGGCCAGTTTCCTGAGCCCCAGCCGCACTTCGTTGCCCTCCGACCCAGCAGTTCCCCCGAGCGCTGGTTTGCACTGAGATTGAACACCCGGAGAGCGGTCGTCGCAAGATCAGGTACCGGTGCTACGAGGGGTAGGAAGGGACCATGAACCTCGATCTGCACGTCTCGCGATTCGACTGGGCCGGTGGCCCGGCCGGGATCGGCCCCGGCGTCGGCGACCTGGCCCAGCGGGCCGAGGCCATCGGCGTGCGCACGCTTTCGTTCATGGACCACTGGTTCCAGATGGACTGGATGGCCCCCGCCGAGGACCCGATGCTCGAGGGCTACACGGCGCTCGGCTTCGTCGCCGGCAAGACCGACCGCCTCCGACTGCGCCTACTCGTCACCGGCGTCACCTACCGCTACCCGGGGCTGCTGGCGAAAACCGTGACCACGCTCGATGTGGTCTCCGGAGGCCGGGCCGAGCTCGGGATCGGCGCCGCCTGGTACGAGCGCGAGCACAAGGGCCTCGGCGTGCCGTTTCCGCCGACGGCCGAGCGCTTCGAGCGGCTCGAAGAGGCAATCCAGATCTGCCTGCAGATGTGGAGCGGCAACAGGGGCGTCTTCAAGGGCAAGCACTACCAACTCGAAGAGACGCTGTGTAGCCCGATGCCCGTGAGCCAGCCGCGGCCCCGGATCATGATCGGCGGCAGCGGTGAACGGAAGACGCTGCGCCTCGTCGCCCAATACGCCGACGCCTGCAACATCTTCGGCGGACCCGAGGACGTGGCCCAGAAGCTCGAGGTGCTCCGCCGGCACTGCGATGACGTCGGCCGCGACCCAAATGAGATCGAGGTCACGGCCATGTACCGCGACATCCCGCCCGATGCATCGGTCGACGACGTCGTCGCCGGAGCCGAGCAGCTGGCCAAGGTCGGCGTAAGCACGCTCGTCACCGGAGCCGTCGGGGAAGACCCCGCGGACTGGCTGGAGTCGACCTTCGGCCCCGCCATGGACCGCATCGCCGCCATCGAACCGGCGCCGCTCTAGCACCCCCACTCGCGCCTCGCCGCGGCTTAATGTCCGCGGCCGGTGTCCGAGCACGTCCATATCCACGCTCCCGAGCTCCCCGAGTCGCGCGCCGAAGGCCGCGGTGCGGAGCGCGTGTACGAGCTGGTCGCGGCCGTGCTCCTGTCACTGGCGACGCTCGGGATCGCGTGGAGCGGCTACCAGGCCGCCAAGTGGAGCGGGATGCAGTCGCGTCGCTACGCCCAAGCCAGTACTGCGCGCGCCGAAGCAAACCGGGTCAGTACCGCCGCCGGCCAGGATCGCCTTCAGGACCTGTTGAACTTCAACCGTTGGCTCGAGGTGTCCACCCAGGGCAACCAGGTGCTCGCCGACCTCTACGAGCGCCGCTTCCGCCCGGAGTTCCTGCCCGCCTTCAACGCATGGCAGGCGGAGGATCCCGTCCACAATCCCAACGCCATCGCCAGTCCCCTGTACGAACCCCAGTACCACCTCGCCAACGAGGCCAAGGCCAATGCGTTGGAGGACCTCGGTAACCGACGCTTCAACGAGGGCAAGGACGCCACCGATCACACCGACGCCTACGTCCTGACGACCGTTTTCTTCGCCGCCGTGCTCTTCTTCGCCGGGATCTCGACCCGCTTCGATTGGCTTCAGCTACGAGCGGCCGTCCTCGTCTTCGCCACAGTCGGGCTCGCCTACTCGGCCTTCCGCCTCTCCACGCTGCCTCGACTCTGAGCGACAGTCCCCCTGCGGGAAGGGGACCAGCGATGAACAAGGCGGCTGAGGTTGTCATCGTCGGAGGAGGAGCGGCGGGGTGCGTCCTCGCGGCGCGGCTGACGGAGAATCCCGATGTCAGCGTGTGCTTCTCGAGCGGTACATCCGGGCCAACTGCTGGAGCTATCACCACCCCGTCGGCACCTGCGCGATGGGTTCAGTCGTGGACGAGCGAGGCCGCGTCTACGGCGTCGACAGCCTTTCGGTCATCGACGCCTCGATCATGCCGTCGATCCCGTCGGCCAACACCCACCTGCCGACGGTGATGCTCGCCGAGCACCTCGCGCCGGCCGTACTCGCCGTGTAGAGCTAGGTGGTGCAGACCCCGCCCATGCAGGTTCCGACGCAGCAGTCGCTGTTGGTACCGCACGCGGAAGGCGGGTACACGCACGCACAAACAGGCGCTGACGGGTTGGTGCTGTCGTCACAGAAGTGGCTCGAGCAGTCGCCCCCCACCTTGCACGGACTGCCCACCGGCTGTGGGGTGCTCTGGCAGACACCACCGGTGCAGACGCCGGAGCAGCAGTCGGCGGTCGTCACGCACGCAGACGGCGGAAACACACACGCGCAGACCGGGGCAGAGGGGTTCGTGACGTCGTCGCAGAACTTGCTGCAGCAGTCGCCGCCGCCGGTGCACGACGCGCCCACGGGCGAACACGGCTTGGTCGTGCTCGTCGTCCCGCTGACGCATGTCTGGGAAACGCTCGACGAGGGCGGCGCGCACCCCGGGTGACACGCGACGCCGGCTGGGCAACAGGTCAGCCCCGCCCCGAGATCGCACGGCGTCGTTCCCCGCTGGCAGCCGCACTGGCTCGCACCTGCCGACACGCACGCCACGCCCGCGGCGCAGCACCTGGTTCCGCATGGCGTCGTTCCCTTTGGGCAGCAGCACGAGCTAGCCGGGTCCGTGCAGATGCCGCCCGTGGGGCAGCACCCCTGGCCGCAGACCTGTGAACCCGTCGGGCAGGTCACGGCGCCGCCTCGGAAGGGCTTGAAGATGGCGGCCGCAGCCGCAGCCGCCCCGGTCGCGCCGAGCACCTTCAGCGCGCCTCGCCGGCTCGTCGGCCGGGCCATCGCCCGAGACAGGTCGTCGAAGGATCGATTCACCTAGCCCTCCCGCATGCCGCCGAAACAGCGCGCTCCTACCCCGGCGCCAATCGGACAAAACCTGCAGCGCTCGTCACGTTCTCGTCGCGTGATTCGTCATCAGGGCGCACCACCGACGACGAGAAAAGGACACCGAACGATGCTCGGCCGCAAGGACTACGCAAAAGAAGAGATCACCAACGCCAAGACGTCCATCGATCGGGAGATGGCCGCCTACAAGAAGGCAGTGAAGGCCGTCGACGCCGGCTCGGATCCCAAGGCCAAGAACGCGCTCGCCACATTCGAGCCGCTCTTCTGCAACAACATGGTTCTGGCTCTCGATCGGCCGTTCGTGCACCGGCTGCGCATGGTGACGGGCAAGGACACCAATCCCTTGAACGAGCTCGAGCTCCTCGTGGACTCGCTGCTCAACAACGACGGCGTCCTGCGCACCAACAATGTCATCAAGTACGTGCCCGAGGAATCGGTTCTCAAGCTCGAGGCCGGCGATTCGATCGAGCTCACGGCCTCCCAGTTCGAGCGTCTGGCGAAGGCGGTCTTCGCCGACCTCGAGGCGAACTTCCTCAAATAGCCAGAAACGGCAGAACTGCCAGTTGGCATTGCTGCCAATTGGCAGTTCTGCCACTATGACGGCCGTGGGGACGACCAGCCTGCGCGAACGTCGTACCGCTCGCACGCGCGATGCCATCGTCGCCGCCGCCCTCGAGCTGTTCGAGGAGCGGGGTTTCCAGGGCACGACCGTCGACGAGATCGCGGCCCGCGCCGACGTCGCCCCTCGCACCTTCTTTCGGTACTTCCCGACCAAGGAAGCGGTCCTGTTCGCCAGAGCGGCCGACGACCGGGCCAAGATCGCCGCAGCCCTCGGCGCCCGGCCGCTCCGGGAGCACCCCTTCGTCTCACTGATGACGGTCGTCGGCACCTACACGGAGGAGACCGAGAAGCAGAAGAAGGACATCCGGCTCCTGCTGAAGATCTCCGAAGAGAGGCCCGAGGTCTGGGCCTACCAACGGACCCTCCTCGAGACCGAGATGGTGCAGATGCTGGCGGGCTTCGTCGCCGGCCGTCTCGGTGTCGACATCGACACCGACCCTCGCCCCCGCGTGTGGGCGGCCCTCGTCATGACGACGTACCGCATCGCCTTTCGCATGTGGCTCGACGGTGGACAGAAGGGACGCCTCGGTCCCCTACTCGACCGGGCACTCGCGGCCACGGTCGAAGCATCCGCGGTTCTGAGCGCGGAGCACGGGGAGGGCTGAGGCCGCGAGATGGTCGCCACCGACGCTTGCCCGATCTGCCGGAAGCCGATCCTCCGCCACGAGGCCTCGGTGGTCCGCGCTCGGGTCCGCGGCCTTCCGGAGAGCATCGTCGCCGTCTTTCACGAGGACTGCTATCCCGGTGATGAGGGCACCGTCTTCGAGCGCCTGAAGGACGAGGACCCGGACAGCGGCTGAAGTCGCGAGGTCGCCAGGTCGCCAGGTCGCCAGGTCGCCAGGTCGCCAGGTCGCCAGGTCGCCAGGTCAGGCGTACAGCTGAACGAGGTGGTCGACGGTCGCGCTCACGCGCGGCACATACGGCAGGTGGAGCTGGGTTGCGAACAGCAGCTGCATGCCGACGCGGCTGATGGCCTCGTACCGGACCATGCAGCGGAAACCTTCGACCCATTGGTCGGCGTCGATCGGTGCATCGAGCGCATGTTCCAGGGCGCGGCGATGGGTGTCCACATGGGCCTCGACCGCGGCCCGGTCGACATTCGGCGTGAGGGAGAACGTCAGCATCTCCGCCAGATCGCGGTGCGGTACATCGGCCATGGCCAACTCCCAGTCGTAGATCAGCGGGCGGCCGTCAGACCGGAAGCACACGTTGCGCGGGTTGAAGTCGTTGTGCACGAGGGTTTGCCGGAGCGAGTCGCGGACCGGGTGCCAGTCGGGGATGGCGTCGATGAGCTCGTGACGAGCGCGCCACACGTCGTCGGTGACGATCGTCGGAAACCGACGCCGGGCGTTGTCGACGTAGCCGGACCACAGCGGCTCGTCGGCCTCGACGTCGGCCGTCGTCGGCCGAGGCGCCAGCGACCAGTCATCGACGGCCAACTCATCGTCGGCGCCGTACCACGCCGCGTGCATGGCGCCGATGGCGCGCAAGGTGGCGTCGACCGCGGCGACGTCCCATCCGCCAGGTCGTCGCCGTGGTTCATGAGCCTGGTGTCGTCGACGAGCTCCATGAGGAAGACGTACTCGTCACGCTCATCATCGACGTGGTCACCGAAGTACTGGGCGAGCGCGCGTTTGAGCGGCTCGTGATCCGGCTCCCGGCGGTAGACACCGATCTCCTGGCGTCCGGCCACGCGCGTCTCGGCGACCGTCCTGTAGTCGGGATAGGGACGGTCGAACTGCAGTCCGCTGCGCTCGATGATGGCGGGGATGAGTCCGCTGCCGACGCCCGTATGGGTCCGCGCCTTCATCATCAGCCGGCGAGCGAAGCTCTGGCCGTCGGTCCGGTAGGTGACGTCGAGTGGGAGGAGGCCGCAGAAGTCGTCGGGTTGCGGCGGCCGGTACTTGTCGTGGAACCACTCCGCCGTCGGTGCCGCGTCTTCGTGGCCGGTGACGCTCAGCACCTCCAGGTCGGGGTCGACGCCTCGACGCAGGCAGCCGGCGACGACATCGGGGATCTCGGCCCGGTTCACGGCGCTCGGTTTACCGCCCGGTTGACTAAATAACGGTCGCTCGTTATCTTCCAGGTTCCGATGGGCCGCATCGCCGGCGTGAAGCCGGAGGAGACGAGGGAGCGCCTGCTCGACGCCGCGGCGCGCGTGTTCGAGCTCAAGGGTTACGACGGCGCCACCGTCTCGCTGATCGCCCAGGAGGCCGGCGTCACCAGCGGCGCGATCTACGCCCACTACGGGAGCAAGGCCGACCTCCTCGCCGCCGCGCTGACTGCCCACGGCGAGCGGGCCACGGCGTCGCTGCTGCCGCCCGGTCGCCGGTCCGACGCCGCGACCGTCCTCGCCACCCTCGGGAAGCGCCTCGCCAGCCGCGATCCGCATGAGAGCGCGCTGCTGGTCGAGGCCCTCTTGGCGGCGCGGCGTGACCCCGAGCTCGCTGACATCCTCGGCACCGCCATCGCCGGTCGGGAATCGCTGATGGCCGCATTGGTCGCCCGCGCCCAGAGCAGCGGCGAGCTTTCCACCGACGTGTCGGCCGACGCGGCCGCCCGCTTCACCCTCATGCTCGGCCTGGGCTCGGCCATCGCCAGCAGCCTGGGCCTGCCCGCCATCGAACGGACCGAATGGTCCGCCCTCATCCAGCGCGTCGTCGACGCCTTCATTTCGGAGGAGAACCAGTGACCCAGCAGATCGAGCACGACCCCGCCCTGCTGCAATCGATCATCCACGACATCGACCTGCACACCGACGTGCTGTTCACGTGGGACTACGAGCGCAGCCGCACCGCGCTCGTGAAGCTGTACGAGAAGGCGAAGACGTCGCAGTGGAACGCCACGACCGACCTCCCGTGGGACACCGAGGTCGACTGGGACAAGCTGGCCGAGGAAGCGCGCGCCCAGAACCAGCGCTTCTTCATCCTGCGCAGCGCGGAAGGGTCGCCGCTCGCGCACTGGGGTGACAAGGAGTGGCACGCGCTGAGCATCGAGATGCAGACCGCCGTGCTCTCACAGTTCCTCCACGGTGAGCAGGGTGCGCTCGTGTGCACCGGGCTGATCACCGCCACTGTGCCCTGGATCGACGCCAAGTACTACGCCGCCACCCAGGTGATGGACGAGGCCCGCCACGTCGAGGTGTTCGGCCGGTACATCGCCGAGAAGACCAACGGCGCCTACCCGATCAGCCCGCAGCTGCGCGCCCTGCTCGACGACATCATCGCCGACGGTCGCTGGGACATCACCTACCTCGGCATGCAGATCATGGTCGAGGGCCTCGCCCTCGCTGCCTTCGGGTTCATGCACATGCTCACCACCGAGCCGCTGCTGAAGAAGCTGCTGCGCTACGTCATGAGCGACGAGGCGCGCCACGTCGCCTTCGGCGTGTTGTCGCTCAAGGAGTTCTACGAGGGCCTCGGTGAGGCTGAGATCCGGGAGCGGCAAGAGTTCGCGTATGAGGCTGCGGTCCGTCTGCGCAACCGGTTCCTCGTCCGAGAGGTCTGGGAGCGCCTCGGCGCTGACGCCGACGCAGTTCTCAAGTTCCTCAACGAGAACCAGGATCCCGGCCAGCAGATGTTCCAGACCATGCTGTTCTCCAAGATCGTGCCCAACGCCAAGAAGCTCGGCCTGCTCGACGCCGGCGACGGCTGGCTGCGCCAGAAGTTCACCGAGCTGGGTGTGCTCCAGTTCGAGGACTGGACCGACACCACCGAGGAGTACTCCGAGCTCGACGCCGTCGCCGCCGACCGGGCCTAACGTCCGGGCGTGCGCATCGGACTCACGGGCGGGGCGGCGAGCGTCGACAAGCTCGTCCAGCAAGCTGAGCGGGCCGAGGCCGACGGTTTCAGTGCGCTCTGGTTCCCGAGCGCCGTGCTCGGCGACCCGCTGGTGCCGATGGCGATCGCGGCTCGCGCGACCTCACGCGTCGAGCTCGGGACCGCCGTGCTGCAGACATACACGTGCCATCCCGTTCTGATGGCAGGCCGCGCCGCGGCGGTGGCGGCCGCGATCGGCGCTCCAGGCCGGTTCACCCTTGGCGTCGGGCCGTCGCACCACCCCGTGATCGATGGCATGTTCGGGCTGTCATACGCCACGCCCGGCCGCCACACCGAGGAGTACGTGCAGATCCTGACCGCCTTGTTGCGAGGCGAGCAGGTGCACTTCTCGGGCGACGAGTTCCGCGTCAACGCCGCTCCCGCGGGCGCCGCTGACGTCCCTGTGCTCGTCTCCGCGCTGGGGCCTCGCCTGCTCCGCGTCGCCGGGCAGTACGCCGCGGGCACGATCCTCTGGATGGCCAACGCCAAGGCCGTGCAGGACCACGTCGCACCGCGGATCACCCAGGCGTGGGCTGACGCGGGCCGCGCTGGCGCGCCCCGCATCGTCGCCGGGCTCCCGGTCGCCGTCCACGACGACGTCGCCGAAGCGCGCTCGACGGCGGCCCAACAGTTCGCCCTCTACGGGCAACTGCCGAACTACCAGCGCATCCTCGAGCACGGTGGTGTCAGCGGGCCCGCCGACGCCGCCATCGTCGGCGACGAGGCCAGCGTCACCGCCCAGATCGAAGCCCTGTTCGCCGCCGGAGCCACCGATGTGTGGGCCGCGCCCTTTCCCGTGGGCGACGACCGATCGGCGTCGCGGACCCGTACCCGGGACTTGCTCAAGCAGTTAGTGGGATAGGCGGTAAGCGGCGATCACGCCGTAGTGATTGGCGACGACCGAGTGGCCGGCGACGGCGACCGCGCTTCCGATGCTGGCCGACGGCTCCACCGGTGACATCCAGAGCATCTGCCCGGTCTTGGCGTCGAACGCCTTCAGCGCCGGCTCGTCGACGTAGTACAAGACACCATTGGCCAGCGCCACGTTGCCGCCCTTGGTCGGGACGCCCGTCAGCGGTGTCTGCCAGATGACGCGGCCGTCCGCCCCATTCAGGGCGTAGAGCACGCCGGGATTGCCGACCACGTAGAGGGTCTTTCCGTCGGTGGCGATACGGGTGAGCTCGCCGCCCGCCGGGCCGAGAGAGACGAACATCTGCTTGTTCCATGCCGTTGTCATCGTGTCGGCGTAGAACGCGTGCAGCCACCCGGACTTCTGCAGTGCCGCGCCCATGAGCCGGCCACTGGCGTTGCGCCACAACGTCGGGCCCACACCGATGTCGACGTCGGTCTGTCCGCACGTGGGCGAGCCGCCGTAGATCCCGCCGTTCACCCACGCGGTGCCGCCCACCGACTGACAGACGGGGTTGTCGTAGCCGGTCACGCTGTCGGGGTTGCCCTTGAGAGTGGCAACGATCTGCCCGAATGTGCTGCGGCTGCGATCGAGATCAAGCTTGATGATCGAGTCGTCGTACGGACTCTCTTTGGTCTTGGACTCCGGGTTCGACGTCCCGACGTAGAGGTACCCGGTCGTCGGGTCGACGGTCGGCGTCCCCCACACACCACCGCCCGCGTACCCCTGATCGGCGTACGACTGCGGGAGGGTGGTCGCCGAATACAGAACCTGTCCGGTCGCGGCGTCGATGAGCCCGTAGCCGGGCCGACTCTTGGGATCGAAGTCGGGGCCGGTGGTGAAGAGAACCTGGATGCCGTCGTAGACGATCGCGCTCGACTGCTGGGTCGCCTGGTACCCGAAGTAGATCGGCTGGCTGACCCACAAGAGGTGCCCGTCAGTAACGTCGAACGCGGCGGCCTCGGGCTTGCCGTTGTTGTTGATGCCGACGTGGACGCGGCCGTCGACCACGGTCACCGCGAACGTGCCGGACGTGTCTGCGCCCTGCGAGGTCCAGACGAGCGCGCCGGTGGCCAGGCTGCGGGCCTCGATGTGACCGCCCGTGTTGATGAAGACGCATCCTCCCGAGACGATCGGCGGCGCCTCCTGGTAGCCGCTGTTCTGGGCGACGTTGCCGAGGCTCCACGCTTGCGTGAGCTTCGACACGTTGCGCGTGTTGATCGTGTCCTCGGCGAGCTGGCGCTGGGTGCCGTGCAGGTCCTCGCCGTAGGTCGCCCAGTCGCCCCCGCTCATTGGCTGGGTGCAAGGGGGCGCGGCGCGGACCGCCCTCGCCGGCACGACGATGGCCGCCGAGGCAAGCGCCGCGATCAGCAGTACGCGCACGCGCCTACCCATTGACGCCCGGTCCAGCGGTGCACACGGGATCGGTCGGCGACGTGCACTGGTAGAGACGCACGTTCTTGTACCAGACGTTCCCCCATGAGGCGGGCGTCGTGATCGTCGGGTTCCACGTGGTCGTGTCGAAGCGGCCGTTCACGCCGTACTGGTAGGAGAACACGGGCTGGGTGACGAGCTGCAGGTTGTACGGCTTCGGATCGCCCGACGGCGCGACGTAGTCGGTGACCGTCCGGCCGTTGATGCGGACGATGTAGTGGGCACCGAGTTGGACGATCTCCATCTCGTTCCAGTCGGGCCACGAGTTCGACTTGATGCGTTGCGCGGGATAGCCGCCGCCCGAGTTGTCGACCGCCTCGTTGGTGAGCGCAGGGCTGATGTTGTCCCCGAGGAAGCCGCCGGTTAGCCACTCCCCGGGTTCGCGCATCTGGATCTCCGACGGCATCATGATTCCGCCGTTGGACTCGAAGTCCTGCTGGCGATACTCGAGGCGCAGCATCACGTTGTGGACCGGCGTCGAGTACGTCATCGTGCAGCCGCCCATGTCGGTATCCGATGCGTGGGCCGTGTGGGCGGCCTGGTCGTCGAGCGCGCAGCCGCTCTGCGTCCAGCCCGCGAACGACGCCCCGTTGAAGATCTGGAGCGCCGCGCTCGGGTCGGTCGGCGGGACGTCGGGCAGCTTTGCGCCGGTGCCGTTGAAATCGATCCAGCTGAGCAGGACCGGCTCGGGGGCGGCGTCGACTGTGACGTACAGCTCGGGCGCCCGCGCCGGAGCCTCTCCGGTGATCGGCCAGGGCAGGAGCTGCCAGCAGTTCGGCCAGCCGTCGATCGATTTCCACGCGTTCAGGTAGTCGTCGGCGATGTCGACCGGTCCGACGACCCGCGGACCGGTCGCGCCGCCGGTCCGCAGCGAGAACTCGGTGGGCGCGTGCGGCTTCCCAGACGGGATGCACACGCGGAGCGAGACCGAGTAGATCTTGGTCAGGTCGACGCGTCCGATGTCGACCGCGTCGCCGCTGCTCATCTGCACGGCCTTCTCGCGCACACCGCCGCGCGGATCCTTCGGCTGGGGCTTGGCGAATGTCGGGCTCCCCGCCACCGCCTTGCCGAGGCCGATCTCCACGCGCTCGTACCGCAGGGCGACCTGATTGGCGCCGGACACGACCGAGATCGCGATGGGGTCGCCCTGGTCCCATCCCGTGGCCTTGCGCACGGCCGCCTCAGACGGCACCACGACCGCGCCCGCACACGCCGGCGCTGTAGCCAGCGGGTCTGGCCGGGCGGTCGATTCCGCGCCGTCGAGCTCCTTGCTCAGCGGGCCGGCGTGCACGATCACGCGCGCCTTCTCGCCGTTGCAGCTCGGCCCCTCGAGTCGGTAGGCGACGCGGTCGCCGAAGTCGACCGGCCCGTTCTCCGCGGGCGCGACCAGCCGCGAAGGATCCGATGCGTGGGCGACGGGCGGGAAGGCCTTCACGCCGGCCGCCACGAGCGCGGCGACGGCGAGAAAGACCAGGACCAGGCGGCGCCAGGGCATGCCGTCACTGTTCGCCGACGTGAGCGACAATCCCTTTTGTCCGGAACGTCCCTTTCACCAGCGACTTCCTCGGCGCCGCCCGCGCTGAGTACCGTCACCCTGTCAGGAGGTCGTGCGTGGCACCGGAAGTCTGGACCGTCGGGCTGTCCCATGTGGCGTTCGCACCCCGGGCCGCCGTCCGGGCCGAGGCCAACGGCTTCGACGGCATGGTCGTCGTCGACTCCCAGAACCTGGCCGGCGACCCCTTCGTCGGGCTGGCACTGGCAGCGAAAGAGACGTCGACGCTCCACCTCGGCACGGGCGTGACCAACCCGGCGACGCGCCATCCGGCGGCCGCCGCGGCCGCCATCGCGAGCGTGCATGCGGCGTCGGGCGGTCGGGCCCACCTCGGCGTCGGCCGCGGGGACTCCGCGCTCGCCCATCTCGGCATGGCGCCCGCGTCAGTGGCCGAGCTCGAGCGATTCGTGCGCGTAACCCGGTCCTACCTGCGCGGTGAAGGCGTCGCGTTCGACGATCTGCGTCCGTACGAGCGCGATGGCGCGCGCCCGGTCGACGTGCTCGGCCTGGCCAACGCGCCCCACGACAGTCGACTGCATTGGCTGGGCCGCGACCTGCCGCCGGTGCCCGTTGAGGTCGTGGCGACCGGGCCCAAGGCGTTGGCGGTCGCGGGTGCACACGCGGACCGCGTGCTGCTCGCCGTTGGGGCCGACCCCGATCGTGTGGCGTGGGCCGCGGGCGTGGCCCGGGACGCGGGTGCGGAGCGCATCGGCGCCTTCGTCAACGTCGTGACCCACCCCGACAAGGAAGTCGCCCGCCGCATCGGCGCCGGGGGGTTCGCCACCTTCGCCCGCTTCTCGGCCATGGATGGCACCGTGCGCAGCCCCATCGACGCCACGTCCGAAGCGGTGCTCCACGACGTCCACGACCACTACGACATGAACCAGCACACGCGCGCCGGCTCGCCGCAGGCGGCCCGTCTGACCCAGGAGTTCGTCGACCGCTTTGGCATCGTGGGCCCGGCCGAGCACTGCGTCGACCGCCTGCGGCAACTGGCCGACCTCGGGATCGACCGCTTCATCGTCGTGGGCCCGTCGATGGACGCCGAGCAGGACGAAGCCCGGCTGGCCCAGAAGATGTTCGTCGGGGAAGTCCTCCCCGCCATCAGAGAGGTGACCAATGCCCCATGACCTGGTGATCACGGGTGGAACCGTCGTGGACGGCACCGGGGCGCCGCCCCGGCGGGCCGACGTGGCGGTCGACGGCGACACGATCACGGCCGTCGGCAACGGTTCGGAGATCGGCTCTGGCACGCGCGTCATCGACGCCGACGGGGCCGTCGTCACGCCCGGGTTCGTCGACGTCCACACCCACTACGACGGCCAGGCAACGTGGGACGAGCGCATGACGCCGTCGGCCTGGCACGGTGTCACCACCGTGGTCATGGGCAACTGCGGCGTCGGGTTCGCGCCCGTGCGACCCTCCGACCACGACGTGCTCGTCGAACTGATGGAGGGCGTCGAGGACATCCCGGGCACGGCCCTGCACGAGGGTCTGGCGTGGGACTGGGAGAGCTTCCCCGACTACCTCGACGCGCTCGAGCGTCAGCCCAGGGACATCGACGTGGCCGCCCAGGTGCCACACGGCGCGCTTCGGCTCTACGTCATGGGTGAGCGAGGCGCGGCACGCGAGCCGGCCACCGATGATGAGGTCGCGGAGATGGCGCGCCTGGCGGGCGAAGCCGTCGACGCCGGTGCGTTGGGCTTCACCACGTCGCGCACCCGTAACCATCGCACGAGCCGCGGCGACTGGACACCGACATTGACCGCAGCGGCCAGCGAGTTGGCGGGCATCGCCGAGGGACTGGGCAGCGTGGGCAAGGGCGTCCTGCAGGTCGTCTCCGACTTCACCGATCCTCGCGACGAGCTGGCGTCGGTGCTCGGCATGGCCGAGTCATCGGGCCGCCCGCTGTCGATCTCGTTGAGCCAGGTGCCGACCAAGCCCGAGGGTTGGCGCTCGCTGCTCGACGCCATCACCGCCGCCAACGAACGCGGCCTTTCTGTGCGCGCCCAGGTCGCGGCCCGGCCGGTCGGGATCCTGCTCGGGGTCGGCGGCACCATCAACCCGCTCGGCGCTTCTGCGACAGCACGCTCGATCGGGGCCGACGTGTCCGCGCTGAAGAAGGACGACGTACGGGCGACGATCCTGGCGGAGATGGCGGTCGGCCGTCCGCTTTTTCCGTGGAACCACGTCTACCGGTTGGGTGACCCGCCCGATTACGAACCGCCGCCCGAGTCCAGCGTCGCCGCCGAGGCGGCGCGCACCGGCATGCCTGCGGAGGAGATCGTCTACGACGTCGCAGTCTCGGGCGAGCTTCTGTACGTCCCGTTCCTCAACTACGCGGACGGCGACCTCGAGGCCGTGCGGTCGATGCTCACCCATCCGCACGCCGTGCTGGGCCTGGCCGACGGCGGCGCCCACGTCGGCACCATCTGCGACGGCAGCTTCCCGACGACGATGCTGACCCACTGGGTCCGCGACCGAAGCCGCGGCGAGCGCCTCCCCCTTGAGCACGTCGTCGCCATGCAGACGTCACGGACGGCCGAGCTTGTCGGTTTGCTCGACCGCGGTGTGATCGCACCCGGCAAGCGCGCCGACCTCAACGTCATCGACATGGACGGCCTGCGGCTGCACGCGCCGGAGATCGTCCACGACCTACCCGCAGGCGGGCGGCGTTACGTTCAGAAGGCCGACGGCTACCTGCACACGATCGCCGCCGGCCAGGAGACCTACGCCAACGGTGAACCCACCGGCGCCCTCCCTGGGCGTCTCGTTCGAGGAGCCCGCGCATGACCACGTACGGCTACCCGATCATCAGCGCCGACTCGCACATCACCGAGGCGCCGAACACCTACGTCGACTTCATCGACCCGGCCTATCGAGACCGGGCGCCGAAGCTGCAGGACGGCGGCGAGCAGCTCGGCGACATCTTTGTCATCGACGGCATGAAGACGCCGATCCCGATGGGCCTGGTTGCCGCCGCGGGCAAGCAGGCAGAAGAGATTCGCTTCGCAGGCGTGCGGTTCGACGACCTGCACCGCTCGGGATGGGATTCGAACGCCCGGCTCGCCGACCAGGAGCGAGACGGCGTCAGCGCCGAGGTGATCTACCCGACCGTCGGCATGGCGCTCTGCAACCACCGTGACGGTGACTACAAGAAGGCCTGCTTCGACGCCTACAACCAGTGGATCGCGTCGTACTGCTCGGCCGACCCCAAGCGTCTGCTAGGCGCCGGCCAGACCGCGCTGCGCTCTCCGGAAGAGGGCATTGCCGACCTGGAAGCGATCAAGGCACTCGGTCTGCGCGGCGTGATGATGCCCGGCGATCCTGCGTACGAGCACGACTACGACCACCCAGACTGGGACCCCTTCTGGGAGGCCGCCGTCGATCTCGGGCTTCCCTTGTCGTTCCACATCCTGACCACGCGCTCCGAGAAGCTGCGCGGCCCCCGGCTCAACGGCTTCCTGACCGTCGTCCGCGGCTGCCAGGACATCATGGGCACGCTGGTGTTCGGCGCCGTCTTCGAGCGCCATCCCAAGTTGAAGGTCGTGTGCGTCGAGGCCGACGCCGGCTGGGTCCCGCACTTCATGTACCGGATGGACCACGCCTTCAAGCGTCACCGCTACTGGATGCAGCCCGACCAGCAGCTCACCAAGCTGCCGTCCGAGTACTTCGCCGAGGGCATCTACGTCACGTTCCAGGACGACTGGACCGCGTTCGCTCAGGCCGACAACATGAACTGGCGCCGCCTGATGTGGGCCAACGACTTTCCCCACTCGGACTCCACGTGGCCCTGGAGCCAGGAGATGCTCGCCGAGCACACCGCCCAGCTCACCGCCGAGCAGCGCCAGGCGATCCTCTGCACCAACGTCGCCGATCTCTACGGCATCGACCTGAAGGGCCTGCCAATCGCGGCGTAACCCACTCGTTCTTTGCGCGTCTGTCGTTGCCTGACAACGAAAAACGCGCAAAGAACGGAGCGGTTAGCCGGCCAGGGCGGGGGCGAGGTCGTCGGGGGCTTCGTCCCGCAGCAGCACCCACGGGCCGTCGGCGGGGCGGACCCAGATGCCGTGGTCGGTGTGGTGACGGCGCTCGCCGTCGAGGTCGACCACCGGGGCCAGGTCTTCTGCGGCCCGGGCCGGAAGGAAGACGAAGGCGACCAGCGCGCCGAGGAGGGCGATGCCGCTGGCGATGACGAGCGTGCTCGACATGGCGTGCACGAAGGCGTCGTTGGCGAGCGAGCCCACCTGCGTGGCCACCGACGACGCGGGGCCCGCGGCCATCGCCTTGGTTGCCGTCAATGCGCCGCCGATCGAGTCGTGGACGGCGGCCCGGACCGGGGACGGAAGAGCCTTGACCGCCGCCGCGCCCGAGATCGACGACTGGTAGGCGGCATTCGTGATGCTGCCGAGGATGGCCACGCCGAGGGCGCCACCGACTTGGCGGGTGGTGTCGTTCATGGCCGAGCCGATGCCGGCCTTGTCCTTCGGCACCGAGCCCATGATCGAGTCGGTCGCCGGCGACATGGCGGTGGCGATGCCAACACCGAGGAGCGCGGTGGCTAGCGCGAGGAACGGATAGCCACTGGAAACGGTCAGCCGCGAGAGCAGGAGCGTCGCCGCGGCCACGATCGCCAACCCGAGGGCGACGATCACCTTCGTGCCGAAGCGCCGGGTCATCCGCCCCGTGTTCGGGGCGACGAGCATGAGTCCGAGCGCGAGCGGAATCAGTGCCGCACCCGCTTGCATCGTCGAGTAGCCGAGGACGAACTGCAGGTACTGCGTCAGGAAGTACATCGACCCGACCATGGCGAAGAACACGAGGGTGATGGCGATGTTGGCGGCGCTGAATCGAGGATTGCGGAAGAAGCGGACCTCGAGCATCGGGTGGTCGATGCGCAGTTCCCACAGCACGAACGCAACGAGGCCGACGAGCCCGGCGCCGAAGCCGACAACCACGGCCGGCGCCGTCCACCCCTGCGACGGGGCTTCGATGATTCCGTAGAGGAGGGCGGCGAGACCGACGGTGACCAGCACGGTCCCGGCGGGATCGAGACGGCGGGGATTGGCGTCCCGACTCGTTGGCACCAAGTAGTGCCCGGCGACGACGGCGATGACGACGACGGGGATGTTGATCAGGAAGACCGAGCCCCAGAAGAAGTGCTCGAGCAGGAACCCGCCGGCGAGAGGACCAGCGACGATGCCGATGCCGGACACGCCCGCCCAGATCCCGATAGCGCGGCCCCGTTCCTCGGCCGAGAAGACGTTGGTGAGAATGGACAGGGTGGCCGGCATGATCATGGCGCCGCCGATCCCGGCCAGGCCGCGGAAGGCGATGAGCTGGGTCGTCGTCTGAGAGAACGTGGCCCCAAGCGAGCCGAGGCCGAAGACCACGAGTCCGGCCGTGAGCACGCCCTTGCGACCGAAGCGGTCGCCCAGGCTGCCGGTCGTCAGCAGCACGCTGGCGTAGATGAGCGTGTAGACGTCGACGATCCACTGCAGCCCGCTGGCGCTGGTGTGCAGATCCCGCTGGATCGTCGGGAGGGCGACGTTCAGGATGGTGTTGTCCATCCCGATGATCAGGAGGCTGAAACAGAGGACCGCAAGCGTCCACCAGCGGCGGTCGTGGATCTGTTCCGGTGTCATGCGCTCCCGCTCTCCAAAGTCATGCACTTACAGTGTAAGCCAACATAGACTTACAACGTAAGTCGGCTATCGAAATTCCTCCATTGACGAGACAAACGTCACACCGACGAGGCCCCCTGACCCGCGAGAAGGTGCTGCGGGCGGCCATCAAGCTCGCCGACAAGCACGGCCTCGACGCCCTGAGCATGCGGAGGCTGGGCGACGCCCTCGGCGTCGAGGCGATGTCGCTCTACAACTACGTGTCGAACAAAGAGGACCTGCTCGACGGCATGGTCGACGTCATCTTCACCGAGATCGGCGTGCCGCCTGGGGACGCGGACTGGCGATCGGCGATGCGTCAGCGCGCCCACGCGGTGCGGGACGTGCTCGGCCGCCATCGCTGGGCCCTCCGCCTCTTCGGGTCGCGCACATCACCAGGTCCCGCGACCCTTGCGCACTACGACGCCGTGTTCGGCGCGCTGCGGCGCGCGGGGCTCTCCGTCGGCCAGGCCGGCGACGCCTACGGGATGCTCAACAGCTACACGATCGGCTTTTCGGTGCAAGAGGCCCTGATGCCGTTCGAGACCGGTGAAGAGGCCGTCGAGCTGGTGCGGGACCTGATGGGCCGTGTGCCGACCGAGCGTTACCCGTATCTCGCCGAGCTCATGACCGAGCGCGTCTTGGAAGGCAACGCCGACCCCGCCACTCGGTTCGATGCCGGCCTCGAGGCCATCCTCGATGCCATCGAGCACCGATTCGACGCCGCGTCTAAAGGTCGACGTCGAACGTGACCGCGTCGGGATCGCCCGCGTACCGGGCGACCACAAAGCGGTGGCGTCCCGCCGCCGGCGTCCACGCGTGCTGCTCAGGATCGCGAGTGGCGAGCCGCTCGACGGGTACCGCCACGTCGAAGCGGGCGTGCCCGCCCGCTGGAACCTCCACGCGCGCGAAGCCCACCAGCCGCGGCGGCGCGTCGGGGTCGGGAAGCCCGACGTAGATCTGCACCACATCGGCGCCGTCTCGCTCACCGGTGTTGCGCACCGCGCCGCGGACGTGCACAGCACCGTCGGCTGCCGACACCTCGGCGCCACCGATCGCAAAGGTCGTATAGGACAGGCCGAAGCCGAACGGGAAGGCGGCCGTTCGCCCGGTCCGCCCCAGGTGCCACCACCCGTGCCAGCGGTCGTAGCAAAAGGTGGTCGCGTCGCGGTCGAACACCGGGAGGTCGTCCTCCTCGACGGGGACGCTGAACGGCAGACGCCCCGACGGATTCACGTCGCCGAGGAGCACGTCGGCCAACCCCGGACCCGCCTGGCACCCCCCGTACCACGCTTGTGCGACGGCAGGGACGGCGTCGAGCCACTCGGAACACACGACGGCGCTGCCGGATTGGAGAACGACGACCGTCCGGGGGTTGGTCGCCGCCACCGCGCGGATGAGCTCGACGTCGTCGGTATGCAGGCGCAACGACGTGCGGTCACCGCCGAGTCCGAAGCCCACCTGTCCCCGCGACTTGAGCCGATCGGGCTTGGTCGTCGGGGGAAGATCGGCGAGCGAGGCCTGGAAGCGGTCGACAACGTCGGGCTCGTCGCCGGGCGGGAACAACGCCAGCAAGTCGGGGCTGCTCTCGCCGATGTACTCGCCTTCGTCGAGGTACGTGTACCCGACGACCACCACAGCGGCATCGGCACCCGCGGCGACCGTCGCGGCACGGTCGGGATCGGTCCCGTCGTCGTGAACGACGTCGCCCACAGCAGCGCGAAGGCCGTCGAGCACCGTGGCGCACTCAAGGTCCCACACGTCGCTCGACCCCGCGTCCCCGAGGTTGACGCTGTCGGCTAGCCGTCCGACCACGGCGAGGCGCAGACCGTCCGCGACCAGGGGCAGCGCCGGTGAGCCGTCCACCGGCTCGTTGCGCAGTAGCACCACCGAACGCGCCGCGACCTCGCGAGCCAGCGCTCGGTGTTCGGACGAGCCAAGAATGCTGCGGGACGGAGCGGGTGCTGACAACACGCCGTCGAACCTCAGCAGTGTGGAGACGATGTGCTCGACGGCGGCGTCCACGTCGGCCCAGTCGGCGTCGCCCTTGTCGAGGGCGTCGGCCAGGTGCTGAGCCCGCACCATGCGGTAGGGCATCTCGATGTCGAGGCCGCCGGTGAGTGAGAGCGCGGCGTCGCGCATTCCGAAGATCCAGTCGCTGATGACGAAGCCCTGGAAACCCCACTCGGTGCGGAGGATGTCGGTGAGCAACACTCGGTTCTGACCGCACCACGCGCCGTTCACCGAGTTGTACGCCGACATCACCGCGGCGGCGCCCTCGTCGATGATCCGCCGGAAGTGCGGCAGGTACACCTCGTGGAGGGCGACCTCGTCGACCTCGATGTCGACCGAGAAGCGGGCGTTCTCCATCGAGTTGCACGCGAAGTGCTTGACGCACGCGAGGACGTGGCGCTGAAGGCCGCGCGTGAAGGCGGCGCCGAGCTCGCCGACGTGGTGGGGGTCCTCGCCGTAGGTCTCCTGCGCCCGTCCCCACGCCGGATGGCGCAGGACGTTCACGCACACGGCGCCGGTGAGGGTGGCGCCGACGGCCCGCAGCTCGCGGCCGATGACGTCGCCGACGCGTTCTTCGAGGTCGGGGTCCCAGGTCGCACCGCGGGCCATCGAGACCGGGAAGCAGGTGGCGTTGCCGACGACCGCGCCTCGCGGTCCGTCGGAGAAGGCGATCCCGGGGACGCCGAGACGCTCGACCTCGGCCGCCACGAACGGCGCCTTGTGGTAGCCGTCGGCGCCGAGGAAGGCCAGCCCCGCCCACGTCGGCGCGTCGCCGTCGAGACACCACAGGCGCTCCTCGGGCGTCATCGTCGCGACTAGCTCGCGAGCGGCTTCCTCGGGCGACGCGCCGGCGGCGACCGCCTTGCGGGCCTCGTCGAAGTCGCGCACGACGCGGGCTAGCGGGAGAGCTTCGCTTCAGGCGCCATGGGCTGGAACAACTCCACCGGGTTGCCCGAAGGGTCGTCCACGATCACCTGCCTGCCGCCGACGCCATCGATCACGCCGCTGCGGGCGTGCACGCCGGCGGCCGACAGCGTCTGCAGCAACCGGTCGACGTCGTCGACCTCGATGGCGAACCGGTTCCACCCACCCGGCGTCGGCACCGAGCCGTCGGGCATCGCCGCCCCGCCCCCGGGGCCGCCGCCGGGCTTGCTCAGCACCAGGCGCAGGTCGCCGCGCTTCAGCATGGCGAACGTCGGCGCCGGGTGCATCACCTCGTCGAACCCGAGCTGCCCGACGTAGAAGTCGATGGCGGCATCGACGTCGTCCACGATGTAACGCACGCTGACACTCGGCATGTCGGGTACCTCCGCTACTCAGCTACGCGGAAGGCGCACCGTACTCCTCGTCAGTGAAGCGTCCCGTCGAAGAACCACGGACTCGCGTACGCAAAGGCTCCCCCGTTGTTGAAGGGGGCCTTGGCCAGCGGGTGGTTGGGCCGGTCGGGATCGATGATCCGGAGGAACATCCACGTGCCTTGCGGCTGCACCGTCAGCGTGACCGGCGGCTGATCGTCGGAGGGCACGGTGATCGGGATGGCGGCGAGGAGTCGAGGAGCACTCGGGCCGGGGCCGACCACCTCGACGATCAGCGGCTTGCCCACCCAGTCGGGCCCGCGGGCGATATCGAGCAGGATCGTCACCGGACCCGGCGTCGACGGCAGCGAGGAGCCCATCGGTACGCCGTTCGCGGTCGCGTCGAGTCGCAACGCCGGCTCGAGCGTCGAGAACGTGCGCTTGGACTCGATGGCCTTCCGCACACCGTCACGCGTGAGGTCGGACACCCAAAGACCGCCCCGCCCCTTCCCCTCTTGGCCGTAGACGCCGGAGTGCTCGTCGCTGACGCCGGTGAAGGCGACTCGCCAGCCGGCGTTGAAGCAGGCGTTGAACGGGTTCGGCAAACCCTTGTCGGCGCCGTACCAGAAGTAGTCGGGGTCGCTGTTGATCGGGTTGAACGTCTCGATCAGCTTCATGTAACCGGCCGCGCGCTGGTGAAAGAGGAAGTCCTGGAAGTTGCCGAAGTAGCCGGGGTGGTTGAAGCCGGCGATGGCGTCGTTGCCGCCGCCGAACGGGAGGCTCCCCGGCGCCGACACCAGCCACTCGTAGAACGGCGTGATCTGCGCTGTATCCGGCGCGTTCTGGAACTGGTCGGCGACCGGCTTGGACTGCGGGAAGACCCGCCACATCTCCGAGATCTCGCGTGGCGTGACGAGTGCACCTTCATGCAGGGGATCGGTGAACTCGCTGCCGAACCACACGTTGATGTGACCAACGGTCGGCGTGCTGTATTCGAAACCTCGGAAGGAGACGAACTCGCCTGGGCGATACGCGTCGTCCGCGATCTTCGCCATTGAGGCCCAGTCATTGGCATTGATGCCCTCGATGAACCGACACCCGCCCTCTTGCCAGTGCGCGCAGTCGTACTGGCCGTGGTCCTTCCCCGAAACCGCATGCTCGGTCATGCACGCCACGTCGATGCCGCGCGCCTTGATGGCGGCCAGCGCCCCGTTCGGGTCACCGAGGGCGTCACCCGAGATGAGGCTGTGGTTGTGCAGGTCGCTGTGCACGATGAACAACGGACCGCCCAGCTTCGAGAATCGGGACGCCCCCGTCGTGCTGCCTTCCAGCCCACCCATCGTCGCCGCGAGCGCCGGGCGCATGACCACGCCACCCGCGAGGCCGCCCGCCAGTCCGACCAGACCCTTGAGAAAATCGCGCCGCTCCATCGCCCGGGGTATTCGCACCATTCGTCCGGTTCTCCTTCCGGACCGACCCGGCAGTTGGTGCCAAGTGGCAGTCACTGCCACTTTCCCCGGTACAGTCGGACGCCATGGCACCCTCCGGCCTGCGGGAACTTCGCGCCGCGCGCACGCGCGATGCCATCGTGTCTGCGGCGTACGCCCTGTTCGCCGAGCGCGGCTTCCAGGCGACAACAGTCGACGACATCGCCGCTCGCGCCGAGGTCGCGCCCCGCACCTTCTTCCGCTACTTCGCGACGAAGGAAGCAGTGATGTTCGCCCGTGCGCCTGAGCAACGGCGGTACATCACGAACAGCTTGGCCGCCCGCCCGGCGGACGAGCACCCGTTCACGTCGCTCGTTGTCGTCATCGCCGATTTCGCGGACTACCTGGAGGGCAATCGCAAGGAACTCAAGCTTCGCCAGACGATCGCCGCCGAGAGCCCCGACATCTGGGCCTATGAGCGCGCTGTCTTCGATGCCGAGTTGGCCCAGACGCTGTCGGGGTTCGTGGCCGAGCGACTGCACACCACCATCGACAGCGATCTGCGCCCGCAGGTGTGGGCCGCGCTCGTCATGAGCTCGCTCCGAATCGCTGTGCACCACTGGTTGGACCACGGCCAGCACGGGCCGGTGCGGCCTGTCGTCGAACGGGCATTGGCGGATGCCGCCGAGTCGGCGGCCTACACGCCCGTGGGGGCGGCGCGCTGATGGCCATGCCTTTGTTGCGCCGAGTCGATCCGACCGAGCAGGAGATCCACGACCGCCGCTGGTGGACGCTCGCCGTGCTCGTGCTGAGCCTGATCATCATCTTCGTCGGGAACTCGAGCCTGAACGTCGCCATCCCAGTGCTCTCGCGCGATCTGAACGCCACCACCTCCCAACTGCAGTGGGTCGTGGCCGTGTACTCGTTGGTGTTTGCGGGACTTCTCTTCACCACTGGCGCACTGGGCGACCGCTTCGGGCGCAAGGGCGCTCTCCAACTCGGCCTGCTGCTGTATCTCGTCGCGGCCGGATTGGCCACGCTGTCGACGGCCATGTGGCAGCTGATCGCCTGTCGAGCCGTCATGGGCGCGGCCGCGGCCCTGATCATGCCGTCGACGCTTTCGATCCTGATCAACGTCTTCCCGCCCGAGGAGCGGCCGCGAGCCATCGCCATCTGGGCCAGCTTCCTCGGCGCCGCCGGCGCCATCGGACCCACGGTCAGCGGCTGGCTGCTCGTGCACTTCTGGTACGGGTCCGTGTTCTTCGTCAACGTGCCGTTCATCGTCCTCGCCTTGGTCGCCGGCTGGGTGCTGGTGCCGCGGTCCAAGGATCCCGAGGAGGCGAGAGTCGATCCGGGCGGCGCAATCCTCTCGATCATCGGCATCGTGGCGTTGGTGTACGGCCTCATCCAGGCGCCCGAGAACGGGTGGAGCAGCGCGTCAACGCTGCTGGCCTTTGCCATCGCCATCGTCGTGCTCACTGCCTTCGTCCTGTACGAGAAACGGGTCGACGAGCCGATGCTCGACATGCGCTACTTCCGGAACCCGGCCTTCAGCACAGGGTCGGGCGGCATGATCCTCGTGTTCCTCGGCATGTACGGCGTGATGTTCCTGATCACGCAGTACCTGCAGCTGGTGCACGGCTACAGCGCCTTCGGCGCCGCCGTCCGCTTCCTGCCGATGACGCCGATCATGCTCATCGTCGCGCCCCGGACACCTCGCTATGCCGAGCGGTGGGGCGCACACCGGGTCGTGGCCTTCGGCATGCTGCTGACGGCCGTCGGGTTCGCGCTGTTCGCCAACCTCACCCCGACCAGCAGCTACGCCTACATCCTCGTCGCCATTTTCCCGTTCGCCACCGGCCTGTCACTCACGATGTCGCCCATGACGGCGTGCATCATGTCGGCCGTGCCGGCCCGCCGCGCCGGCGCCGGCTCGGCGACCAACGACGCAACACGCGAGCTGGGAGCAGCGTTGGGCGTGGCCGTGCTCGGCAGCCTGGCCGCATCCAAGTTCGCGAGTGGCCTGCACAAGGTCACCGCTGGCCTGTCCACGGCCGACCAGCACCAGGCTCGAGCCTCGATCGCCGATGCCCTCGCCGTCGGGCACCGCCTACCGCATGCGGCCGGCCTTGCCGTCGAGCACGGAGCGAAGGCGGCCTTCGTCGACGGCATCCACCTGGCGTGCTGGCTGGGCACCGCGCTGACGCTGGCCGCCGTCGGCGTCGTGCTCCGCTTTCTGCCGCACACGCTTCACGGCGAGGCCGAGGTCCTGCAGCCCGAGGACGGGTTGGCGCTCGCGCTGGTCGAGTAGCCGTTCGGGTCAGCCGCGCAGCGCTGGCGCGAGTGCGAGCGCGCCGTGCGTGATCAGCTCGACGGCGATGGCAAGGGTCAGAAAGCCGAACAGCCGCGTTAACGCGTCGGTTCCTTTGCGACCGAGTCGCAGCAGAAGGCCGTCGCCAAACGAGAGGATGACGAGGACGATCACGCTCAGGGCGACGATGCCGCCGGCGATCCCGGCGACCGCGCCGGCGCCTTTGGCCCGGGTCGCGAGGCCGATGGCAGCGCCGATGGCGCCCGGACCGGCGAGAAGCGGCATCGTCATCGGAACGAAGGCGATGTCGGGCGGCTGGTCGCCCGCGCCCGAGCTCGCGTGGACGCCTTCGGCATAGGCCATGCGCTGTTGATCGCCCAGGACCATCATTAGCGCGGTGTGACCGACGATCACGCCGCCCGCGACCTCCAGTGCACCGAGGGAGATGCCAAGCGCATGCAGGATCGGGCGACCGGCGACCGCGGCAACCACCAGGACAATGGCGACGTATGCCGACGTCAGCAGCACCTGTCGCTGGCGTGTCTGCTTGGCGAACCCCTCGGTCAACGACGCGAACACCGGAAGATTCCCGATCGGGTTCACGATCGGGAAGAGCGAGAGGAAGGTCACCGCGAACGCAGCGGCCGGGGCGGTCAGCACGGCACGGAACCGTACGCCAGTCGTCCTACGCTCGGGCCGTGAGCGCGCCGGTTGCGTTGCAGGAGCTGGCCAGTCGGGTCGAGGAGTTCGGCCCGCATGCGTTCTTGGTTACGACCAGTTCCGATCGGCGCCCCCACATCGTGTCGGTCACCGTGCAGTTCGACGGCGCGCGGTTCTCGCTGCCGGCCGGGCGGACGTCGCGTGCGAACGTGGCCGAGAGCGCGGCGCTGACGCTTCTATGGCCGGCGGCCGACGGTCCGTATGGCTTGATCGTCGACGGTGCCGGTGATGTCGACGGCGACGCAGAGACGGTGAGCGTCACGCCGACCCGTGCGGTGCTGCACCGGCTCGCCGATGCACCCGAAGACCTCCCGAGCTGCATCCGCATCGAGTAATTGCGCGCTCGGAGGGATTCGAACCCCCAACCTTCTGATCCGTAGTCAGATGCTCTAATCCATTGAGCTACGAGCGCCGGTTGGAAGCCTCGATCCTACTCGGAGCCACCTGACGAGCATTCGGACGTTCGTCAGCGGTAGTCCAGGTGGGCGGCGTTGCTGACCTTGCCGTTGGGGTTGTCGACCACAACGGTTGCGATACCCCGAGCGTGCGCAGGTGCCACGAAGCACACGGTCTCGTGCGGCCCGGGGAACGTTGCGGTGAGGTTCGAGCACGGACCACTCGCCACCGCGTGGCCGTCGACATAGACGACCCCTTGGGATACGCGGTCACCGACGACCGTCACGGGCGTACCGCCGGCGACCGACGCCGTCGACGGCCGGAGCGAGGTGATCACGGGAGCGGGCGTGTCGACGTAGATGTAGGGGACGGCGTTGCTGGTCTTGAAGTTCGGCGTGGCGACCGTGATCGAGGCGTGGCCCGGCTTGTGCGGCGGTGTGGTGAAGCAGAGACCGAGACGTGCCGTGCGGGCGATCGGACATGTATCCGTCGCGACGGGACTGCCGTCGACGAGCACCACGCCCTTGTCCAGGTGCTTGCCCTCGATCTGCACGCGGTTGCCACCGACGTCGGGCCCATGCGTCGGATTCAACCGGTCGATGTGCGGCGCCGGCGTGTCCGTGTACGTATAGGGGACACGGTTGCTGACCTTCCCGTTCGGCGTTTCGACGGTCACGAAGGCACGGCCGGCGCGATGTCCGGGCGTGAGGAAGCAGAGTGCAGACGGCGGCGGCCGACGGCCTGCGCTGCCCCGGCCGCAGTCCTCCATGGTTGCCCGGTTGCCGTCGACCAAGACGAAGCCCTGGTCGAGGTTCTGACCCGTCACCTGGACCCGCGTGCCACCGAGGTCCGGGCCAGATGCGGGCGTGAGGCGGGCGATGTTGGGGGGAGGCGTCGGCGTGTAGGTGAAACGGACCTTGTCACTCTCGGCGCCGTCGGGAGTGTGAACGGTGATCCCGGCAGGACCGGCGGTGTGCGGTGGGGTGACGAAGCAGAGCGCGATCGAGGGGCTGCCGCGCTGATGGCACTCCTGGGTGGCGACCGCCGTTCCGTCCACGAAGACGGTCCCCTGGTCGAGGGATTCGCCGGTGACCATGACCGCCGTCCCGCCGTTGTCGGACCCACGGTCGGGTATCGGCTGGCCGATATGGGGAGGCGGCGTGACTGTGAACGCGAACGGCATCGCGTTGCTGTGGTGTCCGTCGGGCAGCCACACCGTGATGGACGCCGGCCCCGGCGGGTGCGGCGGCGTCACGAAGCACAGGGCTGCGGGCCCCTGACCGCCTGGCCCTGGCGCGTGGCACGACGTCGTCGGGACAGAAACCCCGTCGACGTGCACCGTCCCACCGTTGAGGTGCTGGCCCAGGACGGTCACGGCAGTGCCGCCACGATCTGAGCCCCGGCTGGGGTTCAGCCCTGTGATCCTCGGTACCGACGGCCGCGGCGGCGGAGTCGTCGTCGTCGTGGTCGTCGTCGGGGGGCGGGTCGTCGATGTCGTCGACGTGGTCGATGTCGAGGTGCTCGTCGAGGTCGTGGAGGTACTGGTCGACGTGGTCGAGGTACTGGTTGTCGTTGACGTGCTGGTTGTCGTCGCGATCGTCGTCGAGGTGGTCGACGTAGATGTAGTCGAGGTCGAGGTAGTCGGCGTCGAGCTCGCCGCGATCTGGTGCACGAACGCGTCGAGGTGTGAGTTGGTGTCGCCGGGGACCAGGTTGGTCGCCGACGAGACGAAGCCGACCCACGCGCCGTCGGCGCTGATCGCCGAGCCCGTGGACGGTCCATCCGCCTGGTTGCCGGCGCTGTCGACGCTGGCGCGCGTCGTCGCGCCGGTCGTCAGGTCATGCACGAACACGTCCCGCTTGCCGTTGGTGTCGCCGGGGACCAGGTTGGTGGCGAAGGACTCGAAGGCGACCTTGGTGCCGTCGCCATTGATCGCCGGGCCCTCGAGCCCGCTGCTGCTGTTGTCGTTCCCCTGGTTGCCGGCGCTGTCGACGCTGGCTCGGGTAATGGCCTTGGTGGCGGCGTTCACGACGAAGACGTCGCCGGTGTTGTTGGTGTCGCCTGGCACCAGGTCGGTCCCCGCTGCTTCGAATGCGACCCGGCTCCCGTCGTCGTTTACGTCGGGATTTCCCTTGGCACCCTGCCCGCTGTTGCCGAACGTCAGCTGACTCGTGGTGTTGGTCTGGAGATCGCGGAGGAAGACCTGCCCCTCGGTCGAGCCCGAGCAGGGTGCCACGGTGTCGCATGGTCCGACGAAGGCGACGTAGCGGCCGTTGCCGCTGATATCGCCGTCTTCACTGTTGCCGACGGCCTCAGTCCCGAAGCTGGTGATCCGCTTGACGCTGACACGCGTCGTGGTGCCCGTCTGCATGTCGTGGACGAAGACGTCATCGTCGCAGCACCCACCGTCCTCCGGCGCCAGGGTGTCGCTCGCGGACACGAACACGACGAAGCGGCCATCATCACTGATCGACGGCTTCGTGCTGGCTCGATCACCTTGCGCACCAGCCGTTGAGACGCTGGCCCGCTTGGTCGTGCCGGCCACCCGATCGCGAACGAACACGTCGGTCGTGCCGTTGGTATCGCCGGCGACGAGGTTGGTGGCGTCCGACTCGAAGGCGACGTAGCGACCGTCGGCGCTGATCGCCGGTCCGTGCCCGCCACCGCTGCCACCGTTGCCGACGGAACCGTCGTTAGCGAGGCTGACCAACTCCGTCGTGCCGTTCGTGCGGTCGCGCACGAAGATGTTGGTGCCAGGCGCGCCCGGAACGAGGTTCGTCGCGCGCGAGAAGAACGCCACGTACCGGCCGTCGGCATTCAGCGCCGGCGCCGTCTGCGCGTCGCCTGACTCCTGACCGCCGCTGCTCGTCACACTCACGCGCTCGGTCGTCCCCGCCAGCGCTGCGGCGTCGTGCCAGGTGACGGCCAACCCCAACGCGAGCGACGCGACCACGACCAGCACGAACGCGGCACGCCGCGGACGCCGAGACGCCATCGCCTGTCCTCCCCCCTGTTGCATTGCTGGTCAGATCCTCTGCCAGCGGGGTGAAAGGGACAACCGTGCCGCCTCCCCAATCCGAAGCGTGCAGGCATCACCCTGAAGGGTGGGCAGGCGTCCCGCAGCCCAGCTTGCGCAACGTTCGGGCGCGCGCCCAGGCCGAAGCCTGGACCGCTCTGGCGGAGAGGGAGGGATTTGAACCCTCGAGGAGCCTCAACGGCCCCTAATCGCTTAGCAGGCGATCACCTTCGGCCACTCGGTCACCTCTCCAGGAGACCGCGTCACTCTACGGCGCTAATCGTTGAGAGCACTGCAGTTGCAAGAAGCGCTGCAGTTCGAAGAAGCGGAGCGGGAGGGATTCGAACCCCCGGGCCCTTGCGGGCCTCCGGTTTTCAAGACCGGTGCGTTAGTCCACTCCGCCACCGCTCCGGGTTCGAGGCTACCGGCGCACCTTTTGACGGAGGCTGTCGATCCAGTCGTCGGCGGCCTTCCATTGGGCCTCGGCGTCTCGCCGCCGAGCAGGCCCGTGCTCGCCCGCGGCCGGGTAGGAGCCGAGGAACTTGACGTTCTTCAACTGGGCGTGGAGATCGCGGAGGCAGTCGGCGACGATCTCGTCGTCGACGTGGCCCTCGAGGTCGATGATGAAGCAGTACTCGCCGAGGGCCTTCTTCGTGGGCCGTGACGTCAGCCTGGTCAGGTTGATGTTGCGGGCCGTGAACTGGCCGAGGATCCCGTGCAGGCTGCCGGGCCGGTCCGCGTGTTGAAAACACACGATGCTCGTCTTGTCGTGCCCGGTGATCGGCGGGATCGCCTCGCGCGCCACGAGGACAAACCGCGTGGTGTTCTCCTCGCTGTCCTCGACGTCGGCCGCGATCACCTCCAGGCCGTAGAGCTTTGCCGCCAAGGCGGTACCCAACGCCGCGGTGCCCGCCGGCCGTTCTTCGGCGACGAGGCGAACGGCCTCGGCCGTCGAGTTGGCGGCGACGATCTCGACCCGCGGGAGCTCGCGAGCGAAGAACTCCCGGCACTGCGCCAGCGCGTCAGGAAACGAGACGACGCGGTGGACCTCACCCAACGCCAGGCCCGGCGGCGCCAGGAGGTTCTGGCGAATAGGCAGGACAACCTCCCGCTGGATGAGCAGCGAATGCTCGAACACCAACAGGTCCATCACCAGGCGCACGGTGCCCTCGATGGAGTTCTCCAGAGCGACGAAGCCGTAGTCGACGGTGGCGTCGGCGGTCGCCCGCAGCACGTCCGGAAACGACGGCATCGGCACCAGCTCGGCCTCGGCCAGGTCGGGCTGGCTGAGCAGAGCCTCTTCGGTGAACGTCCCCGCGGGCCCCAGGAAGGCGATCCTGGTCACCAACGGAGGATACTGACGGTCGACATGGACGAACCGACCCTGCGTCAGCTGCTCGACGACGTGCAGAGCGGCGCGCTCACGGCCGACGAAGCCGTGAGCCGCCTACGGCGCCTGCCGTTCGCGGACCTCGGCTTCGCGCGCGTCGACCATCACCGGGCCTTGCGCCAAGGGCTGGCCGAAGCCGTCTACGCGCCTGGCAAGACGGCTGAGCAGTGCACCGCCCTCGTGGCCGAGCTGCTGGCCGAGCAGGACGCCGGCCCTGTGATCCTCAGCCGGGCCGACGAGGAGCAGATCGCCGCCGCCGTCGAGCGCAACCCCGAAGGCACGCGCACCGGCCACACCGTGGTCTGGCGACCGAGACTCGAGCGCCCCGCGCGCGTGCTGGTTCTCACTGCGGGAACGGCCGACCTACCGGTGGCCGAAGAGTGCACTGCAACCCTCACCGCCTACGGCTTCCGGCCCCACCTGCTCACCGACGTGGGCGTCGCCGGCATCCACCGCCTCACGGCGTCGGTCGACGAGCTGCTCGACGCCGACGCCGTGGTCGTCGTCGCCGGTATGGAAGGCGCGCTGGCCAGCCTGGTCGGCGGCATCACGCCCGCGCCGGTCATCGCCGTGCCGACCAGCGTCGGCTACGGCGCCGCCCTCGAAGGGGTGACGGCGTTGCTCGCCATGCTCTCGTCCTGCGCCGCCGGCCTCACCGTCGTCGGCATCGACAACGGCTTCGGTGCCGCATGCGCCGTCGCCCGCCTGCTCCCCTCCTGAACGAGAAACGCGACATGCCAAACCCGAAGCCGAACCCCAAGCGCACCCTCGCGTGGTTCCACTGCTTCTCCGGCATCGCCGGTGACATGGCTCTCGGCAGCCTGGTCGACGCCGGCGCCGACCTCGACGAGATCCGCAGGATCCTCGACCGGCTGCCCATCGGTGGCTGGGGGCTCGACGCCGACCCCGTCCTGCGGGCCGGTGTCGCGGCAACGCATGTGCGCGTCGAAGCGCAAGAGGACGGCGTCGTCCGCACCTACGCGCACATCTCCGGCATCGTCGACGAGGCCCGCCTCCCCGATCGTGTACGCGACCGGGCTCAGGCCGTGTTCGCGGCAATGGCAGAGGTCGAGGGTCGGCTGCACCGCCGGCCACCCGGACAGGTGCACTTCCACGAGCTCGGCGGCATCGACGCCATCGTCGACGTCGTCGGCACGTGCGCCGGCCTCGAGCTGCTGGGTGTCGACGAGGTGTGGGCCAGCCCGGTCGCCACAGGGACGGGCATGGTCCGGTCCGCCCACGGCATGCTCCCCAACCCGGCCCCCGCCGTCGTCGCCCTCTTGGCCGGCGCCCCGACCTACGGCCGCGACGTCAGCGTCGAGCTCGTGACCCCGACGGGCGCCGCCCTGCTGGCCGCGCTGGCGGTCGGCTACGGACCGCTGCCGGCCATGACGATCGCCGCCACGGGCTTCGGCGCGGGCTCGCGCGACATCGACGGGCTCCCCAACGCCACTCAGGTGGTGCTCGGCGTGGCCGCGGGCGAGGGCGTGGAGCCAGGGCGGGACGAGGGCCAGCCCGTCGTCCTCCTCGAGGTCAACGTCGACGACGCCACCGGCGAGACACTGGCCCACGCAGTCGCCGCCCTCCTCGAGGCCGGCGCCCACGACGCCTGGGTGACCCCGATCGTGATGAAGAAGGGCCGGCCCGCCCACACCGTCAGCGCCCTGGCCGACCCCGCCCTCGCCGAACAGGTCAGCCGGGTCCTCGTGGGCGAGACCGGCTCGCTCGGCGTCCGGGGCCAGACCCTGCGGCGGTGGCCGGCGGCCCGGGCGACCGACGAGGTCGAGGTCGAGGGCCTTCCCGTGCGGGTCAAGGTGAGCGTGGGGCGGGTAAAGGTCGAACATGACGACGCCGCCCGGGCGGCGCGCCGCGTCGGGCTGCCCCTCCGGGAGGTGGTCGCCCGGGCTGAGGCCGCATGGCGACGCCGCCAAGCCGATGGCTCTCCGGGGCCGGGCGACGACGCTGGGTAGTGCCAACGGGGGTAGCCAGGGGCCAAACGGCCCTTGCTCAGGCTCCGGCCACGTAGGAGACTGATTGGCACTCCCTCTTAGCCGAGTCGGAGTACGGAAAGGCCCCCTCCTCCTCGCCAGGGGGTCTTTCCTGTTTCTGGCTGCGGCAGTCACTTCGACAGTGGCTTCGGCACCGACTGTGGTGCAGGCACCACCGGGGTTGCCCTGCTGGCCGGATTGTCCGCCCGGGCAGCCCATGGTGAAGTCCTCCCGATGACCGCGGTCGTGCGGCTCGCTCGCGCCCATCTGCGTCGCCGGTGGCCGACGCTGATCACGCTCGGCCTGCTGGGCGGCGTGGTTGGGGCAACGGTGACCGGCGCCCTCGTCGGCGCCCGGCGAACCGACACCGCCTACGACCGCATGCTCGCCGAGATTCGCCCACCCGACGCCGTCGTCGTGCTGTTCGGCGGCACCGATCCGACCCCGGTCACCCGCATCGCCGACGTGCAGAGCAGCTGGACCCTTCGTGCGTTCGTGGCCCGCATCGACGGCGGCCCCGTGCAGTACATCTCCATCGGGGCCGGGCCCCCGCCGCCCCCCGGTCAGTTCCGTCCGCTGCTCACCCGCGGACGCCTCCCTCGCTCGGCCGACGAGGTCCTGGTCAACGCCGACCTTCCCATCGCCGACTCGATCCCCCTGAACAAGACGTTTCCGTTGACGCTGCTCACCCAGGACGACTTCGAGCACTTCGGCACCTTCGGCGACCCGCACGGTCCGCACGTCAACGTGCGCGTGACCGGCGTCGCACGCGTAGGCGCCTCGATCAACTCGGCGGCTCTGGTCGCCGGCCCCGGCTTCGAAAGCAAGTACGCGAGCGTCGGGGGCGGCGGCTCAGCCGTCGCCGTCCGCCTCCGCAACGGCCTCGCCGGGATACCCGACCTGCAGCGACAGCTCCTCGAGCTCTACCCGGTCCCGCCGGGCGCCGCGACCGCCTTCGAGCCGTTCCAGCTCGCGTCACGCGCCGCCGAGGCCCAGTCCGTGCAGCGGGCGACCGACGTCGCCGTGCGCGGCCTGCTCGCCTTCGCCATCGTGGCCGGGCTCGCGGGCATCGTCGCCCTGATCCAGGCCTGCGCGCGGTACGCAGCCGCAGAGTCCGACGACGAGCCGACCCTCTCCGCCTTGGGCGCGACCGCCGGCCAGCGCATCGGCGCCCTCGTCTGGCCCGGCGTTGCCGTCAGCGGGCTCATCGCCGCGGCGCTCACCGCGGCCGGGGGCATCCTGGCGTCCCCGCTGTCGCCCATCGGCAGCGCTCGAAAGTTCGAGCCGAACCCCGGGGTGGCTGTCAACGCCGGCCTGGTGGCGCTGGCGGCCGCCGGCACGGTCGCCCTCTTGGCTGCGTGCCTGGCGATCGCCGCTCTTCCCGCCGTGCGCCGTTCCCCCGCCAAGCGCGGCGAGCCCCGTCGACCGTCGACCGTCGTGCGCCGCCTCGTCCGCGCCGGCGCGCCCGCACCCGCCGTTGTCGGGTCCCGCTTCGCCCTCGAGCCGGGCGGTGGTGGGCTGGCCGTGCCTACGAGAACCGCGTTCGTGGCCGCCATGTTGGGCGCCCTCGGGCTGGTGGCCACCACCGCTATCGCCGGGAGCCTCCAGCGCGTTTCGACGACGCCCGCGCGCTACGGCGCCCCGGGCGACGCCACGATCGCCGACGTCACCAACGACGTCGTCGCCCGGCTCAACGCTGACCATCGCCTTAGTTCGGTGCTGGTGGTGCGAACTGCGGAGGTGCTCGTCAACGGCGAGCCCCTCAATGGCGTTGCGGTCGAGGAGCACACCGGCGCGCCTCATTATCCGGTGCTCGCGGGCCGGTCCCCGGCTGGTGCGGGTGAAGTTGGGCTCGGGCCCGCGGCCCTGCAGCGGATCAAGGCCCGGGTTGGTGACACGGTGACCGTCGGCGATCCCGCGGCCGGGCGGCGGGCGGACATCGTGGGAGAGATGCTCGCCATCACCGACACGGGCGATTCCTACGACCAAAGCGTGGTGCTGCCACCCCAGTTGCTCGACGACGTGAAGCGCAGCGAAGGCTCCCGCGACGCGTACGTCACGGTGTCACCGGCGGCAGATCGCACGCAGGTGCTCGCCGACCTCGGCCGCGACCTCGAGGTCGACGATCTCACTACGCCGCCGACACCGATCGCCCATCTCGACCAGTTGCGCAGCATGCTCGGGTGGCTCGCCCTGTTCCTCGGTGTGCTCGGCGTGGTCGCGCTGGCCCACGCGGTCAGCGCCGCCGGTCGACGGCGGCGACGAGAGCTCGGCGTGCTGCGCGCGGTGGGATTCACCCCGAAACAGTCCGTGCTCACGCTCGCGTCGATGGCACTGCTCATCGCCGCCATCGGCGCCGCCGTGGGGATGGTGTTCGGCGTCGTTGCCGGCAAGGTCCTATGGCGGACCATGGCCGACGGCGTGCACGTGGCCCCCGACCTTCGGGTTCCGTATCTCGCCCTGCTGCTCACCATTCCGATCGCGGCCGGCGCCGCCGCGCTCGTGGCCAGCGTTCCCGGCTGGCGGGCAGCCCGGATGGACGTCGCCGACGTCCTCCGCACCGAGTAGCAACCGCCGTTTCCGACGTGCGGGTGTGTAGCGAGCCGCTTCGTGGGTAGGGAACTGGCGTGCTCGCTAGCCAGCTTCACGCGCCCTGTGCCGTGTGCGGTGTGTCGAGCTCGGACGGGCTGTTCCCGCCTGCTGCCGGTGTCGCTGACGTGTACCGCCCGGTCGCCGCTCGCGTGCCGCTGTGCCCCGACCACAAGATGCAGTTCATCCGCGGCGACCTTGCGTTCCCGCAGTGGTGTCCGACGTGCGACGCGTACCGCGCCGACGGGCACAGCCACCCCGCTCGCAGCCGCCGCAACTAGCTCCCCTCGACCTTGACGAGCGCGCCCCCGGCGCGCCATCTACCGTGTGGGGTCGCAGTCGGGGGAGGAACTCATGGGCGGACCGGGGTCTATTCGTGTCGTTCGACGACCGGTGGCGCGGGCGCTGGCCATCGCCGTCGTGCTCGGCGCCACGCTGTGGGGCACGACAGCCAACGGGGCGACGGCTCCGACCGAGGGCCAGTGGGTCGACGGCACCCTGAGCAAGATGACCCTCGCCGAGAAGGTCGGCCAGCTCTTCGTGGTCAACGCCTTCGGGCTGTCAGTGCGCGACCCAAGCTCGCAGGCCATCGCCGCCAACCAGAACGCCTACAAGCTCAACAACTTCGCCGACGTGGTGGCCAAGTACCACTTGGGCGGCATCTTCTACTTCGGAAGCAACTACCAGAACCCCTCACAGCTGGTCGGCCTCTCCAACGGCATCCAGCAGGTGGCGATGTCCCAGCGGGTGGCCGTGCCGGCGCTGATCACCACCGACCAGGAGGGCGGCACTGTCCAGGTCATCGGTTCCCCCGCCGCGCTGTTCCCCGGGAACATGGGCCTGGGCGCGACCGGCGATGCCGCGCTCGCCGGCCAGACCGCGTCGGTCATGGGCCAGGAGATGCGCGCCATGGGCGTCGACAGCGGCCTCGGGCCCGTCGTCGACGTCAACACCAACCCGCTGAACCAGGCCGACGGGGCCCGGTCGTTCAGCGATCGCACCGACGTCGTCCAAAGCTTCACCACGCAGCAGATCCTCGGACTGCAGCAGAACCCGACGACAGGCGTGGCCGCCACGGCCAAGCACTTCCCCGGCCTCGGGAGCGTCACCAACAACACCGACGTTCAGGCCGGGACGTCGGACCGCACCATGGCGCAGCTGCAGGCGATCGACCTCCCGCCGTTCGCCAAGGCCATCCAGGCCGGGACGAAGTCGATCATGACCAACTTCGCGACGTATCCGAACGTCGACTCGTCGGGTCTGCCGGCGGCGTTGAGCCCCACGATCGTGCGCGGGCTGCTGCGCAACCAGTTGAACTTCAACGGCGTCGTCATCACCGACGCCCTCCAGGCGGGCGCAATCACCGCCCTCAACAAGACGCCGGCCGAGATCGCGGTGATGGCGATCAAGGCTGGCAACGACCAGCTCCTCGAGCTGGCGGAAGGACCGCCGGCCGATCTCGACGCCGCCTACAACGGCCTGCTGAAGGCAGTGCGTTCCGGCGACATCCCGGAGTCGAGGATCGACAACTCGGTTCGGCGCATCCTCCACGAGAAGTGGTGGCTGGGCCTCGTGCAGAACCCCTTCCAGGATCCGAACCAGGTGCCCAACATCGTGGGGACGCCCCAGCACCTGGCGCTCGCGCAGCAGTCGTCGCAGAAGTCGATGACGTTGCTGAAGAACCAAAACGGATTGCTGCCGCTTGCGGCGCGGCCCACCAAGAAGGTGTTCGTTACCGGCTGGCAGGTCACCGGTCTGCCGTCGGTCGACACGGTCACGCAAGCCATCGCCGCCAAGGGCCCGCAGACGACCGAGTTCCCCACCGGCTTCGCACCGGACCAGGCCACGATCAACCAGGCCGTGGCCAAGTCCGCGGGCACCAACGTGATCGTTGCGCTCGTCTACAACGTGTGGCAGCCCCAGTTCAGCAGCCCGCAGGAGAACCTGGTGAAGGCGCTCGTCAACACCGGCAAACCTGTGGTCGTGATCGCCCAGGGCACGCCGTACGACGTCGTGTATCTCCCGGGCATCGCCGCCTTCCTCAACGCGTGGAACTACCACAGCACGTCGTTGATCACGGCGGCGAACACGCTCTTCGGTGACGTCAACCCTCGCGGCAAGCTGCCGGTGACAATCACCGAGCCCCCGCCGTCGACCAAGGTCGCATACCCCTTCGGCTTCGGTCTCAGCTACCCATAACGCGCGTCCGACCAACTATGGTGCCGACGCTGCTGGTTGCACCTGGAGGGTGTCGGTGGTGAAAGGCAACGGGGAAAAGGGCTCACGCCCTGCCGTGGTCGTGATCACGGTCGACGACCAGCGCGTGGTCGAGGCGAACGCCGAAGCGGCGGCGCTGGTCGGAGTCAAGGAGCCGAACGCGCTGATAGGGCTCGACGTCATCCGTACGTTTCTCGACGCCACCGAGCAGCCTGCCGCGCAAGAGGCATTGACATCGCTTGAGGATCCCGCTCCGCTTCACGTCCAGGAGTATGTCCGCACGGACGGCAGCGTCGGCCGCGTCGAGGTGTCGGCCACGCCCATGACATGGCAGGGCCGCCCGGCTCGTCGATGGTTCGCCTGGGCCCTTCCGGACGACCCGGGGTGCGTCGTCGTGGCGAAGGATGGCCTCCAAATCAAAGCAGCCGACGACCAAGCCGCTCGCTTCTACGGTGCGTCCTCGACCGATGACCTCGTCGGACAGCGGCTCGACGAGCTGTTCGCCGGCGGCGACAAGGCTGGCCTGCTTGCCCACCTGGATACGGAGTGGGGCCGCGCCCTTCCGGCGCCGCTGCGGACCTGGGTCGTGCAACGACTGGACGGTGCCGTCACACGCGGCCGCTTCTGGTCGGTGGCGGAGCAACCAGCCGACGGAGAGCCGTCGATTCGCTTTTACTGCTGGCCCGCCGAACGCGTGGAGCTCCCGGAACCCGTGGTCGAAGAGGTGATGGATTACCCCGACTCCCACCGCATGCTCGTGGACGAGTCAGGAACCATCATCGAGGCCAATCAGGCGGCTGCCGACCAACTGGGGGTGGCCAAGGACACGGACCTCATCGGCCGCTCGATGTTCGAGTTCGTGCCCGATTACCACGCCCAACCGGACGCCCTCGATCGCTGGCACGCCCTATTCGACATCGAGGAGGTGTCGCCGCTCAGGTTGCGCATCGCCAAGCGGGTCGACGGTGAAGAGCGTTGCGTGTTGTCGGCGACCGTGCCCGGTCCGGTGGTCGAGGGCCGCCGGACATTGTGGGTGAACTCGTGGACGATCAACGGTCCCGCCAGTGAACCGATCACGACAAGGACGCCCGTCGGGTTTCTCGTCAGCGAAGCTTGGCGACTCGAACAACGCACCGACCTCCTGCTGCGCAGCCAGGAGCATCTGGCGGTGGCCCAAGAGCGCGCCATCGCCGAGGTCGAAACAGAGCTCCGGGCCGACCTACGCCAGGCCGCGGCGGCAAGCACGGCGCTGGTCAGCCTGGCCGCTCGAGTCGATCAGCTCGAGGCGCAGGTCAAGGGCGAACGGGAGAACATCGGCCGCCTGCAGGTGCAGATGAAGCAGGTCGTGACCGCGGCGACCGCCGTCGGCGAGCGCGCCATCGAGCTGGTGAAGACCGACCCCGAGCTCGCCGTTCAGGTCCAGGAGCTGCTGCTGACCATGGGCACCGTCGGTCGGCAGCTGCAGTCGCTGGTCAGCGGCGCGGCCGAGGCTTCCGAACCTTCCTGAGCTCCCGGGAGAGGTTCACCCACACGCGGTACTGACTGATGGCGGTGTCGCGCAGGGAATCGTCGATGTTGGGGTCGACGTGCAGCAGGGCCTCGCCGTCCTTGGCGCCGAGTTCGATCGGCACGTAGCCGGCGTTGTGGAACAGCGTGCCCTGTTGCAGGTCCAGGGCCAGCTCGATGGCGTGGAGCACCTCGAGGTCGAGGGAGACCCCGCCCGACTCCCAGCGGCTGATCGTGGTCTGGGGGACGGACTCGCCGAGATGGGGCGCCAGGCGCTCACCGAGCTCGGTCTGGGTGAGGTCGCCACGCGCGTGACGGATCGCTCGGCCGGTTTGTCGTAGGCGCTCCGCGCGCTGGGTCTCGATGTCCTGCGCGTGGGCTTTGGTTCGGCTCACGAAGCCACCACTCCTCGCGAGAGAGTTCGTCACGGGCGCGGTGAAGAACCTACCGCCTTGACTACACGACTGTCGGGACGGCCTCCCGCCGGGCCGCGATTACCAGCAGCGCGAGGACGCCGGCGCCCGCGAGGTCCAGGGTCAGCGGGAGGCTCGCGGCACGGGGGAGCCAGATGAGCATCGACGCTCCCGCCAGCAACGCAGCGGCCACCAGCGGACTCACGACCCGACGGCATCCGCGCTGACGGGCGATCAGCACGCCGAGCGCCAGCACGACCAGACCACCGACAAGGTCGAGGTAGTAGTGGTTGGCGGTCACCACGACCACCGTCGCAATAGCCACGAAGTGGCCGACGAGCAGACCGCGTGCCCACCGCGACCGCAGCAGCGGCCAAAGGGCGGCTGCTGCCCAAACTGCATAGGCGGCGTGCAAGCTGGGCATCGCCGCGAAGCCGTTGTAAAGGGCCGGGACCAACGGGCGGTCGACGCCCGGCGCCATCACGTTGGTGAAATGGAAGGCGGCCGGCAAGAGCCGAGGGGGCATTGTCGGGAACAAGGCGAAGGCGGCTACGGCCAAGCCGCTCGTCCAACCGAGAGCGTTGCGCCAGATGACATACCGGGTGCGATCGCGGCGGTAGAGGACGACAAGGGCGACGGCGGGGACGATGAAGTGCGCCGTCCCGTAGTACGTCGCCGCGGCGCGCATCAGCGCCGGATGGGCAACGACGGCGCCCTGCACGGTCGACTCGTTGAAGATCCCGAGTGCGCGCTCCCAGGCAACGACGTGCATGGCGTTGCGCTGCGCCGCGGCGGTCGACCCTCCGACCCAAAATCGGACCAGCGAGTACCACTGGTAGAAGCCTGCGACCACGGCCACCTCGATCGCGGCCGCCAGCAGTTGGGCTTGGCGGAGACGGGGTGCCGGAACCACCCGGTCCTGAACGGGAACGGGCAGGGTCGCGACCGACATCCCTGCAGGCTTCCCCGTCAGCCTCCGATCAACTGGTGTTTCGCCTGAGAATCGGGTGAGGAGGTCGCCGGCGCGGTCGCCAGAAGGGGCCTACCGAGCTGATTTTGGGCAAGATCGGTCGGTGCGGCCGGGCTCCCCCACCACCCCTTCCGACCGAATCCAGCCTGGTCAGTGGGTCATCCTGGCCGTGACGATCGTCGCGGCCTTCATCGTGGTGCTCGACAACACGGTGCTGAACGTGGCCATACCCACGATCATGCGCGACCTCCACACCCGGCTGCCGAGCCTCCAGTGGGTGATCACGGGGTACGCGCTCACCTTCGCCGCCCTCCTCATCATCGGGGGGCGGCTGGCCGACATCTACGGCCACCGCCGGATCTTCATCGTGGGCGCCGCCCTTTTCGGCGCCGGTTCGCTGCTCGCCTCGGTCTCCACATCGGTCGGTGAACTGATCCTGGGCGAGGCGATCATCGAAGGGATCGGCGCCTCGCTGATGCTGCCGGCGACGCTCGCCATCCTCTCGAGCACGTTCACCGGCCGCATCCGCGCAACGGCGTTCGCGGCCTGGGGTGCCACGGCTGGCGTCGCGGCGGCCTTGGGGCCGCTTGTCGGCGGGTTCCTCACCACGAATTACTCATGGCGCTGGTCGTTCCGGATCAACGTGATCGTCGCTCCCCTCGCCATCCTGGGGGCGGTGCTCTACATGAAGCCGAGCGTTCGCGGCGGCCGCCGGCAGCGGATCGACGTTCTGGGTGCGGTGCTCATCGCCGCCGGCATGTTCCTGATCGTGTTCGGGCTGAGTGAGGGCAGCACCTACGGATGGTGGAAAGCGCTGTCCGACTTCACCGTCAGCGGCACCACCTTCTGGCGTTCGTCGACGTCTATCTCGATCATCCCCATCGTGATCGCCGTCGGACTGTTGATCCTCGTCGTCTTCGTCGCCCACGAACTGCGAACGCAGCGTCGGGGAGGAGACCCGCTGTTCGAGCTCCAGCACCTTCGGTTCAAGACCTACCGCTACGGGCTGCTCACCGCGCTGGTGCTCGCGATGGGACAGCTCGGCATCAGCTTCGTCCTCCCCGTTTTCCTGCAGAACGCCAAGCAGCTGTCGGCTCAGGAAAACGGCCTCTGGATGCTGCCCGCGGGCGTGTTCGTCATCGTCGGCGCCCAAATCGGAGGCGTCCTCATCCGTCGGTTCGGAACGACCAACATCGTCCGCAGTGGGCTCATGATCTACACGGGTGGCGTGCTTCTGATCCTGTCCGTGATCTCGCTGTCGATCACCTGGTGGCACCTCCTTCCCGGTCTCGCCCTGTACGGCGCCGGAGTCGGCTTCGCGGCGGCGCAGCTGACGAACGTCGTGCTGTCGGAAATTCCTGACGAGAACGCGGGGTCGGCCGGCGGGGCGAACAGCACGGTGCGACAGGTCGGCAGCGCGCTGGGCGTGTCGACCATCGGGTCCTTGCTGACGGCGCGCACTATCGGGGCCACCGTCGCCGGTGTGAAGGCCGCGTCCATCCCTGCGGCGGTACGGGACCAAGCGGTCGCGGGGGTCCGAGCGCTCGGGAGTGCATATGTCCCGCCGCCGTCCGTCGGCGGGTCCACTGCGCACGCCATCCGTCACGCCATCGAATCCGGCATCACCAGCGGCACCCGGTGGGCGCTCGTGTTCGCGGCGGCCGTCATTGCGCTGGGCGCCGTCTGCTCGTTCCTGATTCCCAGCCGGCGGTCCACCGAGGACGAAACCCTCGACGAGGAGATCCGCGCCCTCGAGGTGGCCGAGACCGTCGATCCTCTCCTCGGAGGCGCAGAGCTATGACCGGCACGAACAAGGCGCGCGTCGTCACCATCTCCGCGGGCTACGGCGCCGGCGGTGCCGCGGTGGGGCCGATGCTCGCCAAGCGGTTGGCGCTGCCGTTCGCCGACCGGCTCATCGAGCCGCGCGGCCATCCGGCGCACGCTTCCGAGGGCGTCACCGACGCCGAGCTCGACGAGGAACCGCGCAGCGCCCTGAAGCGATCGCTCGCCTTGTTGAGCCCGACCTGGAACTTGCCGACTGCGCCCGAGGAACCCGAGGACGTCCCCGAGCGGATGCGGCAACTGGTTGAGGACAGCATCCGCAGCCTCATCGAAGAAGGTGGCGGCGTCATCCTCGGACGGGGGGCGGCGGCCGCCATCGGTCGGAAGCGCCCATGGGCGTTCCACGTCCGCTTGGAGGGGCCGGTCGAACGGCGTGCCCAGCGGGGCGCGCTCTGGGAAGGCATCGACGTCGACGCGGCGATGGAGCGCCTCGAGGAGACCGACGCGGCGCGGGCGCGGTACACGCAGCGTCTCTTCGGCCGCGACCCGTCGGACCCGTCGCTGTATCACCTCATCCTCGATTCGACGGTGCTGACCCTTGACTCGTGCGTCGACGTGCTCGCCGTCGCCGCCGAGGACTACTGGGATTACGACGACGCCCGTCTGCCCGCGGCCATCGCCCGCGCCCGCCAGCGCGTCGCCGACGTGTCTCCCGGGGAGACGTCGGACGGCTAGCACGCAGTTGGGCAGGGATCGTCACCGGTGATGTCGAAGTCGGCGGAGATGCCTCACGCGCGGACCCGTCGCGTCGTCGCGCTGGCGACCCTCTTGGGCCTGGTGGCGGCATCGTTGGTCGTCGCCGCACGCGCGTCGGCGACGGCCCCGCCCGGGCCGGCGCTGGATGTTCCGGCCGCCGAGCTGGCGCACGCGTTGTCCTGCCGTCCGTTCACCCATCCCGGGCAGGACCCCGTGCTCTTGGTCCACGGCACCGGTCTCAACGCCGAACAGAGCTGGGCGTGGAACTACGAGCGCGTGCTGCCGACGGTCGGCTTCGACGTCTGCACCGTCACCCTGCCCGCCCATGCTCTCGGCGACATCCAGGTCGCCAGCGAATACGTCGTCCACGCCATCCGCACCATGGCGGCCCGCGCTCATCGCCGGGTGTCGGTCATCGGCCACAGCCAGGGGGGCCTCGAACCACGGTGGGCACTGAAGTGGTGGCCGGACATCCCCGGGTTGGTCAGCCACTACGTCGGCCTGGCGTCCCCGAACCACGGCATCGTGGCCGCGGATGCGTGCGTCGCCTCCGGGAACTGCTGGCCCGCGGTATGGCAGTTCGCCCACGGGGCGAAATTCCTCGCCGCCCTCAACCGCGGGGGCGAGACACCCGGCCCGACGCAGTACACCGCCGTCTACAGCCTGACCGACGAGCTGGTGCAGCCGGCCCTGCCCTCGCCCACCGCGGCGTTGGCACCGGCGCCGAACGCATCGAGCATCGCCATCCAGGACGTGTGTCCGGGCCGACCCGTGAACCACATCTCACTGCTCGACGACGCCGTGGTGTTCGCCGTCGTGATGCGCGCCCTCCGGTCACCAAAGCCGGTACGGGCCGCGGCCATCGACCGCTCCGTGTGCATCCAGACGACGATGCGGGGCGTGACGCCCGCTCAAGCCGTCGCCGGCAACGCCACGACCTACGCCGACGCGGCCGTGAGCTTCTCCCAGGAGTCAGGGGTACACGCCGAGCCGCCGCTCGCGTCCTACGCGCGCTAGGGCTAGCGGGCCTGAGGCCACCCGTCGGAGGTCCACCGGAGCGGGAGGATCCCGAGTGTGGGCGTGCCGCCATCGGACGCGTCGTAATAGTGGAAGAAGATCTCGTCGGTTCGACCGACGTGCACGACACCTTCGCCGCCAGGGCCTCGCATGTCACCGTTGGCCGTCAGCACGTACCGCCCGCCGCCTGCGAGCATCGGGATGCCGAGGTCGTCGACGAACGGGCCGTCCACCGATCGTGAACGCCCGACGCGCACGTCGTAGGTGCTGTTGGTTCCCTGGCAGCAGTAGTCGTACGAGCCGAACAGGTAGTACCAGCCGTCCCGGTAGATCATGTAGCCGCCCTCGACCGCGGTGTACTCCTGGACGTTGGCGGCCAGCGGTACCGGGGCGAACGGCTGGACCGGACGTCCGGTAGCGGCGTCGAGAGTGGCCACCATCAACCCGCCGGTGAACGACCCGAACTCGAGGTGCGGTGTGCCGTCCGGACCGATGACGACGTTGGGGTCGATGGCGTTGTACGCCGTGGGCGGACATGACGGTGACGGATCGATGACCGCGCACGACTGGATGATCGGGCCGTGGTCGTGCCACGCGTACGCCGGATTGCGCCGGTCGAGCGTCAGGTTCGTGGCCAGGCCGATCGCCGAACGGCTCGATCCGAACGTTGAGATGGCGTAGTAGAGGTGCCAGGTCCCGTCGAAGAAGGAGGCGTCCGGCGCCCACACGTCCTGGGCGCCCGGGATCACTCGAGGAGCCCAGGACGGCATGGCACCGTCGAACACCGTCCCGTCTGCTTCCCAGTGCACGAGGTCACGCGAGCGGCGCATCGGGATCCCGGGGCCGGTCGTGAACAGGTAGTACCAGCCGCCCGAGAAGGTGATCGCCGGATCGTGCACCGGCGTCACATCGCCCTGCAGCTTCGGCGCTGGCGGCGGGGTGTGCGGTCCCGAGCTCGGCGGCGCCCCGGGATTGCCGACGGCGAGGAACCCGCCCGGCCCGGTCACCGCCGCATCGACGTGGTCACCGACGCCGACCTGGTGCGGCTCGAACGGCAGGCCGCTCAGCGGCTCGACAACCTGGCCGGCGGAGGCAGTGACGTCGAAGCGGACCTCGGTCACGCCGCGGCTGTCCCGATACGTGTCCCGGATGTGGAACGGCCCCGTCCCGACAAAGCTGGCTACCTGCGTTGCGTTGTACGAGCAGGCCGTCCCGACAGCGGCGTTGCCCACCCCAGCGGTCGGACCCTGCGGAAAGACGAGGATGCATCCCTCGGGAGGCACGGCCGCCGTCGCCGGGCGGAGGGTCGCCGCCGCGGCGATGACTACGACGGCGACGAGCACCGCCGCGTGGCAACGGCCCAGCCGTGCGCGGATCACTGAGTGGAATTCAACGGGGGCGTGAAACCTTCCTTCTCGGCCCTACCATCGCCGCCGTGCTGGTGTCGGCGTCACCAGAGCAGTCGTTGGCGATCCTCGGAGCCATGCGGTCCGTGGCGGCCGCCGGCGGTAAAGAGGAGCTGACCGACGCCGATCGCGCCGCCCTGATCGCTGCGGGCCACTACGTCTTTCGCCTACCGGATCCCGTGGACGTCGACGCCCTGCACGACATCGCGCCCGATGACCTCGCCAAGGAAATCGGCGACCGCGACCTCGCCGGCCACGCCTGTCAGTTCCTGGCCGTGATGCCCCTCATCGACGGAACCCTCGACCGGGCCAAGATCGAGGTCGTGCTGCCCTACGCGGCGGCCCTCGGCATCCATGAGGAGTACGTGCACGAGCTGGCCGACGCCGCGCATAGCCACCTCAAGTGGGTTCTGGCCGACATGGGCCGCCAGAACTTGGAGAGCATCCTCGGCTACCTGCCCGATGTCTCCCTCGACCGGTGGATCATGCCCTACCGGGACGGCCAGGCGGACGAGGAGCTGGCCGCCCGTTACCGCGCACTCGGGGACCTTCCCGAGAAGTCGTTCGGTCGCGCCTTCTTCGAGTTCTACAAGGCGAACGGGTTCGCGTTTCCCGGCGAGCCCGACGCCGTCAACCAGGAGTTCGCTACACCGCACGACTCCAGCCACGTCATGAGCGGCTACAGCACGTCGCTGCAGGGTGAGCTGCTGGTCTCGACGTTCACCGGCGGCATGCACGCCGACCTGCCGATGTCCGGCCATATCCTCCCGGTGATCTTCAGCTGGCACCTCGGCATCGAGATCGTGAAGTTCGCGGGCTCGGCCAAGGGCGCTCTGGATCCCGAGAAGTTCTGGGTGGCGTGGGAACGCGGCGGCGAGACGACCCAGGACCTCTTCGCCCACGACTGGGACTACTGGTCAGTCGTCCACGAGCCCATCGACAACCTGCGTCATCGGTACAACGTGCCGAAGCTCGACCCCGTCCACGCCGCCGACGACACCTACCCGGACTGGTACCACCCCTCGGCCTAACCGACCCGGCCAGCGCCGGTAGCAGCTAGGGGGCACTCGCGCCGGGAGAGGTCTCGGCAGATGAGCCTGGCAAGGTCCTCGGAGTCGCGCACGGCGCCGCCGATGAACGTCGAGCGCCGGCGGCGAAGGAACGGCGCGCCGAGCAGATACAGGCCACGGACACCGGTGACGACGCCACCCTCGTGGCGAAGGCGTCCGCGTCTGTCGAATACCGGCACGTCGAGCCACGAGTAGTCGGGGCGGTAGCCCGTCGCCCACACGATTGTCCGTATCTCGCCACTCGTCAGATCGAGTTCCAACGCAGGATTGGAGGGCACGCGAGTCGGTTCTGGACGTTCGTGCTCTGTACTGCCGGACCACTCGTCGAATCTGTTCAACAGCCGGTTCATCTTGAGGTCGGCGAGCGCGCACATGTTGGCGAGCGAGCCCGAGAACTGGGCGCGTCCGTCGACGATGCTTCCGAGACGGCCGACGAGCCGCACACCGACGTCTGTCAAAGCGTTGAGGTCGACCGCTCGCCGATCGGACGACCCCACGAGCTGAGGCGACGAGACATGACGGGCGCGCACGATGTCGTCGATCGCGTCGAAGCGCTCGTCGAGCACGCCTGCGGACTCCATCCACGAGAAGATGTCGCAGCCTCGGTATGTGCGAGGAATGCGAACGTGTTCGCCCACCGCGAGGGTCACGGGCCGTCCCGAGCAGTGGATCTCGTGAGCCAGTTGCACGCCCGTCGCCGCCGCGCCCACGATGAGCGCCCCGCCGTCGGGGAGCTCGTTCGCGCCGCGGTAGTCCGTCGGGGTGATCGTCGTGATTGAGGGCGGGACGGCGGCGGCGGGGGGCGGGACGTTCGCGAGGTTGCACGCCCCGCTCGCCATGACGACGGTGGGCGCCGTCCACTTTCCATTGTCGGTGACGACCTCGTAACCATCGTCACTGGCGCGCACCGAGCGAACCGGCGTGTGCGTGTGCACCGGGGCATCGATCGCAGTGGCGTACCGGGCGATGAACTCGGCAACCGCGCCGGCAGACATGAACCCGTCGGGGTCGTCACCGCCGTAGGCCATACCCGGGAGCTTCGTCTGCCAGTTGGGCGTGAGGAGCCGAAGGCTCGGCCACCGCTCGGTACGCCAGGCGTTCGCCGCCTCACCGCGCTCGAGGACGACATGGTCGACCCCGCGCTCGGTGAGACGGCGGCTCATCGCCAGCCCGGCATGCCCGGCACCGATGATGACGGTCGCGGTGCGCATCGGTCAGCGGTTGACGTCGACCATCACGTTGGTCGGGTTGGTGAGGATGTCGTACACAGCTGACCGCTTCTGCGCCTGGGCCACCAGCGCCTCGATGTCCTCGGGCGGGGCGTCGGCGTCGACCGTGTAGTGGACGACGATCGACTTGAACCCGTTGCGCACGGCGGGATCGATGCCGAGGACGCCGGCAAGGTCCAGGTCGCCCTCGAGGGTGGCCGTCACCGAGCGCAGCTGGATGCCGCGCATCTGGGCGACCGTCGCGATGCCGGCCGTGATGCACCCGGCGAGCCCGACGAGCACGAACTCCGTCGGTGTCGGCCCGTGGTCCTCGGAGGCGAAGCACTCGGGGTGATCGACGTCGTAGCCGAACGTGGTGCGGTGCGACTGTTCCCCACCCAGCCCCGTGAACTTCTCCATCGTCGAGTGGCTGTGGGTGCCGTTCTCCCACGTGCTGGTGACCCGCCAGACGAACTGGGCGAGGTCGGGGTTGTCGCCGAGCGCCACCCGGGCGTCAAGCAGGGCCTGCAGGTTGACGCCGTTGTCCACCGGCGTTTCGGTGATGGTCATCGCAGTTTCCTCCTCAGTGGGCCTTGGCGTAGTTGGCTGCGCCCTGGAACTCGACGGTCACGACCGGCTCGTCGCCGACGACCCACGCGTCGTGTCCCGGGCCGATGCGGTACACGTCACCGGCGCGGACATCCGTCTCGGTCCCGTCGTCGTGGACGACATGGAGCCGCCCCGCCGTCATGTAGCCGATGTGGTCGGTCTGGCAGCTGTCGGTGCCGGCAACCGGCTTGATGCACTCCGACCAGCGCCAGCCGGGCTGGAACGTGTACCGACCGATCTGACCGCCGGCCAGGTTGACGATCTCGACCTTGGTCTTGTCGGGTGTGCGGGTCTCGTCGGGCTTGCTGAAATCTCGTGCTTCGACGCCAGCCATTGGGTTCTCCTTCTGTCAGCGAGTGGTACGGGTGCACCGTCGCATGGCGCGCTGGAGGATCGCTTCAGCCCCGCTTCAGTCCCTGTTGACGCCTACGGTGGGCGTCGGTGTCGGACGTAGGTGTTCGTGCGGCTCTGCTCGGCCCGCTCGAGGTGACGCGGGAGGGCAGGCGCGTCGAGCCGACGAGCCCCAAGCAGCGGGCGCTGCTCATCGACCTGTTGATCCACCGTGGTCAGGTGCTCGGTCGCGACCGGCTCATCGACGACCTGTGGGGCGACGATCCACCCGCCACCGCGCCTGGCGTCCTCCAGAACTATGTGTCGCAGCTGCGGCGGTCACTCGGCCCGGACGCCGTCCGCACCGTCGGCTCGGGGTACGCAGCCGGTGACGGGCTCGTCTTGGATGTCGACGAGCTGGAAGCGAGCGTGCAACAGGCTCGCACGGCGCACGATGCCGGTGACACCGACGCCGTCCGGGAGGCCACCAGAGCCGGACTGGGCCTGTGGCGCGGGGATCCGCTGGCCGACGTCGCCTTCGAGCAGTTCGCTCAAGCGGAAGTACACCGCCTCGCGGAGCTACGGGGTTTGGCGCTCGAGCTGCAGCTGGAAGCCGAGATCGCGGCCGGCGGTCACGACGCCGCGGTGGCGTCGCTGGAATCCGCGGTAGCCGCCAACCCCCTGCGCGAGCGGTTGTGGTGGCTGCTGATGGTTGCTCTCTACCGGTCCGGACGCCAGGCCGACGCGCTCCGCGCTTACCAGCGGGCCCGCACGACCCTCGGCGAGGAACTCGGTATCGAGCCCGGCGAGGAGCTGCGTTCGCTGGAGCAGGCGATCCTCGAGCAGCGAGTCGACGTCGGGGGCTTGCTTGCGGCTCGCTCTCCACGCCGTCCCCTCCGGCGCACCTCCTCGCGACGCACGGCGCTCCTCGGTCGCGACGGTGAGTGGGCCGCGATCGAGAGCTTCCTCGACGGCGATGGCGACTCCGCTGGCGGGCTCCTTCTGCTCGTAGGCGAGCCGGGTATCGGCAAGACCAGGCTCCTGGAGGAGGCGAGTGGCCACGTCGCCGCCGGGGGTGGAGTCGCCATCGCCGGCCGGGCTTTCGAGGCCGAGCACGGCCGTCCGTATGGCGCGTGGATCGACGGCCTCCGGGGTGCGCCGCTCGCCGCCGTCGACGAACGTGAGCTCGCTGATCTCGCCCCGCTGCTTCCCGAGCTGTCCGAAGAGCAAGTCGAACTGGACGACCCCAACCGGCTCTACGACGCCGTCGTGCGGGTGCTCGCATCCCTGTCCCGCACCCGGCCCCTCTCCGTCCTTTTTGACGACGTCCACTGGCTCGACGAGGCGTCCGTCGCCCTCCTGCACTTCGCCGTACGGAAGCTCGAGGAGGCCGGCGTGGCCTTCGTTGCCACCGCCCGTGCACCGGAGCTCGAGGAGAACAGCGCGTGTCGCCGCATGATCGAGGCGCTCCGTCGCGACGGCGCCTTGGCCGACATCCCCGTTGGCCCGCTCGCGCCGACGACGATCGCGGCGCTGACCGACCCGATCGCACCCGGCGCCGACTCATCGCGCATCGCGGAGGCGACGAACGGGAACCCGCTGTTCGCGGTGGAGATGGCCAGAGCCCTGGCGCGGGGTGACGACCCCCTCTCCATGCGTATCGACGCCCTGATCGGCGACCGGCTGGCGCGCCTCGACGATCATGCGCTGGCACTCGTGCCGTGGGTCGCCGCCTTCGGTCGCGGCGTGGCGCCCCGCCTCCTCGCGTCGATGAGCGACTCCGATCCCCGTGCGCTCTTCGCCGCGCTCGGCGATCTCGAGCGTCACGGCGTGCTGCGCGCCGACGAGAACGGCGACGTCGACTTCGTCCACGACCTGGTGCGGGCGGTGGCGTTCAAAGAACTGTCTCCGTCTCGTCGCGTCGCGCTTCACGCCGGCATCGCCGCCGTTCTCGCTGCCCAGCCCGACCCCGACGACAGCCTCGCCGCTGACACAGCCCGCCACGCCGACGCCGCCGGCGACTCCGAGACGTGCGTCAACGCCTGCGTACGTGCTGCGCACCGGTGCCTGCGCCTGCTGGCCTACGGCGACACCGAAGAGATCGTCGTCCTCGGCCGATCGCACGCTCGCCGCCTCGAGACCCCAGCGCGCATCCGCGCCGACCTCGAGCTCATCTACTTCCTCCTTCATCCGGGCGTCCGGCTGCGGGATCCCGGCGAGCTCAGCCGCGAGCTTGCCGATCTGTGCGCCGAAGCGGAGCGGCTCGGCCTCGACGCCGAGCTCTCCGCGGGCTTGAACCTCCTTTCTCGCGCCTACCACTTGGGAATGGGTGACACACCGCGCGCGCGGGCGTTGATGGAACGCGCCTTTCGGCTGATCGAGAACAGTGAGGTGCCCGATGCCGAGCCGCTGCTCGAGGGCGCCAGGTGCCTGGCCTACCTGGAGTTGGACATGGCGCGCACGGCCCGTCTCTTCGATGAGCTCAGCGCGCTCCAAAGCCTCGTCGAGCACTCGGTGCAGTACCAATGGGGGCTCGGGCTCGTCGAGGCTTGGCGGGGCGACGTCGCCGCCGCACGAGCTGCACTGTCGGCCGCGATCGAGTTGGCGACGGTGAGCACGGACCACTGGATCACCTTCGAATGCACGGCGCGGCTTGCGCTGCTCGAACTCGAAGCGGGCAACGCCGATGCCGGCGAACGGTTGGCCGTCCTACTGCCGCCGCTCGCCGAGAAGCTTGGCGAGGGGAGCGAGCGGGCGTACGCCGACGGCGTCGTCGCCCTCCACGAACTTGTCGGCGGCGTACCGGACGGCGCCGCACAACTGGACGACGCGGTGGCCCGCCTCGAGCGGATCGACGCCCGCTTCCTCGTGCCCGACCTGCTCGGTATCGCCGCCGAGCACCTGTTCCGCACTGGTGACCTCGATGCCGCTCAGGTCCGCGCCGTCGCTGCTGCCGAGGTCGCCGACGAGGTCGCCCGTCCGTTCGAGGCTGCTCGTGCCCACGCCGTGCTCGCGGTCATCGCCGCGACCCGAGGGGACGGCGGCGGTGCCCGCCTGCACCTCGATCGCATCCCGGCCCCCGACGCCCTCCCGCGTCACGTGCGAGGATTACGGGACGAGGCCGAGCGCTTGACGGCGACACCGGACTGACCGTGGCGTTCGACGACTGACGGGGGAAGCCGATGGCCGTGATCATGGTGGAAGAGAAGTTCGAACCTCCCATCGACCTCAGCAAGGGCAGTCCGGTGGCCGACAAGGTCTCGCCCTGCCTGCCCGTTTACGACGTGAAGTGGCTGAGCTCCTACATCGCCAGCGACGGCACCCGGTGCGTCTGCGTCTACGAGGCCAGCAACGCCGAGGACGTCCGTCGGGTGTACCGGACCGCAGGCGTGCCCTTCGAGAACGTCTGGGCCGCCAGCCCCATGCACCGCTCCAGCGACTGATCGGCCCGTCGGCGCCAACGCCGGCGCTCAAGGAATCGCCCGATTCCGCCGATACGGTCACAAATAGGGAACAGCTGGGAGCCCCGGGTGGACAAGGACAGGTCGGCCGCGTGCGTGGAGGACCCTCAGCCCGCGCGCCGGCGCCTGCCACTGCGGGCGACCGCGTCCCGCTGGATCCGGCAAGGGCTGGACTACTTGCCGCGTGGCCAGACCCTCGGCGAGGAGCCCTGGCGGATGCGCCATCGGGTCCTCTCCTATCTCCTCCGCGGTCACGCCGTCGGCATCTTCATCTTCGCCCTGATCCGCGGGTTCTCGGTATTCGACGCCTCGGCGTATGCGGGCGTGATCGCCATGTTCGCCGTGCTGTCGGCCGCCGCGGGGCCAAAGCACCGCACGTTCGCCTCAGCGATGAACGCCGTGGGCCTGGTGACGTGCTCGGCCGTGCTCGTCGACATCAGCGGTGGCGTGATCGAGATGCACTTCCACTTCTTCGTGATGGTCGGCATCCTCACGCTCTACCAGGACTGGCTGCCGTTCCTGCTGGCCATCGGGTTTGTCGTGCTGCACCACGCGGTGTTCGGGGTACTCGACCCCAAGGCCGTCTTCGACCACCAGTCGGCGATCAACGACCCGATCGTCTGGGCGCTGATCCACGGCGTGTTCGTGCTGGCCGCCAGCGTCACGAGCGTGGTGGCGTGGAAGTTGAACGAGGAACAGGCCTTCCGTGACGCGTTGACACGTCTTCCGAACCGGGCGTTGTTCCAGGACCGCGTCGCACACGCGCTGGCTCGGGCGGACCGCACGCCCGGCATGCTCGCCGTGCTGTTCGTCGACCTCGACGGCTTCAAGGACGTGAATGACAGCCTCGGTCACGCCGCGGGCGACGAGTTGCTGCAGCGGGTCGCCGAACGGCTGCGGTCGTGCGTGCGGAGCACCGATACTGCAGCTCGCCTTGGTGGCGATGAGTTCGCCGTCTTGCTCGAGTACATCGAGAGCGACGAAGACGCCACCCGGGTCGCCGAGCGCCTGCTCCAGGCGCTGTCGGCTCCGTTCACGGTCCTCGATCGCGAGACGACGGTGAGCGCGAGCATCGGCGTCGCCTTCAACGAGAGCTTCGACACCGTCGACGAGCTGCTGCGAAACGCCGACGTCGCCATGTACACCGTCAAGGACGCGGGCAAGGCCCACTACGAGGTCTTCGCCCCCGAGATGTACACCGCGGTCGTCGACCGGATCGAGATGGCCCAGGAGCTCGCCGCCGCCGTCGACAACAACGAACTGCGTCTGCAGTACCAACCGGTTATCTCGCTCGAGCACGGGGGCCTCGGGGGCGTCGAGGCGCTCCTGCGGTGGGAGCACCCGACCCGCGGTCTCCTGGGGCCGGGCGACTTCTTGGAGATGGCCGAGTCGACGGGCGCCATCGTCCCCATCGGAGCCTGGGTCCTCCAGACGGCCTGCCAGCAGGCCAAGGAGTGGAAAAGCCGCCTCGGCGGCCGCCCGTTCCGGCTCTCGGTGAACCTTTCTCCCGTCCAGGTCTTCCAGGCCGACGTCGTCACGTTGGTCGACCGGTCGCTCAGCGGATGCGGGCTCGATCCGGGCGAGCTCGTCCTCGAGCTCACCGAGGAGGTCCTGATCAAGGACACCAAGCTGGCGGCCACGCGCCTCCAACAGCTCACCGACCTTGGCGTGCATCTGGCCATCGACGACTTCGGCACCGGCTACTCGTCGCTGAGCTACCTCCGTCATCTGCCGTTCAACGTGCTGAAGATCGACAGGGCGTTCATCGCCGAGATGGCGTCCGGAGCCGGCGATGCGCCCCTCGCCGGCGCCATCGTGGATCTGGCCGCCCGTCTCGGGCTGCGAACCGTCGCCGAAGGCGTGGAGGAGCCCGAGCAGGTGTTGGCCCTCCACCGTCTGGGCTGCAACGCCATCCAGGGCTACGTCTTCAGCCGGCCGCTTCCACCGGCCGATCTGGACGCCGTCATCGACCAGGCTGCACAGGGAGCCGTCTGGTTCAACACCGAGACCGGCACCGTCTCGCCGGTCGCCGCCGTCGCGGTGAGCGCGTGACTGCCGACGTTGTGCTCGCGGCCGCCAAGCAGGCCGCCGACCGCGTCCACCCCCTGTGGCACTACCTGGTGATCCCTGGGATCGGCGCCGTGCTCTTTGCGATCATCAGCATCCCGGACCTCATCCGGCGTCTCAAGGGAGGCCCGGAACAGGCGCCGGACGAGACAGCACGAAGCGGGAGTGGGCGAGGAGGGACTTGAACCCTCACATCCTTTCGGACACAGGAACCTGAATCCTGCGCGTCTGCCAATTCCGCCACTCGCCCGTGGGGAGAGTCGAGGGTACCTGACACCTGTCCCCTCGCATTCTGGCGGTCGTGGCCATGCCTATAGGACGGCTAGGAGCGCCAGAAGGGGGAACCCAACCGGCTAAAGGGCGACGAATGGCCGTAGCTATGCTCGCCGCGGCATGGGATTGCAGCAGTTCGAGCGACGCCTCGAACGCCTGGTCGAGGGCACCTTCGCCAAAGCGTTCAGAAGCGGGCTGCAGCCCGTCGAGCTTGGCCGTCGCCTGAGCAGAGAGATGGACCTGCAGCGGACGGTGGGCGTGCACGGCCTGATCGCCCCCAACCAGTTCACGGTGGCGGTCAGTGCCGACGACGCCGAGCGCTTCAGCTCGTTTTCCGAGGCGCTCGTTCGGGAACTCTCCGAGGCGGTGCGTGAGCATGCCCGCGATGAGGGCTACCACTTCGTGGGCCCGGTGCAGGTAGCGCTGGAGCCGGATCCCTCCCTCGGGAAGGGTGAATTTCTGGTCGCCAGCGAGATCGTGGGCGGCCCGGGCGGGCACGCGGCCGGCTCGCTGCGCCTGCCCGACGGCACCCGGGTTGCCATCGGCGACGAACCGGTCAGCATCGGACGCCACGCCGAGTGCGACGTCGTGCTCGAGGACAGCAACGTCAGCCGGCGCCATGCCGAAGTCCGGCGTCAGGGCGAGGAGTACGTCTTCGTCGACCTCGGATCGACGAACGGCTCCAAGGTCAACGGCACCCGCGTCAAGCAGCAGGCGCTGACCGACGGCGACGAGATCACACTGGGGAAGACTCTCCTCCGCTTCGAGGCCTCCTGACGCCCAGTGCCTGAATCACTCCTCACGATCCTGAAGTTCTGCTTCCTCGCCCTGCTCTACCTCTTCTTTGTGCGCGTCGTACGAGCGGTGTGGGCCGAAGTCGGCGGGCGCCCCGCGCCCGCACCCGCGGCCCCTGCGCCCGCCGCCCCGGCGCCGGCGAAGCAGCGGGGCGCCCCGAAGCGGACGGTCGCCCACCTCCGCGTCGTCGAGCCCGCGGCGCAGCGGGGCCGCACCTACGACGTGGCCGACGAGCTCACCATCGGACGGGCAGCCGGCTGCCAGATTCCCCTCGACGACTCCTACGCCTCCCAGCTCCACGCTCGCGTCTTCCGCCGCAACGGCGACCTGCTCGTGGAGGACCTCGGGTCCACCAACGGCACCTTCCTCAACCGCAAGAAGGTGGACTCGGCCGTGCCCATCCGCAAGGGTGACCGTCTGCAAGTGGGAAAGACGGTGCTGGAGCTGACGAAGTGACAGGGCAGTCGAAATGACTGAGCTGCGCGCCGGCGGCGCGACCGACACCGGCCTCGTCCGCGACCACAACGAGGACCGCTACCTCGCCGACGAGCGGCTCTTCGCGGTCGCCGACGGCGTCGGCGGTCACAAGGCGGGAGAGGTCGCCAGCCAAACCGCGGTCGAAACGCTGCAGCGCGCCTTCACCGAGCCAACCACCGACGCGCTCGTCGACGCGGTCAAGACCGCCAACCGCACGGTGTGGGACCTGGCCGAGAGCAACAGCGACCAGCGCGGCATGGGCACCACCCTTACGGCCATCGCCCTGGTCGACGGCGGCGACGAAGACCGCCTGGCGATCGTCAACGTGGGCGATTCCCGCGCCTACCTGTTGCAGCAGGGCCAGCTCGAGCAGCTCACCGAGGACCACAGTCTGGTGGAGCAACTCGTGCGCGACGGGCAGCTCACTCCCGCGGAAGCGCAGGTGCACCCGCAGCGCTCGATCATCACCCGGGCCTTGGGCCTGGACCCCGAGGTCGAGGTCGACTCGTGGGAGCTCACGCCGTACAAGGGCGACCGCCTCCTCCTCTGCAGCGACGGGCTGACCAACGAGGTGAGCGACGAAGAGATCGCCACCACGCTCAGGACGGTCAGCGACCCGGAAGAGGCGGCCCAGCAGCTCGTCAACGAGGCGCGTGAGCACGGCGGCAGCGACAACATCACCTGCGTCGTGGTCGACGTGGTCGACGACGACAACCGCGCCGAGCATGCGTCGGCGATCCTGTCCGCCGAGCCGCCGCCACCGCCGGGCAGGGCCCAGGCGGCCACGCTGCAGCCCACCGACGACGACGCTGCCGGTGCCGGTGCGCGCGCAACGATGGCGCCGCCCCGGGCCGAACCGCCCGCGGCACCAGCGGCTCGGCCCCGGCGTTTCACCTGGCGGGTGTTGGCCTTTATCCTCGCCGTCGTCGTGGTCATCGGCCTGGCGTTCGTCGCCGTGGGCTGGTACGCCCGCCACACCTACTTCGTCGGGCTCGACAACGGTCAGGTCGCCATCTTCAAGGGCCGCCCGGGCGGCCTCCTGTGGTTCCAGCCCACGCTGGACCAGCGGACGGCGCTGGCCGAGAAGGACGTGCCGCCGGCGCGCCTGCCCGACGTGAAGGCCGGCCAGGAAGAGGCCACACGCGCCGAGGCCCAGCGCTACGTCAACGCCCTTCGTCAGGAGTCGGCGGCCCAGACGTCAACCACCACGACAACTGCAGTGGCGCCCCCGGCGCCCGCGCCGGCCGCGCCGGCACCCAGCACTCCGTGACCGCCGTCATCGGCGCCGTCCGGCGCAACGCCGAACTGGGCTTGATGATTCTCGCCGCCGTCCTGACCGTCGGCGCCTACGTGCTCGCCAGCCTCGGCCGCACCTCGTCGCTCCCGGCTGACATCGGGCCCTTTCTCGGCATCGTCCTCGGGCTCTTCGCGCTCGCCCACGTGGCCACGCGACGGCTGGCACCCAACGCTGACGGCACGCTCCTCCCGTTGGCCGCTGTGCTCAACGGCCTCGGCTACGTGTTCATCGCCCGCCTCGACCACCAGCTGGCGGGACTGCAGGCGCTCTGGACGGCCCTCGGCGTTGCCGCCTTCGTCGGGACGCTGCTGGTCGTTCGCCGCACTCGCGACCTCGAGCGCTACCGCTACACGTTCGCCCTGATCGGCATCGCTCTGCTGCTGATGCCGCTCTCGCCGGTGATCGGGCGCAACATCAACGGCGCCCGCCTTTGGGTGCGCGTCGGCGGCATCAGCTTCCAGCCGGGTGAGTTCGCCAAGGTCTTCCTGTGCATCTTCCTGGCGTCGTACCTGGTGGAGCGGCGAGAGCTCCTGGCCGTCGGGACACGCCGCATCGGACGGTTCGTCATCCCCGACCTCAAGTACTTCGGGCCCATCCTGCTCGCGTGGGGCCTGGCCATGGTCGTCCTCGTCGCCGAACGCGATGTCGGCACGTCGGTGCTGTTCTTTGCCTTTTTCCTCGCCATGCTCTGGGTGGCGACGGCGCGCAGCGCCTACTTGCTCATCGGCGGCGCCATGTTCGCCATCGGGGGATTCATCGCCGTCAAGTCGTTCGCCCACGTGCACGAGCGCATCACCGTGTGGCTCAATCCGTGGCCGCTCGCCAATGGCAACGGCTTCCAGACGATCCAGGCCATGTTCGCCCTCGCCGCAGGCGGCATCTTCGGCACCGGCCTGGCCCTCGGCAGCCCGACACGGATTCCCGAAGTGGCGACCGACTTCATCTTCGCTGCCGTCGGCGAGGAGCTCGGCCTTCTGGGCACGTGCGCCATCATCATCGCCTTTCTCTTGATCGTCGGTACCGGGTTCCGCATCGCCCTGCGGGCTGAGTCACCGTTCGAGAAGCTGCTCGCCACCGGCCTCACCGTGATCATCGGCGTGCAGGCGTTCATCATCATCGGCGGCGTCACGCGTCTCGTCCCGCTGACGGGCATCACACTGCCGTTCGTCTCCTATGGCGGATCGTCGCTCCTCGCCAACTACGTGCTGCTCGCGCTGTTGCTGCGGATGTCCGACAGCGAGACCACCAAACGTCCCACCCTCACAGCCGAAGCCGTCGCCGCGTGAACCGCCAGATCCGCATTCTCGGCTTCGCCGCGCTCGCCCTGTTCATCCTCTTGTTCGTCCAGCTCAACAACCTGCAGGTGCTGAGCGCCAAGCGGCTCAACGACAACCCCCTGAACACCCGGCAGGCGGTGAAGGACTTCAGTCAGCCGCGCGGCGACATCGTGACCGCCGACGGCGTGGTCGTCGCCCATTCGGTCGACACCGGCGACCAGTTCCAGCGCCTGCGCCAGTACCCCACCGGTCCACTGTTCGCCCACGTCACCGGGTACTTCTCGTTCACGTTCGGCAGCGAGGGTGTCGAGCGCACTTACAACAAGGAGCTCACTGGCAAGGCCAACAAGCTCAGGCTCAACAGCATCGGCGACTTGCTGCTCGACAAGAAGCACACCGCCAACGTCACCCTCACGCTGACGCAGAGGTTGCAGCAGGTGGCGACCCAGGCCCTCGGCCCTCGGAAGGGCGCGGTCGTCGCCCTTGATCCCCGCAACGGCGCCGTGCTGGCGATGGTCGACTACCCCTCCTATGACCCCAACCCGCTCGCGGTCCACGATCAGAAGGTCGTGCGCGCCGCGTGGACACAGCTCACCGCCGACACCAACAAGCCGCTCCTCCCCCGCACCTATCGCGAGCGCTACTTCCCGGGGTCCACCTTCAAGATCGTGACCGCGTCGACGGGGCTCGCCGACGGCAGTGTCACCACGAGCAACCCCGTCTATCCGTCGCTCACCGAGCTGCCCCTCCCCCAAAGCGGCGGCCAGACGCTGAAGAACTTCGGGGGAGAGCGCTGCGGTGGACCGCTGCCCCAGATCCTCGCCGTGTCGTGCAACACCGCCTTCGCCCAGATGGGCCTCGACCTCGGAGCCCAGAAGATGTCCGACGGCGCAAACTCCTTCGGGTTCAACTCGGCCCCGCCCCTCGACCTCCCCGCGGTCGCCAAGTCACTGTTCCCGCCGGCCTCGGCGTTCCGCTTCGACAAGCCGGCCCTGGCCAAGTCCGCCATCGGTCAGCAGGACGTGCAGTCGACGCCACTGCAGATGGCGCTGGCCGGCGCCGCCATCGCCAACAAGGGCGCGGCCATGACCCCCCATGTGATGGCCGAGGTGCGCGACAGCGAGGGTCAGGTGGTCGAGACCTTCAAGCCCGACACGTGGAAGAAGCCCATCACGCCCGAGGTGGCGTCCACCATGACGGACATGATGGTCGGCGTCGTCCAACACGGCACTGCGACCGGCGTCGCGCTGCCCAACGTTCAAGTGGCGGCCAAGACCGGCACCGCCCAGACCGGTAACAACACGTCGCACACGTGGATGGTGGCGTTCGCCCCCGCCGATGCGCCCAGCGTCGTCGTCGCCGTCATCGTCGAGAACCAGCCCAACGTCAGCGAGGCCACCGGCGGCGTCGTCGCCGCTCCGATCGCCCGGGCCGTACTCCAAGCGGCCCTGCCCAACTCGTAACCTCTGATCCGATGGCGCTGCGTGTTTACAACGGTCGCTATGAGATCGTGCAGCACCTCGCTCGCGGCGGCATGGCCGAGGTCTTCCTCGCCCGGGACCTGCTCCTCGACCGACCGGTGGCCATCAAGGTGCTTTTCCCCGAGTTCGCAGCGGACCGCTCGTTCGTCGAGCGCTTCCGCCGCGAGGCCCGCTCGGCCGCCAACCTGAACCACCCGAACATCGTCTCGATCTACGACTGGGGCGAAGAGGAAGGCACGTACTTCATCGTCATGGAGTACGTGGAGGGGCGCACGCTGCGCCAAATGATCCGCGAGGACGGGCCCGTCCCGCCGCGGCGTGCCGCCGAGATCGGCGCCGACATCGCCGCCGCCCTCAGCTTCGCCCACAAGAACGGCGTCATCCACCGCGACATGAAGCCGGGCAACGTGCTGATCAGCAGCAACGGGCAGGTCAAGGTCACCGACTTCGGGATCGCCCGGGCCGCGAGCAACGCCCAGGAGGCGCTGACCCAGACCGGCGCGGTGATGGGCACGGCCACCTACTTCTCGCCCGAGCAGGCCCAGGGCCGGCCCATCGACTTCCGCAGCGACGTCTACGCGCTCGGCATCGTGCTCTACGAGATGGTCGTGGGACGGCCGCCCTTCTACAACGAGAACCCGGTGGCCGTCGCCTACCAGCACGTGCGCGAGCGGCCCATCCCGCCCCGTCAGCACAACCCCAAGATCCCCGTCCCCTTCGAAGCCATCGTCCTCAAGTCGCTGGCCAAGAACCCCGTCAACCGCTACCCCTCGGCCGACGAGCTGCGCGCCGACCTCATGCGCTTCCGGGCCGGAAAGCCGGTGCTGGCGACCGCCGGCACCGCAGGTGGGGCGGCAGCAGCCGCCGCGGCGGCGGGTGCGACCACCGCCATGCCCGCCGTCGAGCGGACCCAGGCGATCCCGGCGGCGACGGCCACCACCGTCATGACCGACGACCAGGGGCCGAAGCGCCGGACCGGCGCCTACGTCGTGCTCCTCGTCGTGTTGCTGGCGCTGCTCGCCGGCGGACTCTTCTTACTCGCTCACGAGCTCGGGCTCGGTTCGTCGGCAGGCGCCGACGTCACCGTGCCGACGGTGATCGGCAAGTCCCAGGACGACGCCACCGCCGTGCTCAAGCAGCAGGGCCTCGACGTGAAGGTGGCGAACGTCGACAACGATGCGGCCGCGGGCCAGGTTGTCGACCAGGACCCCAAGCCCGAGGCGAAGGCCCACAAGGGCGACACGGTCACGATCTCGGTCAGCAAGGGACCGCCCCAGGTCGCGCTTCCCGACGTGGTCGGCAAGAACATCGACGACGCCAACAACGATCTCGAGCAGCTCGGCCTGACCGTCGTCCAGCGCGCCCAGAACAGCGACCGGCCACAGGGCGAGGTGCTCGCCCAGGATCCTCAACCGGGAACCCAGGTCGCCAAGAACTCGACGGTCACACTCACGGTGTCGAGCGGCACGGGCCAGGTGACCGTCCCCAACGTGGTCGGCCAGGACGCGGGCACGGCCGGCGCCACGCTCGGCACTGCGGGATTCAAGGTCTCGACGAGGACGCAGGCCTCCGACACCGTTCAAGCCGGACTCGTCATCAGCACCAATCCGCCGGGCGGGGCCAAGGCAAACAAGGGCTCGACGGTCACGATGATCGTGTCCAGCGGGGCGGCGCCGACAACGACCGAGCCGTCGACGAGCACGACGAGTCAGGGCACGGTTTCGACCGTGCCCGACGTCAGCGGTCAGACGCCGAATGAGGCAGCGCGCACGCTGCGGAGCAGCGGCTACAACCCGAACACGACATCGAGCTGCACCACACCCGGCGCGACCGTGCAGAGCACGAATCCATCTGCGGGCTCGGCCGAGCCGAGAGGCACAACCGTCACGCTCAACTGCTAGACGCCTGCGGTCACCTTGGCGAGGAAGTTCGCCATCAACTGGTGCCCGGACGCGGTGAGGATCGACTCCGGATGGAACTGCACGCCCTCCACCGGGAGCTCACGGTGTCGGAGCGCCATCACCGTGCCGTCGTCGGTCGTGGCCGTCACCTCGAGAACGTCAGGAATCGACGCCGCGTCTACGACGAGCGAGTGATACCTCGTGGCCTCGAAGGGGTCCGGTAGCCCGGCGAGCACGCCGGCACCGGTGTGGTGCACGAGCGACGTCTTGCCGTGCATGACGTGCGCGGCCCGGACGACGTCGCCGCCGTAGACCTGGCCGATGCACTGGTGGCCGAGGCACACGCCGAGGATCGGTACCCGCCCGGCGAGCTGCTCGATGACCTGGTTGCTGACGCCGGCGTCCTCGGGGCGGCCGGGGCCGGGCGAAATGAGGATTGCGTCCGGGGATGCGTCGACAATCTGCTCAATCGTGACCTCGTCGTGCCGATGCACAAAGGGGGACGCGCCCAGCTCACCGAGGTACTGGACGAGGTTGTAGACGAATGAGTCGTAGTTGTCGATGACCAAGACCCGGGGACCCATCCCCACCGACGCTACCGCCGGCATCCGTGGCTTCGGCTCGCTGACCTCACGCCTCGAACCGGCCGAGACGGTGCTGGTCGTCGAAGACGAGCACGACATCGCCACCTTCTTGCGCGCCTACTTCCGTGCGTCGGGCACCGACGTCGTGCACGTCGACCCCACGACGCCGGCGGACGTGGCCGCGGCCGTCGCCGCCCACCGGCCGATCTGCGTGCTCCTCGATCTGAACCTGCGCGGCTTCAGCGGGCTCGACGCCTACCGGGAGATCCAGGCGTCGCACCGCGAGCTGCCGGTGATCCTGGTGACCGCAGACCCCAACCCTGCGACCCATCGCAGGGCACTCGAAGAGGGTGTCGTCGCCATCGTGCACAAGCCTTTCAGCGCCAGAGAGCTGTACGCCCTCGTCTGCGCTTACGCGCGCGGCTAGCCGTCCTATCCTTCGGGACATGGCGAAGGGCGTGAAGAAGGGCGGGCGGACGACGCCGAAGAAGAGTCAGGCCGCGCCCACCGGCCGCTACACGCCACCCACGCCCAAGAGCAAGAAGGTCAGCCCCGTGTGGGTACCGGCCCTGATGTTCGTGTGCCTCGGCCTCGGCGTGCTGATCATCCTCGCCAACTACGTCGGGCTCATGCCCGGCGGCAACGCCAGCAACTGGTACCTGCTGATCGGCCTGGCCCTCATCACCGCCGGCTTCCTCATCGCCACCCAGTACAGGTAGGCGGCGAAGTTACATCCATGTGACTCTCCCCAGACTTATCCACAGCCTGGGGACAACCCCAGCGCCGGCTACTCGTTCGTCGGGGCGACGAGGTCCATGTCCTCCATGCAGTGGCGGGGCGGCTCGGGCAGCTCCTCGGAGGCCTGGGTCATCCTGACCTCGGCGCCGCAGATCGAGCACCGGTAGCGAAGGTTGACGCGGCGCAGCTCGCCCTCCACCGGTGGCTCGGGCGGATTCGCGATCGACCGCAGGATGAACACGCCGACGCGCCACACCACGAAGGCGATGACGACGGCGATGAGAAGGTTGAACAGCAGCCCCAATGCGAGCCTCCTTTTCGATCAGCGCCGGAGGCGCTTCGGGTCCGTAGGAGCCGATCCCGTCGAAAAGGAGGTGAGAAAGGCCTCCGACTAACCGAGGCGTTCGATGATGGTGGCGTTGGCCATCCCGCCGCCTTCGCACATGGTCTGCAGGCCGAAGCGACCGCCGCTGCGCTCGAGCTCGCACAGGAGGGTGGCCATCAGGCGAGCGCCCGAGCAACCGAGGGGGTGGCCCAGAGCGATGGCGCCGCCGTTGACGTTGACCTTCTCCATGTCGGGATGGTGCTCCTTCTCCCACGCCAGCACCACCGAGGCGAAGGCCTCGTTGATCTCGACCAGGTCGATCTGATCCATGGTCTTACCGGACCGCTCGAGGACCTTCGACGTGGCCGGGATGGGACCGGTGAGCATCATGATCGGGTCGACGCCGGCGAGGGCGAAGGTGTCGAAGCGGGCCCGCGGCGTGAGGCCGAGCTGGTTGGCCTTTTCCTCGCTCATGATCAGCAGGGCGGCCGCGCCGTCGGTGATCTGCGACGAGTTGCCGGCCGTGACCTTGCCGTCGGGCTTGAAGGCGGGCTTCAGCTTCGCCAGCGACTCCATCGAGGAGTCGGGCCGGATGCCCTGATCGCGCTTGAACTCTTCCTTGCCCTCCTCGGTCTCGACGGTGATCGGGATGATCTCCTTGTCGAACCGGCCTTCCTCGGTCGCCCGGGCGGCGCGCTTGTGGCTCTCCACGCTGAGGCCGTCGAGGTCATCGCGCGAGAGGTTCCACTTGTCGGCGATCATCTCCGCCGAGATGCCCTGGGGGACGAGGCCACCCGCGGCCTGGTAGCGCTCCATCATCTTGGGGCCGAAGGGCATGCCCGGACCGTTCATGGTGACGCCCATGGGAACTCGGGTCATGCACTCAACGCCGGCGGCGATGACGACGTCGTAGGCGCCGGCGATCACGCCTTGGGCGGCGAAGTGAGCCGACTGCTGGGAGGACCCGCACTGGCGGTCGACGCTGGTGCCGACGACCGACTCGGGGAACCCGGCGGCGAGGGCGGCGTTGCGGCCGATGTTCAGCCCCTGCTCGCCCGTCTGCATGACGCAGCCCATGATCACGTCCTCGACCAGCGCCGGATCGAGGTCGTTGCGCTGAACGAGCGCCTTGAGCGTCTCGGCCGCCAGGTCGACGGGGTGCCAGTCCTTCAGCTTCCCGTTGCGCTTTCCGAGCGCGGTGCGGACTGCGTCGACGATGACAGCGGTGGCCATGAAGGGGTCCCTCCTGAGAACTAGACCGAGCGGTCAAGTTTCGCTCCGGTTGGCGAGAACTTCAATTTGGGTGGGGTGAGATCATCTACCCCGTGGCCGAGGACGTCAGCGGTGAGGAGCTCGAGCGCATCGAGCGGCTGAGCCGCCTGCTCGGCCTGCAGACCCTTCTCGCCCACGTCGCACGCGAGATCGGCCCGGGGCTCGAGTTGGAGCGCGTGGTGCAGGCCGTGCTCCGGGCCATGCGGTCGCTGATGGACTTCCGCGGCGGCTCGATCCTGCTGGTCGAGGACGGTGAGCTGTACGTCGCCGCATCCGATCCGCCCGTCGACGAGGAGGTCGCCCGGCTGCGGATCCCACTGGGGACGGGCCTCGCCGGGCGGGCTGTCGCCGAAGGCCGCACCCTGTACTCCCCCGACCTCGACGCCGACGAGCGGGTCGACCCGGTGGTCAGGAGCACGGGATCCAACAGGGGGATGCACAGCTTCCTGTGCGTACCGCTGGTGTGCCTGGGCGAGGTGATCGGCGCCATCGAAGTCGACAGCATCAACCGCGACGCGTTCGACGACGTCGACCGTACGGTGCTCGAGGGTCTCGCCACCCAGATGGCCGGCGCCATCGAAAGCGCTCGCCGCTACGAGCAGATGCTCGAGCTGGAACGGCTGAAGAACGACTTCATCGGCCGCATCTCCCACGAGCTGCGCACGCCGCTGACGATCATGACCGGCTTCGTGAGCACGCTTTTGACCCACGACAACGAGTTCGGTCCCGAAGACCGCAAGGCGATGCTGGAGCGCACCCGGGCCGCGATCGACCGACTGTCGGATCTCATCGACGAGCTGCTCACAGCGGCGAGCTTCGAAGCGGGGATGGCCGAGGCGGTCATCGTCGATGTCGACGTCGCCCCGATCCTGGAGCAGATCAGGGCGGAGGCGGTCGACCCCGATCGCGTGCGGGTCACGTGTCCGCCAGGCCTGCACGAGCGCGCCGACCCCAAGCTGCTCAAGCAGGCGCTCCACCTGCTCGTCGACAACGCCATGAAGTACGGCGGCAACGCCGAGCTGACCGCTGAGCCCGGCGAGATCGCCATCCGCGACCACGGGCCGGGCGTCCCACCTGAGCTCGGCGACCGGATCTTCGACCGCTTCGTCCGGGGGAGCACGTCAAAGCCGGGCATGGGTTTGGGCCTGCCGCTCGTTCGCTCCCTGTGTACGGCGATGGACGCGAGCGTCGAGCTCGAGTCTCCCGTCGACGGCGGTGCCTGCTTCCGCATACGGTTCGCTGCGTTGTGAAGGCTCGACGATGAAGAACATGGACCGCTGGCTCGGCGACGGTGGCATGCCCGTGATCGATGCCGTCGGCGGAAACTTCGACGCCTACGGCTGCGGCGAGGACGGCAGGGGCTGGGTCACGGCGGCGTGGACCCCGACGGCCATGGCGTGCAATCCCCACGGCATCGTGCAGGCCGGTGTCCACTCGGTGCTCCTCGACGCGGCGATGAACTTCGCCATCAACACCGAGCTCGACGGCCGGGACCGCACCCGTGCGACGCTCGAGATGAAGACCGAGACCATGCGTGTGGCCAAGGCCGGCGACGCCCTGCGCGTCGAGGGCCGCGTCGTGCGCATGGCCCGTCAGGTGGCCTACGCCGAGGCGACGACGCGAGACCCGGATGGGCAGCTGGTGAGCCGGGCAACGGGCACGTTCCTGCTCCACCGGGAGAGCAATTAAGGAACAACCGCCGAGAAGCCGACGTTCTTTCTTACGAGGAGGGTTCCCGCCCGCCGCCGAAGGGAAGAATCAACACGTGCTGATGCTCGTAGCACTCGGGTTGCTGTGCTGGCTGGCCGTGTCGTGCCTGCTCGCCCCGGTTGTCGGCGTGGCCCTCCGCCGCATGGACGTCCTGGAGAACGCGCGCGCCGTGGCCGTCCTCCGGTCCAAGTCGCAACACCCGGCACGACACGCGGCCTAGCCAAAAGCGATCCTTGAACGCCGACTCGCCGTCGGCCAGAGTGCGGCGGTGAACCCGCAGGTCGAAGCGTCCCATCGCCGGCTGGTCTTCGCGACCGCCGTCTACGGAGCTCTCACTATCGCTCTGGTCGTCGTCGATTGGGAAGGCGACGGCAACGAATGGCACCTCGTTGAGGTCATCGCCGGCTACGTCATCACCATGTGGCTGACGCATACGTACGCGGCTCTTGTCAGTCGGGGCGAGCTCGGCGCGTGGGTGGAGGTGGCGCGAGAGGAATTCCCGGTCGCGGCTGCCGGACTGCCGGCGCTCGCAGTCGCCCTCCTCGGTCAGTTCCTGCACTGGGATCAGAACGAGACCGCGATCCTCGCCCTGGTCGCATGCGCCGTCACGTTGATCGTGATCCAGGTCGCAATCGTCCGCCATCTCGGTGTTACACGTGCCCGGTTGCTCGTGACCGTCGTCGTCGACATGATCTTCGCCGCCGTCATCCTCGTTCTCCATGTGCTGATCTAGGCGCCGTACGCGGCCTTGGCCGGGCCGACGTCGAAGTACTCGCGCCACTCCTTGATGCGTCCGTCCTCGATGACGAAGACGGCGCAGATCGGCAGCGTCACCGGTCGCCCGTTCAGCGTCATGTGGTCCGTGCGCTCGTTGATCACGACGTCACCGGACGCCACTTGATGATGCACGTCGAGACGCGCCGGGGTGACGCCTTCGAAGTGCGCCACCCACTCCCGTAAGGCCGCCTTGCCGGTGATCGGCGGCAGGGGCATGGCGTGGTACACCCCGTCGTCGTCGAAGGACTCGAGGATGGTGTCGGTCTCCCGCCGCTGCCAGGCCTCGAGGAACCGTCTGATGAACGCGTCGTTGGCGGCAGCGTCGCCCATCTCCGCATCGTGTCACGACGGCGCGAAGCTCGCGGCGTGGCCAGCGTGATCGTCGTCCTCGTCGTGGTGGTCGTGACGGCCGTCGTCGTGTCGTTCGTCCGCGGCCGCCGTCACGGCCTCGAGGCCAAGCGAGGGCTGAGCATCGGCGCCGACCTGGGAAAGCTCGCCGATACCCCGACGGTCATCGTCCAGGCCGTGACCCTGGCCAGCGCCGAGAATGTCCGCGTTGTCTTCGCGCAGGCGGACGGCCCCGATCTCGATCTCGTCGTGTCGCTGAAGGAAGACGACTTCGGTTACCAGCTGCTGCGCCAGTGGCAGCGTTCGGGTTCGAAGGTGGCGATCGTGATGCCGCCCGACTCTCGCATCGTCCGCCTGCGGTCGGTGGACGATCTGCAACCGCTCACCTTGCGGCGCGTCGACGCCAGCTGAGCGGTCAGTGGGTCAGGCCGACGCCGTCCTGGCAGTGGGGACCGCCCCAGTGCTCGACGATCTTGCCGTCGCGGATCCGCAGGACGGCGGTGCCGTTGATCTCGACCGGATTGCCTGACGCGGCGACGCCGTAGAACGGCGTACCGGTGTGCGTGCCCTTCACCGTCCAGTTGGACACGACGAGGTCGTCCTTCTCGATGAGCAGGTCGACGGTGAACACCATGTCACGGAAGGCAGAACGGGCCTCGGTCCACCACCGCAGCTCCTCGCCCCGGATGTCGGTTCCGACCACATCGGGATTGACCCGATCGGCGACGTGGCTGTGGAACTCGGGGGCGAAGAACGAAAACACCGCCTCTTCGTCGCCGGCGGCCATTGCATCGCTGTAGGCACCGAGGAGCTTCAGGTTCTCCGACATGGCCTAATCCTGCCTCACGGGTGGTCGGGCGTGCCCGTGTCTCCGGTGGAGAAGAGGGCGATTGGGCCTAATGCCGGGCCTCATTCGCGCCGACGCGCGATAGGTCATGCCTCCCAAAGCCCAGCGGACGCCCCAGCGCACGCCGCCGCGCACCCAGAAGCGCGCCCGCCGACCGCTGGCCGCCGCGCCGGCCCCCACCCGGCGTCGCGAACGGGAGCCGGGCGGCTTCCCGGTCGACGAGCTCGAGCGCGCCATCGAGCGTGCAGGGCTGACCTACCCACCGCACCTCGTGGGGTCGCTCGCCGCCGGCCTCGACGCCGGCAAGCACATCATCCTCACCGGGCCTCCAGGGACCGGGAAGACCAGCCTCGCCTATATGGCCGCCGAGGTGGCGGCCGACACGATGCTCTGCAGCGGCTACCTCCCCACCACGGCGACCAGCGGATGGACGACCGACGAGACGATCGGGAGCCTGGTGATGACGCGCGAAGGCATGGTGTTCCGCGCCGGCTTGTTCGTGGACGCCATGCAGACCGGTCGGTGGCTGATCATCGACGAGATCAACCGCGCCGACCTCGACCTGTCCTTCGGGCCGTTGTTCACGGTCCTGTCGGGGTCCTCGGTCGTGCTGCCCTTCGCCCGCCCCGGACACACGACGTCGTTGTCGATCGTGCCCTCGGGCGCTGAGATCCCCAAGGACACCGAGCCCATCCACGTGCCCAGCCGGTGGCGGCTGCTGGCAACGATGAACGTGTTCGACAAGAACACGCTCCACCGCTTGTCCTACGCGCTCATGCGCCGGTTCGCCTTCATCGACGTGCCGTCGCCCGACGACGACGCCATGGAACAGCTGATCCAGGGCCCCGGAGACTTCGTGCTCTCGCTCCTCGACCTGCGCAAGTACCGGGATCTCGGCCCCGCCATCTTCCTCGACGCCCAGAAGTTCGCCGCCCACCGCATGGCCGACGGAGTGTCGGAGTCCCGGGCTCTCCTCGAGGCCTTCTACTCGTTCTTCCTGCCCCAGTTCGATGGCTTGGCCGAGGAGGGTGGGCACCTGTACGACACCCTGTCGAAGGTGTTCGCCGCCCCCGAGCGAGACGAGCTGCGCCGCGCCATCCGCACCGTGCTCGGACCCGGTCGCTAACAAGGGAGCAGGGAGCCCGCCCGTCGGCGGCGAACTACGACATCGATGGGAGACCGCCGCCGGACGCACCGCGCGCTGGCCGTGCTCGTGCCGCTGGCGGTCGCACTCGTCGCCTTGACGGCCCCGTCGGTGCACGCCGCCGCCCCTATGAGCAGCACGCCACCCGCCGCGCCCGGCAGCGGCCGGAAGACAAACCACGACATCGAGCCGACGGTCGCCGTCGCGCCCAACGGCACACTCTGGGCGACGTCGACCGTGCTCGGGGAGAAGACGGGCGGCCAGGACATCTGGAAGTCGACCGATGGCGGCACGACGTGGAAGTGGGTGGCCGACCCGTTCCGCCCACCGGGGGCCGTCGTGTCATTCGGTGGTGGTGACGCCGACATCGCCGTCGCCACCCGGACCAACTCGAGCGGGCACTACAACATCTACGCCGCCAGCCTGTGGGTGGTAGCCGGCGAGGGCGGTCTGCTCGTCGGGGACATCAGCCTCGCCATCAGCACCGACGGCGGCAAGACGTGGCTCGAACACCCTCTGGCCGGCGAGGTGCCCGGCGACGACCGGCCGTGGGTCGCCGCGGACGGCGCCTGCCGCGTGTACCTGAACTACCACGGCGGCCCGACGCTCGCGAACGTCGTCAACGTCTATGACCTCTGCGACCCCTTGGCGACCGTCGCCGGCGCCACACTGACGCCCCTCGAGTCGACTCGTTACCCGTCGTTGTCAACTGACGCGGCGACGGACGCACCGGCCACCTACGTCACGGCCGGATTCGGCAAGATGGCCGTCGATACGACGCCGGGATCGCCCGGGTACCACCGCATCTACATCCCGATGATGGACTGCCCGCACATGACTCTCCAGCAGGAGGTGGGCCGGGTCGAAGCCGCGGATCCGGGTTGCCCGGTCGGGACCCGCGCCGAGGTCTACGTCCTCGTCGGTGTGCCCGGCGGCTCGAACCCCGGCCCTGCGGGGATCGAGACGCCTGGAGTGCCGGACGCCATCGGGTGGACGCTCGCGGACCTCGGCCCGAGCCCGACATCGGAGGTAGCGGTGTGGCCGGCCACCGCGTCGATGGACAAGGCCGGGGATGTCATCGTCGCCTGGCACGACAACCACCACTCCCACGTGCAGGCTTCGGCCGATCAAGGTCGCCACTGGACGGCGCCGGTGACGCTCCCCAGCGCCGGCTCGGCCGTCTATCCGACGGTCGCGACGACCGGCATCGGCCGCGCGGTCGTGGCGTTCTACGGAGCGAACCTGCCGGGCGACGCCAACGACACCGCGGTCATGGGCGCGCCGGGCGCTGCTGGTGCTGCGACGTGGGCGCTCGATGCCGTGGCTGTCGGATATGACAGCGTCCACGCAACGATCAACATGGGCCCGATCCAGTCGCTCGATCCGCTCGTTCATCGCGGGATCCTGTGCACCAAGGGCGACGCGTGCACCGTCGCCGGCTCGCGTGATCTCTTCGACAACTTCGGCGCCGTCGCAAGCCCGAACGGCGCGCGTGTGACGATCGCCTACACGAGTGACGGTGGCGGAACGCTTGCGGCCGACGCCACCAAGGCCGTCACGATCGCGTCGTAGGCGGATCTACGTCGAGGGCGATGCCGGCGGGATCACGCAGATCGACGTCGGGCTGTTCGTAACGAGGTAGCTGGTGACGCCGCCCGTCGTGATGCCCCGAAGCCGGCTCGTGCCCCGCCGACCGACGACGAGCATGCCCGCTTGGCGCTCTTCCGCGAGAGCGACGAGGGCGGCGCGGGGGTCGCCTTCCATCTCAATCGGCTCCGCCTTCCGGTTTCCGACCCACTCGGTGATCGCCTTCTGCGCCTTCGCGTGCAGACGCCGGTGCAGCCTCGGCCTCGTCTCTGACGACGTCGGCTCCCACGCGTAAACGGCGGCCACGGGCGCGCCGGTGAAGCCGCCGACCGTCACAGCCCAGTCGAGGGCGAGCGTTGCGCCCTCGCTGCCGTCCATGCCGACGAGAACGGGACGTGCATCGGCCTGCTGAGAACCAGCGTCGCGAGCGATCACGACCGGGCATACGGCGTTCTCGATACACGCCCGGCTCACCGAGCCAAGCAGCATCCCCGTGAAACCCCCGAGGCCGCGGCTCCCAAGACAGAGCACGCTGTCGGGCCGCACGCTTGCGAGGATGGCCGCCGCGGGCGCGCCTCGGAGCGATTCGATCTGCACGAACGACGGGATGTCGCCGAAGGTTTCCTTGACCACGGAGCTCGCGTCGGCAACCGCGGCCGCGTCCATCTCCTCGGCAGGCTTTGGCGCCGGCGTGCCCGGCAGGATCGACGTCTTCGGGTAGCTCCACGCCTGGAACACTCGCAACGGCACGTGCGCGGCCGTCGCCATCCTGGCCGCCCAACGCAACGCCGAGCGGCTGTCCTCAGACCCGTCGACGCCCACCACGAATTCGTCCAACGCGGTTTCCTCCGTCCTTGCGGCCCCGAGGGGCGAGACCCGCCGGACCCTACCCTCGGCCGCCGGGACCCCGCGAATGGCATGAATCCCAGCCCCGCGCCCGCTGACCAGCGCTTTCCCGGTCGTTCGCTCAAGCAGCAAGGCGATCCGGTCCGCCGAGGCACAACGTTGCGAATTCGTTGCGGCTCATCCGTACGTTCCCGGTATCGGCGAAGTCAGCTGGGCATCGGGCCTGGCCGCGAATCCGATGAGGGGGTTATGAGGGAATGAGCAGATCAATGACCCGACGAGGCCTTGCGAAGGTCGTCGCCATGGGGGCACTCGTCGCCTGTGTCGGGATGGCGTCGGCGATTCCGGCGAGCGCCACGACACCCAACGACGTCGCCATCAACGCCGACCTGACGTTTACGGGCCCGACCTCGGCTGCAGGCACCTACGCCGCATCCGGAGCGATCAGCGATCAAGGCACCGCTGCGGAAGATTTCCGGTTCGTGGGATCCCAAGTGCAGGGCACAAAAGTAATGACCAGTGCCAACGGGACGATCTCCCTCTACTTCGATGGCAAAGTCACCTCGACGGGACCGACGACAGCGGTCGTTGACGGGAGATGGGTCATCACCGGCGGTACGGGCAACTACGCCGGCGAGCACGGCGACGGGAGTGTCCACTCCACGGTGGACTTCGCCACCTCGACGCTCCACTCGACCCTGACAGGGAAAGCCTTCTCCGCCGGCAGCGGAGAGTGACCCATCACCAGCGGACGCGCCCGTTGGCGCGTCCGCTGGGTGCGTCAAGCTCCCAAACCGCTACCGGCCATCACGCACACTGCTCGACGCTCGAGCGTTTCGATATGCAGCAAGCGGGCGATGGCCACCGCCTCGTTCAACGCCTGGCGGGCATCGGCCATCGGCGCGCCGGTTTGCAACGCAGCTGTCGCACCATGCACGAGCGACCAGCCCAACCATCCCCGAGCTCCGATGCGTCGATGGACGGACTGTGCATTGGCATAGTGCCGCCTCGCTCGTTCATGGTCCGAAAAGCATGTGGCCAGGAGCCCGAGATAGTGCTCCACGCAGCCATAGGTTCCCTGGCTCGACGCGGCCAGCAGACCCGAGTACGGCTCCAACTCCCTGTAGATGACCGCGGCGAGGTCGGGTTTGCGCAGTCGCGCGACTGCCAAGCTGAGCAGGGCGGTCGTCAGCGTCCACTGAACAGTCGTCGTCAAGCGCACGTGCCCGTCCGAGACACATGTAGCAACGAGCGCTCCCGCGTCAGCAACAGCTCCGAGATCCAGCGATGCCACGGCGAGAGCGGCGCCGTAGACAGTCGCCGCGTCCTTCGCCGCGCACTCGGCGAGGTCGTCCGCAAGCTCGCCCATTCGGCCTTGCTGAAGGCGCACGGCGCTCATGCGACCGACGTGCAGAACGTCGGCATCAGGCTCGCCAACCCGTTTGGCACTACGCAAGGCGGCACGGCTCAGCTCCTCGGCGCGGTCGAGGTCGCCGACGATGCCCGCCAGATTGCATTCCAGGGATTTCAGGAGCCACTCCATCTGACGGCCCGGCGCGCTGCTGGCAGCCCTCATGGCATCGCTCAACGCGCTCTTCGCGGCGCTGACGTCCCCAGCCTCGATCGCCGCGATGCAGTACCAGCTTGCTGCGGTCGACTCGCGCTCAGGGTCTCCGAGCAAACCGGCCAGTTCTCGGAGCTCAGCACAGAGTCGAAGGCGCTCGTTGACGTTCGCAGGTGTGCGGAGCGTCATCACGCGCTGAGCAAGGACGTCCGCGAGAGCAGGGACGTCACCCGACGCGCGAGCCGCCGCGACGGCCGCATCGCTCAGCGCGAAACGCCGAGACTGGTCGGCCCGGCTGAACGTCAGCTCCATCGAAAGAACGCTCATGACGCGAGCGTGGTCCGCCGTTCCCGGCGTCGTGAAGTCGAGGGCGCACTCCAGCGCGTCGATCTTCGCTTGATCCGGCTGCCCCTCGGCTGTCCAGAATCCCCGGTGGTTTGCAAGGACGGCTCTTATGTAGCGGCCAGTGTCATCCAAGCGGCGAGCCAGCGCGCCTGCGTCAAGCAAGGTGCCGCGGTGAGCGGGGTCGCCGGCACGGCGTTGCGCGTCGCCAAGCCGGATCAGCAGTTCGCACTCCTCGGTGGCGTCGCCGGCGTGGAGCAGCTCCCGAGCGCTGCTGTAGTGGTTGACGGCCTCCTCATAGGCGGTCATGCCGGCAGCGCGGTCTCCAGCTGCGGCGGCATACCGAACAGCCTTTCCGAGCGATCCTTGGACGCCGGCCGCTGCGAAGTGATGTGCGAGCATCGACAGCGCCGGTCCGGGGTCCCGGATCGTCAGGCGTTCAAGAGTTTCGCCGAGCTGTAGGTGGAGCCGAGCCCGTCTCGTCGCTCCAAGACCCTCATAGACAGCGTCACGGACGACGGCGTGCCTGAACCGGAACGACCCGATGTCAGATTCGGTCAAGAGACGGCACCGACAGGCCTCGTCGAGAGCGTCCAGCAACTCGTCGTCCTTTAGCGAGGTGGTCCGCTCCAACAACGCGGCCTCGGTTTCGAGGCCCGCCACCGCCGCAAGCCGTACGAGCTTCGCCGTCGACGTGGACAGCTGCCGCACCCGCCGCTCGACAAGGTCCCGGACACTGTTGGGGACAGAGAACGCTGCTGATTCCAAGTCATCGAGCAGCTCCGTCACGAAGAGGGCGTTGCCATCCGTCCTGCTGAAGACGGCGTGCGCTAGGTCGTCGTCTGACACGCCGCGCGCCTCGACCATCTTCCGCACGACGTCGCGGGTAAGCCCACCGAGTTCCACCAGTGCCACACCGGACTCGCGCCGAAGAGCAGCCAGGGTGTCGCGCAGCTGCGGATTCGCTGCGGCTTCGTCGTCGCGGTAGGTCAGGAGCGCGACGAGTGGAACGGACGCCGTCGATCGGACGACGTGGCGGATAAGGAGAAGAGTCGGGACTGCGGCCCATTGCAGATCCTCCAGCAGGAGGACAACTGGCGCAGAACCACTGAGGCGCCTGATCAGTAATTCCACCGACGCGAACAACAGGCTGCGATCGCTCGCGGGATCCGCCATGCCCGCAGGCACGACGTCCGGGAGACGCGCTGCGGTCTGCGGAAGAAGACGGAGTACAGCCGTCCCGGACGCGCCGATCAAGGACCTAAGCCGTTCCTCTGGAAGCGGATCAGAAAGACGCTCGAGTGCCTCGACGACCGGCTCGTAGGGGATAGCGCCGCCTTCGCTGCACCGCCCATGGAGAACTACGGCGCCGGCGTCGTGGGCCCGGGAGGCCGCTTCCACCGCGAGCGTGGTCTTTCCAGTCCCTGCCTCGCCAGCGATGAGTAGCACTTGTCGCCTCGACGTCCGGCTGCGCTCGAACGCCTCTGCGATCAGGTCGAGCTCATGGTCCCGTCCGAACACCGGACGACCCGATCGATGCAGCAGCGCAAGCGGTGGCCGGGGCGTCATGTCGCGATCGGCGGGATGCGTAGGTTCCTCACCCAGGAGCTCGAGGTACGCGGCTTCGGTCTCGTCGGACGGCTGCACACCGAGCTCGTCGGCAAGCACGGATCGGCAGCGTTCATACGCGCGGAGGGCTGCGCCGCGGCTGCCGGCGCGGGCATGTGCAGCCATCGCCAGTCTGTGAGCCGACTCTCGAAAGGGGTCGGCGACTATGAGTGCCTCTGCTGCCGCGAGCGCTTCGGTGATGTGCCCACAGTCCAAGTGAGCGGCGCCGAGTGCGTCAAGTGCTCGAAGGCGCGCGCCGTTGAGCTCAGCCCGATATTGATCGAGCCATCCAGAATCCTCAGCCGCGAACGCGGTCTGGGCCAAGACGTCGCTGGCGAGTTGCGCCTTCGAGATTGCGGCGGGAGCATCGCCAGCCGCGAGGTCTGCTTCTGCAGCGGTCACCGCGCACACGGCCTCCTCGGCATCGATCACGACTCCGTGCGGGAGGTGAAGGTGGTAGCACCCTGCGGCGGATGTCAGCAGGTCCGCTGCTGGTAACCCAGCCGCCGACAAGAACGCGCGCACGCGAGACACAACCCCTCGCAGGGCCGATTCCCAGGTGTCAGGCAGTTCGGAAGGCCACAACACCTCTGCGAGCTGAGTCTTCGAGACAGGCTGGTGACGTTCCCGAACCAAGAATCCGAACGCCAAGCGGCCTCTCCGGCCTCCGAGAAGGCTGACGTCGGCGCGGCCAGCGGGGCCATCAATCGTGAGGGCGCCAAGCAACGCAATACGCGCGTCCGCCGATTTCGCACTGCTCGTCCCCATCCCGCGCAGAGCGTAGTGAGGGCACCAAACCCACAGAACCGGTCAAACGGCGTATGTCCGGTTTCCGGACCTGCGCCCGTTCGCCGGCCACTGAAGCGCCTCGTGGTGATCAGTCGGTGGGGCGGATGGGTGGTGGGTGGTGGAGACGATCGGACTCGAACCGACGACCCCCTGCTTGCAAAGTATCTACAGCCCGATTCGCTGACCAGCGTAGATCCGGCGAAGGCGCAAGTCATGGTGTGTCTCGCCCTGAGCGTGGCGACGCGGGAAGACGCAGGATTCTCGACTACCGCGCGGGGACGCGCGGGGATCAAGCGGTCTCGAGCTGAGAGCGCCGACGCAGGAACCACCGCCGCGTGCTCTCGGAGTCGTCGCGTGATCGGCCGCGTAGTTCTGCCGCGGCCGCCCACTTTCCCGACTTGCCCGTTGGCCAGGCGTCAACAAGTGCGGCGACTCTGCGGTACTCCTCGTCCAGCGCGGGCCTCCCGTCGAACTTGTAGCCACGCTTCCTGAGGTGCGGGCGCCAGATTTTCATCACAATCTCGCTCGAGAGCCCATAGCGCTCGCCGACCGCCGTCGCGTGGTCTTTGATCGCGTCGAGCGGGAGACCGTCCCTCTTCGGGATCGAGAGCGTGACCCGACCCTGCGTCGTCTTCGTGTACGCGGCGATGGCCGGTCCTACTCGTTCCGTGATCGTCCTGACGTAGTCGGTCTCCCGCTCCTTCTGCGCGGCCCACCATGCCTTACGGGATGCGGACTTCGCGGGTGACTTCCTTCCCCTGCCCGACGAGCTGCGCGCACGCATGCGCTTCATCCGACGCTGCAGGTCGGCGTATTCCGGTGTCGTCTGGTCGCTCGCGATCTCCTTGAGACGAGCGTTGTGCGCAGCGAGCGCACGGCGCCGACGATCCGATGCTGTCTCGCCGAGCTCGGGCAGCTCTTCGCCGAAGAATGACCTGAGGCGCGCCAGCGAGGCATCGTCGGGCACCGTGCCCCGGAGGTACTTGCCGATGGCCCCACGGCTGACGCCGACTCGGCTGGCGAGTGCTGCCTGGGTCAGTCCCAACTCAGACAGCTTGCGAAAAAGAAACACGGCCAATGGCGTGCTTGCGGGGTGCCTCTGCCTGGCGCGGCCAGCGTGTTGCCGGCAATACAGCGTCGCCCCTCTCGAGAGTGCGGCGTTGCACACGAGGCAGCGGCGCTCTTGCTTGACGTGCCCATCCCATCGAGCCATGCATCGGGATGATTGCAGCCTTGGCTACTTCGGTGGTGGATCTGTAGAGCTGCGCAGGTCGGAGGGGTGACAAATCCCGAGGTACGAGGCAGTGTCAGCGGCGACATGTGACAAAACTCGTTTCGTCACACCGCGCCGCGCATCAGGTGCAAGAAGTTGTGCTTGCGTCACTTCCGCCCGGCCGCAGATGCCGTCAGGGTCGGGAGAGACCCATGGCGAAGCACAACACCGCACAAGACCGACGGGAACGGCGCCCGCCCGTCGACGTCGACGCAGTCGCTGTGTACACGGGCATGACGAAGGCCTGGTGGCGCCGGGCTGTGCAGGAGAGGCGAGTGCCGTTCATCAAGCTTGGACGGCTGGTGCGCTTCGACCTCGACGCTGTCGACCGCTGGCTCGAGGAGAACACCGTGCAGCCGGCGCGCGACGACCTCGACGAACTGCTCGGCCGGCGCCGGCGGAGCGGGGCGTGACGCAGTACGTCAACCCCTGGAAGCTGTGGCACGGCGCGTTCGTGCCCGAGTGGCTCATGCGCCGCCCGAGCAGCGACGTCCCGCCCGGGTCGAAGCTGTTGTACGCGCGCCTCTGCAGGTACGCGGGAAAGTCGGGCCGGAAGGCCGGCATCGCATTCCCTCCGATGGTCGAACTCGCCGCTGAGTGCGGGATGAGCTCGCGTCAGGCGAGCCGGTACCTGGTGCACCTCGAGACGAAAGGCCTGCTCGAGGTCCAGCGCCGACCCAACCGGAGCAACCTTTACCGCTTCCCCGCCCACGAATGGATGGGGTTTGGCGAGGACGCATGCGACCGATCCCGCTCAGACGCAAGCGACTCGCGGACGGAGACACATGCGTCCGAACCTTCCTCCCCTTCTGAGAGTCACCGGGTGGCGGAGTCACCGGCCGCCGCTCGATTTCTCAACGCACAGAAAGGCGATGCGGCATGACCGAGGACCAGGCAGCGCGCGTGTGGGACGAGCTCATGGCCACCTTCCCGAAGGTCGAGAGGCTCGTAACCGAGGGCGAGATGCGGAAGTGGATGAAGACCTTCAGAGGCCTGGACCACCCAGCCGCCATGAAGGCTGCCGACCGGGCCCGCGAGGAGCTCGACACCATGCCCTCGCACAGCTGGTTCATCCGGGTGGCGCAGGAATACACGCCGCGAGCGCCGGAGCCGGAGCCCGAACCACTGCCGCCGCGAGCGTCGCCGGACGTGGCCAAGCACTGGCTCGGTGTGATCCGTCGCCAGCTCGCGGACGCGAAGGGCCCACTCGCGCGGACGCTCGACGAGGCCGTCGCCTGACCCATGTCGCCAGCCGATTTCCGCGACCCACGTCGAAGACCCATCGACGCCGCCGATTTTCGCGACCCATCGGAGGCGAGCCGCGAAAATCGCCGCTGTTCGGAGCGCCGCCGCGACGGTCAACCGTGTCGGGCGTTCGCAGTCGTCGGCTGCACCGCGTGCCGGGCCCACGGGGGCGAGGTGTCGCCGGAGCGCCGAGCAGCCGACCACCGACGAGCCGAGGCGAAGCGTGAGCGCGGGCTCGCGGCCTACGAGGAGCTCGACCGCAAGATGTCAGCGGCGAGTGATCGCGTGATGGCCGACCTCGCCGACATGCTCGAGCGAGGGGCGTGACATGCCGCACTTGTCGACGCCCAGCGATGGAAGACTCCGCGGCGGCCGCCCGGCCGGCGGACGAGGACCCCAGCCCTCTGGAGCCGTGTCGGGCGGCCCGAACCGTCGTCGATGCCGAAGCGGCTGACCGACGCCCAGCGGGCCGTCCGCCGGCTCCGCAAGCTGCTCGAGGGCGGTTTCGAGGACGAGCTCGAGGCGGCGCTCGCTCCGAGCGCCCGCACGAGTCACGCTCGCTCCTCTGGGCCCGCCACCGGCCGTCGTGGTGGCTTCAGCGACCCGACCGCCGATACAGCCCTCGCTGACGCGGCTCGTGACCCCCAGGCCGACGTTGCGATCGCACTCCTCGACCTCATCGATAAGGCGGGCAACGCGTGCGCGCGCCTGAAGTTCCTTCGTGATCCCGTGGCCAGCAAGCCCGGCCGTGATCCCTGCGTGAACTGCTCGCGCTTCGGTATCGACGAGCCATCGGCACCGGGCCGTGAAGGGCGATGCGAAGCGTGTTACCGCTGGCGGAAGCGGCCGAACCACGGCGGCGAGGACGCGCCGCGCGACGTCGTCCTGAAGCGGCACGGGCTCGCGTGATGCCGTTGTCACGACTGTCACGACCCGCTGACCTGCGAAGTTGTCACGACGTGTCACCGTGGGGTGAAGGATGACCACCACCGCGCGAGGACGGGCGCTGCTCAAGGCCGCCGCTCCGGATCCCCTCGGTTGGTGGGCACAGGCGAACGACGCCGACCGCGAGGAGCTGCTCGTTGCGATGCTACGAGAGCTGCCCGCCGGCGAGGCCGCCGAGTTCGTGGGCGTGCTGGCCACCGCTGAGGCGGCCGCGGTGCGCGTGCTGCTCGGCAAGCGAGGCGACCGATGAGGAGACGACGCAACGTGAAGACCGATACCCCGACCTTGTCGCCACCCAGCCACCCGGCGCCCAGCGACGTCGACGACCAGGCCGAGCTCGAGCCGGAGGTTGCCGACCTACAGCGAAGGCTGGCGGCCATCCCAACCGAGTGGATCGGTGACGAACTCCGCTCCGCCCTCGCCAACCAGGCGAAAGCCGCTGCTCGTCAGCGCAGTCTCGTCGACCGTCGCGACGCGCTCGACCGCACGATCAACGAGGCGCTCGCCGAGGACAACGAGGAGCGGGCGCTGATCGCCGCCCAGCGCCTCGCCGCCGTCGCCCTCGTGGTCGGTCGGGTGTCAGCGATCGAAGTCGACTCCTCACTCGCTCAAGAGGCGCTTCGGCGTGCACAGGAAGGCGTCCTCAGTGCTCTACAGGCTGCGCAGCTGACCCAGCCGGCGTATCTCGTAGAACGCGGCCAGTGGCAGCGCCTCCCTGACGGTCTGCGCCTTGACGTGAGGATGGAACCTCCCCATCCCACGGACCTCGACCGACAAGCAGTCCGGGTATACGAGGCGCTGGCCGCACGGATCGACCGTCAGTACCGGGCTTGGCTCAACTGGCAGCGCGAGGCCGCCGCTGGCGGTGGATCCGTCGACCTGTGGACCGCCCTGGGCATGGCGGCGGCGACGTGCGAGCACCTCGACGGCCTCGCCGATCAGGTCGCTGAAGTCAACGCACTCATCACCAAAGCCAACCGCGCCCGGGAGACGAGCGGTGAGACGTGGCACCTGCCACCGGGGGTGGCTGTCAGCGCCGACTAGGCGCGGAGAGGAAGACCGATGACCGAACCACTACGCGTCGATGTGCCCATGACGATCGTGCTCAAGACGCTGCCCGTCGACGCCGTCGCCAAGAGCGCGGCACCAAGGGCGCGACAACAGATCGATAGCAAGCCTTACGACCTCCACGCGGACCTCGCCCGGATCAGTCGGCTCGCCAAAGAGCGCCGGAAGGAAGCCACGATGACCAAACCGAAGACGTCGGCCGTCGAGAAGGCCGAGCAGGCGATCGACGCCGAGGGCGACCCGGTCCGCAAAGCCGAGCTCGCCAACCAGCTGAGCCGAACGCGACTCAGTGCGCTGTACGAGGCCCAGGGCACACCCGCCCCGGTGGCGACGACGCGCGCAGCGACGGTGGCCAAGGGCGCCCAGCCGATCGTCCGGGAGCGTGCCGAGCTCGTGCGGAAGGCGGCGGAGGAGACCGACCCCACGCGGCGCCGAGAGCTGGCATCGCGCGTCGACGCGCTGAATCGCCAGCTGCTACGCCGCGTCTACGAAGGAAGTTGACGTGGTCGAGACCCGGACGACAGGGCGCCGGCCACTCGGCCAGAGCGCACGGCTCGATCTGTCAGGGCCAGAACTGATCTGGGGCGTCGTCGACGGCCGCCTGCCGGCCGGCGTACAGCTCGGCGACCGCTCGTTGACCGTCTACGGCCCACCGGGCTCGAGATCGACGCCGCGGGCCCACGCAGCGCAGTTCACGCTTCACGCCAAGGACGAACCTTGGCGAGCCGGCATCGACGTCGTCAATGGCGTCGCCGCGGAGTGCGTCGCCGGCGCGTGTGACCACGCGAGCGTCACGCTCCAGCTCGACGTCGACGGCGACGGCTGGGAGCTGCACACGATCTAGGTCGCCGAGTACCGCTTTCGCGCCATCCGAGGCGGCGCGGGTGCTCGACGCGGGGAGCGGCCGGCGCCGGTGGTCTTTCGACCTCCTCCTTGACCGGCGTCCGCCGCTCCCCTCCATGTCCACACCTTGCACTTGTCGCGCGCCAGCGCGGCCGAGAGGAGAACCCATGCAGCACACATCCCACGCTGACACCGTGGCCGAGATCGCCCAGCGGAGCGCCGTCCTTGACGCTGTGCGCGATGGCAGCCTGCTCGCCGAGATGGCCGAGGAGCGTCGGCGCATCGCCGAGATCCGCGGCGCGACCCGCACCGTCGTCGAGGAGAACTGATGCCGAAAATCGAACTCACCAATGGGGCGTGGGCCGAGCTGCGCGACGCCGACACGCTCAAGAACAGGGACCGCAAGCGCGTGATGGTTGCGATCGACCAGGTCGAGGGCGGCGAGATCACCAAGAGCCTGGCGGTCGTCGACCAGCTGATCGCCGAGCTCGTCGAGTCATGGTCCTTCGAGCTCCCGCTTCCACGTGAGAGCAGCGACTCCGTCGACGAGCTGTCCGTGGCGGACTACGACCTGCTGGTCGACGCGCTCGAGCCCGCACGCAAAGTGCTGTTCCCCGACTTCGATCCCAGTGCGGCGGCGGGCACCCCTACCGGGCCCTCAAGGACCTCGAATGGCTCCTTGGGGGCGGACCGGACGACGAACGCCTAGAGCCGCCCCGGCAGCACTGGCGGGACTACCGGCTCATCCGGCTGACCGGATGGACGTTCGACGAGATCGACGCGGCTCCTGCCGCGCGGTGTGACTGGCTGCTGCAGATCGACGACCTCGTCACGAAGGTCCAGCAACAGCGCGAGGAGCGCGCCGGCCGTGAAGCCGAGCGTCGATAAGGAAGGAATATCGGATGCCTGAGGGCCTCTTGCCGCCCGTACTCGTTGAGCTGCGGGCCAACATCACGGACTTCAAGGCCAAGATGGGCGAGGCGCGGACTGACATCGCCAAGACCGCTGACTCGACGTCGTTCGACAAGCTCGCCACCGTCGGGAAAGCGGCGCTGATGGGCGTGGCGGGCGCCGCAGTCGGGGTGGGCGCGGTCGCCCTCAAGATGGCCGACGCATGGGAGCAGAGCCACGCGCGGCTGATCACCGCCGTGCACAACCTGAACGAGAACTTCTCCTCGATCGAAGGCCCGCTCGGCTCTGTCGAGAAGAAGATGGAGGGCTTCGGCTTCACGAACGCCGACGTCGAAAACGCCGTCGCTCGCCTGGCGCCGGCGACGGGCTCGACGTCCAAGGCGATCTCTGAAATGGCTCTGGCCGCGGACATCGCCAAGGCTCGGCACATGTCCCTCGAGGACGCGACACAACTCCTCGTCAAGGTCCAGACCGGCCACGTCGCCCTGCTCGGCCGGCTCGGCATCAACGTGAAAGACGCCAACGGCAAGCTGCTCGACCAGGACGCCGCGATGAAGCGGCTCGCCGACACCTACGGCGGCGCCGCCAAGAACAACGCCGAGACCTTCGCAGGCAAGATGCAAGCGCTCAAGGCGTCGAGCGAGGACATCGCCAAGAACATCGGCGTCGCTCTGATCCCGATCCTCGAGAAGGCCGCGACCGTCACGGCCGACGTAATCAAGTGGTTCGAGAAGCACCGCACCGTGGCGATCGCCTTGGGGATCGTCGTCGGCGGCGCTCTGCTAGTCGCGATCGGTGCTTACGTCGTCTCCATGGCCGCCGCTGCGGTGGCGACGATCGCCGCGACGTGGCCGATCCTGGCCATCATCGCTGCGGTAGCCGCCGTCGCTGTCGGGGTTGGCTACCTCGCGACCCACTGGCGCGAGGTCTGGGCCGAGATCCAGCAGCTCGTGGGCGCCGCCGTCGACTGGATCAAGAGCCACTTCTACGTGCTCGTCACGATCGTCGGCTTGCCAGTCGTCGCCCTCTACGAGCTCTACACCCACTGGTCCCAGATCTGGGCCGCGATAACAGGTGTCTTGTCGAGCGCTTGGAACGCGATCGTCAACTTCTTCACGTCGCTGCCCGGCAACATCGTGAACGGGCTGGAGAGCGCTGCGCCCGCGATCCTCGCGTGGTGGATCACCCTGCCGATCCGCATCCTCGGTCTTCTTGCGTCGGCCGCGATCTGGCTCGTCGAGACTGGTGTCCACATCATCGAAGGCCTCGCGCACGGGGTTGAGGTCGGCGCTGTCCTCCTCTGGAACTGGTACACGTCGCTGCCGGGCCGCATCCTCAGCCTCCTCGCCGCAGCTGGCTCGTGGTTGCTCAATACCGGCATCGACATCTTGAAGGGCCTGGTCAATGGCGCGGAGCAGGGCGCGATCGCGCTGTGGAACTGGTACACGTCGCTGCCCGGGCGGATCGTGGGCGCGATCGGCGACGTCGGCTCGTGGCTGCTCCAGACGGGCAAGGACCTGATCAGCGGTCTCATCCATGGCATCGAGTCGATGGCCGGCAACCTGGCCAACTCGGTCGTCAACACCGTCAAGAACGCCGTGCCGGGTCCGATCAAGAGCCTGCTCGGGATCTCGTCGCCGTCGAAGCTGATGATGGAGTACGGCGGCTATGTCATGGAGGGCTTGCGGCTCGGCATCGTGAACGAGCAGGGCCGACTGGCGGGCGACGTCGCACGGGTCGCGAATACGGTGACCCGGCTCGGCTCCTTCAACCTGGGGGTGAGCGGCAACGTGCTGTCGGGTGCGTCCGGCGGCGCCGTGGCGTCGCTCGGCTTCGCGACAGCAGTCAGCGGCGGGACGACGGTCAACGTCGGCGGCATCACCGTCCTTCAGCAGCCGGGCGAAGACAGTGCCGCGCTGGCGCGGCGGATCCGCGACGAGCTGCGCAACTACGCCCGCAACAACCAGACCGCAGTTCCGGTCGGTCTTCGCTGACCGCCGACACTTCCGCCTTAGCGCCGGTCAGCGCGGCCGAGAGCGGCACGCGCCAGCGCGACCCGCTCCTCCAATGGGCGGGCTTGAGCGCGAACACGGCGTTCCTTCGGTGTTCTGCGCTCGACAGCTCCCGTGCGACGCCGGACATAGTCGCGGCGCCGCTCCTCGGCCGTCAGGCCGCCCCAGACGCCGAGTCGCTCATTGTGCTCGAGGGCGTACCCGAGGCACTCACTGCGGACGGGACACTCGCGGCACAGAGCCTTCGCCGCGCCCGCCATGGTCGGGCTGTGGCCGCGGGGCGGGAAAAATACAGCCTTGGGAGTGGCCGAACACGCTGCACGCGCCATCCACGCCGGCCGCCGAGGAAGCAGCTCCATGTCGCTCGGCGCCATGAGCGCGAAGACGGCATCGATCGTCAGCGCGTCGGCATCGAGCGTCACGCCTGGAAGTGTGACGCCTACTGAGAACGGTTCTCAACAACCGATCGCAAGATCCACGCCCAGTGTCCGGCGCGCGACCACAGTTGTCGTCATGGCGATGATCGCCCGCGTGTGGAACCGATTCGACGAGGCCGGGCACAGGGTCCTGAGCTTGGCTGCGCTGGCGCTACTGGTCGTCGTCCTCGACAAGTTTGTTTTCTACGGCATCCACGAGCTGTTCAGTGGGGGCGCTCGGCTCGGCGAGGTGCTGTACGAGCTCTCGCTCGCCTACTTGGCGAGTGTTGTGTTCTGGTTGTTGGTCGTCGAGCTTCCAAGACAGCGCACGCAGCGGACGATCTACGAGCGCGTCGGCCCTCTCGCCATGCGCGTCGCCGGCGCAGGGCACGGGCTCACCCTCTCCATCGCCCAATCCGCGGGTAGTCCACTAACCGATCAAGACGAACCACTGTCGGAAGAGCGGCTCCAACAACTGTGCTCGTCCGTGGGGCCGCACACCCCGGCTGCGATCTCGTTCTGGAGGGATGGCGCCCTCCAACAGGGCGCGCTGATCGACGTGCTCTATGACCGTGTAAGGCGGACCAAGCAAGCCATCGACGACATCTTCGTGATGATGCCGTACCTCGATGCATCGCTGATCCACCACCTCAACCAGGCGGACGCCTCGCAGTTGTTGCGGGCCCAGCCGCCCGAGGGCGTCCCTCTGAAAAACTCAGACGTTCGGTGGTTGGTCCCTCAGCTCGTTCAGTACCAGGCGATCGGGAAGGCTCTCCGTGAGTACGTGTCGACGAAGTGGCAGGGCGCTGGCAGCTGACCCACGACACCGGCCGCTTGTCGGCACAGAGCGCTAGCTGCGAGAGTCGCCGAATGTCACGGCGTCCCATCGCCCTCGCCCTCGCTGCGGTCGGCGCCCTCGGTGGCCTTCTCGCCATCCTCCTCGCGGCCGGCGCCGCCTTCGGAAACGTCGCCGAGTGGTTTCAGGCGGTGGGGACCGTCGCAGCTTTCGCCGTGACGCTGATGCTCCTGATGCACGAGATCAATGTTCGCCGCCAAGACCAGCTCGAACGAGAGGCTGAACAGGCACGCCAAATCACGCTGCTACGCGGCGGGAGTACAAGCGGGACCGTGTTAGATCCAGCGACTGGCCGCCTGAATCGCCCGTTCGAGGTGGAAATAACCGGGACTGTGATCAACGGCAGCGATGCTCTGTTGTCCGGCGTCACGATCCTCTTCTACGTCGGGGAAGAGCAGGTCCACCATCACGACATTGGCGTGGTTCGGGCAGATGCTCGCCAGGAGGCGACGTATCGCATGATGTGGGATCGCGAAGAGGATCCTCCGCCGCGCACAGTCGCATGCACGTTCGCCGATCGGCGCAAGCGTGCGTGGCGCCTGTCGTGGAACGGAGACCTAGAGCGGCTCCCCGGCTTCAGCCCGTAGCGCCACAGCCCGACCGACGCCGCCGCGTTCCTCGCGAAATCGGTGTACCCGGCTGCCTATGAAAGTTCGATCCAGGTCGTCGCCGTTCACGGACGTCGCCGGGGGAACCTCCGTCGTGTTCGTCCGAGTCCCAGACTCTCAACCCCGCGACCGCCGATGTTGGACGCCAGGTCATTGCGAATCGCCTTCATAACGTCGTCCGCTGCCCTGTCGATACCGCTTGCCGGGTCCACACCTTCCGGGCGTTCCGGCATGCGGTGCCACATGAAGATCGCGAACACGTCGCCGAACCTTTCGGCGACATCGAGCGCGCCGAGGATCTTCACCTGATCCAGCGCGCGCTTCATGCGGTCTTCCTGCTCGATCCTCGCTGCCTCGTCGGAGGAGTCGACTAGGGCCTCGGCCCGCCTGATCTCCTCGAGCAGCTGCGCGTAGACCTGTCGGCTCGTCTCGCGAAGCCAGCGACGGTGTTCATCCGCCCTCGCCGCTCGACGGTCAAGCAAGGTTGCGCCGGCGCCGAGCGCACCGCCGAGCGCACCGCTGACCAGGGCCGTGACGAAAGCGTCCATGACGTCGACCCACGATCGCGCTCCGCAACGAGCGTGAGAGGGACCTAGAGGCCAACCGCGGCCGCCCTTGTCGTCCTATCTGCGCTCGACGGGACAGGCGCCGCACACCGTGCAGGCGTAGTCCCCGGTGTCGCCGCCGAGGTAGTACTCCCTGTCGACGATCGGGTGATCGCAGGGCGGGTTGCCCTTCGCCGCCCACGCTCGGCGGAGGACGACGAGCTTCTCGGTCTGCACCACGCGCCCGACGCTACAACCCGACCGCACGGTCGAGTGATGCCACGGCCGACCCTCTCGGGCGAGAGGGCCGGCCCCGCCGCCCCGCGGTCAGCCAGCGCCCACCTGACGGAGGAAGCCAAGAAGCCTCTCCACACATACGCCCGACTTCTGGTCCCGCGCGGCTCGGATGCGCGCCGACGCAACTGGGTACCAGGTGGCCCGGTGCTCTTCGATCTCCGACCCGGAAACGCACGTGGCGTGGGACGCGATCGTCACCATCCGACCGAGAAGTTCGTCGATCCCGCTCAACTCGCTGAAGGCAAAGACCTCCGCGTCCGAACGATCACTGCCGTCGTCGGGCTGCTGAGTCGCCTCGGCCGCGAAGACTGCGTACTGCGCCCGCTCGCACACGGCGGCCACCTCAACCTCGAGCCGCCGGACGTCGTCGAGGACGCTGCGCAACTCGGACAATGCGTCCGTGTCCAAGGCGGGCCGATCGAGCACCGTGGAAAACTCTGCCATGTCAGTACCTCCTGGTAGGTCACTGGCCGTGGCCCCGGGGTGTTCCTGCACCGCCGGGGCCCTTCTTTCGTTGCTGAGTCAGTGCTATCCTAGCACTTAGTCATCACTTAGCAACACCCCACACACCACGTAGGAGGCCTTACGGTGACGACGTTGGCCCGAATTCATTACGAGATCCCCGACGACGTGCATCAGAAGGCGAAGGCTGCGGCTGCGGCACGGGGCATCACTCTCAAGGACTTCATCGTTTACGCGATCGAAGCCGCCGCAAATCGGCCGCGAACGCCGTTGGGCGAACTCGTCCAGCGGGAGCGTCTGCGACACGGCTACACCTTTGACTGGCTCGCCCACCAGACCGACGCGACCGTCGATTTCGTGCGCGAGGTCGAGCAGAGCGAGCCGAAGAGGGTCCCGCTGCCGTGGTTGCGGCGCTTTGCGCAGGAGTTCGGGCTGCATCCAGCGTTCGTCTTCGGCACGGCGGGCTACACCGCCGAGGCAGAGCGAGAGCGCGTGGTCGAGGGCGGGGCGGAGATCCCGCCACAGCCATGAGCGAGGCACACGTCGCCGCCGGCCGCATCGGTGGCCTGACCCGCGTCGCCAACGAGGGCGGCGCCAAGGTGTCGGCGCCGGCACGCGCTGGCTTCATGGCGAAGTTCGAGCGCGAGGTCGACCCCGACGGGGTGCTCGCGCCGGAGGAGCGCGCACGCCGCGCCGACGCCGCCCGGCGCGCACACATGGCGCGGCTCGCGCTCAAGAGCGCCAAGGCCCGACGAGGGAAGGCGACCTGATGGCCCTCGATCCGATGCCCCCGCTAACCGATCCCGTGCAGATCGAGAAGGTCGCCCGGTTGTTGAGCCCGCCTGGCATCGAGGACCGGATGGCCGAGCTAGTCGAGGACGACGCAGAGGAAGGGGCGGCGTGAGCATCCACAAGCGGAAAACGGCGACCCGCGGCACGACCTACGTCGTGCGCTGGCGCGACCCCAAGCCACGCGAGAAAACCTTCCGCACCAAGGCTGAGGCCGAGCGCTTCCAGCGCCGCGTCGGCCACACGCTCGACGCTGGCACATACCGCGATCCCCGTTTTGACCGTGTCACGTTCGAGCAGTGGGCCGCTCGTTGGTGGCCGACCGTCGAAAAGAGCGCTCGGGCTCCGAAGACGATCGACAACTACGGCTGGGCGCTACGTCTGCATGTCCTCCCCCATCTCGGCGACATGCGCCTCGTCACCATCCGTCGTATCGACCTCGAGGAATGGATTGCCGAGCTACGCGATGAGGGTCTCGGCCATTCGGCCATCCACCGATCCCGCACCGTCGCCGGGATGGTGCTCGCCTCGGCTGTCGACAACCGGATCATCGGCGCGAACCCAGGCGCGGGCCTGCGACTCTCAAAGCCGCCGAGTAAGCCGAAGCAGGCGCTTACCGCCGAACAACTCGAGCACCTAGCGAACCAGTTCGACGAGCGAGATCGCACGCTTGTGCTCGTCCTCGGCTACGGCGGGCTGCGGCCGGGAGAGGCGCTCGCCCTGCGTCGTCGGCATTACGACGCCCTCCACGGCTCGTTGTTGGTCGAGGAGGGGCAGAGCGAAGGCGACGGCGGCCGGCTGTACGTCGGTGAGACGAAGACGCATGAGCCACGCCTCGTGCACCTGGGCGAATCCGTGAACGCCGCCCTTGCGGGGCACGTCGAGACCTACGTCGACGCCGACCCGGAAGCGCTCATCTTCACCACGGCTGGCCATGGCACTCGCATGCGCCTCTCCAACTTCCGGAAGACATGGCGTCGGGCTCGGGCCGCCGCCGAACTCCCCGACTGGGTCACGCCGTACACGCTCCGGCACACCTGCGCGTCGCTACTCGCACAACGCGGGGTCGACGTCGGCACGGCGGCGCAGATGATGGGCCACGACCCCGCCGTGTACCTCCGCACCTACCGCCATCTGTACCCCGGCGACCTGGCACGGGCAGCTGCAGCACTGGAAGGTGCCCGCTCTGATGCCCGCACCGGCGTGTCCCCTGTTAGTGACCTGACCGCTCGTCGAGTTCTTCGAGGTACTGCTTAAGGCGTCGCTCCGCTTCTCGCACATCTGAGTCGGGATGCGGAAATGCGCGGTCACGAGCCTCGAACACGACTTTGGTGATATCGCTCACCGCTCGTTCGAGCTTGCTGAGCCGCGTCCGAATGTCGTCGCTCTCATCGCCCAAAACGCCGCCTCCTCATCGCACCGCGCGGGGATTGCGCGGGGAACGGCACGTCGCGTGTGGCACCGCCGCTATCGACGGTGCGCTGACCTGCATCTTCATGGTGGAGACGATCGGACTCGAACCGACGACCCCCTGCTTGCAAAGCAGGTGCTCTTCCAGCTGAGCTACGTCCCCGCTGTTCGAACATGTTACGGCTCGGCCCATCGGCCACTTGGCCGATTCCTGGCCCCGCCCCTTTCCCCCCTCCGCTGCCTTGGAGAAACATGGGCCTATTCGGGGGAAGGGGTCGCCATGGCCAGAAGAAACGGAATCCGCCACCGCTCGATCAAGCACTACGGGTGGGTGCCCGACCTGCCAGACGCCCGGGACTTCCAGTTCTCGGCGCCCGATTCGGTGATCGCCAGCCTTCCGGTCAAGGTCGATCTCCGCTCGAAGTGCCCGCCGATCTATGACCAGGGCGAGCTCGGGTCGTGCACGGCCAATGCCATCGCCGGCGCCTACGAGTTCGACCAGCTGCAGGAGCGCCAGCCCGACTTCATGCCGTCCCGGCTGTTCATCTACTTCAACGAGCGGGACATGGAGGGCACGATCGACATCGACGCCGGCGCCATGATCCGCGACGGCATCAAGACCGTCGCCAAGCTCGGCGTGTGCACCGAGAAGAGCTGGCCGTACGACATCGCCGCCTTCCGCGATCGGCCGGGGCCGCCGTGCTTCCGCGAAGGGCTCAAGCACCAGGCGATCGTGTACCGGCGCGTGGCCCAGCAGCTCAATCAGCTGCAGGCGTGCCTCGCGACGGGCACCCCGTTCGTGTTCGGCTTCTCGGTCTACGACAGCTTCGAGAGCGACGAGGTGGCGCGCACTGGCGTCGTGAACATGCCTGGGCCGCGGGAGCGACAGGTCGGCGGCCACGCCGTCGTCGCCGTGGGCTACGACAACGCCAGCCAGCGCTTCACCGTGCGCAACTCGTGGGGCCGCGGTTGGGGGCAGAAGGGCTATTACACGATGCCCTACGGCTACGTCACCAACCCGCAGCTGGCCCAGGACTTCTGGGCGATCTACGCGGTCGAGAAGAACGGCGCTGGGAGCCGCAGGCGCGCAACGGCCCGCACCTCGCGCACGAACTAGCCCGTTCGGGCCATAGCCACAGAAGCGAACCTTTCGTACGGTTGGCAACCGTGAAGGTCCTTATCTGCGACGACGAATCTGACATCAGCCTTCTCTACCGAAGCGCCTTTCAGCAGCACGGCGCCGACGTCGTCGTAGCTCGGGACGGCGACGAGTGCGTCAAGGCCGCCGAGACCGACCAACCCGACATGGTCGTGCTGGACCTGATGATGCCGGTTCGCGACGGGTTCTCGACCCTGTCCGAACTGCACGGCCGCTGGCCCTCGACCCAGGTGTTCATCGTGAGCGCGTACGCCTCGCCCGAGAACTTCACGAAGAGTCGGGCCCTCGGTGCCGAGGACTGCTTCGACAAGCTCGACTTCCTGGGCCGCATCCCCGGCCTCATTGCGTCCTGCGGAACGGCCGCCTAAATCCGTTCTGGTGACGCTTGACCGCGACTATCGCGGTGAACCGTCACCCAGTACGGAGTTAGAGCTTGAAGATCGCGGCGATCGCCAGGCCGACCACGAACAGCAGGCCCGCTCGGCGGGTGTGCACGAAGGCGTAGGCCGCGTACCACAGCGGCCAGATCGGCCAGTTGGGCGGCGGCTCGGCCGGTCGTGGTTGGTTGAACGCCTTCCAGACGCCGCGCAACGCGGGCAGGGCACCGAACGCGAGCAACGACGGCCACGGCAGCGCGCCCTCGATAACGAGGGCCACGATCACGACGTAGAAGCCGGCCATCAGGCCCTGGGTCACCCGGCGGGACCGGGCCTCGCCCAGCAGCACGGGAAGCGTGTGCGTGCCGGCCGGTTGGTCCCACGGGATCTTGTCGACGTGCTTGCCCATGAGCACCGCCGTGCACAACAGGCCGTAAGGAATCGACGCGGCGATGATCTCCCAGGGGATATTGCCGACGGCCGAGTAGTACACGCCGCCGACCAGCAGCGGGCCCCACACCACGAGTACCGACGGCTCGCCCAGACCGTGCTTCTTGAGACGCAGCGGGGGCGCCGTATAGGCGGCGCTGATGAAGAACCCGCCGAGAGCAAACGCCACGACCGGCCAGCCCCGCTCGATGAACAGCACGACGAGGATGATGAGGTCGAGGGCGTTGACGAGCAGCGCCGCCGCCGTCAGCCGCTTGCGGGTGACCATCCCCGACAGCACCGGGTGCGGGGCGTACAGCGCGCGTGGGTAGTTGTCGCTGTCGGTGCCGACGTCGAGGTCGAACAGGTCGTTCATCAGGTTGTTGGCCGCGTGGGCCAGCAAGATGCCGACGGTCGCCAGCGCGAACAGCCACCACTTGAACCCGGGTTCGTTGACCCCGAGGAGGCCGGCAATGAGCGCCGCCGTCAGCGTCATCGGCAGCACCGCGGCCCGGGTCAGCACCAGCCAACGCGACACGGGGTCGACGTGGCCCTTCGGGGGGTTGGTGGTGGCTAGGACATAGCGCCAGTTCGCCAGCAGGCTGTGGCGCTCCTGGACCTGAGCCATATCGATTGTCTAGCGCCCGTCCGAGACGTCGACCAACTGCCCCGCCCCCGACGAGCCCTCGAACACGGCGGCCTTCACACCTCGATCGGCGAGGGCGGCCAGGAAGGGCGTCGGCTCGACGAGCTCGGCCAGACCGCCGGCACCGGGACGACGGAGCCGCCCTTCGATGAGGGCGGCGGCGGCCATCGCGGCGACGGTCCCCGCGGCAACGCCAGGCCGGTCGATGGCGCCCAGGACGTACTCGTCCAGCGCCGTGCCCCGCCTGCCGCGGACCTCGACGCGCAGCGCCCCCAGTCCGCCCTCGGGATGGGGCCGGCGAAGCATCGGCAAACGAGAGGTCAGGCGGTCGCGTCGGTTGGCGCCCGCCCGGGCCGTGACCCGGCGCACACCGGGGAAGGCGGTGGTGAGCAGCAAGGGCTCCGGGAACGCGCCGCGGTAGCAGTCGACGCCGCGCACGGGGTCGGGGAACCAACACAGCGTCCGCCCCGATCCCCCGCGCCGACGGCCCCACGCGCCGTCGTGCCAGTCGGCGCCTGCCTCGCCGAGCGCTCGGTGGCGCTGGTGCGCGCACGCCGGGCCGCCGGTGCCCATTTTGGCGACGTGGATCTCGTCCACGCGGTCGAAGCGGCTGGCTGCGTGAGCGACCAGCACGCAACCCAAACCAGGCGAGAAGGCGGCACCGACGACCACATGCAACCGCCGCTCGCGCGCTTCGGCGTCCAGATCGAGCAGCGCCTTCACGTCGTGCACTGCGTCGGAGGTCGACACCACGTGGGCGCCGCGCTCGAGCGCGCGCTGGACGAGCGGCAACTGCGGGACGGGAGCGGCCAAGAGCAGGACGTCGCCTCGCTCCGGGACGGCGTCGGCATCGGTTCCCTCTCGCGCCGGTTCGCCCAGGGACTCGACGACGCCCGAGCGCAACGGGGCATCGTGTTCGACGACGACCAGCTCGTCGATGGAGAGCACCGAGATCAGCTGGCGGGCCGCGCGCGCGCCGACGGCTCCGGCGCCGACAAGGATGACGCGCACTATCGGAGGTCTGGCCCAGAGAGCTCGCGCCAGCCGCCGCCCTGGGGTGGAACGCCGCCGCTGCCGCGCAGACGTACGACACCGGCGACGGCGGCCGCAATACCTACGGCAAGAACGATTCGGCGGAAGACTCGCATCGTGTGGGGCTAGCTGGAATCGAACCAGCGACCTCATCCTTATCAGGGATGCGCTCTAACCGACTGAGCTATAGCCCCTCTGACTGGCAGGTGAGAAGGGTATCTGCCCTCCCTGCCCTGCTTCGCAACCGCCGCGAGCCGACCTCGAGACCGTGGTAAGCCTCGACCTTCGCCCGATCCGATCGACGTCATGACCGCCCAGCGCCAGACCTTCGTTACCTGCCTCTTCGACATACACCGTCGCGACCCGGTTTTCGACCGCAACGTCGACTTCTACGTCGAGCACGGTCGCCTCGTGCTCGACCTTGCAGTACCGCTCGTGATCTACGCCGATCCCGAGCTCGCGCCGTGGGTGCGCGCCGAACGCCAGGGCCGCGGCCTGGACGGTCTGACGCTCCTCGTCGAGCGCCGCCTCGAAGAGCTCGCCGCGTATTCATCAGTCGAGCTGATCCGCGACCTGCCGACCTTCCTCAACATCGGTCCAGAGAAGGACACGTGCCTGCATCAGATCATCCAGTGGTCGAAGTTCGACCTGCTCGACGAGGTGATCGCGAGCAATCCGTTTCACACCAATCACTTCGCATGGATCGATTTTGGCGTCGGCCACATCGCGTCGGCACCCGTCACCCTTCCCGAGCCCAGCGACCGAGTAGCCGTATTGCAGATGCGTCCAGTTGCCGCTGCGGAAGTCCAAGACCGTCGCGAGTTCTACAAGTACGAGCGCGGCCGCCTTGCCGGCGGGTTCTTCCGCGGTGGTCGGGACGCGATGCTCGCGCTGGGCGCTGCCTTCCGGGCCGAGCTCGCGACCCTGTTCACCGAAGGCAGCCGGACGAACGAGCAGGCGGTCCTCAATTATCTCAGCGCGAGAAATCCCGAGCTTTTCAGCTTCTACTACGGCGACTACCCATCGGTGTTGACCAACTGGGACTTCATCCGGGCCGACCTTTCCACCGTGTTCCTGAACCTGCGCCACTCCCGGGAGTTCGCGATGTGGGAGAACGGGCTCGCGGTCTGCCAAGCGATCGAGCGGTCGGTCGAGGCAGGTGCTCTCACCCTGACCATCGATGAACGGGCTCACTGGCTCGATGAGCACCTGATCGCCGCCTACTACGCGGGTCAAATCGCAGTGGCCCAACGGACTGCGCGCCAGCTGGTGGGCGAATGCATGGACTCCTCGTGGTTCACCGAACATCGCGAGCGGATCCTGCGGAACCTCTCGTTCGTGCCGCTGCACGCGGGCGGCCCCGAGGGGGTACCGGAACGACGGCCGAGCGGCACGACGCTCCGCCTAACCGGCGCTCCGCTCGTCAGTGTGATCGTGCCCGTTCACAACGGCGCCCACACGCTCGAACGTGCCGTCCGGTCGGCGCTCGAACAGACGTGGCAGCGCCTCGAGGTCATCATCGTCGACGACGCTTCGACGGACGGGTCGACCGCCGTCGCCGCTCAGCTCGCGCGAGCTGACGTGCGGGTACGAGCATTCTCGCGTGCTGCGCCGAGTGGACGTCCCGGCGCCGCGCGCGACGACGCGGTCGCTGCGTCCAGCGGTGAGTACATCGCGCTCCTGGACCAGGACGACTGGTGGCTCCCGGACAAACTCGAGCTTCAGCTCAGCCGTTTCCAGTCCACCGGCGCCGCTGTCGTTTACGGCGACGCGTATCGGGCCGTGGGAGATCCCCCGGCGGGGTACGAACTGATGTCGGCCCCAGTCGGTGGCCGGCTGCCAGAAGGTGACATCTCCGCTGAGCTTCTCGAGCGCGACTGCGTTCCCGCCCTTACGGCCGTGATACGGCGGGAGTGGGTCGACCGGGTGGGTCGTTTCGATAAACACGAACTCGTCGGCGTTGACGACTATTACTACTGGCTTCGGATCGCGCTGGCCGGGGGATCGTTCGCGGCCGTGGCTGAACCCATAGCCGTCTATGTCGACCACGATGGAGGATTGGGCAAGCGTGCGCGAGATGAGTGCGCGCGATCCGAGGCCCGAATGCGCGCCGCACTCGCCCGCGAGTTCCCGAACGCGACGGCGCCGGTCAGCATCGCTCTGTGCATGATCGTCCGCAACGAGGCCGCCGTGATCGAGCGCTGCCTCGCGAGCGTGCGCAACCTGATCACCTCTTGGGTCATCGTCGATACTGGTTCCACCGACGACACCGTCGCCCGGATTACAAGGGCGTTAGCCGGCATCCCCGGGCAGCTGCACCGCAGGCCATGGCGTGATTTCGGCTCCAACCGCACCGAGTTGCTTCGGCTGGCGCGAGGCGCCGCCGACTATCTCCTCCTCATCGACGCAGACATGACCGTCGAACAGTCGACCGTCCTGCGACACCTCGACGCCGATGCCTATCTGGTCCGCCAGCGCGACGCCGTGGAGTACTGGATTCCCAGGCTCGTGCGCGGAGACCAAGAGTGGCGTTACGAGGGCGTCACTCACGAGTACCTGGAAGTGCCAGACGGCCGCACCCAAGCGCGCTTGCCCGATCTGAGAATCGCGCACCATGGCGACGGCGGATCGCGCGCCGACAAGCTCGACCGCGACAAACGGCTGCTCGAACGGCGCTTGCGTGCCGCTCCCGATGACGAGCGGGCGACGTTCTACCTGGCCCAGACCTATGAAGGCCTCGGGGACACCCAACGAGCAATTGAGCTCTACCGGCGACGGTCGGAACTAGGGGGCTGGGAGGAGGAGTCCTGGTACGCGGCCTATCGGGCTGCGTCGCTCGAGGCGATCGGTGATTGGTACCGCGGCGTGGCAGCCCTCCTGGCCGCGTGGAACCGGCGTCCGTCCCGGGTCGAGCCCCTGTACGAGGTGACGCGGGGTTATCGCATTCGGTCAGAGCACCAACTGGCCTATCTCTTCGGTGAACGCGCACGCCGGACCGAGAAGCCCGACGACATCCTGTTCGTCCATCCGGATCCATACGAGTGGGGAGCCCTCTTTGAGTGGTCGATCGCCGCGTACTGGGTCGGTGACATGCAGGGCGCGCTTGATGCCTGTGACGAATTGCTTCGGCGCCGCTTGCCCGAGGACATCGCATTGTTCGTGCGCCGCAATCGCCGGCATGCCCTCGCAGCTTTGGGTCTCACGGAGTCGGGCCGCCCGCGGACGTTTCCGATAGCTCGGCCCGACGAGCTGCGCCGGCTCGACCAGATTCTCGACGAGGTGGAGATCATCAGTGTCCTCCCCGGCACACAGGCGCCGTGGTCGGAGTTCAACCCGTCGATCGCCGAGGACGGTGACGGCTTCCGGATGCTGGTTCGCTCCGCGAACTACGTGGAGGAGAACGGTAGCTATCGCATGGTCGACGGAGCCGTCGCGATCCGCAATCGGTACATGCTCGTATCCCTCGACCACGACCTCCGTGTCATAGACACGACGCCCGTAATCGATCGGTCAAATCACGGGGGCATCCCCGATGCTCCCGTGCAGGGCTTCGAAGACTGTCGTCTCTTCTCGTTCGGCGACGCGTGGTTCGCACTGGGCATGTCTCGCGAGAGCACGCCCGATTACGCCTGCACGCAGGTCCTTCTCGCGATGGACGGCGCCAGCATCGTGTCGTCACGGCTCCTCGACGGGCCCGATCCCTCCCGGGACGAGAAGAACTGGATGCCGGTTACAACGGCCGCCCTCCCGCGGGTCCTGTACTCGTGCGAGCCAACCGTGCTTTTGGAGATTGATCCGACAACTGGGCTGGTCACAGAGATTTGCCGGCAGCCCGCGCCCGCGAGCGCCGGCGCGTACCGAGGCGGCTCACAGGGCGTCGTAGTCGAGACCGGCACGTTGTTTGTCGTGCATGAAGTGACGGGCTTCGGGACAAGCCGCGTCTACAGCCATCGCTTCGTGCTGTTCGACGAGACGTGGCAGCTGACAGCGGTCTCGCCGCCGTTCTGCTTCCTCGAGGCCGGAGTCGAGTTCTGTGCCGGCATGGCCCGCCGCGGAAACGACTTGGTACTGAGTTTTGGGGTCCGCGACCGACGGGCACACCTGGCCGTCGTTCCGTGGGCTCGGGTGCGTAGCCTGCTGCACCCGCCGTCGGCTTAAGGTCCGGTCGGTCCGCTGAATCCAGTCGGGCCGCTCGCCCCTGTCGCACCGGTGAAGCCTGAGGGACCGGTCGGTCCGGTGAACCCCGACGGTCCGGTCGCTCCGGTGAATCCTGACGGTCCGGTGGCTCCGGATGGCCCGCTCGCCCCAGTCGACCCAGTGGACCCCGTCGGGCCGGTCGGGCCGATGCACGCTGTGCTCTGGCTGAAGGTGATGGCGGAGGGACAGCCCGGCTGGCACGCGACGCCCGCCGGACAGCAGGTCAACGCCGTACCGCTACCGCACGGGGTTGTTCTGGATGGGCAGCCACAGAAGCTGTCCGAAGCGCTGATACACGCCACTCCGGTGTTGCAGCACCGCTGCCCGCACGGGGTGGTGCCTGCCGGGCAGCAACAGGAGGTGCTGGGGTCCGAACAGGTTTGACGAACCGCGCAGCAGCCAGCGCCACACACCTGCGCACCTGCGGGGCAGGTCACCGCGTCACCGCGAAACGGCCGCAACACGGCGGCGCCGACACCTGCAAGCGCGGATCCTGCAAATGCCTTGAGAACACTTCGCCGAGACGTCGAAGTGGCCATGGCCCGCGTCAGGTCCTCGAACCCCCGATCGCTCATGAGTGTCCTCCCCTCACGCCTGGAACGCTACTGCGCGTCATACAACCGGAGAATGCGGCCTGTCGTCCTCCAGAACACTGATCTCGATGCCGCCCACCACGTCGCTGATCAGGTTGTAGAGCATCGCCATCAGCACGTTGAACGCGCTGCCGACGATCACCAGCAAGAGACCGCCGATGGCCGCACCGCGCAGCAGTTGCAAGCCGAGGAAGTGGAACTTGGACGCGATGAGGTCGCTGACGAAGTTCTCGATGTTCCCGCGCACGCCGGTGATGGTGGCGACGATCCACAGCACGATCCCGGCTACCAACAAGATCAGGAACATGCACAGGTAAAAGATCAGCGAGAAACGCAGCACCGACCAGAGATCGAAGCGGCGGATGACCTGCCGGGCCCGCCGGGCACCACGGCTGCGCACCGGCGCCGGTGCCGGCGCCGGCGCCGCCTGGGTCGCCGCGAGCGCGCGGGACTCGGCCGCCGGCGGCGGGGGCGGTGGCGTGACGCGAGGCGCCGCCAGCGGCCGCTGGGTGGGCGCGACGCGTTCGGGTGCCGGACGGGCCGGTGGCGGCGGAGGTGGTGGCGGTGGCGGAGCGGTCTGAGGTGGCGGCGGAGGTGGCGGTGTGGGCTTCGCCTCGGGCGTGGGCGGGGCGGGTGGGGCCGGCGCGGGTGAAGGCGGCGGCGGCGCGGACTGACGCGGGAGGCCGGGGTCAGAAGGTCGCACGAAGCCCGACGGGACTGAGCTCGGCGGCGGCCGCGGGTTGAACCTCGGGGCCGGCGTTCCGAGGGGCCGCGGCTCATCGTCGTCGGCCGGTGGCGGCGGTTCCGCCGGCGCGCTTGCGGGCGGGGGCGCGGGCGCGGGCGGTGCGGCCGGCGTCGACGGCGGAACGGTCGGCGCCGGTGGCGGACCGGTGGACTCGGGCGTCGGCGCGGGCGCGGACGACTGCTCGGTGTCGGGGTCTTTCGACTCGTCCGAAGACTCGCCGAACTCCAACTCTTCTCTCACCGGCAGACCTCGAACTGGACGGGCGCGACCTGGCAGAGGCCGGCCTGACGGCCGACGACAGCCAGACGGGTGGCCCAGTCGGGCGCAACGATCACGGCCATCCCAGCCTGCCCAGACGAGGACGGAACCACCGAGTACACGGGTACAGCTTGCCCCAATAGCTGGCCCGCCCGGGTCCATACCGCTCGGAGGGCGGGCGCCATTCCGTTGGAGCTGCCCGTTCCACCGGACTCACGCCGAGCCCGAGCGACCGCCGTCGCCCGCCCCACACTCACCCGCACCTCGGTCTCCACGCCGAGCTCGCGGTACGACTCGATACGGCCACCGTCGGCCGCGGCCACCGACGTTGCCGCGCTCTTCCCGTCCGCCGCACCGGCGAGGGCGGCGGCGTCGGCTGCGGTGCGGGCCGACGCCCGGTCGACCGCGACCCCGCCAACCCGTCCGAGCAACACGATCGCTCCCCCGGCCGCGAGCACCAGCAGGGCCAGCAACGGCACCGTCGACCCCTTCTCTCCTCTGCGCACGAGCGCGCTCCTTCCACAGATCGCGGAAAACCTGGGGGAAGCGCGGTCCTGCTACTCGGCGTCGTCGACCTGGAGCACGGGCGCCGCCGTGGCGACCGTCTGGTCCTTCTCCAAGCTCATGACTCGGACGCCAGTGGCGTCGCGGCCCTGCGACGAGATGTCACGCGCCGACATGCGAATCGTGACGCCCGCCGAAGAGATCAGGAAGAGCTCGTCGTCGAGCCCGACCATGAACGCGGACACGACGTAGCCCCGGCGAGCGGTGAGCTTGATGCCCTTGACCCCCATCGTGCCGCGGCCCTTGCGGGGAAAGCGCTCGAGCTTGGTGCGCTTGCCGTAACCGGCGTCGGTGACAATGAGGATGTCGACGTCGTCGCGCGCCAGGTCGCACGAGACGACCTCGTCGCCCTGACGAAGGCGCATGCCGATGACGCCCGCGGCCGACCGGCCCATCGGACGCACGGACTCCTCGGTGAACCGGATGGTCTGGCCCATGCGGCTGACCATGAAGATGTCGTCCTCGCCGCCCGTCTGGATGACCTTGACCAGCTCGTCCTTGTCCTTGAGGTTGATGGCGATGATGCCGTCGCGTCGGGACTTGTCGTACTCGTTCATCAACGTCTTCTTGACCTGGCCCTTCTTGGTCGCGAAGAACAGGTAACGCCCGTCCTCGTAGGTGCGGGTGTCGATGATGGCGGCGATCTTCTCGTCGGGCGCCAGCGCCAGGAGATTGACGATCGCCGTCCCACGAGCCGTGCGTTCCTTCATCGGGATCTCGTGGGCCTTGAGGCGGTACACCTTCCCGCGGTTCGAGAAGAACAAAAGATACGAATGCGCGGTCGTCGTCAGCAGGTGTGCGACGTAGTCGTTGTCACGCAGCTTGGCCGCCTGCACGCCGCGGCCGCCGCGGCCTTGTGTGCGGAAGGCGTCCGCCGCCACCGCCTTCACGTAGCCGTTCTTGCTGAGCGTCACCACCAGGTCCTCGTCCTCGATGAGGTCCTCGAGGTCCATCTCGCCCGGATCGAAGGTGATCTCGGCCCGGCGGGGCGTGGCGAACTTCTCCTTGATCTCGCCCAGCTCGCTCTTGATGACGCCGCGCAGCTTGGCGCGGCTGCGAAGGATCGACTCGAGCTCGGCGATCGTCTCCCGCAGCTTCGCCATCTCGTCCTTGAGCTCGTTGCCGTTGAGGCGGGTGAGCATCACAAGGCGCATGTCGAGAATGTGGTTGGCCTGGATCTCGCTGAAGTTGAAGGGCTTCGCCATCAGGCCTTGGCGTGCCGTGTCGCGATCGGCCGAGCCCCGGATCAGGGCGATGATGCGGTCGATCTTGCCGAGGGCACTGAGCAGACCCTCGACGATGTGGGCCCGATCCTGCGCCTTCTTGAGCCGGAACTCCGATCGCCGGCGGATGACCTCGACCTGGTGGTCGATGTACGCCTGCACGGCCTGGACGAGATTGAGGGTGCGGGGCACGCCGTCGACGAGGGCGACCATGTTCACACCGAAGCTCGTCTGCAGCGGCGTGTGCTTGTAGAGGTTGTTGAGGACGACGTTGGCCGCCGCGTCCTTCTTCAGATAGATGACGAGCTTGGTCTCCATCCCTGCCGAGAGGTTGCGCACGTCGCGGATGCCTTCCAGCTGCCGGCTGGTGACGAGCTCTTCGATCTTGGACGCCACCGTCGACACGCTCGTCTGGTAAGGCAGCTCGCTGACGACGATCTCGTCACCGCCGCGAGCGCCTTCGACGATCTCGGCCTTGGCTCGCATGCGGATCGAACCGCGGCCGGTGCGGTACGCGTCCATGATCCCGCCTCTCCCCAGGATGTACGCACCTGTGGGAAAGTCCGGGCCCTTCACGAAGTCCATGAGCTGGTCGGGCGTGGCTTCGGGGTTGTCGATCAGGAAGTTGACGGCGTCGATGACCTCGCCCAGGTTGTGGGGCGGGATGTTGGTGGCCATGCCGACGGCGATGCCCTGGCTGCCGTTGACCAACAGGTTCGGGAATCGAGCGGGGAGCACCTCGGGCTCCTGCTCACGCCCGTCGTAGTTGGCGACCATGTCGACGGTGCCTTCGTCGATGCCGGCGAGCAGCTGCATGGCCAGCGGGTCGAGCCGGCACTCGGTGTAGCGCGCCGCCGCGGGCTCGAAGTCCTGCGACCCGTAGTTGCCGTGGAAATCGATGAGCGGGTGACGCAACGAGAAGGGCTGGGCCATGCGCACGAGCGCGTCATAGATGGCCGAGTCGCCGTGGGGGTGGTACTTCCCCATGACGTCGCCGGTGACGCGCGCGCACTTGGCGTGTGGGCGGTCGGGCCGCAGACCCTGGTCGAACATGCCGTAGAGAATCCGGCGGTGCACGGGCTTGAGGCCGTCGCGCGCGTCGGGGAGGGCGCGCGCCACGATGACCGACATGGCGTAGTCGAGAAACGACCGCTCCATCTCCTCCTGGAGTTCGATCGGTTCGACGGCGCCGAATTCGAGAGGTGTCTGATCGCTCATGCGGTGACCTAGATATCCAGGAAGCGAACGTCTTTGGCGTTCGTCGAGATGAAGTGCTTGCGACTCTCGACGTCGTCGCCCATGAGAATGCCGAGCACCTCGTCGGCGAGCGCGGCCTGCTCGACCGACACCTGCAGCAGTGTGCGGTGAGCCCGGTCCATCGTCGTGACCTTGAGCTCGTCGAAGTCCATCTCGCCGAGGCCCTTCAGGCGCTGGAACTCGTGGTCCTTGCCGGGGTTCTCGGCGATGAAGGCCTCGCGCGCGGCGTCGTCCTTCAGGTACACCTTCTCCTTGCCAACCACGGTGGAGTACAGCGGCGGCTGGGCGATGTACACGTGACCCCGCTCGACCATCTCCTTCATCTGGCGGAAGAAGAACGTCAGTAGCAGCGTCCGGATGTGGCTGCCGTCGACGTCGGCATCGGCCAGCAAGATGACCTTGTGGTAGCGGATCTTCTCGACGTCGAACTCCTCGCCGAGACCGGCGCCGATGGCGGCGATCAGCGACTGGATCTCCGCGTTCTTCAGCATCTTGTCGATGCGGGCCCGCTCGACGTTGAGGATCTTGCCGCGGATCGGGAGGATGGCCTGCGTTCTCGGATCACGCGCCGAGATGGCCGAGCCGCCCGCCGAGTTGCCCTCGACGATGAACAGCTCGGACTCGCGCGGGTCGCGGGAGGAGCAGTCGGCGAGCTTGCCGGGGAGGCCGGCGCCGTCGAGCAGCGACTTGCGGCGCGTGAGATCGCGCGCCTGCCGAGCAGCCACGCGCGCCCGGCCGGCCTGAATCGACTTGTTGACGATCTGACGGGCTTCGGTGGGGTGCTCCTCGAACCAGTCGCCGAGCTTCTCGTTGGTCGCACGTTCCACCATGGAACGGATGGAGACGTTGCCGAGCTTGGCCTTGGTCTGCCCCTCGAACTGCGGCTCGCGCAGCTTGACGCTGATGATGGCCGTGAGGCCTTCACGCACGTCCTCGCCGGTGAGGTTGTCGTCCTTCTCCTTCAGCAGGTTCTTGGCCCGGGCGTACTTGTTGACGACGTTGGTGAGGGCCTTCTTGAAGCCCTCCTCGTGCATGCCCCCCTCGATGGTGGCGATGCCGTTGGCGAAGGAGTGCAGGCTCTCGTAGTAGCCGGTGTTCCACTGCAGCGCGACCTCGACCTCTTGGTCCTTGTCGGCCATCTCGAAGGAGCCGACGCGCTTGAACAGCGCCTCCTTCGAGTGGTTCAGGTGCCGGACGAAGTCGACGATGCCGCCCGCGTACTTGTAGGTCTGCTGCTGCTCATGGCCGGGGCGCTCGTCCTTGAACCGGATCTCGAGACCCTTGTTGAGGAACGCCATGACCTGCAGGCGCTCGAGCAACGTCTGGGCCCGGAACTCGGTGCCTTCGGCCTGGAAGATCTCGGGGTCGGGCCAGAAGGTGACGGTGGTGCCGGTACGGCCGCGCGGCGCGTTGCCTGTGACCGTGAGCTTCTTGGTGACCTTGCCGCCGTTGGCGAACTCCATGTGGTGGCGCTTGCCCTTGAGGTCGATATCGAGGTCGACCTTGCGCGACAGCGCGTTCACGACCGACACTCCGACGCCGTGCAGACCGCCTGAGATCTTGTAACCGCCGCCGCCAAACTTCCCGCCGGCGTGCAGCATGGTGAGCACGACTTCGGCCGCCGACTTGCTCTTGTACTTCGGGTGCGGATCAACGGGAATGCCACGGCCGTCGTCGACAACGCGACAGCCACCGTCCTTCAGCAACGTCACATCGATGCGGGTCGCGTAGCCGGCCATCGCCTCGTCGACGGCGTTGTCGACGACCTCGTACACAAGGTGGTGGAGGCCGTTGAGACCGGTCGATCCGATGTACATCCCGGGGCGCTTCCGGACGGCTTCCAGCCCCTCCAGAACGGTGATGTCCTTCGCCCCGTAGGACGGTGCGGCTTGAGCCACAGAATGCCTTTCAGCAGTCGAGATTTGCGTCAGTCGACCGGAGGTCGAAAAAGGGGGCCGTCGAGCGCAAAACCGCAGGTCAGAGGCCCGAATGCCACTGTTGCAAGTCTACCAGTTCGGGGGCTCAATCCCGGCGTACGCGGACCTCCACGCGGTCGACGACACCGTCACCCAAAACCTCGCGAAACCTGCCCACCAGCTCGCTCTCCAAATACCGCAATTGCGTGGCCCAAGCGGGCTCGTTGACCCCCACGACAAGCACCCCCGACGCGAGGCTCAGCGGTCGGGCGTGGGCTGCGAGATCGGGACCCACGACGTCAGCCCAGTGGCCGAACACGCTGCTCAACGAGCCCGCGTCGGGCCCGCCCAGACTGCGCGCGACCTGGTCGAGCGAGGCCTTGATCGAGCGGGGCTCCTGGGGATCGAGCTTGCCCATCAGGCAGCCTCGATGACGCCGCGCGTCACCTTCAGCACGAGGTCCGGGGGCGCCCCGGGAGGCAACGCGTGAGCCGTCGTCAGCAACGCCTGACCGGGCGGCAGGTGGGCGACAAGAGCTTCGGAGCGGACCGGGTCGAGTTCGGAGAACACGTCGTCGAGCAAGAGCACCGGCGGCTCGCCGACGGCGCCGGTGATGACTTGGTGAGCTGCCAACCGGAGTGCCAGGGCCAACGCCCGTTGCTCGCCCTGCGACGCCTGTGTGCGCGCCGGACGGCCTTCGAGCTCGAGCACGAGTTCGTCGCGCTGTGGCCCGACCAGGCTGATGCCCCGCCGCAGCTCGTCGCCGCGCGCCAGGGTCAACGCCGCGGCCAGCCCCTTCTCACGCCACGGCGCTTCATGGTGAGCCCAGACCGCCATGTTGTGGCCGGCGACGTTGGCGTAGGCCCGAGCGAGCACGGGCTCGAGGGTCTCGACCAGCGCCTCGCGGGCGGTGGCGAGCGCCTCGCCGACCTCGACCAGCTTGGCGTCCCAGACGTCCAGGGTCGACGCCCCCTCAGCGGTCAGGCGGCCCCCCAGCTGGCGCAGGAGGGTGTTGCGCTGACGAAGCACGCGCTCGAGCTCCGATCGCAGGGCGTCGTTCTTGGGATGCAGCGCGACCAGCGCGTCGTCGAGATAACGGCGCCGCTCCCCCGGTCCACCCTTGACCAAGATGAGGTCGTCGGGCGAGAACACCGTGACCCGCAGCGCACCGAGGAGATCACGGTTCCGCTTCAGCGGTTGGCGGTTCACGGCCACACGCGCCCGCCCGCTGACGGGAACCTCGGCCTCAAGCAGCAGCTCGCGGGGCCCACGCATGCCCTCGGCCCGGACCACGGCCCGCTCACAACCGTTGCGCACCAAGGCTTCGGTGGGCGCGCCGCGAAATGACGAAAGTGTGGCCAGATAGCCGACGGCCTCCAGCAAGCTCGTCTTCCCTTCACCGTTGCCGCCGACGACGACCGTCAGCCCAGGGGCCAGCGCCGTCTCGGCAGTCGTGTAATTCCGGAAATCGGTCAGCCAGATCCGACTGACGAGCACTCGCTGTACTTATGACACCCGGACAGGCATCAACAAATACAGATAATTGGGATTCTCCGTGGAGCGCACGGTCGCCGGCTTGAGGGCGTCGAGCGTCTCGAGTTGCACTTCGTCGCCGGTGATGGCCTCGACGCCGTCGATCAGGAACTCGGGGTTGAAGGCGACCACCATCTCGCTGCCCTCGTACTTCGCCTCGAGGTCCTCACGGGCCTGGCCGACGTCCTGGGTGACGGCCACAAGCTCGAGGCCCTCGGGCTTGAGGGTGAGGCGCACGGGCGTGGCGTCCTTGGCGAGCAGCTTCACGCGCCGGATGGCGTTGAGGAACGGCTCTTTCCCGACGATCAACCGGTTGGGATAGCTCTGGGGGATGAGCTGGCGATAGTTGGGGAAATCACCCTCGATGAGGCGGGTGGTGAGAAGGGTCTCGCCCACCTCGAAGCTGGCTTCGTCGGAAGCCAGCCGGAGCGTGACCTGGTCGGCGCCGGCCACAACCCGGTTGAGCTCGGCGAGAGCCCGGGATGGCACCAGCACGGTCTGGCCTTCCTGCAACACGCTCGTGCCCGGCAGGTCGCGCACGGCGAGGCGGTAGGAATCCGTCGCGACCAGGCGCAGACCGCCGGCCTCGGCCGCCATCAGCACGCCGGTGAGAATGGGCCGGGCCTCGTCGCGGCTCGCGGCGGGGACGACCTGGCGCAGGGCGTCGGCGAAATCCGACGCAGCCAACGTGACGGCGTCGCCGCTGGCCTGGGGTAGGCGCAGGAACTCCTCGGGCGGAAGCACACGAACGGCGTAGTGCGTCGGTCCGGCCGCGATCCGAGCCTCGTTCTCGTCGACCTCGAACGACACTGACCCGGGGTCGAGGCCTCGCACGATGTCGGTCGCCAACCGGGCGGGAATGACACAAACACCCGAGTCGCCATTGGCGATCGGCATCTGCACCTGAATGGTGACGTCGAGATCGGTGCCGGCCAGGTGCAGTTGGTCGCCGGCAACCTCGAGCCGGACACCGGTCAACGCAGGGAGCGCGGTACCGCGTGTGGCCGCAGCTCGCCCTGCTGTGGTGATCGCATCGAGGAGCGCATCGCGCTCAGCACGGAACTTCATCGGTCGCGACCTTTTATGTATCTAGAAGTAAAAGAAAGAACGACAGGAACAGTAGGTCCTGTGAATTGGGGATGAAGACGCGCCTGCGCAGGTCGGAGGGCATTTCTCTGTCCCGCCCGCGTCCCCAGCGTGGCGCGGCTGGAGTGTTGACGAACCAATGGGTTGTTGACAACGACAGTCGGTCCACAGTCGAACCACACGACTGTCCTCAACCTTGCCCACCCTTGATTCGGTGGATCAGCTCGGTCACCTGGTCGTAGATGACCCGCCGTTCCTTCATCTGGGTGGAGATCTTCTCGACGGCGTGGATGACCGTCGTGTGGTCCCGTCCGCCGAACTCGCGGGCGATGGCGGGGTAGCTGAAGTCGGTGAGCTCCCGGAACACATACATGCCGATCTGACGGGCGGTGACGAGCGGACGGCTGCGGCTCTTGCCGGCGAGCTCGTCGATGCTGAAGCCGAACATCTCCGATGTGGCATCGAGGATGCGCCGGGGTGTGATCTGGCGTGGCTCGTTCGGGCTGATGAGGTCGCCAAGGACCCGCTCGGCCAGGCCGCGCGTCAGCGGCTCGCGCGTGAGGCTGGCGTACGCCGTCACCCGAATGAGGGCGCCCTCGAGCTCCCGGATGTTGTCGGTGATGTTGGTGGCGATGTAGTCGAGCACCTCGTCGGGCACCTGGGTGCGCTCACCTTCGGCCTTCTTGCGAAGGATGGCGAGGCGGGTCTCGAGCTCGGGAGGCTGGACATCGGTGATCAGGCCCCACTCGAACCGGGAACGCAGCCGAACCTCGAGGGTGGCGATGGCCCGTGGCGGACGGTCTGACGAAATGACGATCTGGCGGCCGGCGCCGTGCAGCGTGTTGAACGTGTGGAAGAACTCCTCCTGGAGGCCCTCCTTGTTCTCCATGAACTGCACGTCGTCGACGAGGAGCACGTCGCAGTCCCGGTAGCGCCGCTTGAACACGGGCATGGCGTTGGTGCGGATGGCGTCGACGAACTCGTTCATGAACGTCTCAGTGGAGACGTAGCGCACGCGCATGCCGGGGTAGTTCTCGGCGATGTAGTTGGCGATGGCGTGGAGAAGGTGGGTTTTGCCCAGACCGGCCGCGCCGTAGATGAACAGCGGGTTGTAGGACTTGGCCGGGGTCTCAGCCACCGAGAGGGCGGCGGCGTGGGCAAAACGGTTCGAGGCACCGATGACGAAGGCCTCGAACGTGTAGCGCGGGTTGACCGGCAGGTCGTCGGCTCGGCGGTCGATGTCTGGCGCCGCCGGCGCGGCGGAGCCCGGCGCCGGCGCGAACTCGTCCTCGATGTCGTCGAGCTCGAGCTCCGTGTCGTCAAACTCGACGTCGGCCCGGGCCTCGGGGTTCACCTCGAGGCGAACGTCGTAGGACGCCCCGCCGACTTCTTCGAGCGTGGCGCGCAACACGTCGAGGTAACGCCCCTCGATGCGCTGGCGGGCCAGCACGCTCGGCACGCTGAGTACGAGGCAGCTGCCTTCGAGGGCGATGGGCCGAGCCACGCCGAAGCAGTTCTGCCAGGCCGCCTCCGGTACGCGCGTGCGCAGCACGCCCACACAAGAGTTCCACAGCCGCTCTTCCGAGACCACCAGGGTGAACGCCTCCCCCGCCGAATTCCCGTCCACAGCACCGTCCACAGATGTGGAAAAGCGGTGACGGCCTACCGCCGTTCCACGTTTGTGCGGCTCTGTTTGCCGTTACTGCTGTGGCACTTTCGTAATGCGGGGAAGTGAAGAACTTGCCCTCCGAAGGCCGCGCTCCGGAGGGCGTTCGCACCGTAGCATCGGCCCCCCCGGCCGACACAAGGGGACGTGCGGCCCATTTTTGGATTGGTCGGGTGGGTTATCCTCGCCGTTGGTCGCCCGGGAGAACTGATGAAGCGCACGTTCCAACCGAACACACGGAAGCGAGCCAAGAAGCACGGCTTCCGTCATCGCATGTCGACGCGCGCCGGACGGGCGATCCTCAAGGCTCGGCGGCAAAAGGGCCGTCAGCGCCTGTCGGCGTAGGCCACCGCAGGCCGACGATCTGGCGGATACGCGACCGGGCCACATTTGTTGCTCTGCGTCGTTCCGACCGGCGGGTGCGACGCGGACCGATCACGGTAACGTGGGCGCCCGGCGACCCCGCCGAACCCCCACGGGTCGCCTACGCCATCGGCAAGCACGTCGGTGGTGCAACGGTGCGCAACCGGATTCGGCGCCGGCTGCGATCGATCGTTCGGGACATGGAGCGCCCCCTGGGACCAGGGGCATGGCTCATCGGCGCCGCTCCGGAGGTGGCGAAGCTGTCGTACGGGGAACTGCAGGCGGCGGTGGCCGAGGCGGTCGGCGCGCTCGATCGCGGCCGGGACGGCGCGTGATGGCGAGAGTTCTGCGCCGCCTGGTGCTCTGGTACCAGGCGCTGACCGCGGCCCGCCCGTCGCCGTGCCGCTACTGGCCGACGTGCTCCAACTACGCCCTCGACGCCCTCGAGCTCCACGGCGCTGCCCGTGGTAGCTGGCTTACTCTGCGTCGCATCCTGCGCTGTCACCCGTGGGGTGGCTCTGGGGTCGACCCCGTACCTCCGAGAAGGGTTGTGACCCCATGACAGGGCTTCTGACCTGGGCATATGTGGTCGCGGCGGGGTCGGTGCTCGACCCGCTGTACACCGCCCTGGGCTGGGTCATGGCCTGGCTCTACGCCCTGGTCCCCTCCTACGGCATCGCCATCATCCTGCTCACCGTCGTGGTGCGCCTCGTGCTGTACCCGCTGACCGTCAAGCAGACGAAGTCCATGCAGGCGATGCAGCGGCTCCAGCCGGAGATCAAACGGCTTCAGACGAAGTACAAGAACGACCGTCAGAAGCTCAACGAAGAGATGATGAAGTTCTACAAGGAGAACAAGGTCAACCCCTTGTCGGGTTGCCTGCCCCTCCTGCTGCAGCTTCCCCTCTTCATCGTCCTCTACCGGCTGATTCACGATCTCACGAGCACCGTGATCACGGGGGCGGTCATCGCCGGCAGCTTCACGACGGCGGGCAACCTGCCGCCGACGGTGACCTTCCAGAACGTCAAGATCTCCGACGGGACGATCACGACGGTCAAGGCCGCCGGGTCGACTCCGGCCCACGACAAGCTCAGCGACTCGCTCACCGCGGACGTCATTGGGCCCGATGGGAAGATCATCGGTCAGCTCCAGGGCGTCGTCGGCCAGTTCACCAAGGGCCCCGACAACGTGGTCAGCAAGAGCAAGACCGACGACAAGGTCCCGGTCGTCGATCTCAACACCAAGGACCACAACGTCGTGGGCACCATTTCGGGCGCGGTCGTCACCGTTGGACCCGATGGCGCCCATGTGACGGCCAATCCCAAGCACATCCCGAAGAACAGCCAGCTCGCGAAAGACCTGGAAAAGACACCAGGCCACATGGACTGGCTCGGGATGGACCTGGCCAAACGGCCGAGTCAGGGCCAGGGCGCCGAGCTCATCGGCATGTACTTGCTGGTCGCCCTCACCGTGGTCACCGGCTACTACCAGCAGCGCCAGATGACCCAGCGCACACCTGCGTCGGCGCAGAACCAGCAGATGCAGATGATGGGCAAGATCTTCCCGCTGTTCTTCGGGTTCATCAGCCTTCAGGTGCCGGCGGGCGTGGTGCTCTACTTCGTTGTTTCCAATCTCTGGCAGATTGGCCAGCAGGCGATCATCTTCCGCCAGCAGGACGCGGCTGACGCGGCCAAGAAGGCCGCGGGCGGCGGCGGCGGCGCCAAGGGCGGCGGCACGGGCACCGCCGTGGAGGCGAAGGCGACGCCCACGGCTCCCGCAGTGCCCAAGGCGCCCGCCAAAGCCCAGGCTGGGAGTCCGCAGCAGTCGAAGAGCGGGTCGTCGAACCCGTCCAACCGAAGCAGGCGCCGACGGCGCCGCCGCAAGGGGAGATAGCAGTGCAGTGGGTTGAGGTCACCGGCCGCACGGTCGAGGAAGCCAAGGAGGCCGCCCTCGACCAGCTCGGCGTGGACGAGCAGGACGCCGAGTTCGAGGTCGTGGAGGAACCGAAGAGCGGGCTGTTCGGCCGTTTGCGGTCGGAGGCTCGCGTGCGGGCGCGCGTCGTGCCCACCGCGCCTCGACCCAAGGTTGAGCGTCGTGAACGCCGCCGCGGCGGCTCGCGCGAACGACGCGGCGGCGGCGGTGGTGGTGGCGGGGGCCGCTCGAGTGGCGGCGGGAACGGCGGTCAGGGTCGAGGGTCCGGCGGTCGTGAGAGGTCCACAGAAGACGAATCCCGCTCCAGCGGGCGGAAGGGGCAGACCGTGACGACCGACCAGTCTGAGGCGCAGGTCGACCCGCCCTCGCTGCAGGAGGAGGCGGCCGCGGCCAAGGAGTTCCTGGAGGGCCTGCTCGGTTCGTTCGAGCTTTCCGGTCAGGTCGGCAGTGAGGAGCTCGACGAGGAGACGGTTGAGGTGGCGGTGACCGGTACCGACCTCGGCCTGCTGATCGGGCCGAAGGGCCAGACGCTGACGTCCATACAGGAGCTGACCCGCACCGTCGTGCAACGCAAGCTGGGCGCCCGGTCTGGTCGCCTGCTGGTCGACGTGGCCGAGTACCGCAAGGCTCGGCGGGCGGCGCTGGAGCGCTTCGCCACGGGTGTGGCCGACAAGGTCAAGGAAGCCGGCGTTCCCACGGCGCTCGAGCCGATGAATCCCGCTGACCGCAAGGTCGTCCACGACACCGTGAACGCCATCGACGGCGTGACGACAACATCGGAGGGCGAAGAGCCCAACCGCCGGGTCGTGATCATGCCCGACGGCCAGGACTGAGCGACTCCCCCACCCCGATCCTCCTCGAGGTTCTCGAGGAGGCGAAGGCGCTTGGGTTCCTCGGCCCTGGGCCGGTGGAGCCGCATCTCGCCCATGCCGACGGGTTTCGCCTCGCCTGGGACGGCCTACCGCCGGCGTCAGCGGTCGACCTGGGGAGCGGCGGCGGCGTACCTGCGCTCCCCCTCGCGCTCGCCTGGGCGGACACCGCCTGGCTGCTCGTCGAGGCGAACGGGCGCAGAGCCCGCTTCCTGACCCGGGCGGCGCGCACGCTGGCGGTCGACGAGCGTGTGCGGGTAGTGGCCGAGCGGGCGGAGGTCGTAGGGCGGGATCCTGAGCAGCGTGGGAGCCATCAGGCGGTGGTCGCCCGAGGCTTCGCTCCCCCGGCGGTGACCGCCGAGTGCGGGGCGCCCCTGTTGGCTGTCGGCGGCCGGCTGCTCACCAGCGAACCTCCCGATCAACGTCCCTGGCCGGAGGCGCCACTCGCCGAGCTGGGCTTGACGGCTGAAGGTCGTCGGGGGGCGGTCATGGTCTTGGGCCAAGTGTCGCTCTGTCCGGAGCGCTTCCCGCGGCGGGCGCCTGCGAAGCATCCGCTGTTCTGAGCGCGTTTCACGTGGAACGGTGGGACAGCCCCGAGGTTGAGGGTTTCCCGTGAAACAACGAAAAGTGCTTGAGACTTTGCGCCGAGAATGAGAGTATGCCGGGCGTGAGCGACGGCGAGGATCTCGTCTCGCGGGCCCGGTCGATCTTCGCCCGATTGCGGGACGACGCCGAAGAAGAACCCGAGGAACCGACCCCCGAGCCCTCCGCGAACGGCGCCGCGGCGCACGACGCGGTCTCCGACCCGGAGCCGACGCCGACAGTCGACACCGCCCCGGCCGCCGAGGACACCGCGGTTATCGAGGACACGGCGGTTGGCGAGGACACGGCTGTTAGCGAAGAGGACGCAGTCCCCGAGGAGAACGCGCCCGCCGAGACATCTTCCGATCCCGATCCCGATCCGGTTGAGGCGGTGGATGCGATCGTGGAAGTCGAGGTCCCTGTCGAAGCGGCGGAAGCGCCTGCGACTACACCTGACGGCGAGCCGGCACTGCCCGAGCGCCTCGTCGAGCCTGAAGAAATCCCCGAGACGGTCGTGGCGCCCGTGGAGGCTCCCGTCGCCCAGGCGCCAGGCCGGGCCCTCCCCCGGGTGATCGCGGTCGCCAACCAAAAGGGTGGCGTCGGCAAGACGACGACCGCCGTGAACCTGGGCGCCGCCCTCGCCGAGTTGGGCTACCGGGTTCTGGTCGTCGATCTCGATCCGCAGGGCAACGCCTCGACCGGGCTCGGCATCAACCCGCGCAACGTTGAGTCCTCGGTCTACGACGTGATCATGAACGACACGCCGATCGAGGACGCGGTCGAGCCCACGGCGGTGCGCAACCTGTTTGTGGTGCCCGCCACGATCGACCTGGCCGGCGCCGAGATCGAGCTGGTGCCGGCGTTCAGCCGGGAGTTGAAGCTTCGCCGGGCGCTCGAGGATGCCGCTGGTGACTTCGACTTCACCCTGATTGACTGTCCGCCGTCGCTCGGTCTGCTGACCGTCAACGGCCTGGCCGCCGCCACCGAAGTGCTGGTGCCGATCCAGTGCGAGTACTACGCACTTGAGGGTTTGGGCCAGCTGTTGAAGAACGTCTCGCTCGTGCAGAGCAATCTCAACCCCCGGCTCGAGCTCAGCGCCATCGTTCTTACGATGTACGACGCCCGCACTCGCCTCGCCGAGCAGGTGGCCAAAGAGGTTCGGGATCACTTCGGCGACACCGTCTGCCGCAGCATCGTGCCGCGCACCGTCCGCCTTTCGGAGGCGCCGTCCTTCGGTCAGCCTGTCATCGTGTTCGACTCGTCTTCGCGGGGCGCACTCGCCTACCGCGAGCTCGCCAAGGAGGTAAGCGGTGGGACGCCGCAGCGGACTGGGTAAGGGCCTTGGGGCACTCATCCCCCCCGTACCGGGGGAGAGCGAGTCGGCATACCGCCAGCTGCCAATTTCTTCCATAGAGGCCAACCCGCAACAGCCGCGCACGACCTTCGACGAGGAGAGCCTGAGCGCGCTCGCCGCCTCGCTACGCGAGCTGGGAGTGCTGCAGCCGGTCCTCGTCCGCCAGGCCGAGAACGGTTCGTTCCAGCTGATCGCCGGCGAACGACGCTGGCGGGCGGCCAAGCGGGCCGGCCTGCAGACGATTCCGGCGATCGTGCGCACCGCGGACGACACGTCGGTCCTGCAGCAGGCGCTGGTCGAGAACCTCCAGCGCGAGGACCTCAATGCCCTCGACGAGGCAGCCGCCTACCAACAGCTCATCGAGGACTTCAACCTCACCCACGAGGAAGTCGCCACGCGGGTGGGCAAGAGCCGGGCCGCGGTCTCCAACGCTCTTCGACTGTTCCAGCTCCCGCCCCAGGTGCAGAAGATGCTGGTCGAGGGTTCGTTGTCCGCTGGCCACGCCCGAGCCCTGCTCGGCACGCCCGACCGGGCCTACCAGGAGGCGCTGGCTCGCCGGGTCGTCGCCGAGGGCCTCTCGGTACGGGCGGTCGAGGACGCGGTACGGGAACGCAGCGGCAAGGCACCTGCGCCCCAGGCGCCCGAAGGCCAGCCCGCGCCGGCCTCGGAGCCCAGCCACCGGCTGCGGCCGCCGGGTCTCCTGGAGCTCGAGGAGTTGCTCGCCCGCCATCTCGACACCCGAGTGAAGATCGAGATGGGCGCAACCAAGGGTCGAGTACTCATCGAGTTCGCGACCCTCGAGGACCTGGAGCGCATCTACCGGGCCATGACGGAGCCGGAACCTGCCTCGGTCTCTTCCTGAGGCTTTCCGTTTTGTCCGTTCATCGAGGCTTGAGGTCAACCCTCGACCACGCTCGTCCACAGCCTGTGGTTGAGACTGTGGATACCCGCCGGTAGCTCTACCTCAGTCGAGGGTTCACGCCCGTGGTGCCAAGACCTGGCAGCTCACCCTCACGGGTGGTGGTTGCGGTGGTCAACTGCGGCAACTACGGAGGCGACGGCCTCGGCAGCTCGTTGCGGATGCCCTTCCACGTTTCAACCGCTGGAATGGTTGCTGGGATTGGACAAATAGGACGCGATCACAACCAAAGCAGCGGTTGAAACGTGAGCCGCCCCCTTCGGAGCCGCAGTTGCAGTCTGCGGTTGCGTGGGGTCTAGACGTCGTTGAGGGCCTGGACCCAGCACTCGAGGGCCTTGGTGAAGGCGCAGGCCAGGTCGGGGCCGTGGACGACCACGCGCGACGGGGGACCGAGCTCGCAGAGAACGGCCGGCATACGGGTTTCACGCAGCACGGGCAGCGCCATGCCCGCAGGAGCCGAGGAGGCTGCGCCCAAGATGGAAGGAACTTCCTTCTGGATGCATTCGGCGAGGCGGCGGCCGCCCTGGGACTCGAAGCCGTGGGCCGCGTAGTACGCCGTGGAACAGCCGGTCTCGACCGCGACGAGCCCGACGAAGACGTCGGCGCCCACGCCGTTGGCCTGCTGGGCCTGGGCCGAGCCGTCGAGGTGGTGGAGGGGGATGGCCTGGGCGCCGGTCTCGCCCAGGGCCCGCACGACGGCGTCAGTGAGAGCGTCGAGCCCGCCGGCGTGGCCGACGACGACCCTCCGGCCGTGCAGGGTTCGGGGCGAGCGGCGCAGCGACTCGCGTTCATGGACGGCGGCCACCGGAATCGGGTCCTCGTTGCGGGCCTTCACCCGCACCAAAACAGCGCGGGTCGCCGGCCCGAAGACGCCGTCGGCGGTCAGGCCCGCGTTGCGCTGGAACTCGAGGACGGCGCCCTGGGTGTCTTCACCGAAGATGCCGTCCACCCGCCCGGCGTCGAAGCCGAGGGAGCCGAGCCGGCGCTGCAGCTCGGCCACGTCGTCGCCCCGGAGTGGGGGAGACGTGTGATACAGCAGCCGGTCGCCGAGTTCATAGCCGGCCTCGACCAGCGATCCCCAGGTCTGGGGCCCGCAGATGCCATCGACGCGCAGGCCGCGGCGCTCCTGGAAGGCCCGGACGGCCGCCTCGGTCGCCGGCCCGTAGGTGCCGTGTCGGTCGGCGCCGGTCTCGTGGCCGGCCGCGCCCAGCCGGGATTGGAGGTCCCGGACCGCCTCGCCCGTCGCTCCCTGGCGCAGCAGGGGCTCGAGGCGGCGGGCTACAGGAATTCCGCCAGCTCCTGAACCAGCTGGCCCTTGCCCTTGGCCCCGATCATGCGCTTCTTGGCTACCCCGTCCTGGAAGACCACAAGCGTGGGGATGCTCATGATCTCGTAGCGGCGGGCGACGTCGGGCGAGTCGTCCACGTCGACCTTCACGATTCTCAGCTTGCCGTCGTACTCGGCGGCCAGATCCTCGAGGATGGGGGCGATCAGCTTGCACGGCCCGCACCACTCCGCCCAGAAATCGACCAAAACGGGCTGGTCAGAGGAGTTGATCTCCTCCTCGAAGGTGGCGTCGGTCAGAGCGGTCAGCGTGCTCTCCATTGGCTGCGGGTCCCTCCTCGGATCGGGCGGCATCGTACCTGCCCGCCCTTCAAACGTTCCCGATCCTCGTCCGCATTCCTTCCCGCGGCGCCGAGGTGTTAGTCCCCCGACTGGGCCTCGAGCCACCGCTCGGCGTCGATGGCCGCCATGCACCCCGACCCGGCGGCGGTGATGGCCTGGCGATACGTGTGGTCCTGGACGTCACCGGCCGCGAACACACCCTCGATGTTGGTCCGGGTGCCCTCGTAGGTCGTGATGTAGCCGTTCTCGTCCATGTCGATCTGGCCTTTGAACACATCGGTGTTGGGCGCATGACCGATGGCGACGAACACGCCGGTGACGGGGAGGTCGGTGGTGTCGCCGGTTTCGACGTCACGCAGCCGCAGTCCGGACACCTTGCCGTCGCCGAGCACCTCGTCGACGATCGAGTTCCACCGGAAGGCGACCTTCTCGTTGGCGAACGCCCGGTCCTGCATGATCTTCGAGGCCCGCAGCTGGTCGCGTCGGTGGATGACGGTGACCTTGTCGGCGAAGCGGGTGAGGAAGATCGCCTCCTCGATGGCCGAGTCACCGCCGCCGACCACGGCGATCTCTTCACCGCGGTGGAAGAAGCCGTCGCAGGTGGCGCACGTGGACAGCCCGTACCCGAGGAGCTTGCGCTCCGACTCGAGCCCGAGCATCAGGGAGCGGGCGCCGGTGGCGATGATGACGGCGCGGGCCCGATACTCCTCGTCGTCGGCCCACACCGAGAACGGCCGGCTGGAGAAGTCGACCTTGTTGGCCTTGACCGTGAGGTACTCGGCGCCGAAGCGGGCCGCCTGCTCCTTGAAGATCGTCATCAGCTCGGGGCCCTGTACGCCGTCGACGAAGCCGGGGTAGTTCTCGACGTCGGTGGTCAGCATGAGCTGGCCGCCGGGCTGGTCGCTGGTGGAGGACGGCTCGCCCTCGAGCACCAGCGGTTTCAGGTTGGCACGGGCGGTGTAGAGCGCGGCTGTGTGGCCGGCGGGGCCCGAGCCGATGATCAGGACATCACGAGGGTCGGCCACGGTTGTTCTCTTCGTTGAGTCAGTGCGAATGACGGGGTCAGCGAGCGGGGCGCTTCCACGCTCGTTGCCACAGCAACAACCCTGCGAGCGTGAATAGTCCGCCCAGGATGTAGTACGTCGCCCATGCGCTGCCGAGATAGCTGACCATGAAGCGGACGAGGGCGGTGACGCCCCAGACCAAGGCGATCGTGCCGAGGATGGCCGCTAGGAGGCCGAACACCACGAGGCGAGCCGCCGAGACCAGGCGGTCCGACGTGTTGGACCGGACGCTCTCGACCAGTCGCTCGATCGTGTCGGCCGTCTGTACGGCCCAGTCGTCGCCCGATCGTGCGCGCGTAGTGTCGACGTCCGCCATCGCGGCGAGAGCCTACCCTGTGGCCAATGCGCTCAGTCCTTGCCGTTGTTGCCGCGCTGGCGGTGACTATGCTGGGTGCCGCCATCCTCGGTGAGTACCAGTTCGACGGGCTGACCGGCGCCGTCGCCGGTCTCATCTACGGCGTCTTCGTCGCCGAGGCGGCCGTGGCGGTCGCCCGCAGGGGCAGCACCTGGCTGGCGATCGTGTGTGCCGTGCTCTCGGTCGGCGGCCTGGTGTGGGCCATCCGCGCCGGGATCGGTCCCCGCGACAGCATCCCGGCGAACATTCCCGCCTACGGGTGGGCGGCGCTCGCGCTGGCCGCGGGTGGTGCCGCGTTCAGGGCGCGAAGCTCTGGAAGACGAGCAGCCGGCAGTCAGAGCGAGCCAGGACGTACACCCTCGTCGGATGCGGCCGACCAGCAGACCCCGTCGTCGCAGGAGCGCCCAGCGGGCTGAAACCGAAGACGTCGGCGGCGGTGCCCTGCCAGCGGGCCGTCGCCACGTAGGTGAGCGGCGCACCCGCGGGCTGCAGCTTGCGGGCCTGACTCGTGCAGAGCGGCGAATCACTCGTGCCCGCGCTGGTCGGAGTGTCACCGCTGTGCAGCGCGGGCTCGATCTTGGCTCGCAGCGCCTGCTCGCCGTCGATGTTGCCGAGGGCGCCGGCGCGCACGAGGCTGCCCGAGACAGGACCGCTCTTCTCCAGCGAGGCCGAGGTGCTCGACGTCGAGCCGCGCGTGATCACGATGGCGATGGCAATGGCGACGGCCAACGCGCCGATGACGCCGACCAGCTTCCACCGGTCGCGGATCACGTCGTGATCGTGGCCTCGCCGACCGTGACCGACTGGTTGCGACCGAGGTCGGTGATCCACACCAGCACGGCGCCGCCAGTGCGGCCTCGGAGGTCGAACGTCGTCGTTCCATTGACGACGTGGGACGCAACCGGCGCGCCCCACTGCGCCAATTCCGGTTTGGCGTCGGTGGCGACGTAGACGCTCGCGCTCCACCCCTTCGTCGGCGACTGGATCTCCAGGTGGCCGAGCTTGCGCGAGTTGTTCAGCACGAGCACGAAGCCGACGCCGGGCTTCGTGTTGGCGCCGAACGGTGAGTCGTAATGCTCTGTGCTCCAGACCGTGTTGGGGTCGCCGTCGACCAGCTTGGGCAGGTCGGCGTCGTGCTCGTGGCCGTCGCCGGGCGGCGGATCGAAGACGCGCGGCGTGACGACGACGGGGACGGCCGGCGCTGCCGCCTTCGTCGGCGACGAGCCGCCCAGCAGGCGCTGGCCGGTGCTCGACTGCCAGAACAAATAGGAAACGGTGCCGAGCACGACGACAACGATGACCGCGAGCACGACGGGCACCACCCACGAGCGACGGACGGCGGCGTGGGCCGGCGGCGGCGGGACGTCGCGGACGAACATCGCCGTCGTGAGGTCGTCGTCATCGTGCTCGTCGTCATCGAAGGGGACGCTGAGCAGGGCGGTGCGCATGTCGGCCGCCGTCGCGAAGCGCTGCTCGGGTGCCTTGGCCATCGCCTTGAGGACGATGCCTTCGAGGCGTCGCGATACGTCGGGTCGGAGCTGGCGGAGCTTGGGCGGATCGGCGTGGGCGTGCTGGTACGCGACGGCCATGTCCGTGTCGCCCGTGAACGGCGCGCGGCCGGTCAGCATCTCGTAGAGCACGACGCCGAGCCCGTACACGTCGGCGCGGCGGTCCTGGGGCTGACCGGCGACCTGTTCGGGTGCCAGGTACTTGGCCGTGCCCAGCAGCGCGCCCTGCTGGGTGAGGTCCTGGTCGGTCGCGGCCTTGGCGATGCCGAAGTCGGCCACCTTCACGCGGCCATCGGAGCCGATGAGGATGTTGCCGGGCTTGACGTCGCGGTGGACGACGCCCGCCTCGTGGGCGTAGTGGAGGGCGTCGGCCACGGCGGCGGCGATGGCGACGGCCTTGGCGACCGGGAGCGGGCCCTCTTCGCGCAGGACCTCCCGGAGAGTGCGCCCGACCACCAGTTCCATGACGATGAAGGCGACGCCGTCGTCCATCCCGGTGTCGAAGGTGGCGACCACGTTGGGGTGGGCCAAACGGGCCGCGGCCACCGCCTCCAGCCGGAACCGCTCCTGGAACTGCTCGTCACCGGCGAGACGCGGGTGGAGCACCTTGATGGCGACGGGCCGGTCAAGGATCTCGTCCTTGCCTTCCCACACCTCGGCCATCCCGCCGCGGTCGATCAGTCGGACGAGACGGTACCGACCCGCCAGGGTTGTCTCTGCGACGATGCGAGCGTCGGCGTCGGACGACGACACCATCGAAGTGTACGGACCGCTTCTGCGGCGATGCAGATCGGGCCCGAGCTACGCCGGAACCTGGTACGCGACGCCGATGACGCGCGGCCCGGCGTGGGCACCGATCACGGCCCCGATGTCGCCGACGACCATCTTGTCGCGAGGGAAGTGTGGTTCGAGCAACTCGATGAACTCATCGAGGTCGGGGGCGTCGCCGTGCATCACCGCGAGGTTCTCGATGTTGCCCGCATCGCGGACCTTGTCTGCGATGTAGCGCAGCGCACGGGTCCGCGTGCGCTGCCTCGACTCGGGCTCCACCTGCCCGTCGCGCACCTCGATGATCGGCTTGATCGAGAGCATCGAGCCGATCAGGGCCTGGGCGCCGCCCACCCGGCCCCCCTTCTTGAGGTTCTCGAGGGTGTCGAGGGCGCCGTACACGCGGGTGCGCGCCACGAGGGACTCGGCTCGGGCCGCGACCTCGTCAGCGCTCTTGCCCTCCGCGGCCATCCGGGCCGCGTCGGCCACGATCATCCCGAGCCCCATCGTCACGGACAGGGAGTCGACGGTGCGGACGGGGATGTCACCCTGCACGGACTTGGCCGCCATCTGGGCCGATTGGCCGGTGGCCGACAGCTGCGAGGAGATCGTGATGGCCACCACGCCGTCCGCCCCGGCTGCGGCCGCCCGGCGGTAGGCGTCTTCGAAGGCGCCGGCCGAGGGGGCGGCGGTTTCGGGCAAGACGGGTGAGGTCGTGCACCGCGCCCAGAACTCCTTCGGCGACAGGTCGCGCCGGTCGACCAGTTCCTCGGCGCCGAAGCGGATCGTCAGCGGCACGATGTCGATGTCGAGCTCGGCGACGAGGTCGGCAGGCAGGTCGCAGCTGCTGTCGGTGACGACACGAGGTCCGGCCATGTCTGCTCCTCTTTTGGCTTCGGCTAGTGGGTGGGGCCCAGCGAATTATTGAGTGGGCACGGCGCTGGCGGTCTTGCTCACCTTGTACCAGTTCTTGGTGGGCCCAAAATTGTGCAGGACGTAAGACTTCGCCTGCTTGGACAGCGTGACATGAACGGTGCCGTCGTCGTCAACACGGAAGGCGGCGAGAGTGGCTTGATCACCGTCGGCGTCGTGCTGGGCCACGCCCTGGGCAGAGGCGACACTGCGGCTCGAGAAGTAATCCTTGGCCGCGTCGGTGGCGGCGTCATGGGCCTGGCCGTCGAGCATCACGCCCGTCACCACCGGCGACCCCAGCTCGAACAGGATGAACCCGGCGAGGGCGATCCCGATCACCAACTTGAGGACCCAGCGACTGATCATGCCGCCCGCCTCAACAGCTGCCGCGTGAAGACCGTGAGTTCCTCCACACCCAACGCCCGGGCGGCGCCCGCGAAGGTGATCACGCCGACCGCCACGGACGCCAGCACGCGCGCGGCCAGAGCAAACCCGCGTTCATCGTTGATGCCGATCGACACGAGCGCCACCGCGGCGGCCATCACTGCGGTCGCCGCCGCGACCCGCACGACCGCGCCACCGGTGCCCCTGTCGGCAATCCCACCTGTTCGCCGCCGCAGGTCCCAGCCGGCGACCGCGGCCGCGAGCACATAGGAGAGGGTGAACGCCAGCGCCAGACCGGGCACACCCATCGCCGGGTAGAGCACGAGGGCGAAGACGATGAGCGCCGCGTTCTCGCCGAGATTGATCAGGAACGGCGTGCGGGTGTCCTGCATGGACGTGTACCCCCGCACGAAAAGGAGAAAGAGGCTGAAGGCGGGCAGCCCGAGCGCGAACCAGAAGAGAACGTCGGCGGTGAGTGCCGCGTTTCCCGATGTGAAGCGGCCGTGCTCGAGAAGCAGTGTCACCAACGGTCGGGCCAGCAGGACGTACCCGACCGCCGCCGGCAGCAGCACGAGCGCGCCCGTGCGGATACCCGTCCCGAGGCGTCGGCGAAAGCCCACGAGATCGCGGCGCGACCAACGTTCGGCCAGGTCCGGTGTCAGGGCGGTGAGAATCGATACCGCGAGGATGCCGTATGGGAGCTGGAAAAAGATGTAGGCCGCGCTGTAGGCCGAGACCCCACCCGCCGTGCCGTTGGCCAAGACCAGCGCGATCCAGAACGCCACCTGGTTCGACACGACGTACCCGAACGTCCAACCCGAAAGCCGCAGGACCTGTCGCAACACCGGGTGATGGATGTTCCACCGGAAGCGCAGATGCGGCGCGGCGCGCCGAAGGGCGGGAATGAGAGCGAGGGCTTGGACAGCGACGCCGAGGGTCGTACCCAGCCCGAGGAACAGCAGCAGGCCGGTGTCGTTGCGGACGTCATGGAGGCTCTTCAGCTCGGCGCTGGGCGCCATGTGGGGGATGAGCAGCAGCACGCCGATGACGATGAGGTTGTTGAGGATCGGCGTCGCCATCGGAAGCACGAACTTGTGGCGGGCGTTGAGGACGGCGGCGATCAGCGCGGTCATCCCGTAGAAGAGGATCTGGGGCGCGAACATCCGCAGCAGCGCGGTCGCCACCGCCTGCTGGTCGCGACCGGCCTGTCCGTGCAACCGGAAGCTGTAGAGGTGGATCACCGCCGGGGCGATGATCACGAACAACAGCGTCACGCCCACGAGGAGGAGGAGGGCGCTGGTCACGACGACCGAGATCGCTTCCCAGGCGTTGTCCTCGTCGCGCGTCGTCAGGTGCTCCACGAACACCGGGACGATGAACGAGGCGAGGATCCCGCCGAGCACGAGGTCGTAGATGATGTTCGGCGTGGTGTTGGCCAGGTTGTAGCTGTCCGTGAAACGCGTGAAGCCGAGGGCGTAGGCGAGGGCGACAACCCGGCCGAACCCCGTCAGCCGGGAGAAGAAGGTGGCGACCGCCATGCCCGCGGTGGCGCGGGAGAGGCGGCCCTCGCTCTCGTCGCCCGCGGCGGGCTGCACGACGTCGGTGTCGCTGCTGGCCATCGTTAGGCGGGCACCAGCCCGCGGGCGCGGCGTCCGTGCAGGACGTGCCGGCCCCACCAGATCAGAAGGAAGAGGCCGGCGGCCGCCGATAGCAACAGACCCACCCCGGACGCGGCGGTCGAGCGCACGGTGATCTGGGTGTGCGACACGATGAGGCTGCCGTCGGGCGACTGCAGCGTGACGAGCAACGGGAAGGCACCCGACGCCCGCGTCTGGACCGGGAAGCGCGTGGTTTCGTTGCGGCGAACGAGGTCGAGCGTGCGCGTGATCTCGTTGGGCGGGTGGCTGCCGTCGGCGCCGCCCGGGAACTCGAGCTTGTCGCTGCGCACGGTGACGACCACGTGCACCGGGTACCCGGTGCCGTTGCGCACCGTCACCGGGATCTCGCCGCCACGCGACGTGAGACGGATGGAGCCAGCGGGCGTCTGGATACGACTGAGCTCGCGGTCCAGCGTGTGTTCGACGCCCGAGACGTAGGTCCGCTGCCGGCTGCTGCGGAGGTCAGCCGAGTTGGCCGTCAGCAACTGCTCGTCAAGCAGCGCGTACATCGGGTTGCCTTCGTCGACGATCGAGTGGAAGGTGTTCAGGCGTTGGCGGGCCGCCTTCGTGGCTGTCGTCGGCAACGACACACTGCGGGGCGCACCGACCAGACGGCGTACGAGCGGCGACCCGTTTCCGCCCCGCAGTTTGTCGACATTGCTGAAGAAGTCGGTGAGGGTCACGGGTTCGATGACAGGGTTGTCGGTGAGCCCGGCCATCGCCGTGTCGAGGAATGCTTTGTCGGGATCCCATCCCCGCGGCGTGAAGGCGACGACGCCGCGCTGCTGGCCGCCGGGCTGGTCGAAGTACAGCACGGCGAGGTCGGCGAGGAACTGATGGGCGGCCAACACCTGATTGCCGTCGTTGCGGAAGTGGGCGGCCAGTCCGTCGTCGAGGGAGACGGCCTGCTGGCGACCCCCCTGGCGGGCGGCCACCGTGTAGGGCCGAGCGAGCGTCAGCCGGGACTGCAGCGGGGTGAGGCTCGACTCGGGGAGCGCCACTTGGGTGACGCCGAGGTCGCGCAGGCGAGCCATCGAGGCGTCGTCCAGGGGCTCCTCGGTGACGAGGGTGGTGGTATCGACCGGGACCTTGAGCAGCTGGGTGAGTCGCTCGTTGCCGCGTTTGACCTCCTGGTCGGCTTCGTTCTCGAGGCCGCCGGCGATGAGCTGCGGCAGGTTCGTCGGCACGTAGGGCCCCGTCACGACCTGGCGGCGCGGCCCGGCGGCGCGGCGGAGGCTGGCCAGCGCCGCCGCCGCGGCACTGTCGCTGCTCGTCGCCAGCGCCTGCACGGTCTCGGGTGTGGGCGCCAGCACCAGAGGCACCGACGTCGTCTCGAGCGACTGCGTCAGCGTCTGCAGGTCGCGGGCGTTGGTGAGCTTGCGCGTGCCGTCGGGCCGGATGCTCGGCGGCGCGTGGACGGGAACGATCCATGAGACGTCGAGCTTGGGACCGGTGCGGGTGGTGGGGACGTAGGGGATGTGCGTCGTGAACTTGTCGAGCACTGCACCCCCGCCGTTCTCGCGCAGCTCGACGCGCAAGGGATAGACGCCGTCTTGCGTGAGCAGTAGCCGTCCGGGTTCGCGCGGGAGCGCCGGGTCCTGGAACGAGAGAGTGGTCGTCAAGTTGCCGGCCGAGTCGACATCGAGGTCGCTCAACGGGGTCGACGTCACGTCGAGCAGGGCGCCGACGGGTTTGTCCTGCAGGCTCTGCGCGAACGCCGACCGCGACGTGAGGCGGGCGTAGGTGTTGAGCACGAGCTCGACCGCGCTTGGGTCCTTGACGCCGTCGACGTGCAGCCCGATCCGGAACTGTCCGCCCGGCTGGACCCACGGGCTCTGGGACGTGAGTGTCAGCTTGGGTTTGGCCGGGGGAGGAGCGGCGCGTGCCGCGGCTGCGACGCCGGCGCCGGCGCCGGGGACGACCAGGAACGTGAGGACCGCGGCGAGGGGCGCGCCGAGCGTCCACCAACGGCGGTTAGTCGAGTGCACGGCGGAGGACGGCCAGACCCGCGGGCTGCACGCGGAATCCGGCGCGTGTGTACAGCGAGAGCGCGGCCTCGTTCCCCAATTGGGTGTTCACGACCGCCCGACCCGCCCCGCGCCGCCGCATCCACCGGAGGGCGTCGGCGACCAGCGTCAGGCCACGGCCCTCGTGTTGATGGGTCGGGTCGACGGCCAGACGCTGGAGATAGCCCTGTCTCGCCGCGGTGCCGGCGATGGCATACCCGGCGATCGCACCCTTGGCCGCGGTGCTCACGCGAAAGCGCGTGAGCGGGACGGCCTCGAGGGCTTCCTGCAGCCCGGCTCGGTCGAGCCGCCAGAACGACGAGAACGCAGCCTCGTCGACCGCCAGCACGGCGCGTTTCTCACCGCGCTTGGCCCGGCGCGTCGCGCCGCGCTTAAAGGGCGGCAGGTCGAGCAGGTCGTGCGCCAGCAGGTGCAGCTGCTCGTGGGGTTCGAAGCCGGCGAGCAGGAACGCTCGTTGCTCGGCCGGGGCCAAGGCGGGCGTGACCACACCCGCGTAGCCCTGGTCCGAGAGACGTTCCACGCAGCGCTCGATGAATCCGCTCGAGGGTGGAGGCGCGTCGGGGACGGGCGCCAGGTACGCGGTCCGCGTGCTTCCCCGCCAAGGCACCACGCGGGCGCGCTCGACCCCGAATTCGACGACTGCGGGATCGCGCGTGCGCACCACGGCACCCCCGAGGATATGGGCCAGGCGCCTTTGGAGGGGGGCCGGTCCTACCCTGAGCGCGTGCCGATCGTGGTCGAGACCCACCCCGCCTACCTCGCCCACGACACCGGCGCCGGCCATCCTGAGCGCCCAGCACGCCTGGACGCCGTCATCGCCGGGCTGGAGGCGTCGGGTGTCCAGGACGACCTGGTGTGGGCCGAGCCCCGGCGGGCGACGCGCGCCGAGCTCGAGCGGGTCCATCCGACCGCCCATCTGGACGAGCTCGAGGCCTTCTGCGCGGCGGGCGGCGGCCGCATCGATGCCGACACCAGCGTCGTCGCCTCTTCGTGGGACGCCGCATTGCTCGCCGCCGGCGCCGGGCTCGACGCCGTGGAGCGCATCGACCGCGGCGAGGCCAGCGGCGCTTTCTGCGTCGTGCGTCCGCCCGGCCACCACGCCACGCCCGCACGTTCGATGGGTTTCTGCCTGTTGAACAACGTCGCCGTCGCCGCCGCGGCGCTGGCCGACCGTGGTGAGCGGGTGCTCGTCTATGACTGGGACGCCCACCACGGCAACGGCACCCAGGACGCGTTCTACGACGACCCCCGCGTGCTCTACGTGTCGGCGCACCAGTGGCCGCTGTACCCGGGCACCGGCGCGCTGGAGGACACCGGCCGCGGCCCGGGGGAGGGGTACACGATCAACCTCCCGCTCCCGCCAGGGGCCACGGGCGACGTCTACTTGGCCGCCTTCGACGAGGTCGTCAGCCCCGCCCTCGAGCGCTTCGATCCCACGTGGGTGATCGTGTCCGCGGGCTTTGACGCCCACCGAGCCGATCCCCTTACGGGCCTCGACCTCACGGCCGGCGACTTCGCCGACCTCACCGACCGCCTCCTCGAGGTGGCGCCGCCTGGCCGACTCGTCGCCTTCCTCGAGGGGGGGTACGACCTCCAAGCCTTGGCGCTGTCGGCCGGCGCCTTCGTCGCCGGGCTGGCCGGATCGCCCTTCCGCCCCGAACCGCCCACATCCGGCGGCCCGGGCCGAGCGGTCGTGGACGCGGCGATGCGCCTCGCCCAAGAGTCGGACTAGGCCATTCGGTTCAGGCGCCTTCAGGACGACGCCTGAGCCGCCGATGTAGGACGCATGGCTACGAGTCGTGCGTCGCGCCCTGGCCTCGATCTGAACGACCTGCTCCGCTACGTGATGGAGCAGCGCGCGTCTGACCTCCACATCAAGGTCGGGTCGCCGCCGTTCGTCCGCATCGACGGCCACCTGCAAATGACTCCGTTCGAAGTGGTCAACGGCGCCGACACCGAGCGGATGGCGTTCGCCATCATGCCGAAGGAGCGCGCCGACGAGTTCATGACCCACTCCGAGGCCGACTTCGCCCACAGCGTCGCCGGCATGGGCCGCTTCCGCGTGAACGTGTTCCGTCAGCGCGGTTCGGTCGGTCTGGTGTTTCGACGGGTGCTCCCGGGGACGCCGTCGTTCGAGGCCCTGGGTCTGCCGCCCGTCGTCCGCCGTCTGGCCGAAGAGCCCCGAGGGATGATCCTCGTCACCGGTCCCACCGGTTCAGGTAAGACGACGACCATCGCGGCGATGATCGACCACATCAACGAGAACAAGGCCGTCAACATCGTCACCATCGAGGACCCCATCGAGGTCCTGCATCCCGACAAGAAGTCGATCGTCAACCAGCGCGAGATCGGGACCGACACCGAGGACTACGGCCAGGCGATGAAGCGCGTGCTGCGCCAGGACCCCGACGTCATCTTCATCGGCGAGATGCGCGACCCCGAGACCGTCTGGGCCGCGCTGTCGGCAGCTGAGACCGGCCACTTGGTCTTGTCGACGCTGCACACCACCGACGCCACCGAGACGGTGAACCGCATCGTCGACTTCTTTCCGCCGTTCCAGCAGAAGCAGGTGCGGCTCACGCTGGCTTCGTCGCTGCGCGGCGTTGTCAGCCAGCGGCTCCTCGAGCGGGCCGACGGCAAGGGCCGCGTGCCCGCGACCGAGGTCATGGTGATGACGGGCCGCATCTTCGAACGGATCGTCGACCCCGAGAGCACCGAGGCCATCGAGGAGATCATCGCCGAGGGCGAGTACTACGGCATGCAGACCTTCGACCAGAGCCTGTTCAACCTCTACAAGAACGGCCTCGTGTCGCTGCGTGACGCCATGACCGTCGCGTCGCACCCCCACGACTTCCGCATCGCGCTGCAGCAAGCGGGTCTCTCAGCTTCGTAACCGCGCCGTTACGCTCGGGAGCAAATGATTCCCGAGCGATTGAAGCCGCTTTTGGAGAGTGTCCGGCCGCTGGCCGAGCGCTTCGACGCGGCCGGGTTCAAGCTCTACCTGGTCGGTGGTGTGGTGCGCGACGCCGTCCTCGGACGGCCGCTGTACCAGGACCTCGACTTCACGACCGACGCCCGGCCTGAGCAGATCAAATCGCTGGTCGAGGGGTGGGCGGAGGCCGTCTGGACCCAGGGCGAACGCTTCGGCACCATCGGCTTCCTCTACGGCGGCCACCGCTACGAGGTCACGACCCATCGCGGCGAGGCGTACCACCCCGATTCGCGCAAGCCCGATGTGGTGTTCGCGTCCGCTGTCGAAGAAGACCTGGCGCGGCGCGACTTCACGGTGAACGCGATGGCGCTGTCATTGCCGAGCGCTGAGCTCATCGACCCGTTCGACGGCGTCCACGACCTCGCTGCCCACCGGCTGCGCACGCCGCTCTCGCCTGAAGAGTCGTTCACCGACGACCCGCTGCGCATGCTTCGCGCCGCCCGTTTCATCGCCGGCTACGGCTTCGTGCCAGACGAGGAGTTGGTCGCCGCCGTCCGTGCGCTGCGGGGTCGTCTCGAGATCGTGTCCGCCGAGCGCATCCGCGACGAGCTCGACAAGCTGCTGGTTGTCCCCGCGCCCGGCAAGGGCCTTTGGTTCCTCGTCGAGACCGGCTTGGCCGACGAGTTCCTGCCTGAGCTCCCGGCGCTCGGGCTGGAACAGGACCCCATCCACCGTCACAAGGACGTGCTGGCCCACACGATCGCCGTCGTGGAGCGCACGGATCATCAGGATCGCATTCTGCGCATCGCCGCGTTGTTTCACGACGTGGGCAAGCCCAAGACCCGCTCGATCGGCCCCGAGGGGGTGTCGTTCCATCACCACGAGGTGGTTGGGGCGCGCATGACCGAGGAGCGGATGCGCGCCCTGCGGTATTCACACGACGACATCGGCGAGGTCCGCCGTCTGGTCGAGCTCCATCTCCGGTTCCACGGCTACAGCGACGACTGGACCGACAGCGCCGTCCGCCGTTACGCGCGCGACGCAGGCCCGCTGCTCGAGCAGCTGAACGCGTTGACCCGCGCCGACTGCACCACCCGCAACAAGGCCAAGGCCAAGATGCTCGCCGAGCGCATGGACGCACTCGAAGCGCGCATCGCCGAGCTCCGCGCCAAGGAAGAACTGGATTCTCTCCGGCCTGACCTCGACGGCCGCCAGGTCATGGACCACCTCGGCGTCCCGCCCGGCCCCCTCGTCGGCGAAGCCCTCCGGTTCCTCCTCGAACTCCGCATCGAAGAGGGCCCCCTGGGCGAGGCCGACGCTTACAGGCGCCTCGACGAATGGTGGGCCGGTCGGCAGAACGGCTGAAACCGCGGCTCTGAAGGAGGCCGCTCATCATTCTGGCGGTCGTGGGTGGGGGCGGCCTCAAGCGGTGAGCGCGACAAGCTCGGCGAATCTCTCGGCTGCAGTCTTCCAGCCAAGAACCTCTCGGGGACGCCCGTTGATCTTCATCGCGAACGTGTCCAGCTCGTCCTG